>Ga0194132_10000522_pt1 | contig 78603 bp, 76 predicted proteins | sample TA2KigOf80mmetaG_FD_148612 | JGI IMG/M metagenome (GOLD analysis project Ga0194132, IMG submission 148612) | Freshwater microbial communities from Lake Tanganyika, Tanzania - TA2015054 Kigoma Offshore 80m | ecosystem: Environmental > Aquatic > Freshwater > Lake | place: Tanzania: Lake... | reverse complement strand
CATCCCCCGGACCTGTCAACGCAATGAGCGAAGGGCGATTATGGCACCGCCTGCTTGTTCACGGTGTCAACAGCGCGGAGGGCGATATGGCAGAAGTCAAAATTGATGATGGCATTATCACAGTCAAGGAACTGGCGGTTCAGGATCCCCGGTCGGCGGCAGTGCTGATGGAGTATCCGGAAGCCCGGTGGGCTGAAATCACCCGGCGGGCGCTGAAGATCGGATTGGGATATCTCAAAGGCGGTGCGCAGGACTAGTACTGCAGACCGTTGAGCATGACGTGGAAAAAGTTTCCGGCTAACTCCAACCTCTCACTGCGCACTTCTGACCGGTTATTTGGCAGTGCCGGTTTTAGCCAGATACTGGGCAGCCCGAGATTCCGTTCCGCCGGCCGCCACGTATTTGCCGTAGAACTCGACGGCTTTCATCTGATTTTTTAAGTCTTCCGCGTAGAGATCTCCAAGTGATAGCAATGTGTCCTGGCTGGTCGGGTTTAAGGCCAGGGCGTGGAGAAACGCCTGCTCGGCGTCGGTATATTGTTGTTTGCGCTGGAGAATCAACCCAAGGGTATAGTGAGAGTCTGGATTATTTGCGGCATACGTCACAGCTAGATTAGCCGCAGCCAGAGCCGCATCGATCTGAAAAAGATATTCCAGCAGAACATAGCCTTTTAAAATGTGGGCCTCGCCATGGGCCGGGTCGTACTCGAGTGCCTTGTTCAGACTGTTCAGGGCGTCCTGTGGCGGGCGCTGCTGCTGCAAGGCGGCAAAGGCCTGATCGTACAAAGCCTTCGCAGCCGCCGAGCGCTCAGCAGGGGTTTTGGGTTCGCCTCCGGCTCGGAACGTCCCCTGTTTACTCTCAATTAGGATCATGTCCCCATCGCCATCGAGCCGCACAAATTGGGCATGTTGTGTCCCTGTGGCGGCTTGCTGGATTTGCGCGACCACGTAGGCGCCGAGTTCGCCGGCTACGAGCCATCCGTTTTTGTCGGCATCCGCGGCGCCTTGCAGCCCAGCCAGCAGCGCAGTTACGAAGAGGCTCTGCCCGTTCCGCTGAGCTGACGCCTCCCCTTTCGTAGCAGCGGCCAACACGGCGACGGCCCGCTTGTCGGTTTCGTCTTCCAGCACGCCACGCCCCTCCAGCGACAATTGTTGGGGAGCCGTGACTTCCCACCCACTGATGCCGCCATCGATGATGAACAGCACATGCTTGGACATGATGCGGCGGGATAGTTCCTTGAGGTCGTCCATGGTGACGGCCTTGGTGACGTTGTTGAGCTGGGCATCAGCAGGGACGAGATAGCCGAGGTCCTTGCCGTCACGGTCCTGAGTGATGCCTGTGTGGCCAGCAAAATAGATCACGAGCCGATCCTGCCGGCCAACCTTGCGCGTGAGGACTTCCCGGAGAATGTGCTGCATGCTCTTGGAGCCGGCCTGCCCGTTGTAGACCTCGATGACCTCATCGAAGCCCAGCGTACGGAAGGCATTGCCGACCGCTTTCCCACCTGAGACAGAACCCGTCAGCTTGGGGGCGAGCAGGTAGTCGTCGATGCCGAAGATTACCGCCCAGGACTTATAGTAGAGACCTTCGGGGCGGCCGAGCTGAGCCTCGGCCATGGGGGCGAGCAAAACGACAGACGCAGTGACAGCAAACACCAGTTGTGTCATCCAGCGAACACTCATGCACGCATGCTACCTGTCGTTTCCAAAACGTGTCAAGGCAACGCCTTGCGCATGCTAGACGGGCTTGGGCATAATGACGCGCAACCTAGTCATCACGAGGTCACTCATGGCTGATTCCCCGTTGAACAACATCGCCACCCTGCTTCACGAACAGCGGGTTGTCCAGCCGTCTGTTGCAACCAAGGCGCGGGCGTACATCAAGGATTACGATGCCGCCTACACACAATCCATCGCTGATCCGGAAGCCTTCTGGAGTGCCGCGGCAAAAGAACTCGAATGGTTTACGCCCTGGTCGAAAGTACTGGACTGGCAATACCCCTGGGCCAAGTGGTTTGTCGGCGCCACTTGCAACATCTCCTATAACTGTCTTGACCGGCACGTGAATTCCTGGCGCAAGAACAAGGTCGCCGTCATCTGGGTCGGCGAACAGGGCGAGGAACGGATTTTCACCTATGCCGAGCTGTATCGCCAGGTCAATCGCTGCGCGAATGCGCTGCATGCGCTTGGACTGAAAAAAGGCGACCGGGTCATGATCTACCTCCCAAAGATTCCCGAGCAGATCGTGGCGATGCTGGCCTGCGCACGGATTGGCGTTATTCACAGTGTCGTCTACTCAGGGTTCAGCGCGCCGGCCTTGCAGTCGAGAATTCAGGATGCGGAGGCGAAACTAGTCATTACGGCGGATGTCGGCTACGATCGCAGCAAGGTCATCGCTCTCAAGCCGGTGGTGGATCAGGCAGTCGCCAATTGCCCGACAGTTGAAAACGTCGTCGTGGTTCGACGGCAACAGCCCGCCGCTCCCCTGTCCTCATCAAAAGACATTGACTGGAACGACTGGCTGAAGGATCAAAAGACGGTTTGCGAGGCGGAGAAGCTCGATTCTGAATCGCCGCTGTACATTCTCTATACTTCTGGTACGACCGGGAAGCCGAAAGGCGTCTTGCACGTACACGGCGGCTACATGGTCGGGACCTATCTGACGGCCAAGTATGTCTTCAACCTGCACGACGACGACGTCTATTTCTGCGTGGCCGATCCCGGCTGGGTAACCGGGCACAGCTACATTGTCTATGGTCCACTGCTCAACGGCGCGACCATTTTAACGGCCGAAGGCAAGCCAGATTATCCGAATCCAGGCCGGTGGTGGGATTTGATCGAACGCTACGGTGTCACCGTGTTCTACACCACGCCGACAGCGATCCGTCTACTGATGAAGTACGGCGAGGACTGGCCCAAGAAATATAATCTTGATTCACTGCGTGTCCTCGGCAGCGTGGGCGAGCCAATTAATCCGGAGGCATGGGAGTGGTTTCATCGCGTCACGGGCAGCCGCTTTCCGATCATGGACACCTGGTGGCAGACGGAAACTGGCGCTATTCTCATCACGCCCCTGCCCTCCGTGCCGCTGAAGCCGGGCTCGGCCACAAGGCCGTTTCTTGGGATCGAGGCCGACGTGGTAGACCGCGAAGGGAACAGCCTGCCGGCAGATCAGGGCGGATTTGCCGTCATCAAGAAGCCCTGGCCCGCCATGATGCGCACGATCTATAAGGACCCGGAGCGCTACAAAACTTATTGGAATACGATTCCCAACTGCTATACGGCCGGCGATGTCTGTCACAAGGACAAGGACGGCTACATGTGGTTCATGGGCCGGGCCGATGATGTGATCAAGGTTGCCGGCAATCGCCTCGGCACCGCCGAGGTGGAAAGCGCGTTGGTCAGCCACCCTGCAGTGGCGGAAGCGGCCGTGATCGGCAAGCCGCACAAGACCGTCGGCGAGTCCATCAAGGCTTTTATTATTTTGAAGCAGGGCGAGACGGACAGCCCGGAGCTAATTCAATCCATCAAGCAGCAGGTGCTCAAGGAGCTAGGGAAGATCGCTGTGCCCTCCGAGATCGATATCGTCCCGTCACTCCCCAAGACCCGCTCCGGCAAGATCATGCGGCGTGTGCTCAAGGCGAAGGAACTGGGGCAGGACCCGGGCGATATCTCGACAATTGAGGAATAACCTGCCGCTAGGGGTGATTCCGGCGCCAGAGGGCGCCTTTGACGACAGAGAGGGTGACTGTCGTCTCTTCGACCACATAGTGCTCGCACTCAGAAAAATTGTGGCCCCCACCACCGGTCATGTCGTTGGTCTGTGAGAGGACATCAGTGCACGTCGTGGTCAATTCTTTGCCCGGGTGGGTTGCACTGTCAGCCGTGATGAGGTCAGCGCCCTTCTGAGCTGCCTCGCGTTTGACATTATCCATGTCTGGCGGTTGAACGGACACAATGTCGATAATCCCAATGTGGGCATAGCCTTTTAGGGAGAGTTCGGCATCAGTGAGCGTGGTGTGTTCTGCCGGGAGGTCGCGTTTTGAAAATTCCCCGGAGGCGGTGACGCGGTGATATTCCTGATAGTCTCGAGTGACATGCCCGCACGATGCCAAGGTGACGAGAAGCGGGAGTCCAAACAGGGGCGACCATCGGAGTAGCCGGCCGGCTGCCATCGTGCGCATGGGCACCTCCCTCAGGGCGAGTGAATCGGGTCCGCTAAATCAATCCCCGCTTCCGTAAATATTCTCGATCGATCACGATGTCGGACTTCGGCGGCAGTTGGCCTCTTTCCTCTAGAAGGCGCGCAACATACTTGCCGATCACGTCCGATTCCAGGTTGACCGTCTCACCCACCTGCCGGATGCTAAGGGTGGTCATCTTGGCCGTGTGCGGGATGATCATAACGGAGAAGGATCGTCCGGTCACGTCGTTGATGGTCAGACTAACGCCGTCCACAGTGATGGATCCCTTAACAATGCAGTAGCGCAGCACTTCCGGGGGCGCTTCGACCACGAGGGTGGTGCCATTTCCTTCCTGATGCCGCTCGCGGACCGTACCGAATCCGTCCACGTGGCCGGCCACCAGATGCCCACCGATGCGTTCGTTCAACTTCATCGCCCGCTCGAGATTGACCGGCGAGCCGATGGCAAGTTTACCGAGGTTTGTCACGGCAAGGGTTTCCGAAGACACGTCGGCGGCGAATGCCTTCTCGTCCCGTTTCACGATAGTCAGGCAGGCGCCATTGACGCTGATGCTGGCGCCGATGGGCAGGTCGTCCAGGACAAGCCTGGCCAAAATGGTCAAGCGTGTGCCAGCCACCGTTTTCTCCAGCGATTTCACGGCCCCCATTTCTTCAACGATGCCTGCGAACACGCTATTCTCCTTCGTTCTTCAGTATCACGTTCTTGACGACATAGACGAACAGGACAAGTAGGACAACGACGCCGATGGCACCGAGAATGCCGACAATAATATCACCGGTCCCAAATTGCTTTTCCACAGGACGGTATTATAGCACCAAGCGAAGTTCTCGGTTATCAGGTTTAGTTTTCAGTGTCCGGAACTGACGACGACACACAGAGATCCGGCACCTTCTATGCCGTCCGCATTGTCGACCAAAAGAGCGCCGCGGCAACGAGTTGAATAGTGGCGATGATGGCAAAGGCGGTTTGATAACTCAGGCTGGCTATCAATAGACCGGCTAATAGCGGACCGCTTGCATGGCCGATGTCCCCAATGGTTCCCTGCATGCCCATCCCGGCGCCAAGCGTCTTCAGTTCAGAGAGATCGGCCACAAAAGCGGACGTGGACGAGGTGACGACCGCCTCGCCATAGCCGAATCCGGCGGATAACAACACGAGTGCGGGAAACCAGGTGACGTGTGGGATTATCGCAAAGGTCGCTGCGCAGATACACAGGCCGGCCAAGATGAGCGGTTTGCGGTCGACTCGATCTGATACACGGCCCATGATCGGCTTGGCGAAAAATGACGTGAGACCTTGTACGGCAAAAAGCAGCCCCGCTTCGCTCGCATTCAATCCGACCGACAAACCATAGATTGGCAGGAACGCCATCAGAGCGCCATTGGCGACCATCTTGGCAGCATCTGTCGTACTGGTGACCAAGACGCGGGTGTTCCGTGCCACAATGCGAAAGCCCTTGAGCATCTCCGAGAAGAGCGGCGTGATGCCCTTCGCTCCTCGCAGAGGAGCCGGGTTGAGCCGCAAGCTAAAGAAGAGGACTAGTCCAAGGCAGCCGAAGATGCCGGCCGTGACAAAAGTTGTTGGAAAGCCCGCCTGGGAATAGAGCCAGCCACCGATGGCAGGTCCCAGCAAGGCGCCTGCCTGCGTGCTGGACGTGTAGGTCCCGAGGGCGGCGCCGCGCCGTTCCTGATAAAGCTCCGCCACGGTCGCTAGCGCGCTGGGCGCGAAGATAGCGGTGGCTAGCCCGTGGATAAATCGAAGACCGGTTAATGTCGTGGTATCAGCGACGAACAGATAGGCAAACGGGGGAATCCCGAAGGCCAGCACGCCGATCTGCATCAGTCTGCGGCGGCCATAGATGTCGGAGAGCGCACCGGAGGGTAATTTGAGGAACACGCCGGTCAGTGTCGAGGCAGAGACAATCAGGCCGATGGTTTCCGGTCCCGCACCCAGCGATTGGGCATAGAGCGCGAGCACCGGCATCCGAACGAGATTGTAGCTCAGAAAACAGAAGATGCCGACGATGCAGAGCAGAATATAGCTCTGGCGGGTGGTCATGAAGCGACGGCGACCGACATCTGCGACACGGGTGTCTGCAAGGGACCAATTACCCTGGCTGTTGGCTCGCCCTTACTAACAGCGTTGAGCCGGCACTGTGACGGCTGATCAAGTTGTGCGACAGGAAAAGGCTCACCCCCTTGCGAAACTAGGGCGGCACAGGGCGGAACAGCCAGCTTGAACGCCACGGCCAGCCCCCCGGAAGCACTCAAGGCGACCGCGATCATCCAGCCCATCGAGCCCGTACGGAGTGTCGTGCGCACGGCGCCACCGTAACATCGCGCCGGAAAGTTTGTCAAAATGGGGGACGCGGAAGGCGCGACTGACTAGAGCACGCCTTCCAGAAGGAAATCCGAGCCGAGTTTTTTGACGCGAAGATGCTTCACTGCGAGGGCTTGCGTCAGGTGTTTGGGGGAAACACCGCCAATGACATTTCGCGCATCCCGCCCCCCGAGCAACTTGGGCGCCACATACAAGTGCAGGCGGTTGACGACCCCGGCGCGAAGTGCGGAGGCGATCACCTCTCCGCCTCCTTCGATCAAGAGATCGTTCACACCTAGGTTCCCTAGGACGGCAAGACACGCACGCAATGACACCTGTTTTTTGACGGCGGGGAATACATGGACGGCCACACCTATCCGACGCAGACGCGCGAGACGGTGTTTTGGCGCGCGCGCTGTGGTCATGACCACAGTTCCCTGTCGCGCCTGGCGCGAGAGAATGCGGGTGTTGAGCGGAATGCGGAGCGTACTATCCAAAATCACCCGTAGAGGCTGGCGACCACGAGAGCGGGCCCCCCTTCTTGCGGTCAAGCGTGGATTGTCATGCAAGACGGTTCCGATGCCAACTAGAATGGCGTCCATTCGACCGCGCAGACGGTGTGCATGTTGCCGGGCCGTGGCGCCAGTGATCCACTTCGATTCCCCGCTTGCGGTCGCGATCTTGCCGTCGAGTGTGATGGCTGCCTTCAGGGTCACGAACGGGCAGCCGGTTGTCATGCGATGGACGTAGCCTTGGTTCAACTGCACAGCCTCCGACTCCAGGCATCCCACGGTCACGTTCAATCCAGCTCGGCGCAGGCGTCTGAGTCCATTCCCTTTTACGTGCGGATTTGGGTCCTGCATGGCAGCGACAACCCGTTTGATGCCGGATGCCAGCACTTCCGGTACGCAGGGGGGGGTCCGTTTATTAGTGTGGCTGCAGGGTTCAAGCGTGACGTAGAGCGTCCCGCCTCTGGCGCGAGCGCCAGCCTGCCGCAATGCGAGCGCCTCGGCATGAGGACCTCCCGCCTGCCGGTGAAAGGCCTCTCCAACGATCCGTCCTTTGGAGACAACCACGGCGCCCACGGTGGGGTTGGGGCTGGTGCGGCCCTGTCCCCGGGCGGCCAGTGCTAGCGCCCGGGTCATGTAGCGGATGTCGCGTGCTGAAGGTGTCACCGGGACTTGCGGCGGGCGCGTCCCAATTTCTTGGGGATGGGTTTTGCGCGGTCGGTCGCCGCCAGCGCGGCATGGGCCGCGGCTAGGCGCGCGATGGCCACGCGGTACGGCGAGCAGCTGACGTAATCGAGTCCGAGTTCGTGACAGAACTCCACCGAACTGGGATCGCCGCCATGTTCACCGCAAATACCTAGCTTGAGGGCTGGCCGTGTCTGCCGTCCTTCCGAGATCGCCATGCGCATCATAGCGCCGACGCCGTCGCGGTCCAGGACGGCAAAGGGATCGTGATCAAGAATTTTATGATTCTTGTAGTAGTCCAGGATTTTGGCGGCATCATCGCGCGAAAATCCAAACGTCGTCTGGGTCAGGTCGTTGGTGCCAAAGGAAAAAAACTCCGCTTCCTCAGCAATACGCTTGGCGGTCACAGCGGCGCGTGGCAGTTCGATCATCGTGCCGATGAGATATGAAAGCTTCACGCCGTAGCGCTGCATCGTCACGTCCGCGACTTCGCGGATCAAGTCTTTCTGGGACTTCATCTCCGAGACCATGCCGACAAGTGGAATCATGATCTCGGGGACGATCTTGGTGCCTTCCCGGGCTAGCTCGCAGGCCGCTTCGATGATGGCCTGGGCCTGCATCTTGGTGATTTCCGGCATGGTGATGCCAAGCCGACAGCCGCGCAGGCCGAGCATTGGGTTGAATTCGTGCAGCTCCTCTACCCGAGCGAGCAGCTTGTGTTTCTCCTCCACCTCAGCCGCATGGCCGCCGGTTAACTCCAGCTTGGCAATCGCCACCATGAGCTCTTCCCGCTTCGGAAGAAATTCATGCAGCGGCGGATCAAGTAAGCGGATCGTCACCGGATACCCTTTCATCTGCCGGTAGAGGCCGATGAAATCCTGTTTCTGAAGCGGCAGCAGTTGGGCCAGGTATTTTTCACGCTCCTCGGGCGTGGTCGCAAGGATCATCTTTTGCATGATCGGAATGCGATCCTCAGCAAAAAACATGTGTTCGGTACGGCAGAGGCCTATGCCCTCCGCGCCGAATCCCCGTGCGATCTGGGCCTGCTCGGGGATGTCAGCATTGGCCCGCACTTTGAGAGTGCGCGCAGAGTCGGCCCAGGAGAGCACCATGGCAAAGCGCTGGTACTTGTCCGATTGCGTCGCTTTCAGTTTGCCCTGAATTACTTGGATGACTTCGGATTCGACGACCGGGATGTCGCCCCCGTAGACGTTGCCGGTCGAACCATTGATGGACAGGTAGTCGCCTTCCTTAAACGCGCATCCGCCAATTTTCACGGTCGTAGCGCTGGTCACCTCGACGGCTTCGCAGCCGGCAACGCACACCTTGCCCATCTGCCGCGCTACAACGGCCGCATGGCTGGTCATGCCGCCGCGGGCGGTCAAGAATCCAAGGGCGGCATTCATGCCGTGAATGTCGTCCGGGCTGGTTTCCTGACGCACGAGTACGACACGTTCACCCTTGGCCTTCATCTCCACGGCGCGATCGGGCGAGAGGGCGATTTTGCCCGCGGCGGCCCCGGGTCCGGCTGGCAGCCCTTTGCCTAATGGCTTCTGTCCGCTCTCCGCTTTGCTGTCAAAAATAGGATAGAGATATTGCGCGAGCTGATCCGGCCCGATGCGGCGGAGGGCCTCGTTCTTCGAGATGAGCCCTTCCTTCACCATGTCGGTCGCAATCCGGACGGCCGAGATGCCGGTCCGTTTTCCGACACGGGTCTGCAACATATAGAGCTTGCCTTCCTGGATGGTGAACTCCAGGTCCAGCATGTCGCGATAGTGCTTTTCGAGCCGTTTATAGGTGTTCTCCAGGTCCTGATAGGCTTTCGGCAGGGTCCTGGCAAGCGCGTTGACTGGCAGCGGTGTCCGGATGCCCGCTACCACGTCCTCACCTTGTGCATTCATCAAGCATTCGCCAAAGAACTGCGGATTGCCAGTGGCCGGGTCGCGCGTAAATGCCACACCGGTGCCGCTGGTCTCGCCCATATTGCCGAAGACCATGGCGACGACGTTGACGGCAGTGCCCCAGGTCTCCGGAATGCTGTAGATGCGCCGGTACTCGATAGCGCGCTTGCCGTACCAGGACGCAAAGACAGCATTAATGGCTTTCTTGAGCTGTTCGAGCGGATCTTCCGGAAATTCATGCCCGGTCTCGTGCTTGACCAGCGCTTTGAATTCGACGACCAGTTCCTGGAGTGCCCGCGCGTCAAGATCTGTGTCGTGCCTTGCCCCGACCTGTGCTTTTTTCTTGTTGAGCAATTTTTCGAAGTGTTCGCGTTCGATGCCCAGCACGATGCTGCTGTACATCGTGACGAATCGGCGGTAGCTGTCCTGCGCAAATCGCTCGTTGTTGGTCTTAGCGGCCAGCGCCCGGACTGTCTGGGCATTGAGCCCGACGTTGAGCACCGTATCCATCATGCCCGGCATCGAAGCGCGCGCACCGGAGCGCACTGACACGAGCAGCGGCGTGTTCGCATTGCCGAACCCGGCACCCATCGAGCGCTCGACCCGCTTTAGCGCCTTCAGTGCCTGGTCCCACATGCCCGGCGGATAGGATTTCTTGTGTTTGTAGTACTCGATGCAGGCTTCAGTGGAGATCGTGAATCCCGGTGGCACCGAAATTCCCAGGCTGGTCATTTCAGCCAGGCCGGCGCCCTTGCCGCCCAGGAGATTCTTGTTGTTGCCGTCGCCTTCGGCCTTGCCGTCGCCGAAATAATAGACGAATTTCTTTGCCACGCGTTTCCTCGCTATGCGCTTACCAGGCGTTGTGCTGTGCCGATTCGATCTGCCGGCGGTACCGTCGGATCAACCAGCGTGTGCTCACGATGCCCAGGATACAGACTGCTCCGGCAAAAGCTAGCAGGGCCGCTAGCCGGGTGTCCATCGACTCGCCCTGCCCATAGTGGAGCCTGCTGTCCGCCCCCATGACAATCTCCACGTCTGCCTGGAACGTGTGCGTGTTGCCGGAGGGATCGGAAAGATTGATCCATTCGTAACATAATCGCACTGGCTGTTGCACCCCCGCCACCTTGTGCCAGCTGTGCCGGAGGCAGACGTCACGACTCTGGCTAAAGTGATCGGGAGCCGTGAATAACGTATCTGGGTTGACGCCGCTGGCCCAGATACCGACGAGAATGACGAGATTGCAGAGCATGACCATGACGGCCATGAGCCGGAGGGAGAAGCGCCGCACGCGCGCATTCAGCCCACAGTCCGGATTCACTAGCGAGGCCTGTTCGGCAACAGTTTCCGTCATGCATCTACACGCTCAGGCCCCCTGCGCGACGATCTGAGAAAAATCCGCGGCGCTCAGGAACAGTTGATCGACTTCATAGAGCAGCGAGAGCCGGTTGGCCCGCAGCGCGCGGTCCGGAACGTTGACCATGACACCGTCGAAGAACGCGTCCACGGAGGCTTTCATGCCAACCAGCGTTTCCAGCAGGGCCGGATAGTTGCCGTTCGACAGCTGCGTCAAGGCCCGGTCTCTCCGCTCCATTAGGGCGCTGTAGAGTTCCCGCTCGGCCTGGTGCTGAAAGAGCGTCACGTCAATCTTGCCTCGTTCCCACTGCTCTTTTTCAAGCAGGCGATGCGTACGTTTAAAGCCGGCGATCAGTGAATCGAATTCCGTGCGCGTGGTGATCTGTTGTACGGCTTGCATGCGGGCCAGTAGATCGGATGGGTCAAAAGCCTGCGTGCGTGCCGCGGCCAGTCCAGCTTCGATGACATCTTCGCGCAGTTTGTGCGTGGTCCGTACGTAGAACCGCAGCCGGTCGGCCAGAAAGGCCTGGGGGTTTGCCTCGCCGGAGGCTTTGAATCCGTCACGCTCCACTAACTGCGTTGCCGTGGTCATGATCTCAGTGAGATTTAGTCTAATTTGGCTCTCGATCAGAATGCGAATAACGGCTGTCGCATGTCGCCGTAGCCCAAAGGGATCCTCCGACCCGCTCGGCACCAAACCAACGTAGAAAAAAGCTGTCAATGTATCCAGCCGATCGGCCAACGAGAGAATTTTCCCAAGCGTAGAAGACGGAATTGGACCCTCCATGCCGGCCGGCAGATACTGCTCGCGGATGGCAGTGCAGACCTCGTCCGGCTCGCCGTCGTGCCTGGCATATTCCCCACCCATCACACCCTGCAGGCCGGGAAATTCTTTGACCACGCCGGTGAGTAAGTCGGCTTTGCTGAGCAGCGCCGCCCGGTCAGCGGAACGGCTGAGATTGTGTGCGTGCAGGAGCGCGGCCAAATTGACAGCCAGTTGGCGGACTCGCGCGGTCTTCTGTTTCAACGTACCCAACCGCTGGTGGAGCGTCATCTGCGAGAGCCAATCGGCGCGAGCGGCTAATTGCATTTTGCGGTCTTCGTCAAAGTAGAACCTGGCGTCAGCGAGCCGGGCGGCCAGCACACGCTCATTGCCTTGACGAATCAAATCCATCTTCGCCAGTTTCATGTTGGTGACAGCGAGAAACTGCGCGAGTAGCCGTCCGTGCTTGTCAGTTAAGGGTAAAAATCCTTGGTGCTCCTTCATGGCTGTCATTGGCACGTCTTTTGGTAGCGACAGATACTGCTGATCAAAAGACCCGAGAATTGCGTGCGGCGTTTCAACCGTGAAAACAGCCTGCTCGATCAAGTCGTCGTCGTGGTGCAAATGGCCGCCGGCCGAGTGCGCCAGTTTTTCCAATTGTGAAAGGACCATGGCGCGCCGCCGATCCTGCTCGACGATGACGCCGAGCCGCTCGAGGCCGGTAACATAGGACTTCCAGTTGGTGACGGTGATGCCGCGAAGCTGCCTGGCCCCGAGAAAGCGATGTCCCCAGGTTCTGTTGCTGGCCTTCATGCCGCCGAATTGCAAGGGAACGATCTTGCCGCCGTAGAGCGCGAGCAGCCAGCGGACCGGACGTGCAAAGCGCAGTCCGGAGGCGTTCCACTTCATGGACTTGGGAAACGTGAGCCCACCGATCAGTCCTGACAGAAGTTCAGGCAGCAGCGCGGCAGTCGGCCGGCCCGCATCACGGCGGACCGCAAATACGTATTCACCCTTCGGTGTTGCGCGGATCTCCAGATCAGTGACGGCCACCCCCTGCGACGTCGCAAACCCAATCGCTGCCTTGGTCGGCAGCCCAGTCTGATCGAAGGCCACGGCCCGTGACGGCCCCATGGCTTCCTTGTTCGCCGCAGTCTGGCGGATTGCCAGTTGTGCGATAACCAGCGTCAACCGACGCGGGGTGCCGACTGTTTTGATGGCGCCGTGGGCGAGGCGTTGTTCAGCGCACACCCGTGTCGCGGCTTCAGCCAGTGACTGAAGCGCCGGGGCGATGAACTGCCAGGGCAGTTCTTCGACGCCGATTTCCAGCAGGCATTCCGAGCCGGCTGCGGTGGTAATTGGCTTTGCGGGTGCGGTCGCGCGTGCCATACGAATAATGCTCAGTGGGTCTTTCCGCGCGTCGGCTTGGATTTGAGCATCGGATATCCCATGGCCTCCCGCTCGCGCAGGTAGCTGTCCGCGCAGAGGCGAGCCAGGCCACGAACGCGCGCGATATAGCCGGTCCGCTCGGCCACGCTGATTGCGTCGCGTGCATCCAATAGATTAAACAGGTTCGAGGTTTTGATGCAGTAATCGTAGGCCGGCAGCGTGAGCCCGGCTCCGACCAGCCGTTTGGCTTCGGCTTCAAACGCCTGAAACGTGTTCATGAGCATGGTCACGTCGGCGTGCTCGAAGTTGTATTTTGAAAACTGTACCTCGGTCTGATGATGGATGTCCCCGTAGGACACGGTGTCGTTCCATTTCAGATCGAACACGGAATCCACTTGCTGGAGATACATGGCGATGCGCTCGGTGCCGTAGGTTAGCTCGACCGTAATGGGATTAAGCTCGATGCCGCCGATTTCTTGAAAATAGGTGAATTGCGTGATCTCCATCCCATCCAGACGGACCTCCCAGCCCAGCCCCCAGGCGCCCAGCGTAGGCGATTCCCAGTCGTCCTGCATGAAGCGGATGTCATGCTGCTTGGGGTTGATGCCCAGTTTCGTGAGACTTTCCAGATAGAGTGCCTGGATATCGTCGGGCGCCGGCTTTAACACCACCTGATACTGATAATAGTGCTGTAGCCGGTTCGGATTGTCTCCGTAGCGGCCGTCCGTGGGGCGGCGGCAGGGTTCCGGATAGGCGGCCTGCCAGGGTTCGGGGCCTAAGGCGCGCAGGAAGGTCGCCGGGTGGAATGTGCCCGCGCCCATTTCAAGGTCGTAGGGCTGATGGATGACACAGCCGTGATCAGCCCAGAACCGGTGCAGCGTGAGGATCAGTTCCTGGAGCGTCACGGGCGTGCCATGGTCTGTTGGTGTGTTCAGAAAGCGCGTGCGTTGAGGAGAAACTCGTGTGACCGGGCATCAACGTAACAAGAACAGCGGACCACTGTCAATTCTTCGACGCGCTTAGAGTCAACCCTGCGGCCAGTGAATCCGTGCAGCGTAAAATCGCGGAAAAACCTGAGCGGGACCGCGCGGTTTTGCCGTGACGGACTCCTACCGAGTGCTTGACCGGACAGCCATAAATCGGCTATTGTCTTATATGTTTATAGACTCTATATACAATTAGCTACGTGAAATTCTCAAAGAAAAGCGAATATGCGCTGCGGGCTCTGATCGAGCTTACGGAGAACCATGATCGGAAGCTGCTCCAGCGGCACGAGATTGGCCGGCGGCAACACATTCCCGTCGAGTTTCTTGAGCAAATCCTGCTGGCACTGAAAAACGCCGGTCTGCTCTCGGCCCAGCGCGGCGTGGGCGGTGGTTATCGCCTGCTCAAGTCACCAACGACTGTCACGCTGGGGCAGGTCATCCGGATTCTGGACGGCCCCCTCGCTCCTATCGGCTGCGTGAGTAAGACGGCCTACCAAAAGTGTGGTGACTGCCCCTACGCTAACAAGCCGCGGTGTCCGGTGCAGCAAGTGATGGGCACGGTGCGGGACGCCATCGCGGACATTCTCGATCACCACACCCTGAGCGATTTCGTCGCCAGTCGGAAGAAGCGCGTGCGATGAGCACTGACCAGCTCGTTCTCGTCGCCATCACGCTGTTTGCCGCCACCGTCAACGGGGCGCTCGGATACGGCTTTTCGTCGCTGACGGTGCCCGTTGCCCTGCTCTTCTACACCAATCGTGTCTTAAACCCGGCGCTGGTGCTGGTCGAAGTTGTGATCAATTGGTATGTCCTGTTCATCAACCGGGCGAGCGTGCCGCACATCTGGAAGCGCGTCCTGCCCATTCTACTCGGCCTGCTGCCGGGTATCGCGATTGGCAGCTACATCCTGTTTGTCGTGCATCCTGGGTGGATTAAGTTTGTGACCTATGCGCTGCTGCTCCCCTTGATTCTCTTGCAACTCGCCGGGGTGCGTAAGCCCGTGCGCGCCGAGAGGGCCATTGGCGTGCCGTTCGGTGTCGGCATCGGCACGCTCTATTCGGTTACGACGATCTCCGGCCCCCCGCTCGCGCTGCTCTTCAACAATCAAGGTTACGCTAAGCAGGATTTTCGTGCGGCGCTAGCGCTCATCCGCGTGGTCGAGTCCTCGCTGACCGCTGTCGCCTATCTGTTTCTCGATTTGCATAATGCCGACAGTGTCGGCATCCTGACCTACATCGTGCCGAGCGTACTGGTGGGCATTCCGCTGGGGACTGTCCTGATCAGCTGGATGGACCCTGAAACCTTCCGCCGCGTCTGCATGAGCTTCGATGCGCTCGTGGTGGGCTTCGGCATGTCCCGCGTGCTGGTCGAGTTGCAGATGGTGCCCAGTCCGGCCGCCTACGGCGTGCTTGCCACCGTCGCGGTGCTCAACGTCTGGCTGTTGCGACAGTTTTTTCTCCGGCGCGCGCCGTCGGGTTGATCGCAGTCATTGCCCCTCGGCTCTCAGCTTCCCTCCACGCTCTACTGTTCACCGTATACCGGTAGAACGTGCAACTGTGAGCGCTCCGCTCTCCCTTGTTCAGCTGCTCGTGGTGGCGGGCTGCCGCTCATTGACTCCCCGCGCAGCCATTTGTTAGGCTCGCCGCGTCATCACTCCGTTCCGGCCCATCGATTTACAATTTTGAAAGGAGTCTCATGGCCTCGGCGAATGCGGCACTGATCACCCTGCTGAAAAACAAGGCGGCGACGCTCCGCATCGAGAGCGTCCGGTCCACCTCGGAATCCGGGACCGGCCATCCGACGAGCTGCTGCTCGGCGGCCGACATCGTGGCAACCTTGTTCTTCTCGGTGATGCGGTATGACCCGAAAAATCCGCGCCACCCCAACAATGACCGGTTCGTTCTCTCCAAAGGCCATGCGGCGCCAGTGCTCTATGCCGCTTGGGCGGAAGCCGGGCTGTTCCCCATGCAGGACCTGATCAAATTGCGTACGCTCAAGTCCGATCTCGAAGGCCACCCTACGCCGCGTTTGTCGTTCGTCGATGTCGCAACTGGCTCGCTGGGCCAGGGGCTAGCCGCCGGCGTCGGACTCGCCCTCAACGCCAAGCGGCTCGAGAAAAACGGCGCGAGGGTTTATGTCATGATGGGAGACGGCGAATCGGTGGAAGGCTCGGTGTGGGAAGCTGTTGAGCTCGGACGGCAGTTCAAGCTCGACAATCTCTGCGCTATCGTCGATGTCAATGGCCTCGGCCAGAGCGATCCGACGATGCTGCAACACGACATGAAGGCTTACAAATCCCGCTGGGCCGGCTTCGGCTGGAACGCGATCATCGTGGACGGACACAATCATGCGGCCCTGCTCAAGGCCTTTGCCAATGCGGCCAAGGCCAAGGGCAGGCCGACAGTCCTGCTGGCCAAGACGTTCAAGGGCAAGGGCATCTCCTTTGCCGAAAACAAAATGGACTGGCATGGCAAAGCCCTCAAGAAGGGCGAGGAAATGCAAACGGCCATCAACGATCTCACGAAGCAGATCAAGCCGACGACCGCCGTGCCAAAATTCAAGCTGCCCGCGGCGCCGGCCGCCAGTGCCAGATCAGCCAGGCCGATGGCCCCGCCCGCCTATAAGGCTGGCGAGCTGGTGGCCACGCGCGAGGCGTTCGGCGCAGCGCTGGCCGCGCTGGGCGACGCCAATCCCTCCGTCGTTGCGCTCGACGCCGACGTCAAGAACTCCACCTTCACGGACAAGTTTGGCAAGCAGTTCCCCAATCGGTTCTTCGAGAATTTCATCGCCGAACAGAACATGATCGGTGCGGCGATCGGGCTCGCCGCTTCCGGCAAGATCCCCTTTTCGGCGACTTTCGCGGCATTTCTCACTCGGGCCTACGACTTCATCCGCATGGCGGCCATCAGCCAGTCGAACATTAAGTTGGTCGGCACGCACGTGGGGGTGAGCATCGGCGAAGACGGAGCCTCGCAGATGGGACTGGAGGATATCGCCATGATGGCTGCGCAGCCGGGTGTGGTTGTTCTATACCCGTCCGATGCGGTTTGCGCGTATAAATTGGTGGAGGCCGCCGCCGTGCATCGCGGCATGGTCTATATCCGGGCCGGCCGACCGAAAGCGCCAGTGCTCTATGGTAACGATGACACGTTCACGATTGGCGGCAGCAAGGTGCTGCGGCAGAGTGCGCTTGATCAGATCACGATCGTGGCCGCCGGCGTGACGCTCTTCGAAGCCTTGAAGGCGTACGATCAGTTGAAATCGGCTGGCATCCGGATCCGCGTGGTCGATCTCTATAGCGTGAGGCCGATCGACCGGCTGACCTTGCTGGAAAGCGCTCGCGCGACCAAGAACCGTCTGTTAACTGTCGAGGACCACTACGAGCATGGCGGTCTCGGTGATGCTGTGCTGAGCGCCGTCGGCAGCGAGGGCGTGCGTGTGCACAAGATCGCCGTGCGGGATATTCCCCACAGCGGCAAGCCCGACGAATTGGTCGATCACTTTGGCATTGGTGCGCGTTCGATTGTGGATGCCGTCAAAAAACTGCTCTAGGACCCATGAAGCCCGATCCACTCTCCAGGCTTCCCCTCTTTGAGCACTTAAGCCCGACCGAGCGGCGCAAGATTGCCGGGGACATCGTCGAAACGCGGTATCGCAAGGATCAGTTCATTTTCCGCGAAGGCGATCCCGCCAACTGCTTTCACATCCTGAAGGAAGGCACGGTCAAGTGCGTCAAGACGTCGCCGCAAGGCAAACAGGTCACGCTGAAGGTCCTAATGCCGGGCGATCTGTTCTGCTGCGACGCCGCGGCGCTGAACGACGGCACACATCCGGGCTGCGCCCAGCCGATGGGCGATGTCAGCGTCCTGACCCTCAGCAAGGACGCCTATTTGAAACTGTTGCGCCGGAATCCCGATGCGGCCATTGAAATCATCCAATACCTCGGCGCCCGTCTCAGCGAAGCGCAGGAAACCGCCAAGGTGCTTGCGCTCAATCCGGCCGAACAGCGGATGGCCGCATTGCTTGTCAAATTTGCAACCCGCGCTGGACTGAAGGACGATAAGCAGGTCCGTCTGACCGTGCGGCTCACCCGCCAGGATCTGGCCGATATGATCGGCGTCACTGTTGAAACCGCCACGCGGATCATGAGCCGGTTCAAGCGCGACAAGCTGGTCGCGGGGACTGCGAAATCCCTGACTATTTGCAATTTGCCCCGCCTGCAACAGATGGCGTCCAACGCCCCCTGTCCGCCCACTTCTCCCAGACACGCCCACGCCGGTTAATTTCAGAAACATGATATAGATCATGTTTCTATCGTTCGCTGAAGGACTATCCTTGTGCAGGCGTTACACAAGGAGGCTTTTATGCGGACCCTGATTACAATTGTACTGGCCGGCATCATGGCGTTTACGACCGCTCCGGCGTTGGCTAAAACCCACACGGTCGAAATGACCGCTGTCGAAAAAGACGTTGTCGTCGACGGCAACGGCACGACCTACGCCGCCTGGACATTCAACGGGCAGGTCCCCGGTCCGGTCGTTCGGGTAACCGAGGGCGACACGGTAAAGTTCAAGCTCGTCAATCCGGCCGAAAACAAGCACCCCCACGCGATGGATTTCCACGCTGCGGAGATCGATTTTCTGAAAAACTACAAGGCCATCAATGTGGGTGAAACGATTGAGTACACCTTCGTGGCCAAGAAGCCCGGCGTGTTTTTCTACCATTGCGGGGCGCCCCCGATGATTCAGCATGTGGCGCGCGGGATGTTCGGCGCCATCATCGTGGATCCGAAAAATGCCAAGGCCTGGGCTAAGGCGGATCGCGAATACGTGCTGGTGCAGTCTGAGTTCTTCAAGAATCCGGACGACGTGCAGACGATGTTCGACCGGAAATTCGACAATATCGTGTTCAACGGCGGCATCTTCAAGTACCACCCGTTTGTCAGCGGCGGAGGGAAACTGGATGCCAAGCCGGGCGAGCGGGTCCGCATTTATTTTGTAAACGCGGGGCCAAACGAATTCTCGTCCTTCCATCCCATCGGCGAGATCTGGGACAACGTATACGAAAGCGGGAATCCGGCCAACAATCTGAAAGGCGTGCAGACCTACGTGGTCGGGCCCGGCAGCGCGGCGACATTTGACGTAGTCGTAGAATCGGCCGGTGCCTATCCCCTCGTCACCCATTCGCTGACCGGTGCGCTACGAGGAGCCATCGCGGTGTTGTTGGTTGGTCCGGATGCCAAGCCGGCGCCGTTGATGCCGATGACGCCCTGGGTGCTGGCGCCAAAACCAGCACAGTAGACGTCGAGTACAAACCAACCGGCGGATCGGAGTTCCTCCGGTCCGCCGGTTTTTATTTTGTCCGGTCAGGGGTTGGGTGCGACGAAGACGAGCACTTTAAGTCGCTGGCCGGTGTGATTCTTCACGCTATGCTCCTCGCCAGCCGGCGCCATGGTGCCCTGGCCTTGCCCGAGGACTTTTTTCTCGCTGCCGACCTGGAAGGTGCCCTGCCCCTCGAGCACCAGGTAGACCTTGTCCTGGTCGCCGTGGATGTGGCCCTTTTGCTCCTGGCCCGGTTCGAAACAATAGACGTCACAGAAAAACCGGGGCGTTTGGAAAATGTTGTTCTTCTTTAGCTTCTCAGCGCTAAACACTTGAAAATCAGAAAGATTAATGACGTTCATGATGCGCGAACTCCCTCCGCTTTGTGCAACCGTTTCAGAATCGAATCCACCGGGATCAAATGCCGACCGAGCCCCAATGCGCGTGGTAAAATGCCCATGGCCAGGCCGATCAGTTGGGGTAAGTGTAAAATCGGCAGATCCAGCGTCGCGTTGACGGCTTTCCCCGCCCGCTCCTGATAGATGTCCAGACTCATATGGCAGAGTGGACAGGGCGTAACCATAAAGTCCGCACCCTGCTCCTTGGCTTCCTTCATATTGGCGCCCGCCATGCCGATGGCGATCGGTTCCTTTTCCAGGATGATCGGAAACCCGCAGCATTTGGTCCGTCCCGCGTAGGCCACCGTCTCTCCGCCCACTGCCTGAATTACCTTTTCAAGCGACGTCGGGTTCTCCGGATCATCAAAGCCGAGGTCCCAGGAGGGGCGTAGAATGTAGCAGCCGTAAAACGGCGCCACGCGGAAATCCTTGAACGGCACCCGGATATGCTTTCTCAGTTCCTGCAACCCGATATCGCGAACGATGATCCAGAGCAGATGCTTCACCTGCACGGTGCCTCGATAGGTTAAACCTTCCGGCTGCAAGAATGAGTTAATACGGTCGAGGAGGCCGGATTCCTCCTTGAGTCGTTTATTGGCGGCGCCCAACACGCCCTGACAGGTTCCACAGATCGTCATGACGTTGAGGCCGAGCGCCTCGGCCTGCGCCAGGGTTCGCGCATTCAAGGCTAATGCCGTGTCGGGATTGGCTTCCGTGACGACGCCGGCACCGCAACAGGTTGCCGCGCCAAGTTCGACTACGTCGATGCCCAACCGGTCCAGCACGGCTTTGCTGGATTGATAGAGCTCCGGTGTCGCGCCCTGCGCCGCACACCCCGGATAGAGCGCAAACTTCAATGCCATATCATGCGTCTTGTCGTTTGAGCGATGTTATCCACAGGTCCCTGCTCATTAAAAGTATAACGTTGACCGTACCGAAAGTCACGGCCATCCGATGACTTGCGAAACTGGCATGGCAGTTGCCGGACCATGCGAAAAATATTTTTCATGGGATCTTGCAGCAATTCGACAAAAGGCGTAGGGTGCGCGCACTTTCTCACCTCGCACGGAGGTGCATCATGGCCTGTGCCAGCCATCGATTGGGCAACCGGATCCCCGATACAGACTGGGCTGAAGTCCTGTCCTGGGCCGAGGCGAAGCCTCTCCGGCACATGGCCTATCACCGTCGTGTGTCGCGCTGACAGCAGACACGCCGCTCGGGCTCGCCGGGCGATAACAAGGAGGGGGATTTATGAATGACCTGACTCCACCGGATCACACAACCCCGCCGGCAGTGACATGCGGAGCACGGACAGACTGATCGGATAGCACCGAACAGCGATGGCGACCCCGGCAAGGCTGCCAGCCTTGGATTCCAGCGGAATCACGAGCCGCGGAGCGCCGTCTCAGCCTGCTGTAAGTCAGGCCTGACCGGTACGACCGTCCGATTTTCTGCCCGTCCTGACCGGCGGGTTCCACAGGCGCCCATACGCATGGGACAGGCGCCCCAAACGCCCGAAGGAGGCCATCGTCCGGACGGTGGTCTCCTTTGCCACCCCCCTGCCACCGGTGTGACTCGGCCGTCCGATCAACTTTGGTCATTTCCGAGGAAATCAGATGACAGGAGTCCGCATACCATCGCACACAAGGAACGGCACTCAAAACGTCACCCGGCAGTCTTCGCGGCCGCCCGCCCGCGCCACGCCAAACCCGTGCCCCAGCCAGTCGACGGTCAGCACCATCTCAACCTTTGTTCCCTGCTCTCCCGTCAACTGCGCGTAAACGTAGAGTCGCTCTGTCTGATGTGTGCCCAGCAAGTCGGCCAGGTTGGCGCCGTGAAACAGTGAATCCGATCTGATGTCGTCGGTCGTGAGTTTTGTGTAGGCCCCCCGAGCGGTTTCGCCTGAGGGAAGAATCACTGTCACGGAACGGGCGCTGAGATCGAGCGTGCCGGTTCCCGTCGCACCGTCGGTCAGGCGCGTAAGTTCGAGCGTCCGTGTACAGGCTGCCAGGAGAATAAGCGCAAGCACGGCCGTCGCGGCACGCATGGTCCCGCTACCCGATGACGATGGCCCCGCCGCGGAAGTCGCGCACGTCCCCGAAGAGCGTGGTGACACCGGCAATGCGGCACAGGTGGGATGTGATTTCGAGCAGCTGTCCCTTGTGCGTGTAGAACTTGCCTTGGACGATCTGCAGTTTGTCGCTGTCCGTGACGCTGGCTTCCAGCACGACATCGCCTGTTTCCTGATCGACCAGTTTCAGCCAGGGCGCGCCGCCGTAGAGCGAGGGCGACGGCGCTGTGGCATTGAACACGAATCGCTCATCCAGATTGAACTTCCAGGCATTTCGTCTGAGATGCGCCACCTGCCGGCCTGCCGCGCTGTACAAATCCATCGTCAGGAGCAATTGATCCGCATCCGGCACGAACTCGATGACGACCTGTTCCTTGCCGTGGATGGCCAGCACACCGTTGGTGTTGCGGAAACTGTTTGAGCCGATGGTGACGTCCATGTGTCTGCGTCCTATCTTGTGATATGTTTACCGGGCCGAAGTTCCGTGGCTCTTTTCGAGATGCCGGGCCGATTTACGAGTGCCACAACGTCGGAGATGTTCTTGTACGCGAATCCCGCTTCCGACGCCAGCCCGCTCATGGACACGGCTTTCAGGATGATGCCTTGCTGCGCCATCTGACGCTGCACCTGCTCGCCTCGGACCGGTTGCTTGGCCCCTGCCCGCGCGTACCATGGTTTGCCCGAATCCAGGCACGGTAAACCTAAACGGCTGCGGCATGGCCTGTTTTGCGCCAACCAGCTGATAGAAGCCAGGTTCCATCGCCCTGCCGCAAATGACCGACTGGACGGTCCCCCGATAGATTTTCAGAAGCCCCGGGCTGCCCGGCCCGAAAGGTCGCGGCGAGCCCTTGCAAGGCATGATCCGCTCACCTTCAGGATACCGCGTGACCGTGGGGATAGTCTGGGCCACAGGATACGTGTCGATTACCATCTGTGTCGACGCCGTGGCGCGGGCGAGGGACGTGTGGCCGTAAGCCTCAAAGGCGGGGTCGGCCGGCACGATATCGTCCGGCAACCGGAATGAGGCGGTCATGAACGGCCGGCGGTTCGGCTGGTGGCGGCAAAGATCTGCCGCACGGAGGCCATGCCGGGGATCGCATGGCCGAACGGATTGGGCACCTTGCCTCGCCGCAGCATGGCCAAGCCGAGCGGCAGCACGCGAAGCACCTGCGTCAGACGGAGGCCCACGATCTTAAGCGGCATCAGTGCTTCGTTCAGCCGTCCCTGGCTCCGGATCAGATCGGTGAAGCCGGTGATGTGACGTGCGCCGCCGGTAGCCGTCATCCCGGCGTCGAGCGCAGCCCGGCGCAGGCGGATGATGGCCTCCATTGGCCGGACATCCTTGGGACAAACCTCGACACAGTAATTGCACCGCGTGCAGTCCCAGATGCCGTCAGGCTGCTCCAGGACCATCAGCCGGCCCTGTCGGGCTGCAGCCGGCTCGCGCGCATCGGCCATAAACCGATCGGCCTTAGCCAGCGCCGCCGGTCCAAGAAATCCCTTCGACACTTCAAGAACTGTGCAGGCGGCTACGCACGCACCACACATGATACAAGCATCCACGTTGTGAAACCCGGAAGCGCTCGACCGGAGCCCCTGCAACTCAGAAGCCTGCCGCTGGGTCGACGCCGAGAGCCAGGGAGTAATGTCACGAATTTTTCCCCAGAATGACGACATATCCACGACCAAATCCTTGATGACTGGGAAATTTCGTAGCGGCGCCACTGTTATGGCGCTGTGCCGCTCCCATTCTGTCCAGACCGACGTCCGGCAAGCTAGCTTTTCGGATCCATTAATATCCATAGCGCAGGACCCGCAAATGGCCGATCGACAGGAATGCCGGAAGGCCAGGCTGCCATCCTGCTCCTGCTTAAGGCGCAACAGCGCATCCAGGACGGTCGTTCCTCGCCCGACGTCTAGGCGAAAGGATTCGGTTCGGGGTTGCGTATCAGTTTCAGGATTGAATCGGCTGATCGTGAACGACAGGCGCATGCGGGTAGTTGGTAGTTATCAGTACTGAGTGATCAGTTGGACCGCACCGAACACTGACGACGGCTTGCTGGGAACGTTCCGTTACCCCAATTCAAAGGTCTTGGGGTAGTCAGTCAAATTTCGACAGCCGTCTCTGGTGACGAGCACCATGTCCTCGATACGAACTGCACCGAGGCCGGGATAGTACAAGCCGGGCTCAACCGTGACGACTTCCCCCTCCTGAAGGATGGAGCCGGTGCGGCTGATGCGCGGATGTTCGTGAATGTCCAGACCGACGCCGTGTCCGGTACCGTGGAAATAGCCCTGCATCCGGCCGTTGACAAAGCCGGTTGTGTAGCCGGCCTGCTCGAAGCGCTCGCAAATGCCCTGATGAATGCGCGCACCGTCCGCGCCGGCCCTGATCTTGCTGATGGCTTCTTCTTGTGCGTCTTTCACCGCGCGATAGAGACGTTTGAGCTCCGGTGAAGCGACGCCGCGCAGGACCGTGCGCGACATGTCAGCGAAATAGCGTGTCGTGGAGGATCGTGGAAAGACATCGAAGATGATGCTACGGTGCGCCGGAAGCGGTCCACTGCCCTCGTTATGGGGATCGCAGGCCTGATCGCCGCCTGCCACGATGGTATGCTGGGCGACGCAGTCACGCTCCATGAGCGCGACATTGATCATCTTCTTGATCCGCTCAGACGTGAGCGGGGCGCCGTCTAGCTCAAGCGTGTTCTCATGAATGGCTGCCCGTCGGAGCGCCTCGTGTGCCACGGCGACCGCCGCTTCAGTGGCGCGCTGCGCCGCCTCGATGCAGCGAACCTCAGCGGGCGTTTTGATGGACCGGCTTTTGTAGAACGGTTCTTGCCTCGTCTCCAGCTGATACCCAAGTGCCTGTAGCTTGTCGGCATGAGTGAAAGGGAAATTTCCCGGTACCCACAACTGCTTAATGCCGTGCTTTTGAAGCACTAGGTGAATGACATCGACCGGCCCGGGGGCGGCCACGCCCTGTGCCTTGGCCTGCTGCTCAAGCTCGGAATAGGAGAGCACCTCGGTCCCTGACGCCTGGCTGCGGGCTCGATCCATTTCCAGATCGCTCATGACTAGCAGGCGCTGTCCGCGCACGTCCAAAAAGATAAAGGGATCAGGTGCGATGAATTTCGTCGCGTAATAGAGATTGGAGTCTGTCTCGCTCGCCGCGATCATGACGGTGGCGCGTTCGGGGGTGCTCATTGCAGACTCCGGTGGCTAATCAGAGTTTTCGCTAGGAAGATTCTAACATAGGGGTGCTGGAGGCTCAAGGCGACGTGGGTGGCGCTGGTGTGATAACTGGAGCCAGCGTCTCCGGTGAAGCGGGCTTTTCCTCTTCGGACGAAAAGAGCTCGGCCGGGAGCGTCAGAGTGTTTTTGAGAACGTCAAAGGCCAACTTCCCCAGTCCGACGAGACCAGCGCCGACGGATTTGAGCGGTTGATTGATGATCTGCGGATTTTTAAGCGAGCCCTGGACATCAAAGAAGGCCGTCGTGAATCCTGTGCGCTCACCGGCCAGCAGCCGGCCGAACAGTGGGATGTCTTGCAGCAGTTTCGTGTAGGAGCCGAAGGGGCTAACGACTACAGCGAGGTTGAGTTGATCGGCCGGTATATCGTAGGAGCCCGCGGCGCTGAGTTTGAGCACGGGACTGTCGATCAGCAAATTGTTGGTCGTCACAATCCCCTGTTCGATCGTCAACCCGCCGCGAAATGAGTCGAAGGGCATTCCTTCTTTAGATAAGTCGATCTTTCCCTGCAGCAGGTTGGGAATGTCTAGTATCATGAGGATCTTGGGGACGATCGTCCCCTTTTCGATGTGGCCCTGATCGACCCGGAACGAGACCAATCCGTTAAGCGTATTGGCCATGCCGCGTGGATGCTTCCCGTTTCCCTGGAGGGTTGCCTCGATCGTCAGGTCGCCGGTGATGAGACGCTGGTCGTCCTTAAATAAACGGAAGACTTTTTCGGACGGGAAGCCGGTCATTCGCAGCTTGAGTTCCCCTTCGGCCGGTTTGCGCCGTGGCAGGCGGACCAGCAGGCGGCTATCGGCGAGGGTGCCTTCCTCAAGTTGCCCGCTGATGCGGCTGACCTCAATGAGTTCGTTGCCGATGACCACGTGAGCGGACAACTCGCCGAGCCTGAACTGCTTGTAGTGTGCCCGCGTGATGTCAACCGAGGCCGTGACACGGCTGGTGGCAGCCAGATCCTCCAGAAAGTCTCGCGCAGGCGACCGTTCACCCTTTGGAATCAGCAACTCAACATCCAAATACGTCGACTCGACGGTCGCAGTCACGACGGGTGTCGTCTGCCAATCACGGAGTGTGCCCGCGATACGAACCGAACTGTCGTCGACACGAAATTCCAGTCGCTTCACATTGCCGCCGTTCTTCAGTAGTTGTAGGCGGAGATAAATATCGCTGATGGTATGCCCGGAGATTTTGCTGGCCAGTCGTCCGTCGGTTAGGGCAACCCATCCGGTCAGCGCCCATTGCTTCCAGTTGGCCCCCCGTCCCTTCAAATCAAGCGAGACTTCCAGCGTGCCGGAATCCAATCCTCCCAGTGTCATGCCAGCCGGCAATTCTGCCAGGGGAATCGGTCCGGCGACCCAGGAACTCTCAACGCGCAACGCGGGTGTGAAGCGCAGGGTACCGCGCCCCGACAGACGGACCGGCGGCATACTGACGTCCACGCGGGAGACAGTCAGCGTGCGCTCGCGCGACCAGGTAGCATCGAATTCGATCGTAGCCGGCAACCCGGCCGGTTTCTGCAGCATACCCGGTACGGATACCGTTAATTGGTCTAAGTGAGCCACCCCTTTCACTTGCGGCGCCGTTACGGGTCCAGTGAGCGAGACCGCCAGTATGATCGGTTCCGGGATACCCGGTTTGCTCTTGTCCGACACGCCTAGTAAGGCGCCGATTTGATCGGCAGTCGTCTGCCACCAAAGGCTGAAGTCCTTGAATAAGACTGGCTCCCCCTTCGTGATCACGCCGTGGACCTCGAAAGGTGACCCGCCAAGCCGGCCGGTAACGCGGTCGAAGTTAATAGCTGAGTTCGTGTAGACCAGCCGCCCTTCCACGCCAGTCACGGGGGCCTTGATGCGCGGACTAGCAAAGCTTACTCCCTGAGGAGCAATTTCAGCCTTAGACAGCGTCAGCCCCTCGGGGCTGTTCATCAGTCCGGACAGTTGAAAGGAGACGGCCGATTGCCCTTTCATATCACGCAATTCCATCAGCGCGGGTTTGAGGGACGCAGATTTTGCCAGCATTGCCACCAGATCGGCAGCGGGCATGGTGCCACTGACATCCAGTTCGAGGGAGGGGCCTGCATCCAAATAAACGATGGCGAGTTTGCCGGTTGTGATCTGCAGCGGGCCGTACTCCCCCGTGATATCAGTGGCCCGGAGGCGGTCCGGATCGAGACGGACTGTGCCCGAGAGATTCCGCGCCGGTACCCTGTTTTGTCCAAGCAACGCCTCGCCGTCCCGAATTTTAAATTCCCCGCTGACCGACGCGTGCGGAGCCGGTGTTGTGGAGCCTGTGACGGTCGCTGTCACGACTTCCACGCGGCCTTTGATGTCCCGCTCAAGCAGCATGCGATGCAGATCCGGAGGCAGCCATTCAGCCGGGAAACGAGACCGTAATTCGTCCAGGCTGACCGGCGTAGCGGACACGGTCAGTGCGAAGGTCGGCTGGGAGGTCATGATGCCGGACATGCTGGCCTGTCCAGTGATGCCAAGCTCCTCCACCGAGGCCGTCATGTCGGAGAGCACCATGTCGTAGCCGGAAACTCCTGGGAACAGCCGCAGGTGGCTCTTGAGTGTAGCCATGCCGTGCAAGTGGTCGGGAATCGGCCGGGGCCCGAAAAAATCCATCATCTGACGCAGGTCGGCCTGCTGCAGTTCCAGCGCACCCTGAAATTGCATCGACAGCTTATGAGCTTCCGGTGCGATGGCAGGATTCGACGCAGCCCGGGTGACGGTGCCGGCTAGCGAGAAGAAGGAGTCAGTCGCGCCGGTCGGAATTTTTCCCACCAGGCGCACGTCGACGGGCATTCCTGGCTTGGCGGTTACAGTCAGGTCCAGATCAGTGAGGTCCAGGGTTCGCAGGCCATCCGCACGAAAGTCATCGACCACAGTAACCACTCCCCCGGTGAGCGCAGTGGCCTGTACCATCAGGAGAAGATTCAAAGGATTGCCGATCAGACCGGTCGAGTCGGTTGCTGAAGTCCCCGCGGTCAGAAAATTCCACTGGCCGGCTCGGTCACGGCGCAGCGTGATCTGCGGGCGGTCGATACTCATACGCTTGACGACGACGTGCTTTTGGAGCAGCGGTGTGGCGCGCAGGGTCAGGTCGAACCGATCGGTCTGGATGAACACCCGCGAGGGGTCCGTGTCGCGGATGATGACGTGGGACAGGATCAGCCGCGGACGCGGAATGAATTCGATTGTGGCCTCCCCTACCTCAATCTTCCGCCCGAGGCTCGTTTCGATTTGCTGGATGACGAAAGTCTTCAGGCGTTCAGGATTGGAGAGAATCAGAAGTAGGAGAATGATGAAGCCGATTAGAACGACGAGGAGAAGCCGAGAGACAAAAGTTTGAAGACGAACAGCCACTCCCTCTCCCTGCCGAGCAGTAACTGTGCGCGCCTGCGATTCGGTGGGCACGTTGGGCGCCACGCACCTGCGCCATCTTACAAAAACACCCTTCGGAAATCCAGCGGACCGTCGAGGCTGGCAAGCACGCTGACGGCAACGTATAATGCCGCCCCGTGAACCATTCCGACAGCCCCACCGTCGCCCGTTCCCGCTGGATGATCCTGACGCTACTCTTTGCCATCAGCGTCGTGACCTATTTGGATCGTGTGAACATCTCGGTAGCGGCCCGACAGATGATGCCGGCGCTCGGGCTAACCGATGTGCAGATGGGGCAGGTTTTTTCTTCCTTCGTAGTCGGCTATGCGCTGTGCCAGATTCCCGGCGGATGGCTGGGCGACCGCTGGGGCGCTCGGCTCGTGTTAGCTGGTGCGATCGTGTGGTGGTCGGTATTCACGGCGCTCACTGCTGTGGCTGCGACAGTGCCGCTGGCCAGCGTGATCGGTATCCTCGGATCACTGATGACGGTCCGGTTTCTAATGGGCGTGGGTGAAGCCGCGGCCCTGCCGAACTTCAATCGGGCCGTAACCACGTGGCTGCATTCGGACGAGCGAGGACTCGGCCTCGGCATTGCCATCGGCGGGATCGGTGTCGGCGCGGCCGTCGCCCCCCCCCTCACCGCGTGGATCATGGTGAATTACGGCTGGCAGATGACCTTCTACGTGGCGGGTGCTATCGGGCTGCTGATTGCTGCGCTCTGGTACGGCTATGCCGTGGATCGTCCGTCCGGAGCCGATGCCGCGGCCCCTGTGCCCTGGCGCCGGTTCGTGCGCACGCCAACGGTCTGCTGGCTGGTGCTGAGCTACTCCTGTCTTGGGTATGTCGCCTACATTTATATGTCGTGGTTTTATCTCTACCTGGTCACCGTGCGCGAATTTAACGAACTGCAAGGCGCCTGGTTTGCCTCAGCGCCTTTTCTGGCCATGGCGCTGCTCTGCCCGCTGGGCGGCTGGGTGACTGACCGGTTGGTTGTTCGCGTTGGACTCAATGCGGGACGGCAATATACCGGCGCGGCCGGTATGGGATTGGCCGCGCTCGCCATTTGCCTTGGTGCATACAGCGACTCGCCGCTGTTCGCCATTGTCCTACTGTCGCTCGGAGCTGGCCTCCTCTATTTTACAGTCGGTGCCTACTGGGCCTGCACGTCCGATCTCTCAAAAGCCCACGCCGGGACACTGTCCGGCGTCATGAACACGGGGGCCAATGTCGGCGGTAGTGTGTCGCCGATATTGACGCCCTGGCTGGCCGAGCAGGTCGGCTGGGCCGCTGCGCTTGGCGTAGCGGCGCTGGTGGCGCTGGCAGGTGGAATTATGTGGATCAGAATCAAGCCCGGCGACGGGTTGCGGCCAGGCGAAGAGCTTGGTAGAGTCGCGTTGTGACCGTGCAATTCCAAAAAAAGAATCCGAAGGCCATCATCGCGACCAGGTTTGGCGAGATTCACATCCGGTTTTTTCCGGACGAGGCACCGCGCCACGTTGAAAATTTTATCAATCTGGCCAAGATGGGCTTTTATGACGACACGACATTCCACCGTATCGTGCCGGGCTTTCTCATCCAGGGCGGCGACCCCCTCAGCAAGAAACCGGACCGCAGTCTGCATGGTACTGGCGAGCCCGGTTACGCTCTGCCGCCTGAGCCGAACGACCGTCCCCACAAGCGCGGGGCCGTCTCCATGGCCAAGATGCCGCGCGAGAGCAACAGCACGCGCAGCTTCGACGACAATGGCTCACAGTTTTTTATCTGCGTGGCGGATTCCAGCGGGCTTGATCGACGCTATACAGTATTTGGGGAAGTTGTCCGTGGGGTTGAGATTTTAGACACGATCGTGGCGCTTCCACGTGATGAGCGGGATAATCCGCTCGACCCTCCGACAATGACCGTGACTGTAAAGGAATAAACCCTGCTAGAACATTGTGATACTGGCGTAGGTCACCGTCGAGTTGAACTGGTCAGTAATACCTCGGTCGTATCTGAGGACTTCACCCTTTCCCTGCCCGATCATTGCCAGCACGCTGTAAATGGCCCCGAAGCCGGAAATCCTCCGGCTATCCTCTTCCTTAGCAACAAACCTGGCGAATTCGTCAGCATTGATCTCTTCCGTATGTTTTAACATGGCCATGTCAGTTTGCATGCAACGATGGAACGAAAAGTCCGTAGGCGGTTTGGAATCACCGTAGCGGAGGCCAATGTGGGCTAGTTCCGCACTCGCGACAAAGCAGGCAGACTTCCCAGACGACGCCAGAACTTCCCGCAGCGTCGCAAGAAACGTTTGAACGTGGTCACGTACATCTGTCATCGAGGGATCAAAGAGGCAGGCGGCAGGAAACGAGCAGAGTATCGGCACGATAGTGATGGGCTTGACCTTGCCGACGCCCTGTTGCAGAAACGGCAATTGGAACTCGATCGAATGCTCGTGCTTATGCGCGAGTTCTTCCTCGAAATAGACACTAGCCTTTGCGCGGAGTGCGTCGACGATGGCCCGATCGGTCTTGACAATGCCGAGCGGTGTTTGAAAATCCTTATCGGTTACGGCAAAGGCCTGGTTCAACCCGGCCTGGCAGGTGCCGAAAATGACGAAGCAGTCCGGCGTCTGCGATTCTTCAAGTTCTTTGTATGCCCAGGCATAGACCGGACCGGCCTCGTTGACTGGATAATGCGGCGCGACCAACCCTTTAATTAGCTGGCCCTTGCGCGCAGATTCTTTTTTCGGCGGGCCTTCCTTCGAACTGAAGCAGCCGGCAATCTGAGCGGCCAACTTTTTGGCATCTGCCTCGTACCCCTTGCCCGCAAAAACGGCGGGCCTGACTGACGCGTTACGGTAGATCGCCAGTGCCTCCCGATGCGCCTCCGCAGCTTTCTCCCCTTCCAGGAAAAGCCGAGCGTCAAGATCAGTAACCAACCGTTGAATCTGGTCCGGCACCAGAAATTCGCCAAATTTTTTCAGGTACTCAGCGGCCATCTGTTCAAGTGAATGTGCACCGTCGAAAAATTGCAGCAAATAGAAATAGCTCAGCGGGACAATGAGCTTCTCAGCGCTCAAGCCGCTGGGGTCCCAAAGGACGATGTATTGGTCCTCGCCCTGTTTCAATGGCGAGAACTGGAGATTGCGGAGCAGTGGAAACTGGTGCGTGTTCTTAATGGATGTCATTGAGGAGGCTCAATTCCTTTTTTGTACCATTCCAAGACGATCAATGTGCTCACCGTGAGTGCGAGCAGGCACCAGGTGGCCCAACCGTAATCGGAACGGGAGAACTCAATCAGGTCAGTGAGTCGACCGATCAGTAGCGACATGCGGGCCATGACCGTGTAGCCAAAGGCTGCGCCGAACGCGACCATGAGGAAGAAAATGCCTGTCCGTGCGACCGCTTTTCCAACTCCGGTGTGCTCGACTGAAAAGAAAAAGTAGAAGAGCACGGAGACGACACCGACTAGGAGCACGATCGCGTTCAAGTTGCTCGCGGGATTGAGGAGGCTAGCGGTGAACGTCACGCCCTCCGCCGTCATTGTGACCAGCGGCCTGACCGTGTCTTCAATCTGCTTAAGAATGTATGACGAGATGATCCGCGGTATCGCGAGTCCCGTTCCGACCCCGACGATAAACGCAAAGGCAATACGCGACATCCAGGCAGCCTTCGGTACATAGCGGGTCAGCATGAGTGCACCGATGAAAAGCGGAATGAGGAGCGACCAGTCTCCTTGCTTAACCATCGGCTCGTAGATCAGGCGCACTAGTACGGTGTCATAGGTTTTGACGATCGTGTAGCCGACTGAGACGCCGACGTAGAGATGTTCGGCAAATTTAAACAGCGCATTGTCTTGGTAGAGAAACGTCAGGATGAACAAGGTCAATCCTGTTGCCACCCACGCTCCGAGTATTGCTTCAACCGACATGGTATGTTCCTACTGATCTTGCGCGGCCTTGCCGCGTGATGTCTGACGCAGAAAATAAAACGTGTTGCACAGGATAACCAGAAGAATAATCGCAACGTGCGTGGCGGACTGAGCGTCCATGCCGGCCACCGCTCGTCCCTTCTGGCCAATGAGAACTTCATACTCCGCTGCGCCGCGCAACCCGCCAATCAGCCCATTGATCTGCCCGCTGCGCAACAAGGGATAGAGGCCGGGCGCAATGACACCGGTGCAGCCGCCAGCTAGTTCGAACTTGTACTTGTCCTTCCCAAACACATACCAGGTTTCAATGCCTGTTGTGCCAGCCGCGAGGCTGATGACGTAGGCCACATCCCGTAGGCTCTGCACGCCCTTGAGCACCTCGAGATCCTTGGTCGGGCGGTTGTGGTAGTCCGTCGGGAAAGCCTTATAGAGATCCTGCCCCATATTGATGATGACCGAGCCGCTGCCCGGGCTCCAGCCAAGAAACACGTAGTCCCTGCCAGCAGTCTTGCCGGATTCTCGTGCGACGCGCGAGACGACTTCGTCGGCCATGCCGGTGCCGGGGAGCCAGAGGGTCATGCCGATCACGCGGAGGTTTTTCTTGAACGCATGCTTTAAGAGCGCCACGGCCTGCGGATAGAGTTCTGGCTTGGAGGCCGGATCGAAATCCAGCGAGAGTAGAAAAACCGATCCCTCCGGCAACGACTCCATGTAATCGTAGACAGCCTGCACTTCCGGTGAAATTTTGATAGCTAGACCGACCGGATAAAGTAGCGGGATGAGCGTGCAGAGCCCGATCACAATAAAGATCACCCTCCGATCTAATTTGAGCATGCGCTCAGCGAAGGTCATTCCCAACTCCGTTGCTCGTAGCGCGGTCCGTGTACTTGACGATACACTTCACGAGATAGAAGGCCTGCATCACGTTACTCTTTGCCTCCACCCAGGTAGGCCCGCTCAACTCCAAAGATAATTTTCAGTGACAGGGCGATCGCGCCAAGACTAATGCCGATCAAGATGGCACGGCGGACCGCAGCGTTTAGTACGTTGAGAATCCACTGTGTCACGTCGCCACTTAAAGGAATCAGATGCTCGCCGAGCGGGACGCGACCCATCATCACGATCACAGCGGCGATTAAGAGCACAGCGGCCTCACGGCTGCGCGCACGGAACGAACGATACGCAGCGGAGGCAATGAAAAACGCAAGAATCGCGAACATCGTTCCCTGGAGCGGCACCATCATGTAGGTGTAGATCCAGCCGAAGGCAGTGGTAACACCCTCCGTCGTTTCTTTGCCGTTGTGCCAGAGTCCGATGACGATCGTCCCAAGCATTCCGGCATAGAGCACAAAGCTGTAGCCCCAGCCCGCTTCCTGGCGACGGATTTTCACGGCATGGAGGTGGAACAGACTCGTCACGCCTAGCACCAGCGCGAATCCGCCGATGATCTGCAGCCACTTCGTCGTGGTTGTCAGCATGAGCTCGGAGTCCGGATGCGGCACATAGTACTGCGCAGCAAAGAGAATACCGGTTGCGAAGGTAATAAACAGCGGCAGTTGGCGGCGTAGAAAAGTCATTTTAAATCTCGCATGAGGTCGATGATCGGCGACAAGTCCACACCGAACAGAACGGCAACGGTCGCAACCGCAGTACCCACAGCGATGGTGCCTAGGATGCAGGCCTTGCCAATATCTTGCCCGCGGAGGGTTCCAAGCTGGATCGGCTCGCGTGAGAGATAGGCGCTGGCGGCGTAGAGCTCCTCCCCGATCAGTGTGTAATCACAGGTCGTTACGAAAAACGGCAATTGATGGTCTGAGTCGGTGCCCGCGATCTGGATCGCCCCGGTGCTCGCCCCGGTTTCGGTTAGCAGTAGTGACTCGGCAAAGTAGGAGCCCATAAAAAAGTTCGCCGCGGGCTTTTTGCGCAACATGATGCCGTCTACTGCCGCGGTATAACTAAACTGGTCGGTCGTAATAAAGAAGTTGGAGTCCTCTTTAAAGACATCTGGTTTCCCCGCTTCGAGATATGACTGCTTGGTGATTTCCTGGCACACGGCCATGACGATGGGATCGCGGTGCGGTACCAAGAGGTCGGTTTCGTAGGCGGCTACCCGTTTGGCCACCCGTCCAAGAATCACCGCTGCCGCCACGGTGGATGGCTCGCTCATGTCACCGGCGCCGGTCAGATAGAGAATGGGCTTACCCAATTCAGTGGCACGGCCGATAGCTTCATCGACAGCATCTAATCCGGCAATACGACGGAGAAAAATATCCTTCGTTTTAGCGACGTGAATCGAACCGAAGACAATCAATACGAAAATAATAACAATGGCCAAATTGTTAATCTGGTTCCAATTGAACCAGTTGGGCTCCGGCGTCGCCTGCACAGTGGCGGCGGGCGCCCTGTGCTCACCCGACACAGCGACGACCGTCACGCCATACAATGTGCCGTCTTTCAGTTCAAGGCCCTTGCCTGTTCTGATTGTAATAAAATGATTAGTGTTTGGCACGGATCGGGTCCACCAGGGAATTTTGGCATCTTTGACATAACGCGAGTTGGCTGCAAACTCAGCGATGACTTTGGGGTCAGCGGCACTTGGCTGATGGAGCAGTACCTGATAACGCCCGTCCTTGGTCTCGCCGGCCGCCTTATCCCAGACAACCGTGAGACTGCCCCCCCCATCATTTGGCGTGTCAAAGACACGAACATTTTGTGGGGAGGCCAGGTCATCCGCATGCGCGAGTCGTGGCAAAAGTAGGCATCCGAGCACGAGTACCGTTTGAAGCATGACTGCTGAAGTTGAGCCACAACGTCGTAGTGATCGGAACCGACCTCGTCGGCTCATGCTTTTACACGCAACGGCCTTTGGTGCAGTTGTCATCCTTCAATAATTTCCACGTTAGCGCGCGGAATGACCGCGCGGGTGTTATCAGCAAAGGTCACTTCCAGCACGCGGACGCGGCTTTCGGTCTCAATTTGGCGCAAGTCAGGTGGCAGATCGCTAACCGTACCAATACGTCCGAAGAGGGGATCGCGGATGACTCGGACCTGATCGCCGACTACAATACCCTCCCGCTCCGCTTTCGGTCTCGCGCTGGCTGCGGCAGACTGCTGCGATGCGGGAATGATGAGTTCCGGGCGGATCACTCCCGCCCGAATCTGCGTTGCACCCGATACCGACGCATTCTGACCTGCATGTTTCGACAGCAACGCAAAGGTTTTGGCGGCCATCGGGATCGTCCCGAACCCTTCCGTGAGAATTAACGTAAAGCCGATTTGCTCCGTTCCGGTAATGGCCACACCGAGATCATAGCGCAGGAGCGTGCGCAAATCTTTGTCATGCATACCGCCGACGACAAGAGCTGCCACGCCCAGAGCTTTCGCTTTACCCAAGGTATCAGCAGTGACAAAAGAACCGCCAACTACAATTTGACCGGCCATGGCAGGCATCAGATGGTCAGCGGTCAGCAACTCGTCCGGAGATTGGACTGCCATCGTGAGTTCACCCCAGGTTTCCCCACCTACACCAAAGATGCCTTGGACCAGGGTGCAGTCCGTTTCAACGATGATGCCATGCTGCGGCAGCACATCCGTTACGTGTCCCTCAACGTAAGCCAGCAGTTCGAGCCGTCTCGGCGGTTCGCGCAGTAACACCTGCCCCGTAACGGTGGAGACAGCCTCCACCGTGCCCTGCACGGGTGATCGTACTACAGTTTTGAGCAATTTGATGAAGGGCTTGTTTTCGGCAATGACGTCATTTTTTTGGACCACCTCACCTTGTTTGTGGTGCATATACTCGGGAACTTCATCGGGCGCCGCGCCCAACAGATTCGCAACATTGATCGAGTGGACTTTGCCAGGCAGTTCCGCATGGGCCACAACGGAATCAGGCTTCACGCGGTCGCCTGCTGTCACTGCCACTGTGCCGGGAATCGGAAGGAGACGGCGCTTACGCACGGTGGTGCGTTCGGTCACGGTCAAACCTGGTGTGTACGCGTGTCCCATTGAGAGGTTTGATTAGGTTACGGTTGAGTCGTGGGCGACGGTACGTGGCAATCGCAACTCGTGCTCAGCTATGGTCAGTTGTTGGATAAAGGCCCACTGCGCGATTCCAGCGTGTTACCGCTTTGACGCGCGCAGTGGCATCAGTGGGCAACTGGAGCGGACGGCCACGGCCGTCCAGCAGCAAGCCGACGGCGCCCCCACGGACATTCTTCGTTACAGCCACGCCCTTCCCTTCCCCAAGATCCACCGACTTCACCGGCCTCATTGTGACGGTTGCCCGTTCAGTGTTACCAAGCGCGATCAGTTTCAATTCACCGAATGCCAGCGTACCTTGTACCGACGTCTGTCCGCTTTGGAAGGTGACCACGTAGTCGGCGCATGTCTGGCCATTAATCCCCTGTCCGATCGGTGCGATACAGGTACCGAGATAGACCAGGCAGTCGTTAACGAATACCTCCGTGGCCGCTTTCTCATTGATCGTCGAGAGTACGCCAAGGTGCGGCATCATGAAGATGCTGTCGACAGAAAGCGTCGTGAAGCCCAGCGGCTCGTAGGCATCGACCATCATGAGCATGGACTGTACGCGCCGCGGCGCATGCGAGAGGATGCCACCGCTGCCAACAATTAAATCTAGCTTGAGCATATCAATTAGTGTGGCACCAGATGTTTTCTGATCGAAAATGTCTGAGATCGTCCGCTCCTGCTGCACGCCTTTCAGCCCGGTAGCCAGTGACTTGTGGTGGATCAGCGCTAGTCGGAGGGCCTCGCGAGCGATCGCCTGCTCGATTTGTAACTCGTCGAGCGTCTGTGGAATCGTCGTCGGCCGAATCATCTTGTTTTTAATTCGGTTACGGATTGTCTGCTCATCGACGTTGAAGGGCACCCAGCGCATGATGTTGGCGAGTCCTGCTTCCGCCAGCACGTTCGAGATGCTATAGGACATCCCGAGATTAGCGCTGACCGTCCGGTTGAAGATTCCGCCAAAGACGGAGAAGACGTCAGTCGTGGCACCGCCAATATCCACGCCGATGAGATTGATCTTGTCACGCGTAGCCAGAGCTTCCATGATGAATCCGACTGCCGCGGGCGTTGGGACAATGGGGGCACCTGCCCAGGACATGAGTTTTTTGTAACCGGGTGCCTGCGCCATGACGTGCTCAAGAAACAGATCGTGAATTTTGTTCCGAGCCGGAGTCAGATTTTCCTTTTCCAGCAAAGGACGGATGTTGTCGGTGACCGTCAGCGCAGTCTTAGTGCCCAGAATGTCCGTCACCCGCTCACGGGCGTCCTTGTTGCCAGCATAGATCAACGGCAGGTCGTAGCTCATGCCTAGCCGCGGCCGAGGCGCCGCGGCCGCGATGTAGTCAGCCATTTCGACGACGTGCGTCACCGTCCCGCCGTCCGTTCCTCCGGAGAGCAAGATCATATCCGGGCGTAGCGAGCGGATGCGTTCGATTTTTTCATGCGGCAGCCGGCCGTCGTTGGAGGCCAGCACGTCCATTACGATCGCACCAGCGCCTAGCGCGCAGCGCTGGGCGCTTTCGCCCGTCATGCTCTGGACGGCCCCGGCCACCATCATCTGAAGACCGCCACCTGCGCTACTCGTGGACACGTAAATATCTACACCGGCCTTGGGATTGCCGCCCGCGCCGGCCGGCGTGATGATTTTCTCGCCGTCCAGGATTTTCCGTCCGGATAGTTCTTCCACTTCAGCCAGCGCATTCAGCACACCGCGTGTAACATCTTCAAAAGGCGCTTCAACGGTGGTCGGTGCCTCCCCGCGGAAGGTCTGACGGTAAATACCGTCTTTCTTTTCGATCAAAATGGCTTTGGTGGTAGTGCTGCCGCAATCCGTCGCGACAATGACAGAGAGCGAGTCGAACGGTTTCCTGTCTGGAACGGAGGCGGATGCCGTCATCGCACCGGTGCTCCGGCCGCAGCGGACCTGGCGCCGATACGCTCGATCAAGCAAGGGATGGCATCACGGCGTTCGAGGAGAGTGGCTACCTGCTGGATATCATGGGCATCGCAGGCCATATCCAGAATAGGTGCCAGGAAATGCAGCGCCTGACTACTCAGAAAGTTCATGGGCCCCGCTGATTCTAGGAACAGAATAGCCGGTTCGGCCATGTGCCGATCGACGATAGCCGTAGCCACTTTTTCAAGCAGCGCCTGATCGTCGGAATTTAGCGGTAAGCCATCAGGCTTGATGGCAAAGGCTTGCTGCAAGGAGGCCTGGAGTTGGTGAATCAAACTGCGTGTTTGCATTGCGACAATGCCGCGCGCGTAATTCGCAGACGCATTATAGGGGGCGGTCGAAAGGAGAGTCAATTTATCGCTTCCCCTCCCCCAGCGGGGTGGCGAGAAAGAATCTGGGCACTCAGATGCGCGAAGACCTGATATCCAATTTATCCACTGGCGAATATTCACGGCCCCTATGGCCAACACTATGGTCGTTAGCGCCCACCAATCTGCTGTTCAGCGTGGTAGGAACTGCGGACCAGCGGTCCCGATTCAACGTGACGGAACCCCAGCGCTAGACCTTCCTGCTTAAAGCCGGCAAATTCATCCGGGTGGTAAAAGCGGGCAACCGGTAGGTGCTCTTTTGTGGGCTGGAGGTACTGGCCGATTGTCAGAATGTCGCAACCGACAGAGCGAAGGTCGAGCATGACTTCCCGAATTTCTTTATCCGTTTCCCCCATGCCGACGATTAGGCCTGACTTGGTGACGAGTCCCATGTGCTGGGCCCAGCCTAGCAGCTTAACGGAGCGATCGTATTTACCCTGTGGCCGGATGGTAGGAAACAGCCGCCGGACCGTTTCAATGTTGTGATTGAGAATGTCCGGCTTCGCCTCCGCAACCACCGCCAGGGCTGCTTTATTGCCGTCGAAATCAGGAATTAATACTTCAATCGTGCACTCCGGCTGTGCCAGTTTGATCTGTTGGATCGTTTCCACAAATACGGAAGCCCCTCCGTCCGGCAATTCATCGCGATTCACGGATGTGATAACGGCATGGCGAAGGCCCAACAGTCGAACCGCCTGAGCTACCCGCTGTGGTTCCGTATGATCGACGGGACGCGGTTTGCCAGTTGTCACTGCGCAGTAATGGCAACGGCGAGTGCAGATGTCGCCAAGAATCAGGAACGTGGCCGTCCGGTTGTTCCAGCATTCCCATTGATTAGGGCAGCGGGCTTCTTCGCAGATCGTATGCAGGGCCAGCTGATCCATTGTCTGTCGGAGATGCTGATAGTCTGCTCCGGTCTTAAGATCGACCTTGAACCAGGGGGGCAGACGTTGGTGTGGACGCGTGATGGCATGGACAGGAATCAAACTCATGCGGCTATCGGTCCTGTGCCCCTGCGGCCAAAGAGCTTCCCGAACAACCGGCCCAGAAACGATGGTTGACTCGGATCGGGATATTCGATCCAGGGTTCCCGCGAGCCAAGATAGGCCGACCCCTGAAAACTCAGTTGGCTGCGAAGCTGCGTGTAGCCTTGCGATTGAAGGCGCACGACCAATCCGTGTAAAGCGGCGGCTTCTGTCGGATGTCCCTCGACACCAATCACGGTCTGTTCGTATCGAAGCATCGCGCAGCAGCCGGCTGCCCCCCGTTCGATCTCCACTACGCGGTTAAATCCTCTGGCCCGGCCATCAAGCCCCGCCAGTTGATGTTTTTCGACACTCATCAGACAGAACGAAAAACTGCTAACAGATCGCTCAGGACGATGGTCTTGTTACGCAAAATCCCCTGTTCGACCTTCAGGCGTTCGATATCGGCCATGGTGCCCCCATTCTTCAGGCAGGAGTCGGCCAGCGAGATCACGCGGTCACATTCTTCCTCGACTTTGGTTTTGACAACACGATTGATGGTCAAAATGCTGGCCAGCGTAGCGCGGGTCTCACTCAGATGTTTCTTGAGTTCGGATTCGGGATAGGACCGATGGGCTGCTTCGTTGATACAGCGGTCGAGGTATTGCGTCAGAAAAACGTAGAGGCGAACCAGCAGTTCCGTTGTCTCGATGTGGTTCGGCGTCGCCATAAGCCCTTCTGTGGCTGAGGATTAGGCGTTACAGCGCGACCTTGATGTCGCTTCCCTCGACGGTCACCGGATAAGACTTTACGCAGGCGGCCGGGTTGCTGACACCGCGGCCCGTGATGACGTTAAAAGTCCAGTTGTGCCAGGGGCACATGACAACCTCGCCATCCAGCTCGCCCTCGCCCAATGGGCCACCGCGATGCACGCAGTCGTTGTCGATGACGTGATATGTGCCGTTGACGTTGAAGATAGCCAGTGACTTGCCGTTTACCTCGGCCACAATGCCATTACCCTGTTTGATGTCTGCCGTGCCTGCTACCCGCACTAGTTCCGCCATGTGCTCCCCGTTATGCAGGACGTTTGATTTTATTCAGCAAACTCTGGATACCACCTGCCGGGGCGCCGGCAGTTTTCGTCTTAAGATTATTTGCAACTTTTGTGGCGATCCCCATGAAAGCCTTGGCCTGCTCCGAATCGGGTTGCGCGACGACAATCGGCATGCCTTCGTCCCCGCCCGCCCGGATCGCCGTATCGATTGGGATGGCGCCGAGAAACGGCACCCCCAGTGTTTCCGCTGCGCGGGCCCCTCCGCCATGCGAGAAGATCTCCTCCCGCTCGCCGCAATGTTTGCAGACGAAGTAGCTCATGTTCTCGATAACGCCGAGCAGCGGCACGTTCACGCTCTGGAACATCGTCATGCCCTTGCGGACGTCGTGCAGGGCCACTTCCTGTGGCGTGGTGACGGTGATGGCGCCCGCCAGCGTGACCAATTGCGAGATGGAGAGCTGCGCGTCGCCAGTGCCGGGCGGCAGATCAATGAGCAGATAGTCGAGCTCGCCCCAGACAACGTCACGGAAGAACTGCTGGATGGCGGTATGAACCATCGGTCCACGCCAAACAATGGCCTTGTCCTCCGGAACGAAAAAGGCCATGGAGATGAGTTTGACGCCATAGCTTTCGGCCGGGAGCAACCTGCCGTCCTTCTGCTCAGGCGGCGTACGCACGCCCAGCATCAGCGGGATGTTGGGACCGTAGATGTCAGCGTCGAGCAGGCCGACCTTGGCACCGGAGACAACCAATGCGACGGCAAGGTTCGTCGCGACTGTGGATTTACCCACTCCGCCCTTGCCGCTGCTAACCGCGATGATGTGCTTCACGTCAGGCAGCAGATTGGGCCTGGCCTGTTCCTGGTGTCCGTGCTGATGGGGAGTGTCTGCCATGCCAACCTCGTGTGGTGACGACTGTGCCGGCCCCATGCTAGCCGATGGCTTCCTGCGCTGACAAGTGGCTCGTAGGCCTACGGCCGGAGGGAAAAAGACCCAGTCGGGTTAATTTGACCGGCGCTGGAGGTTGGACGCGAGTCTGACTTTGGAGAGCGAAAAGATCAGCCATTTGGATGGATCGAAATTATACCACTGCGGCCCGTTGCGGTAGTCGCGCAAATACATGTGATGGTAGTTGTGGTATCCCTCGCCGAAGGTGATCAGCGACACCCACCAGCTGTCCCGGCTGCTGTCCTTCGTGCCATAAGGCTGGCTGCCCCAGATGTGGCAGATCGAGTTGATGCAGAAGGTCGAATTCAGAACGAGGAATATCCGGCAGACGCCTGCCAGCAGAAAGCAGCTCAGGCCGCCCATCCAGCTTCCGTTGACCGCCACGCCCAGCGCAAACGGGAGCGCCAGGCCGGACAGGATGATTGGGACGTAGTATTTGTGCTGCCACATGATCAGTGGGTCCTTACGGAGCTTGCCGTCGTACTTGGCGTTGTCATCCGAGGCCGACAATTCGAAGAGCCAGCCGCAGTGGCTGTACCAGAAGCCCCGCAGGGCGTTATAGGGATCGTCGTCCTTGTCGCAGACCGCGTGATGGCGGATATGATCCCCACACCACTTGAGCGCGGAATTCTGGAGCGCCCAGCCACCAGCAATCAGAAAGCAGGCCCGGACCCAATCTGGCGCGTCAAAGGCGCGGTGCGAAATCATGCGGTGATAACCGACCGTGATGCCGAGGCCGGTGACGACGTAGAGAATGGCGAACATCGTCCAGTCAAAGGCCGTGAAGTCGTAGTAGTAGGCATAGGTCGGCACGCCGATCATGGCCCCGATGGTCACGAAGGAAAAGATGACGATAGTCGGATAATCCCGCGGACGCTGGCTTGCTTCCACTTTCCCCTCTTACTGGCATTGTTACCGGATGTCCCAGCATACCAGCCAAACAACACTTTTTCAAGTAATTTCAGTGGTCTATGCTGATCGAGGGAGTTGGGATGGATGCTGCGGCCCCCTCTGAACAAGACTTGGCGCGGGGGGCCAAGTTAGGCGGCACGGAGTCGTTGCAGTTGTTCAAGGTCAGCCGCGGGGTCAGCGAGCATAAGCTGCGGCGCGGATTCGCCCGTCCTGACTCACCGGAGATTCGACGGTCTTGATGTCCGCCCCCTCCAACTCCTCAGTGATGTTGGTGATCCCGCCCCGATCGGTTGCGGCGGGCGGCATTTCCTGGTGCTCAGTGTATTTCACCAGTCCGATTCCCTTCGCAAACCATGCCGTCAGCAGGTCGGTGCTGACCACAGAACGTTTCGTCTTCGATAAATGGATGCGCATGCTCATCCGCGCTTCGAGCTTGAGGGCATCAGCGTAGGTACCAGCTGGCACAGTGACCGACTCTTTCCCCACCACCGTCACCGAGGCCTCCACGTCCGCTTTTTCCGGCGAACCATCCCCATCAAGGTCGTTGTCGAAATCAATACCCTTCCGCTCAAATTGCTGAAAGGAGGACGGGACATCGATGGGAAAGTGCACAATCTGGTACGGCGTGACCTGCCGCTCCACCGGCGTGCCGGGCGAGGAGCCGTAGTAGATAATGCCGACTGCATCGCGCCGGTAGTAACTGTTTGTCGCGCCGTGGTTGCCCGGATTGGTGTCATGAAAGACTTTGACGGGGACGCCATTGATCGTCTGCGTGCCTGTCACTGATGAAATGTTGACGAAGGTCTTGCGCTCAGAGATTTGTTGGAGCGGCAGGGTTTCGATGTGACCACGATAGCGCCACCGGCTGCCGATGGCGTCCGGAAAATAGAGCGGCCCGTCCGGGATCATCTCCAGCCGCGAGTCGGACTGGGCCAACGCAAATTCTGGAGCCATACCCAGCGCTCCAGTCAGTGCGACCGCAATTGTTAGTATGCGAATTACCATCAATGAGTCACCGTATCACATCGCCGAAAGAGGCCGCAAGATTGCGTACCTTGCTATCGCCAGAAACGATTGCGGATAATGGTGCATGCCGACTGTTCGAAAACAAACCCGGCGCACAACGACACCTCGGCCCGCTGTTCTAGTGACCGGCGGTTCCGGCGGCATCGGCCGCGCGATTTGCCTGGCCTTTGCGCAAGCCGGCTGGAACGTCGGCGTGCACTATCGAACCAACGCGCGGATGGCGGCGCAGGTTGTGTCTGCGGTAAGGATACGGGGTGGCCACGGCCTGGCTCTCCAGGCAGACATTTGTGACGGCAAACAGGTGCAGGAGATGGTTGCCCGCCTGCTGGATCGCTGGGGCCGGCTCGATGTGCTGGTCTGCTGTGCCGGGCAAGCTTCCAGCGGCCTGATTGTGCGCATGTCATTTCAGGATTGGATCGATAAGGTGGCTGTGAACCTGACCGGAACCTTCCACTGTCTCCAGGCAGCGGGAGCCGTGATGGTGTCGAAACGACATGGCGCGATTATTATTGTCGGTTCCCTCGCCAGCCTACAGGGACAAACAGGCCAAGCAGCCTACGCAGCGGCGAAAGCGGGCCTGCTGGGGCTGATGAAAACGGCGGCGAAAGAATGGGGTCCGCACAGTGTGTGCGTCAACGTGGTCTTCCCTGGTTGGCACAAAACGGCGTTGGCTGGCAGTGCATTTCCAAGCGTACCCGAGGCCCATACAGTGGGCTGCACCCCTGATCTGAAGAAAGTAGCCGACTCGATTTACCATCTGGCGCAGCTTGAAGATGTCTCCGGGCAGGTCTGGAACCTCGACAGCCGCATCCTCTGAAACGATGAAATATGAATACCGCACGGAAGAACAAATCCTCCGTACACCCGCCCCCCCGTACTCGCCCCCCGTCACACCGTGGCGTGTTTATCACCGGTACGGACACAGGCGTGGGAAAAACGCTGGTGACGGCGGCACTGACCGTGTGTCTGAAGCAGCGCGGTTTTTCGGTCGGCGTGATGAAACCTGTGGAAACGGGCTTGCGCGATGAGGGCGCGGCCGCCTCCGACGCAGCCCGATTGCGTGCGGCAGCCGGTCTGGATGAGGCGGTTGAGGCGATCAGCCCCTGCCGATTCCCCGAGCCGCTGGCGCCAGCCGACGCCGCCCGCCGGGCCGGTCAGACGATCATGCTGGCGCACATTGCGCGCGCCTATCGTGCGCTGGCCTCGCGCTATCAGATCGTACTGGTCGAGGGTGTGGGCGGCGTACGCGTTCCGTTAACGCCCCAGGCCGATGTGAGCGAGTTGATCCGCCGGCTCGGCCTTCCGTCCGTCGTGGTTGGACGCACCAGGCTCGGCGCCATCAACCACGCACTGCTGACGCTCGATGCGCTCGCGCAAAGAGACTTGCCCGTTCTCGGACTGTTGCTGAACCGATCCAGCGCGGAGCCAGCGACGGCGACGGAACGGCTCCAGGAAGCCTCGGCTCTGTCGCTTCTGAAGGCATGGGGAAAAATTCCGGTGATTGGCCCCCTGGCCTTTCATGCCCACGTGCAGAGAGCGTGGGCGGAAGGACTGGCGACCGTCGCCAACAGCAAAGAAATCGGCGCGTTGGCCGACTTGATCATCGGAAGAGCGCCACGAACGCGCGAGCGGTTCCGGTTACGTCGGGGGCCTGGGCGATTGCACTGATGACGGCCACGCCATTCGCACCAGCGCGGATGACCTCTCCGGCGGAGTCAACGGCAATGCCACCGATGGCAAAGATTGGCTTCGCCGTGAGCGCACGAATCGTCCGCAAGCCATCGAGGCCAACCACAGGGTCGTGATCGCGTTTCGAGAACGGTGTGAAAATTGGCCCGAACCCGAGATAATCGACGTCCAGCGTCGACGCCCTCTTCACCTGCGCCGCAGTGTGAGTGGAGAGGCCGATCAGCTTCCCCTTTCCCAGAAGTGCCCGGGCTTCCTCAACCGGCAGATCATCCTGCCCGAGATGGACCCCATCGGCCTCCACGGCCAGCGCGAGATCGCAGCGGTCGTTGACGATCAGCCGTCCGCCCGCATCGGCTGCCGCCTGACGCAGGGCCTGTGCCTGCCGGTAGGCGTCTCTCAGGGCAACGCGCTTGGCGCGGTACTGAAAAAGCGTCGCGCCTCCAGCGGCAGCAGCGTTGAGCAGGTCGATGAGCGAACGGCCGTGCGCTGCGTCGGGATCGAGAATCACATAGAGGCCGCGGAGATCGGTTTGTGGAAATGCGGCGGCAACCACGGGTCGGCCTCCGTCAGGAAGCCGCCGTTGTCATGAACCGTTCCAGGAAGCTAGTGGAGACACGGCCCTTTTGAAACTCGGCGTCATTCAAAATTCGTTTATGGAGCGGGATGGTGGTCTTAATGCCCTCGATGACAAATTCATCGAGCGCTCGTCGCATCCGGGCCATGGCTTCGTCCCGGTGTTGGCCGTGGGTGATCAACTTAGCAATCAGTGAATCGTAGTGCGGAGCAATGATGCTGCCGCTTTCAATCGCGGAATCCACCCGGACGCCCAGTCCCCCCGGCGGACGGAAGCGCGTCACGGTGCCCGGGCACGGCGTGAACCGCTCGGGGTCTTCTGCGTTGATCCGGCATTCGATGCTGTGGCCGGTGATCTGGATGTCCTGCTGGCGGACGGAGAGCGGCTGGCCGTTGGCAATCCGGATCTGCTCCTTGATCAGGTCGATTCCCGTGACCATCTCCGTGACCGGATGCTCGACCTGGATCCGCGTGTTGACTTCCATGAAATAGAAATTGTGGTCTTTGTCAAGCAGGAACTCGACCGTGCCGGCGTTTCGATAATGTACGGCACGGACAGCTTCGACGGCCACGCGACCGATTTCGCGCCGCAGGCGCTCGTCAATGGCGGGCGACGGCGATTCTTCGACCAGTTTCTGGTAACGCCGCTGGATCGAGCAGTCCCGCTCACCCAAAAAGACCGTGCGCCCTTTTTCGTCTGCCAGAATCTGCACTTCAATGTGGCGCGGCTCGATGAAGAACTTTTCGAGATAGACGCTCTCGTCGCCAAAGTTGGCCTTGGCTTCCGCCTGGGCCGTCTGGAACGCACGAGGGAGATCCTCCGGCTTGTTGACGACGCGCATGCCGCGCCCGCCCCCGCCCGACGAGGCCTTGATGATGACCGGGAAGCCGATCTTCCTGGCGGCCTCCAGCGCATCCTGATCGGTCTTCAATTCGCCCTGGCTGCCGGGCGTAAGGGGCAACCCCTTGCGGCTCATGATTTCCCGCGCCTTAGCCTTGTCGCCAAGCGTCGCGATATGATCGGACGTGGGCCCGATGAAACGGATGCCGAGCGATTCGCAGACTTCGGCAAAATGTGCGTTCTCGGCCAGAAAGCCGTAGCCGGGGTGTATGGCGTCAGCGCCAGTGACTTCCGCAGCGCTCAACACATTGGGAATGTTGCGGTAGCTGAGCGAACTCTCTGCCGGTCCGATGCAGACATGCTCGTCGGCTGCATGGACGTGCAGCGCATTGCTATCCACCTCGGAGTGCACTGCCACCGTACGAATGCCGAGCTCCTTGCAGGCCCGAATCACCCGAAGGGCAATTTCACCGCGATTGGCTATGAGAATTTTTTTGAACACAAGCGACCCCTTTATGCGGGGACGATTAGGATGCCGTCGGATCAATCAGGAAGAGCGGCTGGCCGTACTCGACTGGCTTACTGCTTTCTGCCAGTACCTTGTGGATCGTGCCGCCCGTTTCTGCCTCGATCTCATTCATGAGCTTCATGGCTTCGACGATGCACAGGACCTGCCCCTTCTTCACGACGTCCCCCTCCTCAACATAAGACGCAGCGTCAGGCGAGGGTGATCGGTAGAACGTCCCGACGATTGGCGAGGTCACGGTGACGAGCGAGTTTAGATCAATATCCGGTTCAGCCGTTTCGCTGACCTCTCGCTGGGTTGGGGCCCCCTGGCGGGGCATGTCAGGGGGCGCGTCGTCGCCGCCCTGCCCGTTCCGGACGCGGATGCGAAGGCCTTTCTGCTCAACCTCCAGTTCGGACAGCTCGTGCTGCCGCATTAGATCGACCAGTCGCTGCACATCCCGAGCGAGCGGATCGCTATTCGCCGTCGCTTTGGATGCCCCCCCGTGTTTGGCTCGCTTCTTCATCGGACACGCTCCACGTAGGCGCGGGTACGGGTGTCGATCTTGATGGTTTCCCCGACTTCCATGTACAGAGGCACCTTGATAACCGCACCGGTTTCCAAGGTGGCCGGCTTGGTGCCGCCTGAGGCCGTGTCCCCGCGCACGCCTGGCTCTGAATCTACGATCTTGAGCTCAATGAAGATGGGCAGTTCGACGGCGATCGGACGGTGCTGGAAGATCAGAATCTTGGCCGTCATATTTTCCTTGAGTAGATCGGCATTGTCACCAAGCTGTTTCTTCTCAAATTCCAACTGCTCGTAGTTCTTCACGTCCATGAAGGTGTAGGCATCGCCCGTTGCAAAGAGGAACTGCATCTCGCGTTCCTCAAGATCGGGCTCATCAAACTTCTCGCCCGACCGGAAAGTCCGGTCGATGACACTACCGGTGGTGTAGCTCTTGAGCTTGGTCCGAACGAACGCACCGCCTTTGCCAGGCTTGACGTGCTGAAATTCCACGATATAGAACGGCTGGCCGTCAATCTCCAAGCGAACACCGTTGCGAAAATCTGCCGTCGAAATCACGAACCCTGTCCTCCCTACGTTGTACCGAATCCGTCTCTCAGCGGGTCGTTGCGGCGTGGGCGGTTTTGAGATGCTCCACGAGAGCATGTAGCCCCAGCACGTAGCCGGACGGGCCGAAGCCCGAAATTTGACCCACCGCCACACCGGCGATATAGGAATGGTGACGGAACTCCTCCCGCTTGTAGATGTTCGTCAAATGTACCTCGACGGTGGGGATGCTGACGGCGGCAATGGCGTCACGGATAGCGACGCTCGTATGGGTGTAGCCAGCAGGGTTGATGACGATCCCGTCGAACTTCGCCTTGGCCTGCTGGATCCAATTCACTAAGTCCCCTTCCAAATTAGACTGCCGGATGTCGACCTTGACCTTGTGGGCCGTGGCCGCTTTCCGGATCGCCGCATTGATCGTGCTAAGCGAGACTTTCCCGTAGATGGCTTTTTCCCTGGTGCCCAGCATGTTCAGATTGGGCCCATGCAGGATCAGGACCTGGGGTGTGCGCTTCATTCTACTCGCGTGATCGTGCGATCCCTCTGAAAAACCTTAGAAAACGCGGGCATTGTATCAGGCTTGGGCAAAGGGGTCAAACAAAGGGCCGAACCGGGCGCCTAGCAGGCGAACGGCTCAGGAACGAGGCCGGTGCGGCAGGGACAGAACGGCGTCCAGAATGCGGTCCGCCATCTCTCGCTTGGGCATTAGTGCGAGCCGGGTTTCATGTCCTGCCCGGTCTAGTATGATGGCCGCATTGGAATCGGAGCCAAATCCGGCCCCCGCGCGCGTCACGTCGTTGGCGACAATCAGGTCCAGCCCCTTCCGGCGCAGCTTGTCCTTGGCCTGGCCGACCAGATCGTCGGTCTCGGCCGCAAACCCCACCAGGATTTGATGAGTCCGGCGCTTCGAGAGACCGTCGAGGATGTCGTCGGTGGGCGTTAGAGGAAGTGCGCGTGCGGCGGTGCCCTTCTTGATCTTGCGTCCGAAGCGCTCCACGGGCCGGTAGTCGGCCACGGCCGCCGCCATGACGACCAACGTGGACCAGTTGAAACGAATTTGCAGGGCCTTGTTCATTTCGTCCGCCGTTTCAACGCGGACACATTCGACGCCGGCCGGAGGCAACAGAGCTGTAGGACCACTGACCAGCACGACGGAGGCGCCCCGCTCGGCCGCCGCTGCGGCAACTGCATAGCCCATTTTCCCAGAGGACCGGTTGGAAATGAATCGGACCGGATCGATGGCCTCCTGCGTTGGTCCGGCAGACACAAGAATACGCTGGCCGACGAAATCACGCCGAAGGTTCAGCCGGGCTTCAAGAGCGGCTAGCATCGTCACGGCATCCGTCAGGCGACCCGTGCCAATTTTCCCTGATGCCAGCGGTCCCTCAACGGGATCCAGCACCGTCACGCCGCGTTGCCGCAGCAGCGCCACATGTTCCTGCACTGTCGGATGGTCCCACATACCACCATCCATGGCCGGCGCAATAATCAGCGGGCAAGAAGCTGCCAGGACCATAGTGCTTAGCAGATCGTCGGCCAAGCCGAGCGCGCATTTGGCTAGCGTGTTAGCTGTAGCGGGCGCAATGAGAAAGGCATCCGCCTCCTCGGGCAATGTCAGGTGCAGCATTTCCTGATGGGTCGCATAAAGTCCCCTAGCGACGGAATGCTTCGAGAGGACTTCAAACGTCAGCGGAGTTACGAACTTCGTGGCCGACTCAGTCATAGCCACGTGGACGTCGGCGCCTTCTCGCGTCAGCGCGCGCAGCAGTTCAACTGCCTTGTAGGCAGCGATGCTTCCGCTGACGCCAAGCAGAATACGCTTCCCGCAAAAACGGCGGACTGGGACTTCAGATTCGATGGACTCGATGGCGCTACTCCTCTCGGTCCTTCACCGACGGCTTCACGGAGTCATCCACAAAGACGCTAAGTTCTTTCTTGATCTCGCGAGCATCCTCCCGGAGGGCGGTGGCGGCCATCCGCTCCATCTCGCTGTCCTTCCCACGCTTGACTTCCTTGATTGCCTGGCGCGCCTCCTTCCCAATCACAACTTCGATGTTGTGGTGGAGCATCTCGTCGAGGGCCACCGAGGTCGCCTTCGCATAACGGGGCGCGGCCATCGGCTTGGCGCCCTGCATGAGATGCTTGGCGCGCTGGGACGTGGCGACGACCAGCCGATGGCGCGAATCGGTCCGCGCCGGGTCGTATTCGGGTAACAGGGACAATGCGTCGATCATGCTCTGCTCCTTTCAGAAGAAGGTTACTCGGTCAGAAAGTTGTGTTCTAGCCAGGTGATATCAATGCGTTTCATCTTGGCCCGTTCCGCGTGCACGATGGCCAGCAGCTGCTGCGAGGCCTGCGCTAGATTCTCGTTGCGGACGATATAATCATACTCGCGGTAACTCAGAATTTCCTGCCGGATCTTTTGCATGCGCCGCTGGATTTCATCTGGCGCATCCCCCCGCTGGGTCAGTCGGGCCTTAAGGGCCTCGATCGAGGGCGGCAGGATGTAGATGTAGACCCCGTCAGAAAATTTCTTCTTGATCTGCATGGCTCCCGTCGGGTCGATTTCCAGCAGCACGTCCTGGCCCTGCTCCATCATGTCGGTCAGCGCCTGCCGCGGCGTGCCGTACAACTGGTCGTAGACCCGCGCGGACTCGGCGAAGTCGTTGCGGTCAGCCATGGCTTGGAAGACCGCCTCGTCTACAAAGTAGTAGTCTTGTCCGGGGATCTCGCCCGGGCGCGGCTGGCGCGTCGTATACGACACTGAGGGATGCAGGTCCGGGACCGCCGCCACCAGCCCCTTGCACAAGGTGGTCTTGCCAGCTCCTGAGGGAGCGGAGACGACGAACAGGACTCCCCGTTGTTCAACAGCCATGGCGGGTGGCGCCCTCTGGTCGGTTACTCGACATTTTGCGTCTGCTCCCGGATCTTTTCCAGGCCCCCCTTCATGCGGATCACGTGCTGGGAAAGCTGGCTGTCGTTAGCTTTGGAACCCATCGTATTGATCTCTCGTCCCATCTCCTGGGTCAAAAAGTCAAGTGTCTTGCCGGCTGGCGCCGCGACTTTCAGAGTCTGCCGGAATTGTGCGAGATGAGAATCCAGCCGGGCGATTTCTTCGCTGATATCACTCTTGTCAGCCAGGATTGCCAGCTCCTGCTCTAGCCGTCCGGCATCGGCGCGACCAGATTCCAGTAGCTTCTCGACGCGTGCCCGCATGCGGGCCAGGTGCTCCTGCTGGGCCTGCGGTACACGCACGGCCACGGCCTGGCGGTCCTGTTCAAGTGTTCGCAGCAATGCCTCCAGATGCGCCGCCAAGGCCTTCCCCTCGCGCCGGCGCATGCGGTCTAAATCAGCCAATGCCCCCGCCGCCAGCTTCTTGATGAGCGTTTGAAGACCCGAATCATCCACGGGCTCTTCCGTGACGTAGAGCACATCTTTCATGCCGGCCACGAGCGACACGTCGATCGTCCCGCCCAGCTTGAGTTCCCGCTGTATCTGCTGAAGCAGGCCGTGGTACTGCTTCGCCAGCAGACGATCAACCTGCAGCGTCCGCTTGGTTTCGCGCCCTCCCGGAATCGAGACCGTGAGTTCAACACGCCCGCGCGCACACTGCTTTTGCGCTAGACCCTTGAGATGATCTTCTAGCACCGTGAGTCCGCGGGGAAGGCGCACACTGACTTCGCAGAATCGGTTGTTGACCGACCGGACTTCCACGACCACCGTACCACCTGACCAGGCGGCTTCCTTCCGCCCATAACCGGTCATACTGCGGATCATGTTTTCAGTTTCCCCTTCCAGCGACACAGCGCGTAGATCGAACAGTCTGCGCAGCGTGGTTTGCGGGCCAGGCAAATGTAGCGGCCATGCAGCAGGATGCGCTGCGAATTGACGGTCCAGTCCTTCTCCGGCATCAAGCTCTGCAAATCTAGCTCGATCCGCCCGGCGTCGTTACTCTTTGCCAGCCCCAGCCGCTGCGCAACGCGCGTGACGTGGGTGTCTACGATAACGGCTGGCTTGTCGAAGGCGTTTCCCAGCACGACGTTTGCGGTTTTGCGGCCAACTCCTGGGAGCGTCACCAGATCGTCCATCCTATCCGGTACGCGCCCCCCGAATCGCTGCGTCAGTACTGTGCAGCAGCCGATGATACTCCTAGCCTTGCTTTTATAAAAGCCGGTTGAGCGAATCAGGCTTTCTAATTTGGATTGATCGGCGGCGGCATAGTCCCCAGCCGTTTGGTACCGCTGGAACAGAGCCGGCGTCACCATATTCACCCGCTGGTCCGTGCACTGCGCGGACAAAATCGTTGCGATCAGGAGCTGGAGCGGCGAGCGATGATGGAGCTCCACTCCCGGTACGGGGTCGGTTTTCGCTAGCCCCTGCAGGATGCGTCGGGCTCGTTGACGGAGCACGGCCGTCGGCATGTCAGAATCCAGGCACGGCCAGTGCGGATGCGACCTGCGGCAGGCGCGTCTGTTCGTCCAGTGCATTTGACACAGCATCCACCAGCGGCGCGAGCGTGGCAGGCGTGAACGCGGACACGGCGACGGCACTATATCGCCGGCACAGACCGCCAATTTCTCCTGACGACAGCTTGTCGCATTTATTAAGCACCCGGATGGACGGGAAATGCGTCAGCCCGAGCTCGCGTAGAATTTTTTCGACCGCGTCGATCTGCGCGTCAATCCGTGGACTGCTGGCATCGATCAGATGGAGCAGTAAGTCGGCATCGCGCAATTCCTCGAGCGTAGCCCTGAAAGCGCCCACGAGGGCCTTCGGCAGATCGCGAATGAACCCGACTGTGTCCGTGACAATCACATCGCGGTCATGCGGAAACCGTAGCCGGCGGCTAGCAGTATCGAGCGTTTCGAACGGCCGGTCCTCGGCCGCGACCCGACTACCTGTCAGCGCATTGAGCAGCGTGGATTTGCCCGCGTTTGTATAGCCGACAATTGAAATCGTGGGAATCTTGTACCGGAACCGGCGCGCGCGACGCTGGTCCCGGTGGCGCGCAAAGGCGTGCAACTCCTTTTCTAGATGCGCGATGCGGTCGCGCACGCGCCGGCGGTCCGTTTCCAGTTTCGTTTCACCCGGCCCGCGGCCGCCGATGCCGCCCCCCAGCCTCGACAACGACGTCCCGGTGGACCCGGACAGTCTGGGCAGCAGATAACGCAACTGCGCCAGTTCGACCTGAATCTTCCCTTCCCGGCTGTGCGCCCGCCGCGCGAAAATGTCGAGGATTAATTGCGTCCGATCAATGACTTTCATGTCGGTGACATCCGCGATCGCCCGTGCTTGGGCCGGCGTGAGATCCTGGTCGAATACCAGAAGGTTTGCGCCCTTATGGAGCGCCGTCATCACAACATCCTTGAGCTTGCCACTTCCCATCAAATATTTTGGATTGATGGTCTGACAACGCTGGACGACGGTATCACGCACATCCAGATCGTCCGAGCGCGCCAAGTCGACCAGCTCTTCCATCCGGTCCTCCTGCACAATCCGACTGGCCTGCGAGGCACTGATCAGGATGGCCGCATCGGAGGCATGCGACACTTCGCGTCCGACATCGGCCCTAGCCAGTTCGTCCTCGATGGACTCGATCAACTCCAGGCAATCCAGATCCCAGGCATGGAAGGGTTTAGGCGGCAGCGCCACATAGAGTTGAGTGCGCGGGTTCGGCGGTATGATATGCGCCACAGCCATCTGGGCCGGCAGTCCGTGTTCCCCCACAACAATCGAGGCCACAAGATCCAGGCGGAGCAGCGCCAAGGTGGTCAGGTCCTGCTTAGTCAGTGGCTCGTTGTGCAGATAGGTCCGGACCAATCGCAGACCGCGCAACGAGCGCGGACCTGACCGGAACCGGGAGAGGTCCGGTAGCGCCACGTCCCGCCCTTGTCCGACGCAGACGTATTGGACGGCCCCACGTCGGTTGATCAGCAGGGCGATTTCACGGTGAATCTCATGCGAGAGTTCCGTGCAGGATCGGGCCAGTTCCGCGCTGACGACAGCCGTCACCGGCACGCGCCGTCGGTAGAGATGCTCCAATCGAAGTACTTGGCCGGCCTTGAGTCCGTTCGTATAGCCGTGGAGTGTCGGGATGTCAGCCTCGCCTTCCCGCCAGAATGCGTGAGGCTGATAGACGTGCCTCCCCTGCGGTCTGCAGTGGCAGATCAGCCACCGCCTCCAAGTTCCACGCTGCCAGTCGGCCGGCACGGTAAGCGCGCTGCGCGGCGAGTGCGATCATAGCGGCGTTGTCCGTGCACAAGGTCAGTGGTGGAATGGCCAGCCGGATGCCGGCCTCCCCTGCCCGCGCCGTCAATTTTACGCGTAACCGCGAATTAGCCGAGACGCCGCCTACCACGGCGAGCGAGTTGACTTGCATGCGGCGTACGGCCCGGAATGCTTTCTCAACCAGCACGTCCACAATGGCTTCCTGATAGCTGGCGGCGACATTCGCCCTATCCCGTGACCGTTGCGCGTCATTCAGATCACGCCAGTGATACAGCAACGCCGTTTTCAGCCCACTGAAACTGAAATTCAGATTCCCCGCGCTCAACAGCGGTCGGGGGAACTTAACCGCGTCGGGGGTGCCGGTTCGGGCCAGCTTGTCGATGGCCGGCCCTCCCGGAAATCCGAGGCCGAGCACGGCGGCGGCCTTGTCGAACGCTTCGCCCGCGGCATCGTCCAGCGTCTTTCCCAGCAGCTCGAGCCGGTCATCCGTCGACACCAGATACAAATGGGTGTGCCCGCCCGAAACAACCAGGACGACGCAGGGCAGTGGGAAATCCCGCTGATCGAGCCAGGCCGAGGCGATGTGTCCTTCCAGATGATTGACACCAACTAACGGCAGCTTCAGCGCGTAGGCCAGCGCCTTGCCGACGCTGACGCCGACCAGCAGCGCTCCAGCAAGCCCCGGCCCCTGCGTGACAGCAATGGCCCCCAGATCGGACCACTCCAGGCCGGCTTGGGTCATGGCCTCAGCCGCGATGGTCTCGACGGTTTCGATGTGCCGCCGCGCAGCGAGTTCAGGGACGATGCCCTGATAGCGCGCATGTACGTCGTGCTGCGAGCACAGCACGCTGGCCGCGACGCGGCCCTCGCCGGTGACAACTGCGGCGGCCGTTTCGTCACAGGACGTTTCGAGCGCGAGAATGAGGGGCGACGACGTGTGGAGGGGCAACGTCAAAGGGCCAACGTGGGGCTCAACCGACAGTGGATATGAATGTGCGGAGTTATCGTCACAAGGGTCCCGCGGAGGGAGTTCTACACCTCAGCCAGGACTTCCGCTTCGATGAAAGCCGGGGCGTTATCCTTAAGCACAACCTTGATCCGGCGTGAATCCTTAAAGCGGCCCTTGATGAGCTCTTCCGACAACGGATCGCCGATGCTCTTCTGGATGGCCCGCCGCATCGGGCGTGCGCCGTAGAGCGGCTGGTAGCCTTCCTTGATGAGCCATTGCTTGATCTCCTCGGTGATATCAAGCTGCACACCCTTCTCGACCAGCCGCGCGTTGAGCTCCTTGATGAGAATGTCGACGATGCTGACGAGATGGATCTTCTCCAGCTGATGGAAGACGACCACTTCGTCGATCCGGTTCAGGAACTCCGGACTGAACGAACGGCGTAGCTCCGCCAGCACGTCTTCTTTGATCTTCCGATTTTGCGCGGCCTCTTCCTGCTGAAAGCCCAGTGCTACACCCTTCTGGATGAGCTTTGTGCCCAGATTCGACGTCATGATGACGACGGTGTTCTTGAAGTCCACCTTGCGACCGAGGCTGTCCGTCAGGACGCCGTCATCCAGGACCTGCAGCATCACGTTGAAGATGTCCGGATGGGCTTTTTCAATTTCGTCGAACAAAACTACCGAGTAGGGGCGGCGGCGGACTTTCTCCGTGAGCTGGCCACCCTCCTCGTACCCGACGTAGCCCGGAGGAGCGCCGAAGAGGCGCGAACTGGTAAACTTTTCCTGATATTCGGACATGTCCACGCGAATTAGCGCATCCTCCGAGTTGAAGAGGAACTCCGCCAGGGCGCGCGCCAACTCCGTCTTCCCGACGCCGGTAGGGCCGAGGAAGATGAACGAACCGATCGGCTTCTTGGCTTCTTTCAGCCCGGCCCGCGAGCGGCGAATCGCACGACAGACCGCCGAGATTGCTTCTTCCTGTCCAACGATCCGCTTATGGAGAAATTCCTCCATGTGAAGCAATTTCTGGGATTCCTCCTCCTCGAGCTTAAAGAGCGGAATGCCGGTCATCTTGGAGACGACATAGGCCACGTCCTCCTTAGAGATGACGGGCTTGTTCTTCTCCTGATTCTTCTTCCATTCCCGCTTAGATTCCTCGAGCAGCTTCCGCAGGCGTTCCTCTTCTTCACGGAACTTGACCGCCTCTTCAAAATTCTGGAGCGAGATGGCCGTTTCCTTCTCGCGCGAGACCTTCTTGAGCTCCTGCTCCATCGCCTTGAGCTCGCCCGGCAGCGCATAGGTCTGCAGCTTGGCGCGCGAACCGGTCTCGTCAATCAAATCGATCGCCTTATCCGGCAGGAACCGGTCAGTGATATAGCGGTCCGAAAGCTTCACGGACTCTTCGATCGCCTCTTCGGTAATCTCCACGCCGTGGTGCTCCTCGTAGCGGTCGCGCAGGCCATGGATGATTCGGATTGTTTCGTCAATCGACGGCGGCTGCACATAGATCGGCTGGAAGCGGCGTTTCAGGGCACCATCCTTCTCGATATGTTTCCGGTACTCGTCCAGCGTTGTGGCGCCGATACACTGAATCTCCGCGCGCGAGAGAGCCGGCTTGAGCATGTTGGAGGCGTCGATCGATCCCTCCGCCGCGCCCGCGCCGACGAGCGTGTGCAGCTCATCGATGAAGATGATGATGTTTCCCGCCTGCGCGATCTCCTTCATGACCACCTTCAGGCGCTCCTCGAACTGCCCCCGGTACTTCGTGCCCGCCACGAGCGAGCCCAAATCGAGCGCGATCACGCGGCGCGACAAAAGATTGTCGGGCACCTCCGAGGCAACGATGCGTTGGGCGAGCCCCTCGACGATGGCCGTCTTGCCGACGCCGGATTCCCCAATTAGCACCGGGTTGTTCTTGGTTCTGCGACTGAGAATCTGCAGGACGCGTTCGATCTCGTCTGCCCGCCCGATCACCGGATCAAGCTGCCCCTCTTGAGCCAGCGCGGTGAGGTCGCGGCCGAATTCATCCAGCGCGGGCGTGGTGGATTTGCGATCCCGCTCGCGGGGCGCGGATTTGCGCAGAAACGTGACGGTGAGCTGACGCGCGGTTAGGAGGTTCGCGCCAAGGCTGCGGAGGATCTTGCCGCCGATGCCCTCCTCTTCGCGCAAGAGACCGAGCAGCAGATGCTCGCTGCCAATGTGATTATGGCCCAGGAGCCGTGCTTCCTCAACCGCATACTCAATAACTTTCTTCACGCGCGGGCTAAAGGGAATTTCCCCGAACGTCATCGTGGTCCCGCCACCCGGGAGATTGCGCTCGATTTCGAGATGGATCTGTTCGGACGAGAGCCCCATCTTCTTAATAATGGTCAGGGCGATCCCGTCTGTCTCACGAAGTATGGCCAGAACGAGGTGTTCCGTCCCGAGGTAGTCATTCTGGTGGCGTTCGGCTTCCTCGCGCGCCAGGATGATGATCTTCCGACCCTTATCCGTGAATCGTTCGAACATCCCGCCTCCTTTGGCAACTTAGTGATACTGTGGAATGACGGAAGTTGTCGAAAAACTGTGCTAATTCTATCCGTCATTTCTTGCTCTGTCAAGAGCGGCGGCCGCTTGGCAGTACCGAAATTCCGTCGTGCAACCTCAATTGTACATGCGCACCACTCGTTGACAGAAATTTTGGTGCCCCGTACAATCTGCCTCCACTACGCGCTCGAAAATTCGCGTTGCGCATGCCGGGTGAGGACCGGCCATTCATGCAAGTTATCGGCATTCTGACCAAGCCCAAACTCCCCCTGATGAAGGCGACGCTCGCCAATCTCGTCGCCTGGTTGCGTGCGCGCGGAAAAGATGTCGTGCTGGATGCTAAAACGGCCGCCGCCGCCGTGTTGGCCACAAAGCATGCTGGACGGCTGGCCGAAAAGGCGGACATGGTGTTGGTGCTGGGCGGTGACGGCACGATGCTCCGTGCCGCACGCATGGTCGAAGAACACGGGGTGCCTATTCTCGGCATCAACATGGGCGGCCTGGGTTTCCTTACCGAAACCGGCAGCGGGCATCTCTACGAGACGCTCGAACGCGTTTTCGCTAAAGATTTCCAGATCGAAGAACGGTTGATGCTAAAGGCTAGGCTGAATCGCGGCGGCAAGCGGTTCGCCCAGGCGACCGTGCTCAATGACGTCGTGATAACAAAGGGGACGCTCTCGCGCATGATCGGGATGACAATTGACATCGACGGGCGATTCGTAACGAGGCTGCGCGGCGACGGCTTGATTCTCTCCACGCCGACCGGGTCGACCGCCTATTCGATGTCGGCTGGCGGGCCGATTGTCAGCCCCGCGGTCAAGGCCGTGCTCGTCACGCCGATCAGTCCGCACACGCTCACGCATCGTCCTTTGCTCGTGCCTGGTACGGCCACATTGGCGGTGACGCTGACGACGCATGACAAGGGCGCTATGGTAACCTTCGATGGGCAGATCGGCGTGGCCCTGCGGGAGCGCGATACCGTCACGATCACGCCGTCGTCGCATGCGACGAAGCTGATCCGCTTTCCCGAGCAGACCTACTACGATGTATTGAGGCAGAAGCTAAAGTGGGGGGATGAGTAACCCGGACTATTTCCTGCCGGCTTGAATCTTCGCCAGCATGTCCGTGTTCGTACGGAACTTGAACTCGCCGATCGCGCCATCATCGTGGCTCTTGTGAGTCTTCTCGGCTGACTCCAGCACGCGCAGCCCTTTGATATCCACCGGACGCGCACCGCGCTCGGCCAGCGCCTGCTGAAGTTTTTTGAGGACATCACCCACGGCGCTCTTGCCCAGCGGGGCCTTGCCATTCAGATAGCGAGTGACGACCTCCGCACACCATTCCCCGTCGCGCTTGGCCACACCGACGAGCCCTTCGCTGGCCTTGCGCGCCCAGCCAGCAAGAAACACGCCGTCCACCACCTTGCCGCTGGCCTCATCGTACGCCTGGAACAGCGCATCATCCGGATCGTTGTTCGTCTTGGAGGGATTGGTGACGAACACGCCGCCCTTGAACGGGAGACCGACCGATTCGTCCACTTTGTCGCCGACGGCAAAGACCACCGCATCGCAGGGAAATTCGTAGTACTGTTTGAGTCCGACCGCAACCGTATCCTCACCTTTTGGATCCAGCCTGTTGTCTTCCATCTCCAGTGCGCGGACACGATTGTTGGCATCCACCAGAATGCGCTTCGGCGAGGCGAGGAACTTGAAGCCCATCTGAGTGTTGCTGACCTTCGGCTCGCATTTGGTAAACTCATCCAGCAACCCCTTGAGGACCTCGTCCGGCTGCTGCCCCACCGCCACCATGCGGTCCTTGATACGCTCAAACTCCTGCGTGATGCCGGCAATGTCCATATTGGAGCAAACGGCTCGAATTTCCTTGGGATTGTATTTGCGCTCGACCGGTCCGCGACGCACGATTGCCGTCACCCGCTCCACCTTCTTATAGCCGATGAGCCAGTGCGCGATGTCCACCATCACGTCGCCCGCCCCGATCACGGCGACGTGCCTGCCCATGTCGAAGGGCCGGTCGCCGAATCCCGGCAGACGGTTGAAATGATAGACGACATCTTTTGCGTGAAAGACCCCCTGGGCCGACTCACCCTCGACGCCGATGGCCTTGGTGCCCTGCGCACCGATGGAAAATACCACGGCGCTGGCACCGAGCCCCCGCAACTGCTCCACCGTCAGATCCTTGCCTGTGCCCACTGACACGTTGCCCAGATAGTGGACGTTCGGCTGCTCCAGCATGTCCCAGTACTGTTTCTTAAGCCCGCCGCGGAGCTTCAACTTGCTGGGGAAAATCCCGTATTCGGCAAGGCCGCCGAACTTGATGTCGCGGTTCAGGACGATCACTTCATGGCCGGCCTTAACCATCATATTGGTCAGCGCCAGGCCGGCTGGCCCGGCCCCGACGACGACAATGACATGTCCCGTTGATCCGCTCATGGTCCTCGTTAATTTGCGTGGAAAAAGTTCAAAAAACGTGCGGACGCTAGCACACAGCACCGCGAATTGTCAAAACTTCGAGATAGTACAACACGACGGCAATGAGGAGACGAGGCGAGCCGGAATTACCCGCCGGCGGAGCCCACCGGCCCCCCCGATTTCGTCATTCGCCAGGGGTCCATCAGTTTGTCGAGACGCGTCTCGGAGAGGACTTTATGTTCCTTGGCAACTTGCCGTACGGTCTTGCCGGTCCTGTAGGCCTCCTTGGCCAGCTTTGCCGCAGCGTCGTAGCCGATTTCCGGCGCTAGCGCCGTGCACATGGCCAGACTGCCCTCGATCGTATCCTTGCACTTTTGCTCGTTGGCTTGGATGCCTTCAATACACCTGGCGGCAAAGTTGTCGGCCGCTGCTGCCAGCAATTCGATGGACTGCAACAAGTTGTAGGCCATGACCGGCAGCATGACAAGCAGCTCGAAATTACCGGCCTGCCCGCTGACAGTGACGGTCACGTCATTTCCGATCACCTGCGCGCAGACCATCGTGACAGACTCCGCGATCACCGGATTGACCTTGCCCGGCATAATCGAGGAACCCGGCTGCGTCTCAGGCAGGGTGATTTCACCCAGCCCGCAGCGGGGACCGGAGCCAAGCCAGCGCACGTCGTTGGCAATTTTCATCAGACTGACGGCGAGTGTTCGTAACTCCCCGCTGGCTTCCACGACCGAATCCTGCGTGGATTGCGCTTCAAAGTGATTGACCGCTTCCAGGACCGTGCAGCCGATTTCCTTCGAGACAAGTGCCAGTACTTTTCGGGCGAAGTCCGGATGGGCGTTAAGCCCCGTGCCCACGGCCGTGCCGCCGAGTGCGACTTCCCTCAGGGCCTCCTGTGCCCGCCGTGCGCGTACGATGGCCAGCTCGATCTGACGCGCGTAGCCGCCAAACTCCTGGCCCAATCGGACCGGCGTGGCATCTTGTAAATGAGTCCGTCCTATTTTGACGATCTTGTTAAACTCGCGCGCCTTACGATTGAGCGCCTTGTGGAGGCGGGTCAGCGCGGGAATGAGCTGTCGCTGGATCATCTCCGTAGCCGCAATGTGAATGGCCGTGGGAATGACGTCGTTGCTCGACTGGCCCAGATTCACGTGGTCATTGGGATGCACCAGCTTCGTGCCGCGCGCCCCGCCCACAAGTTCGGTCGCACGATTCGAAATCACCTCGTTGGTATTCATGTTTGTGGAGGTGCCGGAGCCAGTCTGAAAAATGTCGACGGGAAATTCGGCGTCCAGTTGGCCGGCGATGACTTCGGCTGCCGCCCGCCTAATCGCCTCCGCCTGTTTCTTGTTCAGCAGGCCCAGGGACTGGTTGGCTGAAGCTGCCGCGTGTTTGATCAGCCCCATCGCGCGGATGAATGCACGCGGAAACCGCAGCTCGCTGATCGGAAAATTCTCGATGGCGCGGGCAGTCTGGACACCATAATAGGCGTCGGCTGGCACGGCCAATTCGCCCATCGTGTCCTTTTCGACGCGGGTGGCTTCGGCAGGTGGTGAGGTCTTCTCTGCGCTCTTTTTCATGGCTGCCTTGTCCTTCCTGACTCAGGGCGGCATCTTAGCGTCAGCATGGGCGCTCCGACAAGACAAAAAAAGAGGGCCTGCCGCTACAGCAGGCCCTCCGTTGTGGGGACCGTCGGCCGGTGATTTAGCCGACTTTGACCTCGATGGCTTTCGGCTTGGCTTTCTCGGCCTTGGGCAGATGCAGGTTCAGCACCCCGTCCTTGTATTCAGCCTTCACCTTGGCTTCATCCACATGATCGGGAAGTGTGAAGCTCCGAACAAAGCGGCCGTGGGATCGCTCCACTCGATGATACTTCGTACTCTTCTCCCCCGTGTCGTGGCGCCGCTCGCCAGAGAGGCACAGGACGCCGTCTTCGACCGTCACCTTCACGTCCTCAATTTTCACTTCCGGTAGCTCGGCTTTGATCAAATATTCCGCGTCCGTCTCAGCGATATCCACGGTCGGAACCCAGTCGGCCACCGTGCTGGTCTTCGTGCCGTCGGGGGCCCGGAGCACCGGCCGGTTGCACACTTGGCTGAGCCGCTCGGACATGTCTTCTAATTCACGGAAGGGATCCCAACGCATCAAGGTTGTCATAACAAGCCTCCTAGTTAGGGTGTCCGCTCACAGCCAAGAGGTAAGGTCGCCTCATCACTGGTCAAGAGAACGAGACGGCGGTATTTTTTCTGCGCACTGAGACCGGCGACCTTGACTTTGCAGTAACGCGAATTATCTGTTTAATGTATTAACCCAACAGTCAGCTCAAGGGCTGGCGGCGAACGAGATGTCCGTCACAGGCGTGTCTAGGCCATCCTCACATTTTGCTGTCCCCTCCACGCCGCCGCGCGACACACGGCTCAGCGTAAAGACACAGCGTCCGTTTCCCGTCCGAAGATCCCACAGTCCCCCCTCGCTGGTCTGAATGGTAAATGCGAGCAGATCTGAGCCGTCGTAGGTCCGCGGACCGTCGGCATTAGTCAGAATGAGCTGCACGTCGGGCGTGGCGGTCGCCCCTCCCTTGAGAAACGTGAATTGCAGATCCACCGTGCGGACCTCCAGCGGCGCTTCCCCAGCCAGCTCTTCCGACACCTCGATACGTCCTGATGAGAGATGCGCGACGTAGGCCTTGCCGCGCTGCGCGAATCGAATCTCGCCACTTGCAAACTGCACGATTGTGCGGGGGGGATTCTGCGCGTCCGCCACCACCACGCCCAGTAGCAGGCCCCCACAGGCTGCCAACAGCACGCTGAACTTAGCGTTCGTCAATGGGAACGTAGGGCCGGTTGTGTTCGCCGGAGTAGATTTGATCGGGTCGAAACAATTTGTTCTCACGCAACTGCTCAAACCAGTGGGCCAACCAGCCGGCCACGCGCGCCATGGCAAAGACGGGCGTGAAGCAGTCCACCTCGATGCCCATCTTGTCGTAGATGATACCTGAGTAGAAATCCACGTTGGGATAGACCTTCTTGCTGTGCAGCATCTCTGCAGCCACCCGCTCAACCTCCACGGCTGTGTCGTAGAGCGGCGACGAGCCGCATTCCTTGAACAGCCGCTGGCAGAGCGTCTGCAGGATGACTGCGCGTGGGTCTTTCACTTTGTAAACCCGATGTCCCAGCCCCATGAGTTTTTCCTTAGCGGCAATTTTGCGTTCGACATGCGCCTTCGCTTTCTCAGGCGCACCGATTTCGCGCAGCATGCTGACCACTTCTTCGTTGGCGCCCCCATGCAGCGGACCTTTCAACGATCCGATGGCCGAGGCGACGACGGTATAGGGATCGGCCAGCGTGGAGGCGGTGATGAGCCCCGTGAACGTGGATGCATTCATCGTATGCTCGGCGTGCAAGATCAGACAGGTATCCAGCGTGGAGGCGACGACCGTCTCAGGGACGCGATCGGTAAGCATGTAGAGAAAGTTCTGGCAGAAATCGAGGTCGTCGCGGGGCTCAATGGGATCGTCGCCGCGTCGGATGCGGGCAGACGCGGCAATAATTGTTGGCACCTTGGCGATCAGCCGGATGGCCGACCAGTAGTTGTTCTCGATGTCTTTGACATTCCGCCCAGGGTAGAACATGCCCAGCGCGGCGACGGCGGCTTGGAGCGCATCCATCGGATGCCCCTGCGCCGGCAGGCATTTCAGCAGATCGATGATCTTGAACTTGATTCGGCGATGATGGGTGATGTCGCTGACGAATTGGGCCAGTTCGTGCTGTCTGGGCAGGCCGCCGAAGAGCAGCAACGAGGCGGTCTCGAGAAAGGAGGATCGTGCGCAGAGGTCCTCGACGCGGATGCCGCGGTATTCGAGAATACCGCGGTCCCCATCGACGTCGCTAATCGAGGATTTGGCAGCGGGTACTCCGGCTAAGCCCGGCATGAAATCGTGCGGCATGCGTCCCCGCGTAGATTCACTACTCGTGTACGAGATACTATGGGGTGGCGCGCGACGGAGTCAAGCCACGTCCGCGCGGCAGATCGACGGAGGTATGCTAAGATGGCGTCAGTCATGCAACTTACGTGGCATCGGGCAGTGGCTGTCTGCTACCTACTCTGCGGCAGTGTGCTGGTGGCGGCGGAACCGGTCTGGGCGCAAAGCGATCCGTCCACGATCTTTGCCGTCGTAACCAAGGTACCGCGCGATCGCAGCCGTGTGCCCGCGCGCGTGCTGGTCGGCACTCAGGCTTTGGACAGCGTCCTCATCGTTCCGGATCACATCGTCACCAACCCGATCTGGCGCGCACTGGAACTCTGCCACTCGCTGAAAGCAGATGCCTGGAAAACGCCGGACGGCTATCGCCTGGCGTCGGTCAGAGTGCTGGACCCCAGCATGCTGCCAATGGAACTCCAAGGTGTGGCGGGCGACTGTTTGATTCGCAAGGCCTTGGATGTGGCGCCGTTGGTAGACTAACTCGTACGTGTGCGCCTGGACAGATGAACGCGGAACGGGAGCTGGGAACGCACTCTGGAAGGACCCGCTTGGCTAGGGCATCGATCCGCATCTAGTGTTCATGAGTCAGGACGTGCACACCGGGCAAGTGGCCGGCTCCTGCTCGGCGTCGGCTTCGGCGGCGGTGAGCGGAAAGAGTTGCTCACACTGTTTGCACTGGCGGATTTCGAAGAACCCCACGCCCTTCTCATCAATTTCGGTCGGCAACAACAATTCCAGCGGGTCATAGCCCAGGACCACCCCGTCTGGAAATTTGACCAGCGCCAGCCGTTCGTTGAAGACTTCAAAAGTCGCCTCCTGTCCCTTTCGGTCAGGCAGATGCCCGACCACAAAGAGCGGTTGGCCCTTCCGCTTGGTTCGCAGATCCTTGAGCGTCCGCTGGGTGGCGTTTGCCACCAAAAAATTCCCGCTTGAACTAGTCCCGGCTGTCGGCATAGGCTCCTGACGCAGGCGAACGAACCACGCGACTGTTGGGACCAGCGAACCCGCGGAAGCATTCCGGCCTTCGGGCGATTCACGCAAGTCGCAGGCGGCGCGCGCGTGTCGTGCGTGTATCTATCACGCGAGAAAAAGGTCGTCAAGGCGGCCAGCAGGAGGATCCCATCGAATGGCCAAAATCATTATCTATGCCAAACCGACCTGCTCGACTTGCCGTGAGGTAATTCAACTCGTGCAGGAGAGCGGGCAGGCCTTTACGGTTATAAACTATTATGAACAGCCCTTTACGAAGGCACAGCTAAACAAATTGTTGAAGAAAGCTACCCTGGCAGCGAAAGATATTCTTAGGGTCAAAGACGACATCTATCGGGAACTGGGGTTAGCCAGGAAGCAGGTGTCCGAAGATGCGTTGATTGACCTGATGCTCACGCATCCGGATCTAATTCAGCGGCCGGTGGTTGAAAAAGGCGAGCAGGCGATGTTGGCGAGGCCGGCGGAGACGGTGAAGAAGCTGCTCTAAGAATTAGGAACGACTTTTAGCTGTCCGGTTTTGCGATCTACACTGACCCGCACCTGTCCATCCAACACCTGCAGCAGTAATTCCCCCACCAGGGTGCGGCGCCAGCCGGAGAGAATCGGCAGGTCCAGCTTGTCCCCCTCGCGCGTAGCTTCGACGAGCGCCTGCAGATCGGCTGAGGTGGCCAGCAATGTAGGGGCGATACGCTCATCGGTGGCACGGGCCTTGAGCACCGCCTGCAGTAAATCGACAAGGCCAGCGGACTCGGGTTCGGACCGTTTGGCAGGTGACACCTCCGGCCAGTCGGAGGCGGGAAGAGCGAGCCCGCGTTGAATAGCGGCGAGAATAGCGTCTCCCCGCTTGTCCACCTCGTTCCCATGCAGCCCGCGAACGCTTTTCATCGCCTCCACCGTATGCGGTGGCCGCCGCGCCAATTCGACCAGTACTTCGTCACGGATCACGCGCCCGCGCGGAATGTTTCGCCGCTGGGCCTCCTCGTCTCGCCAGGCCGCCAATTCGCGCAGGACGGCGGCCGACTGCGGCTTGAGATTGTCCCACCCGCGGATACGCTGATAGCGCTCGCGGGGGTCGTGCGCGTGCGCCCCCACGTTTGCACGCAACCGGGCGAATTCTTCCTGCACCCATTCCAGTCGTCCGTGCGAGGCAAGTTTTTTCTTTAAATGATCGTGGAGCGGAAACAGGTACTCAACATCTTCCGCCGCATACCGGAGTTGCTCCGGCAGCAACGGGCGCTGGCTCCAGTTGGTAAACGTCTGCGCCTTTTCCAATTTGTGCCCTAAGACGCGTTGCACAAGTTGGCTGTAGGCGATCTGCACACCGTAGCCCACCATCGAGGCGGCCACCTGCGTATCGAAGAATGGTAGCGGCACTTGCCCAGTGTGAGCGGCGAGCAGATCGAGATCCTGGCGGCCTGCGTGAAATATTTTCTCGATAGCCGGATTGGCTAGGACTTCGGCGAATCCGTCCAGCGTACCGAGCGCCGGCACGTCCACGATCGCACACACCCCGGCAGCGGCGATCTGAATAATTTCAAGCCGGGGGGTAAACCGGTCTTCGCCGATGAACTCTGTGTCCAGCGCAAGACGGTCGGCCTGCCGGAGCTGCCGGCACAAGTCCTCGAATTGTCGGCGCTCAGCAATATAAAGATGTGCGGGGACGTGTTTCGTCACTAGATTATTCGGCTGGCGTATAGGTGCCGGGCTTACCGGTCACTGGGTCTACGTTGCTTAGGCTGAGATATTCCTTGAGCATCTGATAAGACTCGAGGATGCGTCGCAATTCAGGCTCGGAGCTGCGGTCCCCCTTGCGAACGTCGGGATGGAAGGTTTTCACTTTTGCGCGAAACGCTTTCGTTACGGTTGACAGGGAACTGCCAAACTCCACCCCCAACACGTCGTAGGCTTCGCCAACGGTATTGACCTCTCCCCGCGAGTCGTTCCGCGGATCGCGCGTCCCGCCGGCCGCCTTGAGAAAATCGGCCAGGTTGATCTTGCGCCGTCTTCGTCGCGGACGCTGTCGGACCTCGCTGTCGAGCTCGTCGTAGCGGTCCTCGACGAATTCCAAGCGGGCCTCCAGGCGCTGGGCAGTCGTCAGATCACCGATAAGCGATAGCTCTGCTTCGATAGTCTGTAACGAATGCTCGATCTCGGCAAACCCCTGTTCGACCCGAAAAAAACTGTCGACGCGTTCTTCCATCATCGTGTCCACGGCGAATTCCAGACTGTCTTCAAACTTGACCTTCAGATCGGCGATGCGCCGAAGCATGCCGACGCGGTATTTCCCTAATTTTCTAAAGTCAAATGGCATGGCGCAGGTCGCTCGCAGGCTCGAAACGGTTGGCATCTTAACATAGCCGGCAAATCGGATGAAAACGAATGCACGGGCATGGTATACTCCGCGCCGTTTTGGTTTGGCCCCATTTTCATATACGGAGGGTGAGATTTATGTGGCGTGTTGTCGTGATGCTCTATGCGGTGCTGCTGCTCGCCCCGGGTGCCGGTTGGGCGGAGAATCCGTCTGGGTACGGCCAGGCAGGCGGCGAATTCGACATCAAGATTCCGCGCGTGCCGGCCGATCAACTGTCGGAGGCCAAGGCGCTGAAGCCGCCATTTGCGGCAACAGCTGAGATTCTGAAGGAAGGCAAGGAAATCTTTCTCGGCCGTGGTACCTGCTTCCAATGCCATGGGCCCGAGGGCAAAGGGGATGGCGGCGCGGCCAAAGTGCTGCCGATTCAGCCACGTAATTTCACGAATCCGAAATTCAACAAGGTCCGCACGCCGGGCGAGATGATGTGGGTCCTGAAGAACGGTAGCATGGGCCAGTCCGGCAAGGTGCCGGGCACGGGCATGCTCCCGATTGTTGGCCAGTTCTTGAGCGAAGAGGACGGCTGGAAGGTGCTGCTCTACGAGCGGAGCCTCGGCGAGTCGCAGTAACGAACCGTCCGTTATTAGAGACCCTTGGCACTTGCGTTGCGCGCGACTTATTGTTTCCGCGCAACGCCTGTGTCCCTCGCGGCTTGGGCCACGGCCTGGGCCACCTGCGGCACGACCTGCCGATCAAACACACTCGGGATAATATAGTCCGCGCTGAGCGCGTCCGCCGGAATAATCCTGGCGATCGCGTGGGCGGCCGCCATCTTCATCGCATCGTTGATCTCCGTTGCGCGCACATCCAGGGCGCCGCGGAACATGCCCGGAAAGGCCAGCGCATTATTGATCTGGTTGGGGTAATCCGACCGGCCAGTGGCAAAGACCCGGCAGCGCCCCACCGCTAACTCCGGCGTGATCTCTGGGTCCGGATTGGCCATTGCGAACACGATGCGGTCCGATGCCATCAGCGCCAAATCCTCCGGCGTGAGCAGATTTGCGCTCGACAATCCAACAAACACATCGGCGCCGTGTAGGGCATCCTGCCGGGAGCCCTTGGGGTTCTCGCGATCGATCAGCGCCGTCAGGTTTTCGCGGTGGGCGAACAATTGTTGGGGCGGCGCCGCTAGGATGATCCCCTGCCGCCCGCAGCCGATGATGTGCCGCACGCCGGCCTTCAGCAGCATCTGGCAGCACGTAACACCCGCCGCGCCCAGTCCGTTCACCACGACGCGAATGTCCTCCAGTTTCTTCTGTGTCACCCGCACGGCGTTGAGCAGCCCGGCCAGAATCACGACCGCGGTGCCGTGCTGGTCGTCATGCATGACCGGAATATCCAGCGAGAGTCTCAAGCGCCGTTCAATCTCGAAGCAGCGTGGCGCACTGATGTCCTCGAGATTGATGCCCCCAAATCCCGGCGCGATATGTTCCACGGCCCGCACGATCTCATCCACATTCTGCGTCTTCAGGCAGATCGGCCAGGCATCGATGCCGGCCAGCTCCTTGAACAGCATAACCTTGCCTTCCATGACCGGCAGCGCCGCCTCCGGCCCCAGATTGCCCAGCCCCAGCACGGCGGAGCCGTCCGTCACCACAGCCACGGCATTGCGCTTGATCGTGTACGTGTAAACTTGGGCAGGATCCTGCGCAATTGCGGCAGCGACACGCCCCACGCCCGGCGTGTAGACAAACGACAGCACGCTGTGCGAAGTGACCGGCACCTTGTTTTGAATGCCGATTTTCCCGCCCTCGTGAACCTCGAAAACGCTCTCTGGCGCCGGCAGGAGCCGAACGTTCGGCAGGGACTGCAACCGCTTTGTGGCACGACTGCGCTGCGTTTCGTTCTGCACTTCAAAGGTGATGTCACGAACAATTTGGGCTCCATCGGCCGTGACCATGTCCACTGCGCCAAGATTGGCACCTTCAGCGGCCAGTGCCGCCGCTACCTGGGCAAAGACGCCCGGTCGGTCGTCGAGAGCTACCCGAACGGTTACTTTGAATGTCGGCACGCGCATAGTACTTACTGACTTCTCTGGCTGTCGGATAGTCTGTGCATCTCCAATGGTTCGGCGACAATCATCGATGTCCCCTGCCCTGTCACGGAGACCGTGTCCCCACGCCACCGCCAGCCCTCTGACTATGGGCGGACCGTGGTCTTGGCTTGGGGCCCCTAGCCCAACGCACTGCGGGGGGGGCACACCCGATTATACGCCCGCCGCCCGCATTCAATCACCCCCGGTGTCTCCCGCCCCGGGTCGAAGAGTCGATAAAAAGGAGGCACTTGGGGTTGCCTTTTTAATTGACTTATTTCAACTGTTCAATATAGATTGAAAGGGTCAAAAGGGAATTGTCCCTTTGCCAGGCGATCACTTTAAAGGAGGGGTCCAAATGAAGAAGCTGTTGAGCGCAATGATGTTTGCGATGTTCCTGGTCTCCATCACGGGCGTGGCCTTCGCCGGTGACGACAAGGCTGCTCCGGCTGATAAGGGCAAGAAGGAAGAGAAGAAGAAGGACGAAAAGAAGAAGTAAGCCGTTTCAGCCAGTCGGCTGACGATCGGTGTTCGACCGGCCCGCTGCTCTCACGAGCGCGGGCCGTTTCTTTTTCACGAACAGGGACGCCGATTGTCCGCAGCCCTCCTACTGCCGACTCTCGTGGTCGGCGTGCTGTGACGCCTCGTGCCTGACGCAGACGCACCGCCTGCCCCCCGCTTGTCCCACAATGCCGAGTGCGACCAAGCACGAAAAATGACGGGGCACGACCACACGAAGGAGACAAAGGACAACCTCCCTCCGTAACCGAACGTCTGCGGGGTAGCCAGGCGCCGCAAGCGTTTGCCGTGGGTTGACCGTTCTTTCAATGCGATGGTAGCCTGCCCGCTATGTCCGATCGCACAAGCCAACGTCCGCCCAACCGTCTGATTCAGGAAACCAGCCCCTACCTGCTCCAGCACGCCTATAACCCCGTAGACTGGCATCCGTGGGGACCTGAAGCGCTAACAAAAGCGCGGGCGACGAATACGCCCATTCTGTTGTCCATCGGGTATTCAGCCTGCCACTGGTGTCACGTCATGGAGCGCGAGTCGTTCGAGAGCAACGACATCGCCACGATCATGAACACGCATTTTATCTGCGTGAAGGTGGACCGTGAAGAACGGCCCGACCTCGATGAAATTTACATGCAGGCCACACTGGCCCTAAACCATGGCCAGGGCGGCTGGCCGATGACGGTGTTTCTCACGCCGGAGCAGGAACCGATCTTTGCCGGCACCTATTTCCCCCCTGCCGACCGGTGGGGGCGCCCCGGATTTGCCTCGCTCCTGACGAAAATCGCCGACGCCTGGAAACGGGACCCGACCGGATTGCGCCGCCAAGCCGGCGACGTGACCCGCCAGCTTCACCAGTCGTTGCGCGTGGCCTCGTCGGCCGCTGTTGGCGAAGCGGAACTGGACACGGCCGTCAACGAGTTCGCCGAGGATTTCGACGCGCGGTACGGCGGCTTTGGCCAGGCGCCGAAGTTTCCGCCTGCCACCGGCCTGTCGTTTCTATTGCGGCATCACCACCGGACCGGCGATCCGCACACACTGACGATGGTCACGACGACGCTCGATGCCATGGCGGCCGGCGGTATGTACGACCATGTTGGCGGCGGATTTGCCCGCTATTCGACCGACGACCGCTGGCTGGTCCCGCATTTTGAAAAAATGCTCTACGACAATGCGCTACTGGCCCGCACCTATCTCGAAGCCTGTCAGGCGACCGGCCTTAATCGCTACCGCCGCGTCGCCACCGAGATGCTCGATTACATCCTGAAGGAAATGACCTCGCCGGAAGGCGGGTTTTATTCCGCCACCGACGCGGATTCAGAAGGCGTTGAAGGGAAATTCTTCGTTTGGACGCCGGAGCAGATCCGCGCGGCAGTGCCGAACGAAGAGGATGCCGCACGGTTTTGCGCCTATTACGACATCACGCCCGGCGGCAATTGGGAGCACGCCAGCATTCCCAACACGCCAGAATCGCTGGACGCCGTGGCGACGCGGCTCCATATCACGCCGAATGAGCTGCAGATGACACTCGAGCGGGTCAAACCGCTTGTCTACGCTGCTCGTGCCAAGCGTGTCCCCCCTGGATTGGACGATAAAATTCTCACCGCTTGGAATGGCATGATGATCAGCGCCCTGGCGGAAGGCGCGCGCGTGCTGGGCGACAGCCGCTATCTGGAGACGGCAGAAGAGGCGGCGGAGTTTCTGCTCCGCACCATGCAGCGCCCTGACGGGGGGCTCTATCGAACGTATCGAGCAGGGAAAGCCCATCTGGATGGCTGTCTTGAAGACTATGCCTGGCTGGCCGAGGGTTTGATCGACCTCTACGAAGCGGGCGCCCACGAAGGTTATCTCAAGGAAGCCGTCCGGCTGGCCGAGCGCATCCTGGTCGATTTTGTGGACGCGCAGCAGGGAGGATTCTTCACCACGTCAAAGGATCATGAATCGCTCATCCTACGCAGCCGCGAAGGTCCGGACGGCGCCACGCCGAGCGGCAACGCCGTGGCGGCGTCGGTGCTGGCGCGTCTGTCCTTTCATTTCTCCCGCGAGGATTTTCGTGACGAAGCTGCCCGTGCGGTCCGTGCCTATGGCCGCCAGATGACGCGCTATCCCCGCGCCTTTGCCAAGAGTCTCTCCGTGATCGATCTCTTGTTGCGTGGACCGGTCGAACTGGCGTTCATCGGCAGTCCGGCCGAGTCGCGGTACGAAGCCCTCCGCGCAGAAGCAAACCGCTGGTACCTCCCCCTCCGGATCATCGCCCACCACGATCCGCAGGGACCCGAGCCAGAGCATCCACTGACGGCCGGCAAATCGCTGGTCAACAGCACCCCGGCGCTCTATGTGTGCCGAAACTTTTCCTGCCAAGCACCACTCACCGATCCTGCAACAGTTGGTGCAGCCCTGCGGGCACAGCACACCCGGCAACAGGAGTCCCCCTCCACATCGCTGTCCGACTCGCGGCTGGTTGGCGCAGCGACGCCGGACGGCACGGCCGGCTACGCGGCGCGCATGATCGCCCGGCAGGACTCCGATCTGGCACGCGGCTTCACGCCCTTCGGTTCGACCGGACTCACTGTATGCCGGCTGGGCTTTGGCGGGTACAGAACCGAGACGGACGACGCCGACCACCGCCAGGCTCTGCTCGACGCGCTCCGGCAGGGCTGCAACCTGATCGATACCTCCACCAATTATCTGGATGGCGACAGCGAGCGTCTCATCGGTTCGGTGCTGGCCGAATTGACCCGCGCCGGCGAACTAAAGCGTAACGAAGTTATTATCGTCTCCAAGATCGGCTATGTGCAGGGACAGAATCTCAAGACGGCCGAGGCACGCGAACAAGCCGGTACGCCGTACCCTGAGATGGTCAAGTACGGAGACGGCATCTGGCATTGTCTCCATCCAGAGTTTCTGGCCGATCAGCTGGATCTGTCACTGGACCGGCTGGGCCTCCAGACACTGGACGGCCTGCTGCTTCACAATGCCGAGTATTTCCTCTCTGATGCCGCGCATCGCGGTCGCAAAGATCTCCCGGCCCTGCGACAGGAATTTTATCGGCGTCTGCACGCCGCCTTTGCCTGGCTTGAAACACAGGTGGCCGCGGGACGCATTCGGTGGTATGGCGTCTCCTCCAACACCGCCACAGCAGATTCGAACGATCCGGAGGCGACGTCGCTCTCATCAATGATCGAAGCCGCGCGGATGGCTGCGACGAATGCGCCACATCATTTCCGCGTCGTGCAATGCCCCATGAATCTCTTCGAATCGGGCGCCCTGCTGACGCCCAACACCGGCGCACATTCAAAACAAACACTGCTGGACCTAGCCCGCGAGGAGCAGCTCGCAGTGCTCCTGAACCGTCCGCTCAACGCCATGGCGTCGAACGAGGCCGGCATGATCCGGCTGGCCGACATGCCGGTCGAAGCAGCCGGCGTGGCGTTTGAGGCGCAATGCACGGCGGTGGCGGCGATCGAGGCAGACTACCGGCGCGACTTCGCGCCGCACGTCCCATGGTCCGGCCAGGGACTGTCGCCGCACGATTATTTCCGCTGGGCGGACGAGCTCACCCGCATCCGTCCGCACGTGCAGGGTCTCGAGCATTGGGACCAGATCGAGAACCAGATGATCGCGCCACAGCTCCATCAAATCCTGCGCGCGCTCACGAACCTGTTCAAGCAGACACGAGCGGAACCCTGGCAGCAATGGCAGGCACGCTACCTGCCCCAATTGCTCCTGTTGCTGAAAACGCTGCGCCACGACGCGGGCATGAAGAGCCGCGAAACGACCGCATCGATTGCTAAAAAACTGGCCCCTTTTCTGCCCCCGACCAGGCTGGGCGAATCTCTCTCCCGCAAGGCCCTCTGGGTGCTGGTCTCCACGCCCGGCGTCACCTGTGTGCTCAACGGGATGCGCACACCGGCCTATGTAAAGGACTCGCTGGCCGTCCTTCGGTGGGAACCGCTTTCGGATGCGCGCCGCGTCTATGAGGCGCTGCGTTCCGCCTCCCCGGGAAGCTAGGACCGGGCGAGTTTGTACCCGATGCCACGGACCGTGACGAGATGTGAGGGGTTGGCGGGGTCCGGCTCGATCGTATGGCGCAGCGAGTGGATGTGCACGTCGAGCGTATGCTGCTCGAGCGCATAGCCCTCCCCCCAGATCCCGTTCCGCAGCTCATCGCGCGAAAAGACCCGGGTCGGATATTGCATGAAGTGCAGCAGAATCTGAAATTCCTTGGGGGGGCAGGGCCACCGGTTTCCCGTCGACAGTGACCTCATGTCTGCCCGTCAACCGCGTGTGATATTCCTGTCAATCCGGCCTGTCGCGCAGCCCCCCGCCCGAATATTAACGTGCCCGTAACATGCCGGTCATTCCCGCGTCACAGCCCCCCCGTACAACTGGTAGCGTAAGGATCATAAAAAACCAACGAAGGAGGCGGTGTGATGACTCGGCAACTAACGATGACTCTGACGAGGTTGCTGGCAGTAGCGGCGCTGGGCCTGATCGCCGGCATGCCGGCGATTGCCGGAGAACCGCAGGCGGCGGCCCATCCGGCGGCCAATCAGCCGCCTCCGGCCGTGGAACCGCCGCGGCTGAGTCCCCAGGGACCGACGAGCACCTCCATCGAGGATTTGCTGCTCGAAAAGGGCGTCATTACCATGGACGACTGGATCCGAATCAAGGCCGAGGAGGAGCAGCGGCAGAGCGAGCGGGCCGTTGTGGCGGAGTTCACGGGCAGCCCGCGTTGGTACGAGCGGTTGACGATGTTCGGCTACGGCATGTTCCGCTACAACAATCTGGGCGCGTCGAACGGGCTGCTGCGGACCTATCACGACGCCTCCGTGGGCGACAAGAATTCGGGCGCCCAGCCCGGCTTCTTCTTCCGCCGGGTCCGCTGGGTGGTGACCGGGCAGATCTCCGACCATGTCTCGGTCTTTTTCCAGCCGGACCTGGCCAGTAATCTCAGCGGTAACACGCACACGCTGACCATGCGCGATGCCTACGGCGACTGGAATTTTGACCGGAACAAGGAATACCGGCTGCGGGTCGGCCTCCAGCGTGTCCCCTGCTCCTTCGACAACTGGCAGGCCAGCCGCGTCCGCATGGCGATTGACCGGGCCGACGCGACTAACTCCTGCGCGCCCAGCGAGCGCGACATGGGCGTCAGCTTCATGTGGACGCCCAAGAGCGCGCAGGCCCGCTACAAGCAGATGCTCGACTATATGTACGGCCCCGGCGACTACGGCGTGGTCAATCTGACCGTCCATAACGGACAGGGCCTGAATAATGTCGAAAAGAACGCCGACAAGCACGTCGGCCTGCGCCTGAGCTGGCCCTTCGAGTTGCCCGGCGGGCGGCTGATGGAAGTCGGCATGAACGCCATGAAGGGCCAGTATGTCGTCAGCCACGGCACCGCGGCGGCGGGCACGACGCTCTACTCCTTGAACCAGAGCGGGACGACCGCCGACCGCAGCTACCGCGACGAGCGGGCGAATTTCTACGTGTACTATCCGCCCCAACCCTGGGGATTCATCGCAGAATATACCGCCGGGCGCGGGCCGCAGCGCGACGCCAACGGCGTCGTCCGCACGGAAGCCCTCTACGGCGGCTACGTGCAGGGACACTATCAGTGGAAATATTCTGACGTGGGACTGGCCAACCTCTATGCCCGTTGGCAGGAATATTACGGCGGACTCAAGTTCCAGACCGGCGCCCCCAACGACGAAATGAAGGAACTGGAGCTCGGCATCGCCTGGCAGCCGGACCCACAATGGGAATTCACGACCGCCTACACCTTCACGCAGCGGAAAAACGTGTTCACGACCACCGCGGGCACGGCCTCGACGCCGGGCCAGCAGTTCGACAATTACGGCAATCTGTTGCGGTTTCAGGTGATCTGGTTCTGGAACTGACCGCCATCAGGGCTGCGGCGCCGCGGGACGCGCCCGCTCCGCCAGGCGGGCCGGATCGATCACGAGGAGCTTCGAGTCGTCTAGATACCCTCCGTAGCCGTCCTTTCCGCGCATGTCGCGGTTGGGAATCCAGGCTCCGGCCGGGCTGAATCCGACAACAAATTTCAGCGGCACGATGGGCAGGAGCGGCCGGTCGCGCGTGTCGATGGCGTACGTGTTTTCGTACTGGACGGCATGCGGCGACGTTTTGGCATTGGCCAGAATCAGATACCAGCGTCCCTGCCGGACAAACAGCCCCCCCGACGTCACCACACGGCCTAGCACGGGATCGGTGCTGATCAGATAGAAGGTGGCCAGATCCCTGGGCGAGGCTTTTCGAAGCGCCTGCGGAAGATGGCGGGTGAGCAGAGCGATTTCACGGGCCGTGAACGCCGGCGCGCTGCCGGTCTGTTGAAACAGCCCGCCTAATCCGAGCGCATCCCGTTTTTGGATGCGGACCCCCTGCAAGACAGCCGCGAGCTGCTCCGGACTCACTACCGCCGGATGGCTGTGTCCAGCTCCCGCTTCCGGATCGGACATCAGCCAGACGGAGTCGTTGGCGTCGTCGTGAATTAGAATCGGGGCCGGCGCGAGACTGCATCCGGCGAGCAGCAGGCTCCAAGCCATGAAGCGACGAAGCGCGGTCATACCGCACATCATGCCAGATTCCTTCCACAAAAAGACAACGCGCGGAAGTCTGAGACCTCCCGCGCGTTCGGCTGAGCCTGACGCCTGTCAGGACGCTTCGCGGGTGGTCAGCGAAGCGGCCTGCGGGCCGCCGGTCAGCACGTGAATGTTTTTTTGCACCTGAGAGGCCGGCAACGGATAGGCGCCGGCCCTTGCGACGAGGGCCTGCCCCTCCCGGCTGTTAATGAATATCAAAAACTCCCGGATCGCCGGTTCCAGCCCGGTTCGAGGATCCCGTTTCGCGTACAAATAGAGCTGCCGGTTCAACGGATAGGTTCCGTCGGCTGAGGACTCCGCGGACGGCATGACAAACGGCGCACCGGCCCGTCCGGCGATGGGCAGCGTCCGCACGTAGGTGGACTGAAAACCAATGCCCGCATAGCCGATGGCCAGGGGATCGCGGCTGATCGTCAGAATCTCGGTAGCGTAGCCAATCTCCTCCTTGATCGTCCCCTTGAACTCCCCATCGCGCAGGACAGTCTGTTTGAAGAAGGTGCGCGTGCCGGACCGGAGATCCTGCCCGACCAGATGGAGGGGCTGTTCCTCCCACTCGTTCTTCAGACCGGCTTGTCCCCAGGTTACGATGTCGCGTCCGGCGCCCCGCTTGCGGTCTCGTCCGAACATCGCGTCCAGCTGCTCCAGCGTCACCCCCTCGATCGGATTGCTTCGGTGGACATAGAGCGCGATGGCATCCATAGCGATGGGGATTTCCGTCACCTCGAAGCCATACCGGGACCGGAAATCCTTGCGCTCGCCCTCCGACAGCGGACGCGAGGAGGCCAGCAGTGCCACGTCGTTCGAGCTCAGATGCCCCCGCACATTGCCATCGCCACGCCGAGAGCCTGCAAGCCCCTGGAGGAAGGCTCCCAAGGCGGCATCGGAACCGCCGCCCTGGACCGCAACTTTCACATTCGGCTGCCACTGACGAAATGCCGAGGCGAGCTTTGCGACGATCGGCTGCATGGTGTCGGACCCGGCAATGGCCACGGCCCCGGTGACGCTCCCCTTCGCAGCATAGGCCGGGATCGCCTCGTCGACAACCGGCCGCGGGGCGGGCGGATCGGCAGCCCTGCCAGTCGCCACCAGACCCGTCAGGGCCAGCAAGCCCACAGTGAAAATGCGCACGATGTGTGTCATGAGCACGCGCCTCCTTTCGAGCAGATCACTAAACTGCCCTAGACGATAGGCGCGGGAGGTTGCGGAAGAATGATCGTGTTGTTACGGATCTGTTAATTCTGGCGTGGGCTAGTCGCGTTTTTCGCGGAGGCGCCAGCCCAGCTTGGCCATGCACTGATCGCGGCTCTTTTCCACGATCAGTTTCATACCACCCTGGTATCGCGGATCGTTGTAGGCTTTCTGCTCGCAGGCATTGAAATCCGTGGCATACTCGGCCCGCGGATTGTTCAGGTTCACCCATTCGGTCGTGGCACAGCCCGTCAAGCCCAGCAGTCCCAGTCCAAGCAGCAGCCCCAGACGCATACGGCCTCCTTTTATGCAGGCAGATGAGGGGGGAGCATAGACCGAGCCCCGATGAACCGTCAAGATGCACGCCCCCTAAAGGC
>Ga0194132_10000521_pt1 | contig 78620 bp, 78 predicted proteins | sample TA2KigOf80mmetaG_FD_148612 | JGI IMG/M metagenome (GOLD analysis project Ga0194132, IMG submission 148612) | Freshwater microbial communities from Lake Tanganyika, Tanzania - TA2015054 Kigoma Offshore 80m | ecosystem: Environmental > Aquatic > Freshwater > Lake | place: Tanzania: Lake... | reverse complement strand
CGGCATTCTCGCGTCGGTGAACGTTTTCTACGGCGCGCTCGTCGTCCTTGCGCAGCGCGATCTGAAAGCGGTGGTCGCCTACTCGAGCGTCAGCCAGATGGGATATGTGCTGCTCGGTATCGCCGGGCTCACCTCCATCAGTTTGGCCGGGGCGTCGATCCAGCTGTTCAGCCACGGGCTCATCTCAGGCCTGCTGTTCCTGCTTGTGGGATCGGTCTATGAGAAGACGCATACGCGGCAGATCGCTGAGATGCGGGGTCTCGCGCCGCGTCAACCCATTCTGGCGGCGATCTTCACGATCGCCGGACTCGCCACGCTCGGCCTTCCCGGGATGAGTGGCTTCATCGCCGAGTTCGTCACCTTCGTGGGTGCCTATCCGGTGCAACCGGTGATTACCTTGATCTGCGTCTTCGGGATCGTCCTGAGCGCCGGGTACATGCTGTGGACGGTGCGCCGGGTCTTCTTCGGGCCGCTCGATGGGCGTTACGGCGGCCTCGGTGATGCGCGGGGGGTAGAACTCGTGCCTCTCTTCACGCTCGTCGCGTTGATCGTCCTGTTCGGGAGCGTGCCCTCGCTGCTCGTCGACGTGATCAACCCCGGTGCCCATGCCCTCGCCCTCCGGTTGGGTCGCCCGTGAGCCCAGAGTTCAATCTTGTCCACATTCTGCCCGAACTCCTAGTGCTCGTCCTCGCCTGCATCGTGGTGGTGATCGACTTCCTGGCAAAGCGCCGCGATACGCAACTGAATCTCGGCTATCTCGCCGCGATCGGTCTCGTGGCGCCGTTCGCGGCGCTCGCCGGGCTTGCCGGGCGATACGAGATCTCCTACTTCGGGTCCTTCGTCATCGACCCGACAGCGGTTTTCTTCAAGGCGCTCTTCCTCCTCGCGGCCGCCGTGACGCTGTTGATCTCGGTGGACTACGCCCGCGAACGCGCGCTCCCGCCCGGCGAGTATTACGCGATGATCCTGTTCGCGACCTTCGGTTTCATGTTCCTGGCGAGCAGTCGCGAACTCATCACCACTTACATCTCGCTCGAGATGGCGAGCATCTCGCTCTACATTCTCGTCGGCATTCTCAAGGGCGACCAGCGTTCGACAGAGGCCGCGCTCAAGTACCTGTTACTGGGGGCGTTGTCGTCGGCGGCGTTCCTGTACGGCATCGTGCTCATCTATGCCGCGACCGGAACGACCGTGCTGCCCGACATCGCCCGCCGGATCGGCGAAGGTGGTCCACTCGCCGCGGTCGCCATCGTGTTGGTGCTGGCCGGCGTCGGTTTCAAGATCGGCGCGGTGCCGTTCCACCTCTGGGTGCCGGACGTTTACCAGGGTGCTCCCACGCCCACGACGGCCTTTCTGTCCGTGGCGAGCAAAGCGGCCGGGTTCGTGCTGCTCATCCGCATTTTCGGCCAGGGACTGATCCCCCTCGAGCCGCTCTGGGCGCCGCTGATGGCGACTCTGGCGATCATCACGATGACGGTCGGGAACGTCGCGGCGCTGCGGCAGTCGAATGTGAAGCGTCTGCTCGGCTACTCCTCGATTGCGCAGGCCGGCTATGTGCTGCTCGCTCTGGCGTCCTTTCAGCCTGAGACCGCGTCGGGTCTCATGTACTTCCTCCTCGCCTACGTCCTGACGAACCTCGGCGCGTTCGCGGGCATCGTCGCTATTGCCAGCGCCGTGGGAACGGAGGAGATCGACGGGATGCGCGGACTGGCGCGCCGCGCACCGTGGCTCGCTCTCTTCACGACCTTGAGCTTTCTCTCGCTTATCGGCATGCCGCCCATGGGTGGCTTCGTCTCCAAGTTCTACCTGTTCCTGACGGTCTATCAGCAGGGACTTGTCCTCCTGGTCCTGATCGCCGTCCTGAACACCGCGATTGCGGCGTACTACTACATCCGTGTCATCCGTGCGATGTACTTTCTCGATGCCGTCGATGCGACTGCAGTCGTTGCCGCTGGGGCGGTTCGTCTGGCGCTGATCGTGGCCACGATCGCTACGATCGCGGTCGGTATCCTGGCGGCGCCCTTCATCCAGATGACGCTGGTGGCCGGCCAGGAGTTGTTCCGGTAAGCGGCTCTTTCGGCGACCGCTTTAGGGGTCGCGGTGGGGCGTCGATCGTGGCGCGGGTGTCGAGGTCGCGGCGGTCCGACTAGCGGTGGCGATCCGTGTCGCGGGAATCGCGGGCGGGGTTGCCGGGGTCGCGGCGGAGGGAGCGGTCGTCGGGGTCTGGTTGCCGCGCGGCGTGCCAGTGACCGCTGGCTCGGGCGTCGTCCTGCTCGGAGTACCCGTGCCGGCGGGGGCCGCCGTACGCGACGGGCGAGGAGTCATGGTGATGTCCGGGACCGGCGTGATGAAGCCGGCCGCGCCGGCCGCGGGCGTCGCCGGACGATCGGCGATCGGTGAACGTTCGGCCGCCTCTCGGGCCGGATCGCGCGGTCCACCGTACAGCGTCACGTTCCGCGACGGCCCATAGGTCGAGCGAAGTCTGGTCTCGTCGACGATGCGATCGCCGCGGGTGACTGTACGGACGATCGTGGCCTCGAATCCATCCTGGGCGCTTTCGATCTTGATCTCACGGCCCGCCGGCAGATCCGGGTCGTGCTGCCAGAAGACCCGAGCGTCCGACTTGACGACGCGCTCGATGCGCGGCGGCTCCGCGCGCACCTCCCAGTCCGGATTCACGCCCCAGAGCGAGGTTCGGAGGGTGGTGCCATCCGTGGTCGCGCTGACGATGAGGGGTGAGCCGGTGCTGTTCCGCCATCGCAGATCGACGGCGTAGAGCAGATCCCCGCTGGTGTTGTAGACTTGGTCGATCGTCGCATCCAGACCGCGCATCCCTTTGGGCGGCGTGCCGTAGCGGGGAATCCAGTACAGGTGCCAGTTCCGCTCAACGATCGGGAGACCGGACCAGAAGACGCTCTGAAAGAGCGTAGTCGCCACCTGGCAGATGCCCCCGCCCTCGCTAGGGATCGTGACGATATCGTCGCCTCTCCGCGTGATCCCGTAACCGCTGCGATACCCGGCGCGCAGACTGACCTCGCCGACCGCCTCATTAAATGAGAAGGTCGCTCCTGGCGGCACGATGACACCGTTCAAACGCTTCGTCGCGAGTTCGACATTGAACATCCGGTCCGGCAGGGTGCCGCCGTAGACCGTCGACGCCTCCTCGATGAGGTCGGGGAAGTCTGCGGCGGTCAGCGTCGCCTCGTCGAACCGGGCTCGCACGGGCGTGATGGAGAGCAGCACGACGCGGTTAGGCGAGGTGATCGCATGGCGCACGCGGTCCACATTCGCGGCGATATCGACCTTCCGACCTGCCTGTGCGGGACGGATCGTTTTGAGCCCCGCGCGACTGCGCTCGATGCGCGCATCGCGGGGTCCGACATCGACCTCGGCGGCGATCTTTCGGACCCAGGCCGTCAGGCGCGTGCCATCCACTGCGAGTTGATAGGTCGGCGGATTGGTGTCGGTGGTCACGAGGGACGTAATGGCGATGAGATCCGACTGACTTAGATGCCAGCGCTTCACACCGCCGTCGAACTCCGCCTGGACTGTTAGCGACAAGGAAACCGCGTTCTCCGCTGCCTGCCGAATCGCCTCAAGGTCGCCTGCAACAGCCGGTGCCTCTATCTCCTCGATCGCCAGTGCGATCGGCCCCGACTCGCGTCGAAGGATCGTCGCGCGCACGATCCCCGTGGTCCGGTCGACGTCCAGACGCGCTCCATTGCGAGCGGGAAGTACCACGACACCGCTTCCGGGCTGAAGGCCCAGTTCGGCTCGGCGTGGCGGCGTCTCCACCTTGCCTTTCAGGTCCGCCACGAAAGCGCGAACGCGCGCTTCCTCGACGTGGATCGCGGGCTCGGGGACCGCGATCCGCAGGTGCTGGCCGAGGAATCCGCGTTCCAGTCGTTCTATGGGTACCGGTGACTGTCCCGCCGCGAGCGCTGCTCGCAGCGTGGGCTCGATGTCGTTGCGTGCGCCGAGATTCCGCGGTGTCACTGTCCATTCGCGGTGATCGGCCCGAAGACTGATGGGTACATCGAGGTACTTCTCGTAACGCAGAGCCACCGTCGCACGTGCCGCCCGTGCGTCCATGCCCCCGATGTCGATGCCCGCGACGTCAACTCCGGGCTGGACCGTACTGGCGAAGGCGCGGTTGAATACGGCGTAGGCGAGGAGGACGGCTACGGCCGCGCTCACGGCGAGTCCGGCCAGAGCGACGGCGAAGAGTCGCACCGACCGAGTATCGATTTGCTTGACAGTAAATGGGTGTTAGAACCCCGTCGGCGAGCCAGCCTGCCATAGAATCGATCGTGTGGACCTGCAAACACGGGCGCACCGCGTGGTCGAGAGGTTCGAGGATCTGGAAGATCAACTCGCACGCCCCGAGGTCTTCGGCGACCCGTTGCGTCTGCAGGAGGTCGGTCGGGAGCAGGCCGCCGTCGCCGATACTGCTCAGAGGGCCCGGGTGTGGCTGACGATCCAGCGCGAACTCGACGCCGCGCGGGCACTCCTCCGCGAATCTGAGGGCGATGCCGACCTCGAGATCCTGGCGCGTGAAGAGATCGCCGACCTCGAGCAACGTGAGTCGGTTCTGCGGCAGGCACTCGAAGAGGAACTCCGCGAGCGCGACCCGAATGACGAGAAGAGCGTGGTCGTGGAGATCCGCGCGGGTGCTGGCGGCGACGAAGCGGCACTCTTCGCGGCGGACCTGTATCGGATGTACTGCCGCTACGCCGAGCGACGACGCTGGCCGGTAGGACTCATCGACCTCAGCGAGAATGGCATCGGTGGAATCAAGGAGGTCGTCTTCGAAATCCGTGGCCGTGGTGCCTTCGGCCGTCTCCGCCATGAGAGTGGCGTCCACCGCGTCCAGCGGGTCCCGGCGACGGAGGCCCAGGGGCGTATCCACACCTCCACTGCGACCGTCGCGGTGTTGCCGGAGGTGGAGGAGTTCGCCGTCCAGATCAATCCCGAGGACGTACGGGTGGACATCTATCGCTCCGGCGGCGCAGGCGGTCAAAACGTCAACAAGGTGGAGTCCGCGGTCCGGCTCACCCACATCCCTTCCGGGATCGTGGTCCAGTGCCAGGACGAGCGATCGCAACTGCAGAATCGGGCCAAGGCTATGGCGGTCCTTCGCGCCCGCCTGTACGATCTCGAACAGCGACGTCGAGCCGCGACGATCGGCGATGCGCGCCGCAGCCAGGTGGGTACGGGCGATCGGAGCGAGAAGATCCGCACCTACAACTTCCCGGAGGATCGCATCACGGACCACCGGGTTGGGTTCAAGACCCACCAGATGGCGCGTGTGCTCGATGGTGAGATTGACCCCATTATCGAGGCGCTCATCGCCGCGCAGGATGGGAGCCTCATGGCCGACGATCAGGCCGCCTGAGCGGCGAACCCGTTGCGGAAGTCGTGACGCGCGGCGCGTGCGCTGGTCATGGGTCCGGAGCGTGACGTGAGCGAAGCGCTCACAGTCGGCGCTCTTCTCCGTGCCGCTACGGCGTGGCTTCGCGAGCAGGGCGATGAAGAGGCGCGGATCGATGTCGAGCTTCTGCTGGCTCGCGCGATGTCGGTCGATCGCGCCGGAGTGTTCGCGCGCCTCGGCGATGCGCCCGCGCCCCACGAACGACTGCGGTTCGAGGAGGCGCTAGAACGGCACGCGCGGGGCGAGCCCATTGCCTATATCATTGGCGAGCGGGAGTTCTTCGGTCTGCCGTTTGCTGTGCGCCCCGGCGTGCTCATACCCCGTCCGGAAACGGAGATGATCGTCGAGGAGGTGCTCGGCTTCATTCGCGAGCGCGGACTGGCCGCCCCTCGTATCATCGACGTCGGTACGGGTTCCGGCGCCATCGCCATCGCCGTCGCCAAATCGGTGCCCACCGCGCGGATGCACGCCACGGACATCGATGCTCGCGCCATCGACCTTGCCCGTGAGAACGCCGTCCGCCACAACGTCCGCGACCGTATCGAGTTCCAGGAGGCTGACCTCCTTGATGGTGTCGTCGGCTCGTGGGACGTGATCGCCGGGAACCTGCCGTACATCCCGACCGATTCCGTGGCGCGTCTGGCCCCCTCCCTGACGCTCTGGGAAGGGAGGCTCGCGCTCGATGGTGGCGCCAATGGATTGACGCCGCATCGGCGTCTCCTCGCTCAGGCCCGGGCACTGCTCGGTACGCTCGGGATGGTCGTCCTTGAAATTGCGGACGATCGCGGAGAGGCGGCGACGAGCATCTTCGCCACCGCGCTGCCTGACGCCGAGATCTCGCTGCTTACCGACCTGTTTGGACGCGATCGCGCGGTGCGCGCTATCCTCGGCAGCCGGGAGGCACCATGATCGCCATCGGTGCGGATCACGCCGGCGTACGCCTGAAATCCCAGATCGCCGCGTTCCTGCGCGAACGAGGCGAGATTGTCAGCGATCTCGGAACCCACGACGAGACCTCGACCGACTATCCCGACTACGCAGAGAAGGTCGGGCGCGAGGTGGCCGCCGGGCGTGCCGAGCGGGGCATCCTCATCTGTGGTACCGGAATCGGGATCTCCATCGCGGCGAACAAGATCGACGGGATCCGCGCCGCGCTGTGTGGAGATACGCTCTCGGCGCGGATGAGCCGCGAACACAACGATGCCAACATCCTCTGCCTCGGCGCCCGCGTACTCGGCGATGGCCTGGCGATGGACATCGTCGCGGCATGGATGGATGCGAGTTACGCCGGAGGCCGGCATCAGCGGCGGATTGACAAGATTGCTGCTCTGGAGAGCGCTCCGGTCGCACGATGACCGCGACCTTCCCGGCCATTGTTGGGCATCCGCGGCCGAAGCGATCGCTCGCTGCGGCGATCGCGGGGACGCCCGGGCATGCCTACCTCTTTCTCGGCCCCACGGGAGTCGGCAAGCACTCCGTTGCCGTCGCGTTCGCGCGAGCGCTGAACTGCGCGCGGCATACATCCGGCGATAGCCCCCCTTCGCTCTTCGACGACCAACCCTCGCTGCCTGCTGCGCGGGGCGACGCCTGCGGAGATTGTCGCTCCTGCCGTCTGATCGACGCGGGCACCCACCCCGATGTCCGGGTGATCGATCGGCTGACCGGCGCCGACGAACGTCGCGCCCGGGCGCCCAGGAATATCTCCGTGGAGGTAGTCCGTGCGGCGACGATCGATGCGACCCGGCGCCCGGAGATGGGCGGGAGGCGCGTGTACATCATCCATCGCGCCGACGAACTCTCTCTGCCGGGATTCGACGCGCTCCTGAAGACGCTCGAGGAACCGGCGAGTAGCGTCACGTTCCTCCTCACCGCGGTCGATGAAGGGCTTATTCCTTCGACCATCCTCTCGCGCTGTCTGATCGTGCGCTTCGGCCCGGTCCCGCGGCCGGATCTGAAGGACTTTCTCGTCATCCAGCACGGGGCAGAGGACAGCCTCGCCGAGCGAATCGCCCGTGCGGCCGATGGGTCACCGGCGATTGCCCTCGAGCTGCTGGCCGATGGGGCCGAGGGAAAGCGACGCTTGGGATACTTCGCCGAGGCGCTCACCCTCAGTCGCGCGCCGGTGGCGGACCGCCTCGCGCGCGTCGACGCGCTCATGCGCACCCACTCCGGCGATCCGGCACGAACGACCGAATTGCTCCGCGCCCTGACGCTTGTGTGGCGCGACGTCGTGCTCGCGCACACCGCGCAGCGAGAGCACGCGGTCCTCACCGGACTCCAGCCAGACGCTGAGGCTCTGAATCGCGCGCTCGGGCTCGATGCGGCGCGCGATGCCCTCGTCGCCCTGGTGAGCGCGAAGCGGCAGCTCGACGAGAACGTTCAGACACGAATGGCCCTCGAACTCCTCCTGATGCGCCTCCCCGTGCCGGGACCGGCGGGCTGAGCGGGACTCCCGAGGCGCGCGCTCTCAGGGCATCCGGAGGGCCAGGGCATCGCTCAACACCGTCAGCGTCGCCAGACCGATGAGAACGGCCCACGGAACCTCGGCAATCTTCCCATCGGTCGGAAATGCGATCACCATACCCGCCGCGGTTTCCGCCGCCTTCGCGCTTTCGGTCGCCTTCTCGGCGGCCGAGGGACGCATCGCGCCATCCCGCGCGGCAAGGCGCGCCGCCGCGGCGATCTCCGGAGCCTTCGCTGCGGTCCCCGATGCGGCCCGTGCCTTGGCGGGGACCGCGTCCACTCGCGCCGGCGGTGCGCCCGCGGAGGCCGACGCGCCGACGACCGGTCGGGCGTTTGGCTCCGTCACCGCGCGATCGGCCGCGGCGTCGCGCGCCCTCGCGGCAGGAGCCTGTGCCAGCGGTGCCGACGACGGTGCCGCCGCCGAGAGCGCATCGTCCCCGAGACGATGCGCTCCGGCGGCGAGACGAGCGTGGCCGCGCTCACTGCGATGAGCATGGCCGCCATCGCCGCGGCCGCGTTTCGGTACATCAGTCGGGGCGAGAGGGTGACCCGGGTTGGGACCACCGAGGGTCGCAGCGCGAAGGAGCGGGGTGCGCGGACCGGTCGAACCCGGCGCAACAGGTCGCGCGTCTGTCGGATCGCGGCCAGTTCGTCGCGGCATCGGGCGCACCGCTCCACGTGCCGGTCGATGCGCCTCCGGGTACGCGCATCCAGGCGATCGTCCAGATACGCCGAGAAATCAGCTCCGCCGTGCTGATCGCCCCACAACCGCCGTAGACTTTCGTTCACCATCCCCATTCAGGCCACACTCACATGACGATACGCGGCGGCCGGAAGTTCCTCCGACTCCCGGAGAAGTTCGCGCAGCCGCAGTCGGCCGCGGTTCAGGCGTGACTTCACGGTGCCAATGTTGACGCCGGCGGCCTCCGCAGTCTCCTCGTAGCTGAGACCAATGGATGTCGATCATCGTGATCACCGTGCGCTGATCGACGGGGAGGCGCTGAATCGCCTGGTTGATGTGCTCCGCGAGTTCGCCGCGCAGCGCGGACTCCTCGGTCGGCGTTTCGGTCCCCGGCGGATCGATCGCCATCTCCTCTCCGTCGCCCTCGCCCGCCGGTCTCGTGAGCGATGTGGTGGGATGGCGATCGTGCCGGCGCAGCGCATCGTGGGCATCGTTCGCGACGATCCGCAGGAGCCAGCCGCGAAACGAGCCGCCGCAGAACGATGCGATGGCGCGGTATGCGGCGATGAACGCGTCCTGCACGATATCCTCGGCCGTCGCCGCGTTCGCGACGATGCGGAACGCGACGCCGAAAGCCAGGTCCTGGCGGCGCTCCACCAGTTCGTTGAAGGCGTCGAGGTGTCCCTCGGCCGACCGCGCCGCGAGCGCCACGTCATCGGCCGCGGCCCGTGTGTGTTGACGACACATGGTGCCCTCTATATACTGCGCACGCTCTGTGGGCGGGTCACGGGTGACCAGAGGTCACCCGTTTTTTGTTTGATCGGGGACTGTGAATCATGAAGATCGGGGTTCTGACCGGGGGCGGTGACTGCCCCGGGTTGAACGCAGCCATTCGCGCGGTCGTCCGCAGTGCCGAGAGTGGAGGCTGGTCGGTCACCGGGTTTCTCAATGGGTGGGCGGGACTGCTGGGTGAGGGAATCGCCCGCCCGTTGACCTCCGGCGACGTATCCGGCATCCTTCCCCTGGGCGGAACCATCCTCGGCACATCGCGCACCAATCCGCTGCGCCAGCAAGCGCACGTCGACCAGGTGATCACCAACTTCGAGCGCCACGGGATCGACGCCCTGGTGGCTATCGGCGGCGACGATACGCTCTCGGTTGCATCGCGCTTGCACGATCTCGGTCTGAAGACTGTCGGTGTGCCGAAGACGATGGATAACGATCTCGCGGAGACGGACGCCTGCATCGGATTCAATTCGGCGGTCACGATTGTGGTCGATGCGCTCGACAAACTGCATACGACTGCCAGTTCGCACCATCGCGTCATGGTGGTCGAGGTCATGGGTCGCGACGCGGGATGGGTCGCCACGATCGGCGGCCTGGCCGGAGGTGCCGACTACATTCTGATCCCCGAAGTTGACGTTCCCGTGGAGACGGTCTGCGATAGCCTGCGCCGCCGCCGCCAGCGCGGGAAGGACTTCAGCGTGGTCGTCGTCTCCGAAGGCGCCAAGTTCCCGGACGTGCCGGTCGAACCGAGCGACTCGACCACCGACGCGTTCGGTCACGTACGTCTGGACCGCCGCAACGTCGGCGAGGTCCTCGCGCGCGAGATCGAGAAGCGCACGGGCTTCGAGACGCGCACGACGGTGCTCGGCCACCTCCAGCGCGGCGGCTCGCCCACGGTGTTCGATCGTGTCCTGGCCACGCGTACGGGTGTCGCCTCGGTCGGCTATATCGCCGAGGGACGTTTCGGCCATCTCGGCGCGCTGCGGGGAAACGACATCGTGCCGGTGCCGCTCAAGGCCGTCGTGGCCCGCAACCGCACTGTCGATCTCGATCTCTGGCGGCTGGCGTCCACCTTCTACTGAGGCAACCCCTGCGAACTCAGCTTTGCGTGAACGTGGCGACCTCCGCACCCGTGAACTCCGCAAGCTCCCGGGGTGAGAGCGGGAACACGTCGTAGGCGCTGCCTGCGGCGGCCCAGACGTCGGCGAACCGGAAGAGTTCGCGGTCCAGCAGCGTCTTCATGATTGAGCCATCCGCGGCCGTGTGCACGGGTGGGATTCCGCCAATCGCGAATCCGGTGATCCTCTTGACTTCTGCCGCCGAGGCCATGCGCGCGTCCAGTGTGCCCAGAAGCCGTGCTGCCTCGGCGAGATCGACCCGACGGTCGCCGCTGACGAGCGCGAGCGCGGGGCGCGTGCCAGCGATCAGGACGAGCGACTTCACGATCGCGCCCTGCTCCGTTCCCAGAGCCGCCGCGGCGAGCGCCGCCGTGCGCGTATCGTCGGCGAGGTGCACGATGCGATCGCCGAGGCCGTGGCCGTTCAGTAAGGCGCGGACGCGATCGACGCTCATCGCGGATCCTAAAGGGTCCGTCGCGCGATTCGACGATGGACTCGTTCGAGTCGGTGCTCGAGTCCCTCGCGCACGCGTTGCCGCTCGAAGGCTGGGAGGTGGGCGGCGATGCGCGGGAGCACGCCGAGAGCCCTCTGCGTCAGATCGCTGGCCAGCGCGTAATCGCGCAACCGGTGCTCGGCGCGCTTGGCTAACTCCACGTACGGCTCCAGGGAGAGTGCCCCTGCCTCGGCGAGCGACTCCCAGATCGCGACCGCGCGATCGCGTCGGTCCAGGCGCCGGTAGAGCAGCGCCGCCCGTGCGCGGAGCCCGTCGTCGTCGAATCCGGGATGGGCACGCGCGCGCTCAAGACAGAACAGCGCGCGATCCGTATGGCCCGCATCCTCGAGCACACCGGCAACCGAGACCAGATCGCACGGATCGTGTTCGTCAGGTGCCGGCGGATTCCCGACCGCACGCCCGAGCCGCACGAGCAGCGCGGTGAGCGTCAGGATGTCCTGGGCGTTATGGGCGAGGATCGGCTCCAGTGCCGAGCGATCGCGGCTCCGCAGGTACTGGAAGTAGCGCCCCGGAATAGCCCAACCGGGGATGTCGTCGTCGCGATCCGCTAGGCCGAGCACGGCCGACTCGAGTCTCTGCAGCGCGCAACCGCCGAGCCGCCGGCGGAAGATTCGGCGCGCTGGGAATAGCAGATCGCAGTGCAGGGGCGCGCGCGGCCAGTCATCCAGCCGGTGGTAGAGGAACCGCATCTCCAGCAGAGGCCAGTCGAACGTCTTACCGTTGAAGCTGACGATCGCATCCTTACCCTTCAGGATCGCGGCGAACTGCTGCAGCGCGGCGCGCTCCTCGGCCGGGTCGTCCACCACGATCTGATCGATCCGGAACCCGCCCTCGGCGAACGTTCCCACGCCGAGCAGGAAGGCGAGTGTGCCGGTGCCGCCGGAGAGGCCGGTTGTCTCGCAGTCGAGGATCGCCAGGCGCGCGGGATCCACCCGGCGGAACCGCTCGTCGCCACTGAGGATCGCCAGTTGCTCACCGCGGTGTGCCAGGGCGTCGGAGAGCGTGATGGCGGCGTGGATGTGGTCGAGCGGGTGCACGCGGGACTGAACAGTAACGCCATCTGGCCGCGACCGCACCTGGTCGCGCTCCACGGTCGCGCCGCGCGGCTCGTGCCGGGCCGATGGGTCGGTCGGAGCGATGCTGCTCGCCTGCTTGAGGTAGCCCAGGCGGAGTAGCCGCTCCCGCGCATCCACGCCAACTAATCATAACGGTGAGGGTGGTCCTAGAATAGATGTACCAGGCCGCCGTGCGGACGCCTGCTGGGAGATGCACTGAAGATGGCTCGTCCGATCGTCGGGTAGTGGGCGAGTTTCAGACTGACCCACTACCGAATCATCGGTTCCGTTGACGGTCCTCGGACGCGGGGCTACGATTCCTCGACGCGCGCCGATGTAGCTCAGGGGTAGAGCAGCTCTTTCGTAAAGAGCAGGTCGAGGGTTCGAATCCGTCCATCGGCTCCCGGCGATCGCGTGCGCCTGATGGGATTAGCCCCGGGTCGCGCGTTCCGGTCCGATCGCTGGTCGGCTCGGCTATCGTCCCACAGTGGAGGTAGCACAGTGAGTGGAGCCCTTCCCTGGACGCCCTATCACATCGCCGAGCAGAACTTCCCGGCGCTGCTCGAACCCGTCGCCGCCGAACTCGCGCGTCTGACCGGTCGACTCGAGACGTACCACCGCCGCCTGCATATGGCCGCAGTTGATCGGTCCCGAGTGGATCGAGCGCGCGAGGTCGTCGCCCGTGCCCAGCGAGAGCTCGCCGCGCTGGCGTCCGAGCGATGACCACCAGGAAGCGTGTCCTCATCACCGGCGCGGCAGGTCGCATCGGGAGCCACCTCGCCGCGACGCTGGCCGATCGGTACGATCTCCGCCTTCAGTACAACCGCACCGTCCCGGCGAACCCTCCGGTTGCGGATGTCCACATCGCGAACTGCGCGGACTACGAGGCGCTCGCGCCCGCTCTGGTCGGCGTGGATGCCGTCGTCCACATGGCCGCCGATCCCAGCCCCCGCGGGACCTGGGAGAGCGTGCTGGAGAACAACATCGTCGGCGCGCGCAATGTCTACGAGGCCGCGCGCGCTGCTGGCTGCCGCAAGGTCGTCTTTGCCACCACCAACCACGTGATGGGAATGTACGACCGCGATCAGCAGTGGCCCATCTACTGTTCGCAGCCGGTCCGCCCGGATTCTCTCTATGGCGTGTCCAAGGCCTTTGGCGAGACTCTCGGGCGCTGGTATCACGATCAGCATGGTCTGGCAGTGATCTGTCTGCGGATTGGCTGGTTCCTCCCCAGGCCGCACGACGAGATCGGACTATGGATGTGGCTCAGCCCGAGAGATGCTACGCAGGTAGTCTGGCGTGCGATCGAGAGTCCGATCGGCTACGGCATCTACTACGCGATCTCCCGCAACGCGCGCCGCCACTGGGACATCACGGAGACGATCGAGCGGCTCGGCTACCGGCCAGAGGACGATGCCGAAGCCTACGCTCAGGAGATCCTGGGACCCGGAGGGTAGGCGTGCTCCGCGGGACCGTTCGCGCGGCGCTTCTGGCGTTCCCGCTCCTGCTCGCCTGCGGCGCCGAGCCGCCCGGGCCAGGCGGCGATCGCACCGCGACCGTCCGCGCTGAGGCGGTGGCCATCGCAAATCAGAGGACTGTGGTCCCGACTTCGACCGCCGCCCCGTCCCAAACAGCGACTGCTGCCCCCGCCTCGCCGACTCCCGGTCCCGCCGCGAATCCTCCGCCGGTGACTCCGATTGCTGATCCATCCGCCGCACGACCTCCGCTACCTCCGCCACCGACGGTGTCACCCACGGCCACACCGCACCCTGGGTACCCGGGCCAGTCGAATCTCGTGCCTCCGGGATACCCGACGCCCGCGACCGCCTCCGAACGGCTCGTTTCCGGTGGCCCGCCGCGCCATCCGGGGGCCCTGGTTTGGGCGCGCCCGGGGCCGTACCTCGGGGCGGCGTTCGATCGCGAGCAGGTGCAGTCCTTTCGGGGCGACGCTCGACTCGCGACGACGTACTACTTCTACTGGCACGACTTGACCGATCCCGCGCGCCGTGCCCGATTCGCCGAGCGGTTCAATCTGCCCCCGATTCCGGATCGGTATCACTTCCTGTTCCCGGACACGCACTATCGCGAGTTCGCGGACATGCGCGCCGCCGGGCTGAACTTCGTCTCACCCGTGTACTGGGGCGAGCCCGGCCACCCGGGACGCACGACAGGCCCGACCTCACCTCACTACTGGAGCACCGAGGGCATACCGCCCACGGTCGAGGCGCTGGATCGGCTCGCCGGCGAGGGTAACGCGCTCAAGCTCGGTCTCTTCTACGACACGACGATTCTTGCCAATGCCGATCTGCGTGCCGAGGTCGGTCGCAAGTACTTCTATATCAACGTGCGGGACTTCTACTCGCGCATCCCGCCGCGTCATTGGGCGGCGATCGATGGTCGTCCCGTGGTCTGGCTCTACGATACGCTCTGGGTCGCCTCATTCGATCAGGAGACGCTCGACTATCTGACCCGTCGGTTCGGGGCCGACTTCGGCGGCCTGCAACCGTATGTCGTCGCGGAATCGCAGTGGGAGTTCGCCAAGCACGCAGGCGATACGGCGCGCCTCCGGGTCGACGGCCTGTACGGCGGGGGGGGGCGCCGCGCCGTTCGGGTTCAATGCCGACGGGCGCTTCACCGTCGCCTATGTCGATCCGGGATTCAAGAACCCCCAGTTCTGCCAGGGAGGCGCGGCTCAGAACTGCTTCGACATCGACCGGGAGGGCGGTCGTCGGTACGAGCGCCAGCTCCAGCAGGCGGTCGCGAGTGGACGCCGCATCATCGCGGTCGAGACGTGGAACGAGTTCTCGTAGGGCACGGAGATTGCCGAGACCCGACGCGATGGACGCCGTTACATCGAGTTGACCCGACGGTACCTCGATCGCTGAAGGGGTAGAATCCCGTCCAACTGACCCGGAGGTGGGTGATGAGCCGCGTCCTCGTTCTCAACGGAACCAATCACAATTTCCACACGTGCGCGCCGACCATCCATTCCGCGCTCCAGGGGGCGGGACACCAGAGCACGCTCACAGACGATAAAGACGTCCTTGCGAGCGGACTCGGTGGGTTCGACGCGATCGTCCTGGGCACCGGCTTCACGCGCCGCGAGCGACTGCCGGACGGTTCGCGCAAGCTGCACTACGAACTGAACGAGACGCAGACCCTTGGACTGTTCGGCGCGATCGAGGCAGGCAAAGGGTTTGTTGGGATCCACGGCACGGGCTGGTGGATCGATGGCGCTTCGATGCGCCTCACCGGCGGCACCGCGAACTGGCATCCGCCGGGTCTCGAGTTCACGGTGAAGGTCCAGGCGCCCGATCACCCGATCTTCAAGGGCATCTCCGACTTCACGGTACGCGACGAGATCTACATGTCGGCCTGGGAACCCACGGTATCGGTCCTCGCGACGGCGCCCTGGAACGGCCAGAACCTGCCCATGGCCTGGACCCACTCGTACGGACGAGGCAAAGTGTTCTTCACGACGCTCGGCCACGCGAACAATACGTTCGAGACCGTGGAAGTGCAGCGCATGCTCGCCAACGCGGTGGCCTGGGTGAGTTGAGGCATCGGGCGTGGCGGCCGCCACGCCTGGGATGCCGACTCAGGCAGTCGCGCGGATCGCTTCCTGGATCGATTCTCCGAGGATCGTTACGGCGCGGTCGATCTGCTCGCGTGTCGTAACGAGCGGCGGAGCGAGGCAGAGCGCCTCACCGCCGGGATAGGCGCGCGTGCGGGTGATGAGCCCGCGGCTTGCCGCGATCGCGATCGCGCGGCTCCCAACGCCACGCTCGGGCGGAAACCCTCGCCGCCCCTCCTTCGACGCCACGACCTCCACCGCGGCCATCATCCCAAGGCCGCGGGCGCCGTCGACGTGGGGCGACGCCTCCAGATCGCGCATGCGCTTCTGCAGGTAGGCACCATTCTCGGCCGCCCGTTCCACCAGTCGCTCCTGCTCGAAGACCCGCAGGTTCGCGAGGCCCACCGCGCAGCAGGTCGGGTGCGCTGAGTAGGTGTAGGCGTGCATCCACGCGCTGGCGCCGCTTCCCGAGCGGATCGAATCGGCGATCGCGTCGGACACCATGATGCCCCCCAGGGGGACATAACCGCTGGTGATGCCCTTGGCGAAACTCATGATGTCGGGTTGCACGCCCCAGTGATCGAGTGCGAACCACCGGCCGGTGCGCCCGAAGCCAGTGATGACCTCGTCGGCGATGAACAGCACGTTGTACCGATCGCAGATCTCCCGGATGCTCGCGAAATAGCCGTCCGGCGGCGGGATCACGCCACCTGCGCCCATCACCGGCTCGGCGATGAAGGCCGCCACGGTGTCAGGGCCCTCGGCGAGGATCTTCTCTTCCAGCGCCGCTCCCGTGGCGGCCGGCCAGACTTCTGTATCGATGCCCGGAGGGCATCGATACAGATAGGGCGCGTCGATCTTCACGAACTCCGGGACGAGTGGTCCGAACATCGTGTGGTATACACTCATGCCAGTCGCGCTCATAGCCGCCATCGTGACGCCGTGGTAGCCGTGATGGCGAGAGATGATCTTGACCTTTCCGGGCTTGCCGTGACGCTTCCAGTAGTATCGGGCGGTCTTGAACGCCGACTCGTTCGACTCCGCGCCGCCTGAGGTGAAGAACACCGTGTTCAGGTTCGGGTAGGCGAGGCCGGCGAGACGCTCCGCCAGCTCGATCGCCGGTTCGGTGGACTGACCTACGTAGCCGGAGCAATATGCGAGCGTGCTCATCTGCTGATGTGCCGCCGCGGCGAGCTCCTCGCGCCCATGACCGACGTTGACGTTCCATAGTCCGGAGAGCCCGTCGATGTACTCTCTACCATCCATGTCCCAGAGCAGGGCGCCGCGACCGCGAGCGAGGATGCGCGCGCGATGCGTACTGTTATGGAGGGGATGGATGAGATGTCGCTGATCGGTAGCGACCAGCCGTTCGGATGCGATTTGCTGCACCACGACTAGCTCCTTCGTTCTCCACGGGGCCGAACGCGCCGGGCAGAACCGACGGCTAGGTTAGCATGGGGTGTGTCGCTCGACGGCGCACTCGGTTTCCCGCTGGCGATCGTGGCGGGCCTCCTAGCCCTCGCGGCCACGATCGAGCGACTGGCCGCTGATCGCTCCCGAGCCGTTCCCTTCGCAGCAGCGGGTCTTGCTGCCGGATGCGCGACGTGCTTCTCGCTGACCTCTACCGACCTGACCGCGGCGGCGATGTGGGCGTCGCTCGCCGCGATCGCCGCGTGGCTAGCCTGCCGTACTGACCCACGGGCGACCCGCACCGGTGGTCGCGGAATCGCTGCGTTTGCGCTCGTCTGCCTCATTGGCGACGCCGCCGTCGTACTCTCCAGTGCGATCGCGAATCCTGCCATCGTGCAGCCGGTGCTCTTTATCGCATTCTGTGCGCGAGGTCGGGTCGTACCGATGAACGGATTCGGCATCGAACTGAGCCGATTGCCCGGCGCAAGTTACGTTCTCGGGTCGATGCTCGCGCAGATCGGCGGGATTGGGTATCTCATCCGTGCCGTCGTGGGCCACGATGCGCCGACGGGCACCGGCCTCGTCATCGCCGTTCTGGCCGTGCTTGTCGCGCTGGCGGCAAGTCTGCTCGCGCGGCGGTTCCGTATGGCGGTGGATGTCGGCATTGGGGTCGAACTCGCCCTCGTGGCGGCGGGTCTCTCGCTCGGCTCGCCGGTCGGAGTGGTAGGCGCGATCCTCGTCGCCTTCGGCTCGATCCCGGCGTGGGCGGCGATCGCGCTCGCGGCCGATTCGGCACATCCCCACGGGGCGCAGACCCGACGCGTTCCCGGGGCGCTGGGCGTGCTTCCCGGCGCCATCGGCCTGTTCTGCACACTCGGCATTCCACCCTCGGCCGCGTTCCTGGGGCGCTGGTTCCTCCTCCTGGCCCTCATCGAGGCGGCCGAACCTGGAGTGCTGGTCATCGTGGTGTGCGCGCCGATCGTGATCGCGGCGGCAATCGTTCGGCACGCTAGCGGCCTCGCCCTACCACGGGACGCGAACAAGCCGTCCGAACGGGTCGCGGTGACCGCTGCCCTGCTCTGGATTCCACTCGTCCTCGGCATCTTGCCTGCCATCGCGCTCATCATCGGACCCGTGGGCGATGCTGCCGCCGCGGCGTTTCCGAGCGTCGCCTGGGATCTCGGGTACGACCGCCTCTTCGGTGTCCCCGGCGCGTTGGCCCTGGCGCTGACCTGCGCGATCCCGCTGGGCGGCATCGCCCTCGCGCGTGCCCGCGACATCGGGTTGGCGCGCCGGTCGATCTTCCTCTGGCGCGACGTCGCGCCCGGTGGCGGAAGCGAGATCGGCAGGAACCTCGTGCTGCAGGGCCTGCCGTGGATCTTCGCCCGTCCCCTCCTCATCGCGGCCGGCGACGCGATCGCCCGCCCTCTCGCATCTCTGGAGAGGGTGCCAGCGCATGTGCTCATCGTGATGCTTCTCGGAGTCCTCGCCATACTCGCCACGTGGTGAGCGTTTTGGCCGGCGATGCCACGGAGTGGGCCACCGTTCTGATCGCCGTCTTGATCGTCGCCAACGGAGCAATCGCGTTCCTCTTCCGGGGCCGGAGAGCGCGTTCGCTGGGGATCGGCGCGCTGGCGCTCGCGGTGGCGATGTGCCTGTATCGGGCGACCGGCAGTCTGGCCCACGGCGTCATGCCCGCAGCGGCGGTCGGTGGCGCCGGGGTGTGGACGCTGTGGCGTGGATCAGCCGGGCGAGAGGGCGATCGGCTCAGCCGGCTGCAGGCACCGCTCCTGGCCGGTGCGGCAGGAATAGCCAGCTCCGTCCTGGCACGCGACTATCCGCTGACAGGAACCGGCCGGCTTGATGCTGAGTTGGCCTGGATATGGCCCATCCTCGTCGCTGGACTGCTCCTGACCGTCGAGCGCGGCGGATCGGGCCTCATCGCGAGTTCCATCCTACTTTCCGTAGGCGCGCTCGCTCTGGGCGTTCATCAAGGCCTGGGAATGGCGGCCGCGCTGGGTCTGGTGGTGCCGGGCTTCCTCACCGCCATCTTCCACTCCGTACCGGTCGCGTGGAAGTGGGATCGCCTGTCGCCCCGACTCTCGATCTTGGTGCGTTTGGCCGTAGGGGTTGCCGCGTCGGCGCTCCTCCTGATTCTCCTGATACTCAGGGGAGTGCAGGTGCCCCTTCCGCCCGCCGCTGCTTTCGTGCCGCATTTGCTGGCGCTCTGCCTCGCTGGCGTGTCCATGCTCACCTCGGCGCGAGGCGCGCCCATCGGGCGCGCGTTCGTTCTTCCCCTAGGTGCGCTCGTCCTCGCATCGGCGGCGTGGATCGCCACCGATCACGTCTGGGCGGGCATCCTGGCCACGGTGGCGGCTCTCCTTGCCCTCCGCGCGACCTTGGCGACCGATCGCCAGCCGGAGAGGATCGTATCGAGCACGACCGCCATCGCTGCGGTGGGTACGATCGGAGCGCTCCTCCCCGCTCTCGTCGACCATGCCAGCGGCGGCAGTGTCGATCCGCTCATCGCGCGTCTTACCCTCGCGATCTTGCTCGTATGCGGACTGAGCTTCTCCGGGTTCGGCACGTTCGCGGTTCCCTCAACGCCGAGTGCGGACCATTGGATCGCGTTCGCGGCCAGTTCGCTGGGCGGTGCGGCCATCGTCGTACGCGCGTTGGAACTCCATCCGTGGCTCCTCGGTCTGGTCGGTGCAAGAGGGTTTCTCGAGCTGATCGGGGTTCTTCTGCTTCTTCTGGGAAGCTTGTGGGCGTTCGCGGATCGGCGGCCCGGTGGTTTCCTTCTGGCGATCTCGGCGTACCCCCTCGGGACGGCGCTCATTGGCCTTGGCGCGGGTCTCGACCCATCGTTGGCGGCCGACGCGGTGTGGAGCCGGGTCGGGTGGCTCGCCGTCGGCGGACTTGCGCTGGTCGCGCGGGAGGCGCGCGGTGGCCCAGGGACCGGTCCACTTGCACGCGCCACTGACGGGGCCACTGTGACATTTGTCGCCAGCGTCCTCGCGCTTGCAGGTTTGCTTCCCGTCGGCACGCCACCCGTGGGTAGTGACCTGATCCACGGCGTCGTATCGAGTCGTCCCGCGACGGCGCTGGTCATCGGCGCGTCGGTCCTGGCGTGCATCTGGCGGCTGCGCATGCTCGGCGACTTCTGGGCGCGCATCGAAGAGGAGCGTCTCGCCGGCGTTACGCGACCGCTCATCGGCGCGTGGATCCTCGCCGCACTCCTGGTCGTCCGCAGAGCCGCGTTCTGATGTTCCGGCGCTGGCTCCGGCGCAGCGAGCTGCCAGCCCTGCTCGGCTGGGATCTCTGGATGCTCCGTGAGATCGCCTCCTGGGGTGACGGCGGGCGACGTCTGGGCGCCCGCTGGGAGGAGGTGGCCGGTCCGCGCATCCCTTCGATTCTCGGCGTGCGCACCGTCGATCTGTGGCGGGAACGGTCCATCACCCGATGGCTCGGGACGCTCGGCGTACGCAATCCCGATGCCGTCGCGCTCGGTGTCGTTCCGGGCAGAGGAACCGTCCTGCGCCCGATCGATCTCAAGTTCACGCTCGACACGGCCGAACACGACCAGGTGTCTGCGCCAGTCCTCACCCGGCTCCTGGAGATTGGGGGCGACCGCCTGGCCGGCTTGCTTCCGGAGGGTTGTGACGGCGCAACCGTGGAGGATGGTCTATTCGTCGCCCCGGCACGTCCGTTGAACGTGGCCTACCTTCGTTCGAAGGTCAATTGCGCGCAGTCGCGGCCCATCCTGGCGGCGGACGTCCATTTGATCGCGATCGACGCCGAAGAGTTTCACGCGCCCTTGCCCGGCTGGAGCCTCGCCCGCCGCCTCGCGAGCCTAGATCGCCGCGGCGACATCTCGTCCGACTTCGAAGTGGCATCGACCTACTACCTGCTGGGTGTAGGCGTGTTCGGGGCGGCGATGGCCGAGCGCCGAACGATCTTTGCCGAGCGCGACGGAATCCCGGATGACGAGTTGCTCCGGAACGACCCGAGCGACGAGGAGGCCGCTGAAACGATCGTGACGGCGTCGATCGCGGGCGGTGAGCGCTCTTCCCGCGCGATCCTCCGTAATTTCGAGCGACGCCGCGCGGTGCGAAAGGAGCTAGTCGGGCGCCGTCGGACGATCGAGCAACTCCCATACGGGTTCAAGGCGCTCAATGGCGACGCGCGACGGATTGGGATGGATACGGAGAGCCCGGCCGGTCAGGCCGCGATTCGCTCGGTGCACCGAAGGCTGACGCAGGACTATCGCGTGCGCTTGCGCGAGCGGGGGCGCGCGTTGATGGTGCGCGGCCTCAGCGAGACAGAGACTCTGGATCGGCTCGCGTCATCGGCGCAGATCGAACGCCGCACCCTCCGGCGCGATGCGCTCGATCTGCTCTCTGCCGTGCTCGGCGAAGTGTCGCCGGGCGAGTCCCCTCAATGCCCTCCGCCCCGGCCCGCAGGTTGACTCGTCACGATCCGTGCCCCGTTCGCACTCGCCTCGGGTACGAGCCACTCCGTGTGAAACGCGCCGTTGCGGTCCACGCGCTCGTAGGTGTGGGCGCCGAAATAGTCGCGCTGCCCCTGGATGAGATTCGCCGGGAGGCGCGCCGCGCGGTAGCTATCGAAATAGGCCAGGGACGACCCGAATGCCGGGCACGGGATGCCCAATCCGATCGCGGTGCGCACCGTATGGCGCCAACCCGCCTGCCGCTCGTTGATCGCGGCCCGGAAATCGGCGTCGAGGAGCAGGTTCGGCAACCTGGGATCGCGCGTAAAGGCCGCCTGGATCTCGTTAAGCAGGCGGGCCCGGATGATGCAGCCGCCTTTCCAGATGCGCGCGATCTCCGGGAGGTTCAGGCTGTAGCCGCGCTCGGCCGACGCGGTCGCGAGGAGCGACATCCCCTGCGCGTAGGAGGCGATCTTGGAGGCGTAGAGCGCCTGGCGCACGGCGGCGACGAGACGTTCGGCCGAGGCGCCGCGCAAACGCGACTGGCGCGGCCCCTTCAGGACCTTCGCCGCGGCCAGACGTTCCGCTTTGAGCGCTGAGATGTTCCTCCCCCACAGCGCGGCCTCGATCGTGGGAATCGGCACACCCAGTTCCAGTCCATCTTGACCTGTCCATCGTCCGGTCCCTTTCTGCCCGGCGCGATCGAGGATCACATCCACAATCGGGCGGCCCGTGTCGCGATCGACGGACTGCAGGACCGCGGCCGAGATCTCGACGAGGTAGGAGTCGAGTTCGCCGCGGTTCCATTCCGCGAAGATGGCGCCGATCTCGATCGCGGAGAATCCGCACGCGTGGCTGAGGATGTCGTACGCCTCCACGATCAGCTGCATGTCGCCGTACTCGATGCCGTTGTGGATCATCTTGACATAGTGACCGGCCGCGCCGGTCCCCATGTACGCCACGCAGGGCCCGTCGGGCACCTTCGCGGCGATGGCGCCAAGCACGCCGGCGATGCGTGGGTACGCGGCCTCGGGACCACCCGGCATGATCGACGGACCGTTGAGCGCGCCCTCCTCACCGCCCGAGACGCCAACGCCGAAGTAATGGATACCCGTCGGCGCGATCGCGGCCGAGCGGCGCGCGGTGTCTTCGAAATAGGAGTTGCCGCAGTCCATCACCAGGTCGTCCGGGCCGAGCAGGGGCAGGAGTTGATCCAGAACCGAATCGACCGGCTTGCCGGCCTGAACCATGATCGCGATCGAACGCGGCCGGGCGATCGTTCTCACGAACTCCTCGAGCGTGTACGCCGGGGTCACGGGCTTCCCGGCGGTTCGGTGCGCGACGTACTGCTCGGTGACGGCGCGGGTGCGGTTGTAGACCGCGATCGGGAAACCGTGATTGGCGATATTGAGCGCGAGGTTCTCGCCCATCACGGCGAGGCCGATCAGTCCGATCCCTGGCGTGGCCATCTCACTCTCCCCGTCGCGTCGCGCACGCGATCATACGGCACGCGCGCACGTCGCACGAGGAGCCGGTACGATGTATCAGTGTCCGAACAGGGCGCATCTGGCGCCGCCTCCTATACGATGCGGGCGGGAGACTGGGGCGAGATCGACCGCGCGGACTGGGAGGAACTGCTCGCTCTCACGGCGCTGCTCGGGCGTGCGATCGAGCCCGGCCATCCGGAACGTCCGGCCCGGTTGACCGTGGCGCTGAAAGCGCAGGAGATCGCCCAGCGACTGTTCGCCGCACTCGCCGGTGAGGAGCGCGACCTGCGACAGGTGATCACCACGCTCCGCACCGCCCACGCGGTCGCGTGGGACATGTATGACGCGGGCCAGGCCGAGCGCGTGACGGTGAGCGCCCACATGGCTCGCCTGCGTTCGACGATCGACGAGTTCGAGGCCGACCTGCGGCGGCTCCTTAAGGATTCGCCGCCCGCGCCGTGACGCGGTCGGTACGTATTGTCGAGAGGCGCATCCGGGTAGCCCGAACACGCGCCTGCGGATCCGGGAAAATCAGTCGTCGTGTGTCTCGTACCACCTCAGCGCGTCGCGATCGATCTTCCACCCGATACCGGGTTCGTCGGTCATCACGATCTCCGAGTTTTCCACGACGAGCGGGGCGATGGTGACGGGCGTGCTGCTGACTCGGCCGAAATACATCCCGACCTCGACGATCATGCCGTTGGCGACGCCGGCCACGCAGTGCGCCCCCACGTGCCCGTTGCCGTGCGGGGCCATTGGCAGCCCGTGCGCCGCCGCGTAGTGGGCGATCTTCCGCCATTCCGTGAGGCCGCCGCAGATCAGCGCGTCGGCCTGCACGATGTCGCAGGCGCGGCAATCGATCATGTCGCGGAAGGCGTGCAGGGCGCCGACGTTCTCGCCGGTTGCGATGGGTAGGTCGAGCGCGCGGGCGACCTCGGCGCAGCCGCGGTGATCCCACGGGTCCACCGGCTCTTCCAGCCAGTAAAGGTTCGCCTCGCCCACCGCCCGTGTGAAGCGAATCGCTTCGTACGGCGTCCAGGCGTGGTTCGCGTCGATCATCAAGCCGACTCTCGCGGGAAGCGCCGCCCGCACGGCCCGCACTCGCGCGAGGTCATCGTCGAAACCGAGCCGGCCCACCTTCATCTTCACGATGTCGAAGCCATGGTCGGCGAAGTCCATCATCTCGTTCACCAGTTCGTCGATGCCTTTGCCCGGCTGATACATTCCGCCCGCGCCATACGCCCGCACGCGCCGCCGCGCGCCGCCGAGAAGGCGCCAAACCGGCTGGCCGAGGGCCTTGCCGAGCAGATCCCAGATCGCGATGTCGACCCGGCTCAGCGCCATCACGTCGTCCGTCTTGGGGTGACGCCAACCCTGCCAGAGTTGTGCCCAGACCGCTTCAACATCGCGCGGGTCCATCCCCATGATCGCCGGCTTGAGGTCGGTCTCGACAACCGCCGGATGCGCAGCTCCGGGACAGAAACCAGTCAGGCCCTCGTCAGTGAATACCTCGACGTACCCGAATATGCGGCGCTGATTCGCGTAGCCGCCATCGGTGTTCGGGCGCGCACCAAGACCTCGATCGCGGTAGACGGAGCGGACGTCAGTGATCTTCATAACGCGGAATATACTCGCGCCCGGTGACCCGTTGGGCGCTCGGCCTTGATAGTTATTCGCTCCGCCTGCAGGGATGGGATGCCTTCGCGTTTATCCGCTATGCCAGTGAAATGGGCCTCGACGCAGTGCACTTCTCGGAGCGTGCGAACCTTGCCTCGCACGATCGGTCCTACCTGCGTGAGGTGCGCGACGAAGCTCGCGCCCGGGGCGTGGCGCTGGAGGTCGGGCTCGGTAGCATCGATCGGCATGCTGCCTCGTTCGACCCAACGTACGGCACCGCCGAAGAGCAGGTGACCGCCTTGATCCAGGCCGCGGCCGAGGTAGGGTCACCCATCGTGCGCTGCTTTCTCGGCGATCGGCGTGATCGCGCGGGAGCCGTGCCTCTCGGAGCGCACATCGAGGAGTGCGAGCGGGTGATCGCCGCAGTCGCTCCGGTCGTGCGGGCACACGGGGTGCGACTCGCGCTCGAGAATCACGGCGGGGTCGATCTCCTCGCCCGCGAACTGCGCGCGATCATCGAGCGGCGGGGATTCGATGTGGTCGGCGCCTGCCTGGATACGGGCAATCCTGCCTATGCCGGCGAGGACCCGCTCCTTGCTGCCGAGGTCCTCGCCTCGTACGCGCTGTCGACTCACGTGCGCGACACCGCCGTGTGGGAGGCGGCGGACGGTGCGATGGCCCAGTGGGTCCCGCTCGGCGAGGGTAATGCCGATCTCGTGGGTATCCGCGATCTGCTCGTCGCGCAGGCGCCGGAGTGCCCCTTCGATCTGGAGATCATCACCGGATCAGGCCCGGCGCGCGTCCCCTACCTCACCGCCGCGCACGCCGCGCTCTACCCACACGTTGCGGCGGCAGATGCCGCACGATTCGCCTGCCTGGCCCGAGACGGGATGCGGCGCGGCCTAGGGCCGCGCCGCCAGATCCTCGCCGTGCGCGGCGCCATCACGCCGCCCGACACGCTGGAGCGCTTGCGAATCCAGCAGCGCGCGGATTTCGAGTCCAGTGTCGCCTACGCCCGAAACCGGCTTCATCTCGGGCAGCGCGCCGCGTGATGCCCCGCGTCGCGGTGGTGGGGTGGGATGGACTGCGCCCCGACCTGATCGACGCGCGGACGACCCCAACCCTATCCGCGTTACGGGCCCGCGCGTTCCGTTTTCCGCGCGCACGTTCTGTGTATCCGAGCGAGACGCGGCCTAACAACGCCACCATCGGGACAGGCGCCCAGCCCGGCGCGCACGGTATCACCGCCAATCACATGTTCGCCCCGGACGTGGTCGGCCACCTGAACACCGGCGATCCGTCGCAGTTGCTCGCTATCGGACAGAAGTACGGCCGCGTGGTCCTCCCGCCGACACTCGGCGAGGTTATGGCTTCGGGCGGCAAGCGTCTGGCGGTGCTGGGGTCCGGTTCTCCCGGCCAGACGCTGCTCCAGAATCCCCACGGCGCGGGTTGGACGATCAATCGCGCGTTCCGCGTCCCCGTCGATCTCGACGCCGTCCTGGGAACGATGCCTGCGGCCGATGCGGATCGAGATTCCGTCGACCGCTTCCTGCAGACCGCGCTGCTCGATGTGGCTTTGCCTCGACTGGATCCGGATGTCTTCATCCTCTGGTCATCCGAGCCGGATGGATCGCTCCACACGCACGGCCTCGGCTCACCGGAAGTGCGCGCGGCGCTGCGTCGGAACGATGACCGCCTCGCGCGCTTGCTCGATCGCCTCGACTTGAGCCACACCACGTTGCTGTTCCTTTCCGACCACGGTCACGCGACGGTGCGCCCGGGCGCCTCCGTGCGCGTCGAACTCGAGCGCGCCGGCCTGGCGAACCGGGCTCAGATCGAGGTCACTGCCGCCGGACGCGGCATCCACATCCGCGGCGCGGCACGGGCCCGGCTCCCCCGGATCGTGACGTGGCTCGCGGAACAGACCTGGTGCGGTCCGATCTTCGCCCGTGATGACCTGCCCGCGACCGACTTTCCGGCCTCGGTGGCCTCAGCCTCGTCGCTCTGGGGAGGCAACGCCGGCCGGTGGGTCCCGGATCTCTTCTGGTCACCTTCCTGGGGCGACGAGTCGAACCTCTACGGTGTCCCCGGCTGGTCCACCGGCGATGCGTCGAGCGCCGACCGGCTGCAGTCCGATCACGGTGCGCTCTCCCCCTGGGAAATGGGCAACGTGATGTTCGCGATCGGGGCAGGCGTGTTCCCGCCGGCCGACTCATCGCTCCCGGCCAGTCCGGCCGATGTCGCGCCCACAATCCTCCATCTCCTCGGGTGCGAGCGGCCGACGTCCATGACAGGTCGTCCGCTGCTCGAGGCGTTCGGTGGCGCGACCCCACCCGAGTCGGAGCGGATCGTCAGTCACGGCGGCTGGGGAGTCCTTCGCGAGCGTCGTGTGGGCGCCGCCACGTACGTGGACGTGGCGCGCGACTGACTCAGCCCTGGTCGCGGATCAGGTCGGTCGGGGCGCCCAGCGCGCGGAGCGCATCGCGGTCGAAACGCGGAGCGATCGCCTGAGGCGACCAGATACGGTTTGAACTGCGCAGCACCACGATCCAGGTACCCTCCGCCCGATCCTTGATCCGCACCGCGGCCCACCCGGGCTTCCCGTCGATTGCCAGACCCTCCAGATCCTCCACCGGACGGGACATGGACGCCGCGGCATACGTTCGCGCCGCGTGAATCATCTGATGCATTTCGCCGGTCCCACCGGTCAGGTCCTGATAGGTCTGGACGATGAGGAACGGGTAGACGAGCGAGGGGAACATCACGAGCGCGGATATCCCGACCGTGGCCCATGATCGCAAGGCAATCCCGCGGAGCAGGAATGCCGCGGTGAACAGGAAGAACGCGACGCACACCAGGATCTTGCCCGCGGTCTGAACGAGCGCGCAGTCGAGAGGACCGCAGTCGGTCGTCTGCGCGCCCATTCCCGGCAGGATTGCCAGGACGAGCGCTGGCCCGGCCAGGATCGAGCCCGCACGAACGAGCGCGCGACTCATGGGTAAAGCGGTACGCGGTCGAGCGCGAGCGTCTCGGGAAGTCCGAGCATCAGGTTGATGTTCTGGAGGGCGTTGCCGGCCTGCCCCTTCATCAAGTTATCGATCGAAGAGACGATCACCAGCATCTCGTTTGCTGCATCGACGAACAAGGAGATGTCGCAGAGGTTGCTGCCGTGGACCGCCTTCGGACCGGGCGCCGACCCGGATGGCAACACGCGGACGAATGGCTCGCGGGTGTAGGTTGCCAAGTAGAGATCCCGCGCCTCCTGCACCGTCACCGATCGGGTCAAGCGCACGTAGCAGGTGCACTCGATACCGCGAGAGATCGGCACGAGGTGCGGCACGAACGTGAGCCCGATCGGCTGCCCCGTGTACCGGCCCAGGTGCTCCGCCGCCTCTGTCCCGTGCTGATGCGCGGCGATCCGATACGGAGTGATGTTCTCCACTCGCTCGGGGAAGTGAAACGTCGCCGAGGGTTTCTTCCCCGCGCCGGAGATGCCCGTCTTGCCGTCGACGACGATCCCGCGCGACTCGGCGATCCCGGCCTTCAGCGCGGGCGCGAGTGCCAGTTCCATCGCGATGGAGAAGCATCCGGGGTTCCCCACCAGACGGGCTCCCGCGATGTCGGCCCGGAACAGTTCGGGCACGCCGTAGACCGTTTCGGCAAGCAAATGGGGGCACAGGTGGGGCTTGCCCGCGACGGACGGCTGCCGCTCCGCGTACCGCGCGTAGACGACGGGATCGCGGAACCGAAAGTCACCTGAGTAGTCAATGACCTTGATGCCGCGATCCAGCAGGGCGGGAGCGTTCTGCATCGCGATGCGGTCCGGGGTGGAAAAGATGACGATGTCGGCGTTCTCGCCGATCCGCGCTTCCTCGGCGTCCTCTACGACGCGGTCGCAGAAGCCGCGCAGGTGCGGGAAGAAGTCGCTGATCGGCTTTCCCACATCGGAACTGGCCAGCAGCGATGTGATCTCGATTCTCGGGTGCCGGATGAGTTGCTCGGTCATACCGAGGCCGCCATACCCGGTCGCGCCGACGATCTGGGCCCGAAAGGTCTCTGCCATCGCCGGCGATTATCGTTCGGTCTCCCCGTGACTGGCAGCGTTCCTCTCTCCCCGCGCCTCAGACGCGTCGGACCATTCCTCGGCCTCCTCCTCGCGCTCTCGCTGGAGGTAGCCGGTGCTCAGGTGGAGCGTGAGGTGCCGGGCGGGCGCTGGTATTCGCAAACCGGTACGCCGGAGGTCGCGGGGTATGCGGTGGTGGATGATGCCCAGGCGCGGATCTGGAGCGGATACCTCGAACTGGGTGGGGTTGAGGCTCTCGGCTATCCGATCTCGCGACGCTTCGTACAGGACGGATTCATCGTGCAGGCGACGCAGCGCGCGATCTTGCAGTGGTCGGAAGAAGATGCAGTGCTGCGACTGACGAATCTGCTCGATCGGCTCGCCGCCGGCGGCTTCGACCCGGTTCTCGCCTCGCGATGGCAGGTTCCATCGATGGGGAGATTCGATGAGGAGGGCCGCTCCTGGGCCGATATCGTCGCGGTCCGCCTTGGCCTCCTCGGCCGGCAGGGAGCTCTCCGCGAGCACTACGAGTCGGTGGAGGATCCGCTGACGCGGTACGGACTGCCGGCCTCTCCTCCGACCGATCAGGGGAGTCACATCGCCCTCCGCACGCAACGAGCGTTCCTGCAACTCTGGAAGGTGGACACACCGTGGGCGCGGGCGGGTCAGGTGACCGTAGGCCTGGCCGGAACGATCGCCGCCGAGCTCGGAGTGGTCCCGCCCGCGGCGCGGATGCCGGAGCCCCCAACCTCCGCGCCCTCCGTTGCACCGTCCATCCGGGCGCTGTCCGGGCTGCTTCCCGGGCCGGATGCGCTCTCCGTCGCGGCGCGGACGATCTGGGAGGACGTGTCGCCTTCGGCGACGCAGAATGGGGTCGTGTTCGCGCGACGAGCCTACGCCCACGGCGACCTGACCCGGCCCGAGGTCGCCGCGACGCGGCACCTGATTGTTCAGGTTGCCCGCTATCCGAACGCCGCCGCTGCACTGGAAGCATGGTCGCGAGAGTCCGTCGCGCGGTGGGCGAGCGACGATCCAGCGATGGTTCTGACTGCAGTGGCGGGCGTCGACGTGGGGGAAGCCGGGGTGATCGGCCGGATGGTCGCCGGGGATGTCGGGTGGAGTGGCCATCTGGTGGTGCTCCGTCGCGGCGATGTCATCGCCGCGGTCACCCTCCTCACTCCGGGTGGGCCGGGCGATCGAGAGCGCGCGGTGACGATCGCGCGCGAGATCGACTCGCGCATCAGCAGAGAGGCGGTGGAGCGCCCATCGTGACCGCCGCGCGACTGGACACGGCGGGTTGGCCCAATAAGTTGACACGGCTATTGCTAACTCAATAATGTGTGCCGGTCAGCGGGCTTGGAGTGGTTCGCGACGCGATGGAGGAAGACATAGTGACTATCGGAAGACTGGGACGGCGCGGTTTTCTCGCCGGCGGTCTGGCCATCGGCGCGGGAGCGCTGTTGGCGGCCTGCGCGGCTCCGGCCCCGACCGCCACACCTGTACCGGCGAAGCCTGCCGCTCCGGCTGCCCCGCCGGCGGCGCCAGTTGCTCCGGCGCCGACCGCGACGAGCGCGCCGGCTCCGGCGCCGACCGCGACGAGCGCGCCGGCCGCGGCGCCTGCTCCCACCAAGCCCGCCGCGGCCGCCGTTGGTCGCGGTTCGGCCGGTACGCTGAAGGTCCTCTACTGGCAGGGCCCGACGATCTTGAACCCGGCGCTTGCTGTAGGGACAAAGGACGTGCACGCGGCGCGTCTGGTGACCGAGCCGCTCCTGAACTACGACGAGGCCGGCAACCTGGTACCAGTGCTCGCCGCAGAAGTGCCGAGCCGGCAGAATGGCGGCCTGTCGGAGGATGGCAAGAGCGTCACCTACAAGCTCAAGCGTGATGTCAAGTGGGCCGACGGCAAGCCATTCACGGCCGACGATGTTGTCTTCACGTTCAAGTTCATTACCAACAAGGAGACCGCGGCGACAAACATCGGCGGATACCTGGAAGTCGAGGATGTGGTCGCGGTCGATGCCAATACCGCCCGCGTGATGTTTAAGGCCCCCTCCCCAGCGTGGTATGTCCCGTTCGTGGGGGAGAGCGGCCAGGTTCTTCCGAAGCACGCCCTCGAGGCGTACCAGGGGGCCAAGGCCCGTGAGGCCCCCTTCAACGCCAAGTCGTTCGGCACTGGCCCCTACATGGTCGATAACTTCAAGTCGGGCGACTCAGTCGTTTATGTTGCGAACCCGAACTATCGCGATCCGGCGAAGCCGGCGTTTGGACGGGTCGAGATGAAGGGTGGTGGCGACGCCGTCTCGGCGGCGCGGGCCGTCTTCCAGACCGGCGAGTACGACTTCGCCTGGAACCTGCAGGTTGAGTGGCAGGTCCTCGAGGAATTGATGAAGGCCGGTCGAGGGACGCTACTCACCCTTCCCGGCATTGGCGTCGAGGCGGTTCACTTCAATATGACCGATCCGCACAAAGAAGTCGACGGCGAGAAGTCGTCTCTCAAGTCGAAGCATCCGTTCCTCACCGACATCAAAGTGCGGCAGGCGCTTTCACTTGCGATCGATCGCGACACGATGGCGAAGCAGCTGTATGGCGAGACGGGCGTGGTAGCTCTGAACGTGCTGACGACTCCGCCCAAGCTGTCGTCAAAGGGCACAAAGTACACTCTCGATCTTGCTGCGGCGAACAAGCTCCTCGACGACGCTGGCTACAAGAAGGGCGCCGATGGCATCCGGACGACGCCTTCCGGCACCCGCATGAAGATCGTCTTCGCCACCAGCATCAACAGCCTGCGCCAGAAGGAGCAGGCTCTGATTAAGGACGGATGGCAGAAGATTGGCATCGACACCGAACTGAAGGCCGTCGATGCGACCGTGTTCTTCGCTAGTGACCCGGGGAAGCCGGATACTATCAACCACTTCCAGTGGGACGCGATGATGTTCACGTCGACCTTCGGATCGCCTTGGCCGGCCGGCTACATGAAGTCGTGGTACTCCGGCGATGTTGCTCGAGATGTGGCCCAGAAGTCGAACCAGTGGGCCGGCACGAACCGCGTCCGCTGGATCAATGAGGAGTTCAACAAGGCCTTCGACGCGGCGCAGAAGGAACTCGATGGCGAGAAGAGCGTCGCGCTCTGGCACAAGTTGAACGACATCGTCGTCAACCAGTACATCAGCATCCCGCTGATCGATCGCAAGCGAGTCGACGCCTACTCGAAGCGGATCAAGGGGCCGAAGCTCGTGCCCTTCGACTCGGATCCGTGGAACATGGAGGACTGGTCGCTCGCCTAGTCCGTCGTGACGGGGTGGCCCGGGCAACGCACTCGGGCCACCCCATTCTTCCAGAGGATCGAGGTACCGGGTGACGACCTACCTCCTGCGACGGGTGACCATCTCGATACCGACGCTGATCCTGATCAGCGCCATCGTCTTTGGCATCCTGGCGCTGGCGCCCGGTGACCCCCTCGCACAGTTCGCGGCGAATCCCGACGTGCCGGCAGAGGTGCGCGAAAACGTGCGCCGCCAGTTCGGGCTCGATCAGCCGATGCACATCCGGTACGTCAAATGGGTCGGTTCGATGCTCCAGGGCGACTGGGGGTACTCCTTCGCCAGTCGCGTGAACGTCCTCACGCTGATCGCTCAGCGCCTTTCCACCACGATCCTCGTGATCGGCACCGCGTATGCCATCGCGATTCTCATCGCGATACCCCTCGGTGTGATCACTGCTGTTCGGCAGTACTCCATGATTGATCAGATTGTCACAACACTGAGTTTCGTTGGATTTTCTCTACCGACGTTCTTCACCGGCCTCATCCTCATCATCATTTTCAGTGTCAACTTGAACTGGCTGCCATTCGTCTACGATGGAAACACGAAAGATCTCTGGGTGCAGATCAAACAGATGATCATGCCCGTCGCGGTTCTGGCGCTGTTTCAGGCTGCCTCGCTGGCCCGATTCGTCCGCGCGTCGATGCTCGATAACCTGGGGCAGGACTACGCCCGCACCGCGCGCGCCAAGGGGCTGCGCGAGAGCATCGTGGTCGTCCGACACGTGCTCCGGAACGCCCTCTTTCCGGTCGTCACCCTCATCGCGCTTCAGCTGCCGAACGTGTTCACCGGCGCGGTCGTGACCGAGCAGATCTTCCGCGTGCCGGGCATGGGTGCGCTGCTCATCAAATCGATTCAGGACGGCGATACGCCCGTCGTGATGGGTATCGTCCTCCTCTCATCGGTGCTGGTGGTCGTGATGACGCTGATCGCCGACGTGCTCTACGGCGTTCTCGACCCGCGCGTAAGGTACGCCTGATGGCTCGCGTCGTCGCCACCTACCCCACAGCGTCTGCTCCGGGCTCTGATTCCATCCTGGATCTGCCTGAGCGGACGCTCTGGGGTGATGCCTGGCGCCGGTTCCGCGCCCACAACCTGGCGCGGTTCGGTCTCGTGCTCTACCTCCTCATCGCCGTGACGGTGGTGGCCGGTCCGTTCGTATGGACGATACCGGTCGGCCAGATCGACTTCACGCGGTCCAACGCCGGCGTGACCTGGGATCACCCGATGGGAACGGACGATCTGGGCCGGGACACGTTCGCCCGGGTCTTGCTCGGCGGTCGCGTCTCGGTCGCCGTGGGCATCGCGGCGATGCTCATCTCCATCTCCATCGGCGTCTTCGTGGGTGCCAGCGCGGGGTTCTTCGGCGGAAAGGTCGATCTGGTTCTCTCCCGTGTGATCGAGGTCTTCCTCTCGATCCCGCAACTGCCGTTGCTGCTCGTTGTCACATACCTCTTCAGGCCGATCTTCGTGAACGCGCTGGGCCCGGAAATCGGCGTGTTCGTGATGATCGTCTCCGTCATCGGCGGGCTCAACTGGATGGCCACGTCTCGTCTCGTCCGCGCCGGGTTCCTCTCGCTGCGGGAGCGGGAGTTCATCGAGGCGTGCCGCTGCCTCGGCGTCGGGCCAGGCCGGATCATCCTGCGTCACATGCTGCCGAACACGCTCAGCCCTGTCATCGTCTCGGCGACACTGGCGGTCGGCTCGGCGATGATCGCCGAGGCGACACTCTCCTTCCTAGGCCTCGGTTTTCCGCCGGACTTCCCGACCTGGGGTCGCCTTCTCAACGACGCCCAGAACTACATCACGCTCAATCCGTTGATGGCCATCTTCCCGGGCATGTGCATCTTCCTGGCGGTGCTCTGCGTCAATTTCGTCGGCGATGGTCTACGCGACGCGCTAGATACTCGCCGTGCGGCGTGACCGTCAGTCCAGGCGGAAGCGCGCAAACAGGTTGTAACGAGGGCTGACGATAACCGTGACGCGGTACGGCCCGGCGTTCGCGAACGCCTCCGGTGCCTCCAGGGGGACGTCGACGGTGCGGACGGCCCGAGGCGGGATCACGTTGCGCGGCATCGATTCGCCCGCGCTATAGGCCAGGACGCCGGCCGCGTCGACGATGTAGAAATCGCGATCCTGGCCGGTGGGATCATCGAGCGTGGCGCCCACCACGAGGGGTCGCGTTGTCCGGTTCTCGGCGCTGAGGTGCAGCGTCACGCGCTTCGATCGATTCGGCCCGCTCGCGGTGGTGAGGGAGAGCGCGGTGAGCGACCAGATCTCGCCCACCTCGATGCGCTGCTCCCGCCCGCGGATGTCCGGCGCGTCGCTCGAGCGCAACGCCGGGGAGGCGCGATAGCCGTGAAGCAGCGGGATCGTCCGGCTGATGCTTCCCGCGCCGATCCCGAAACGCACTTTCAGTACGAGCGGATCGATCGCCGCAATCGGAAGCGGGAACACATAGGCTAGATCGATGGCATCGCCCGGCGCGGACAGGAAGGTGAAGTTCCCGTTCTCTTCCCCGGTCGCGCTGAGAAACCCGCCGCCGTACTCGCTGCCGTTCGCGTCCTCGATGCGCAGCGTCAGTGCCGGTGGTTCCACGAACTGGACTGGCTGGAACGCAGCGCTCGCATCACGGCTCGCCGGGGAGCGCGGCGGGAGAGCCTCACGGGTCCGTGGGATCGAGAGCGTCGCCGCCCGCGACCCGTTGTTCTTGATCGAGAACGTGACCGCGACCCGGCGTCCCGTCGCGGCCGGTGCGACATCGACCGAGGTGAGTAGGAACTGCCAGGTGTCGGACTCGATCGCGGTTCCGACGCGCCCCACAGTCGTTCCCGAGGCCTGGGCTGTCGCCGTGGCGCTCCTCGCCACGGTCGGCGCGGCCGGTGTGAGAGGCGGGACGGTCGGGTTGGGGGTGGACACGCTGCCTGGCTGGACCGACGGCAGCGCCGGCGTGGCGGTCGCGGGTGGCGGGGGCGGTGAGGCGCCGATCGCGGTCACGCTGCCCGCCGGCCGCACGGTCGACGCGATGAACAGGCCCAGAGGACCGATGAGGCCGCTCGCCAGGAGCGCCCAGAGCAGGACCGCAAGGAGAGTCCCGAGGGCGAGCGTCGTGCCAGCGAAGAACCAGATTGCGACCGACCGGCCGCCGGTCGCGGGGCGATCGGTCATCCGTCGAGGATCGTAGGGCGCTCAATCTGGCACGGCAACTCATGCGCCTCGGCACGACCCCGGATGGGCAGGTCGGCGTTACCGCGGCTGCGAGTCACCGGGCATCGTCTCCCAGCGCCAGGCGTACCCGTTGCCAGCACGCTCGATGTGACCGAAACAGGGCGGACCAGCATGGCCGAAGGTGCAGAGCGCGTGCGCTGCCTCGACGCTCTTGCACACCAGCCCACGCGACCGACGCGCCGTGACGATATCGACGCCCCGCGGCGCCCAGTCCTGGTGCTCCACCTCACAGGCGAAGTGGAAGAGATCGGTCAGATGGAAGAACGCGTGCGCGCCGGCGGTCACCTCCACGATCGCGTGGCCACGACTCTCACCCGGCCGATGGCGAACCCAGAGGCCCGACCCGATCTCCACGTCGCCATCGATGAGATCGAGCTGCCCGTGCGCCTCCACGGCCAGGAGGTGCCGCGAGGCAAGGCCCAGGGGATCATCGCTGCCGCGTGCGGGCTCCCACTCCTGCCGCTGTAGGACATATCGCGCCCGCGGGTAGCGGGGTGCGCGCTCGCCATTCCGCACGATCGTGCATCCATCGATGTGATCGCCGTGGAGGTGCGAGAGCAAGACATGCGTCACGTGCTCCGGTGCGATTCCGAGCAGTCGGAACGCAGCCTCGCGTCCGGCAGTTCGCTGCAGGCCATACTCGGGCCACGGACCATCCTCCGTGGCCTCGCCAAAACAGGGGTCGACCACTGCCAGAACATCATCCACCCGGATGAGAACGCAGTTGCAGGGAATCGAGGCGCCGCCACGCTCGTCCGCCGACGGAACGACGCCGCGCCAGAGGTCGAGCGGCACCGGACTTCCGTCGCCTCGACGCACATCCGGTTCCCAGCGGATATCGCCCTCGCGGATGACCGTGACAGTACACGGCCCGAGTCGTCGCGTCGCGATGAACTCTGCCGGGGACCCGGATGTCTCTACGGACACGGCGCGTGCCTCAGCCAATGCGGCGCGATCGTCAGCGCTCGATCCGACTCCGCACGTACGTCTGGAAATTGGCGGTGCGTGGAACGCCCTCCTCGCTCAGTCGCACCTTGAGGAACTCATGTTCGTCCATCCCATCGCAGGGGTCGTCGGGATCGTCCCAGCACTCCTCACACCGCACGGCGTTACAACTGAAGCACCGCGAGTAGGGGATCAGCACGTTCACCTGCCCGCCGACCATCTTCTGCTCGGTGACCTTCTTGCACAGACCGCAACGCGCAGTTGTGATCACGTCAGGTCGTATCGCCACTTCGACCTCGCTTCCGACGGTTTCGCCACCACCCTCGTCCGATGGGGAGCCTTTGAAGGCACGCGCAACCGCCCATTGTTGACGGCTCCCGCGCTGTCGGATCCGCTGCCTGCCGCGTGCCATCGCATCGCTCAGCGTCTCTGTATGATCCGACCGATTATAGAGCAGCGGTGGTATCCTCCTGCCCACAGCCCGTCCGGGCAGAATGTTCCAAGACTACCGAATCGGTGATCCGCGCCGATGCGTGACTTCGACGATCGGGCTCCCTTCGTGCGCGAGCGGTGGAAGGCTGCGCCCCCTCTTACGTCTTTCGAACAGGCCGCCGGCGACCGCGAGCGTTGACGTAACGGCCGCCTCCGCACAAGCGGCACGTGAGCCCGACACGGGGGCTCGCGCTGGTTCTGCTCGTCCTCGTTACGACCGCATGCGATGTCGCCCGCACGCAGACGGCCTACCGCTCCTACGTTCCGGTCGGCTACCGCGCCGTTCCGGAAAATCCGATCGTCGAGCTTCCGGTCGCAGCAATCGTCCTGGCGCCCAGCGACGTGCGCTCGATCACCGGACAGTTCGTCTTCCTCGATCTCACTGCCTCTGGTCCGACCACGTCCGACGATCTTTACACCACCTGCGGCGGCAGCGCGACGCCGCAGCGAACCGGCGCGAACGCGTCCGCCCAGCGGTCGCTCCTGCGCCCCGATGGCATTGCTGGCGTGATTCAAATCGATCATCTGGTCGCGACGTTCGGCAGCGCCGCACTCGCCTCGCTGGTGATCGGCGATCTGGAGCGCTGCAAGAATGACGCCTGGCTGCCGATCGGGACCGATGTCGTCGGGAATGAGTCACGTGCGTGGCTGGCGCGGGAGGAGGTACAGGGGAAGCGAGAGTATCTCCTGCATTTCCGTACACGGAACGCCGTGCAGAGCCTGCGTTTGCGCGCCGCTGGCGGTGGGCTCGAGCTAACACTTGCTCTGGGGCGGGTCGCGGCCAATCGCGCCGATCCGTCACCATCTACCCGGACTTCCAGCGCGACTGTGACGCCGACGCTCACGCTGGCTCCGAGTTCCACCTCCACCGCCACACCCAACGGAACGCCCGCTGCGTCGCCGACGGCCGCCGCCAGTGCAACCGGGACACCGACACCGACCTGGACGTCCACTGCCACGGCATCGACAACCCCGACGTGGATCCCCTCGCCGACCGAGACCCCCACCGCCACTCCCACCAGCACCTCCACGGCGACGCCTACAGCAACTCCGACCTGGACGGCAACGTCCACCAGTTCGCCGACAGGGACCGCGACACCCACGCCTGCCGCGACGCCGACCCACACCTTGACCGGAACTCCCACCGCGACCGCCACGACAATCCCGACCCCGATGGCGACACCCTCCAACACAGCCACGTCGACTCCGTCCGCGACGTCGACAGCCCCGGTCACCCCCTCGCCGACGCCGACATCCACGGCCTCCGCCACGCCGACGTCATCAGCCACGCCGACCCTGACCCCGACACCCACACCCCCACCGGGGATCGAGATCGCCTCGGATGCACCGAACGATCATCTCGCCGCGCACGCCGTCGATGCGCTCGCGGGAGGTCCGAACGATCAGAACGCATCGACCTACTGGCTCGCGACAGGCTAGGCCACCTCCGGCACGTCTCGCACGGTCACCGTGACGCTCTCCGCGGCCGATACCGTGTCCGCAGTGCAGGCCCGGCTCGCATTCAGCGGAACTGGGCCCGTGACGGCGCGCATCATCCTCCGAAACGGCAACTTCGACGAGATCGCCAATGAGGAGATCGCGAACGGCACGAAGGCGGATGGCGACACTGTGTCCTTCGTCTTCGCCACGCCCGTGCCGGATGTCGCCTACCTGCGCATCGCCATTACGTCGACCGGCCCGGGCACCTCGCCGGGCGTCCGCACGTTCGGGGTCTATCGCTGAAGTCCGCTCACGCCGCGAGGCGGGAGCGCAACTCGGCACGCCGCTCAGGGGAGAGCGTCGCCCAGAAGGACACAAACGCCGAGTGCAGATTTGCGCCCTGGCGCGCCCCACGCGCCTGTGACTCCAGCGCGGCGACATCCCCATGCCGCCGGCGTGCTCCAGCCGGATGCATCGCACGCGATCGGCGCCTGGACTCCGGAAACAGCGTCAGTTGCGTCGTGCGCATCGCCGTACCCTCACTAGAACGTTTGTTCTACTATCATCGTAGAACGGACGTTCGATATTGTCAACCACTATGTGCTGGGGTAGCCTGCCTCCTCCATGCAGCGCGCTCGCGTCGGCATCGTCGGGTGTGGCCCGATGGGTCGCCGCCACGTGGCGGGTTATGCCGAACTCGCGGCGACGCCGTTCGCGAATGTCGAGGTTGCCGCGGTGTGCGACCTGAACGATCGGGCCGTCGAGCAGATGGCTGAGGAGTGTCGCGTTCTCCTGGGTTCTCGTCCGCGCGTCTTTCAGTCGATCGCGACCATGGCTGAGGCGGTGGATAGTCTGGCCGGCGTCGACATCGTCACCGATCCGCGCAGCCATCATCGCATAGCAATCGAGTGTCTGGACCGCGGGTTACACGTTCAAGTCGAGAAGCCGCTCGCCATCACCATCCGCGCGTGCAACCTTCTGATTCGCGCGTCGCGCCGTTCGCGCGGTCGCCTCTCCGTGGCTGAGAACTTCCGACGAGATCCCATGAATCGGCTCATCCGCGCGATGATCGACGATGGGGCCATTGGCGATCCCGCGATGGTGCTTGAGACTTCCGCACGCGGGGGCGACCGCGTCCTGGGCTCGGAATGGCGCCACGACGCGCTGTCGGGCGGTCTCCTCCTCGACCTGGGCATACACACGGCCAGCCTTCTGCGCTATTTCGGCGGCGATATTGAGAGCGTGATGGGTGCGACACGGCTCGTACGCCGCCGCCGCCGCCGTGTCGGTCGTGGTGCGCGCGAGGGGGAGTGGATCGGTGCGACTGCGCACGATCTCCTGACGGCCGTTCTCCAGTTCCGCCACGGCATTGTGGGCCAGTGGTGCCTCAACGCTGCGGCCGCGGGTCAGATGGTGCGCCAGCGCGTGCTGTACGGGTCCAGAGGGTCGATCGTCGCACCGGTGGACGCCTCTGGGCGCAGCCCACGCCTCGACCTGATCGAAGGTCGTTCACTTACCGATGACGCCCTTCTCGAGTACGCCCCGTCTTATCGGCTGGATGCGCTCGGCGCCCATCTGTTCGGCGTGGAACGGCCGACGTCCTACCGCCTCAGTACGCCAGAGATCGATCGGAAGCTCCTGGCGATGGAGTTGCACGGGTTCGGCGACGTGATCCTCAAGGGCTCCCTGCCCGAGGTCGACGCGCTGGGCGGAAGGCGGGACGTGGCCCTTGTGTGCGCGGTCTTGGAGAGCGCCCGCCTGCAGCGCGCCATCTCGCTGGATCAGGTGGAGTCCGGAGATCACGACCTCGCACAGCGCGAGATGGACGGCGATCTCGGACTCATCGAGGTTCCCGGCGCGGACTGACCGCCTCGGGTCGGACCGTACGGTCCGCGCGATCCCCGGCCGCGCCTGCTCACGGCGGCAGGCAGGTCTCGGTGAGATCCGCGTCCGTCAGCTCTTTGCCACGTCCCGCAAAGCGCTTCCAGGCCGCCGTCTCGGCGAGGCCGGCGAACCGCACATACCACAGCGCGCAAGGCCTCGCTGTTGATGAGAGGGCGACGGCGCCTGTCTTGATGATTAGTTTGTGCAACTAATTGAGCGCTTGCTAGATTCCGCGCGGTGCGCACCCTCCTTCGCCTGACTGGATATCTCGTCCCGCACTGGTGGATGGCTGCAGGGGTGGTCCTGATGCTCGGCGCAATCACCGCCCTGCGAATGACCCCCGCCTACTTCACGCAGATCGTGATTGACGACGTCATCCCCGCGCGTCACTGGCAGAATCTGGCGCTCCTGGTTCTCGGAGTCTTCGCCTCGGCCGGACTGCTGAATGTCCTGACGTCGGTCCAAACCTACCTGGGGCAAATGATGGGGCAGCGCGTCATTTTCGACCTTCGTTCCGAGGTCTACGGCCATCTGCAGTCGCAGTCGATGAGTTTCTACGACGAGAACCAGACTGGCCAGTTGATGTCGCGCGCGACGAACGATGTGGGGATGGTGCAGTTCTTCATCACCGGTGCTCTGATCCAGGCGATCAATTTCGCTCTGATGGTTGGCCTGAACGTCTGGGCGATGGCCACGATCGATGGCTGGCTGACTGTGCTCACCCTGTCGGTGGCGCCGCTCATCGTGGCGACTCAGATGCAGGTTTCGACCGTGATGCCCATGTGGCGCGCGATACAGCAGCGGATGGCCAGCCTCAGCACCATCCTGCAAGAGAACATCGGCGCGATCAAGCTCGTTAAGGCGTTAACGCGCGAGGAGTTCGAGGCGAACCGCTTCAATGGGGTCCTGTGGGACGTGCGCCAGATGCGGTTGCAGACAAGCCGCTCGATGCAGGCGTTCATGCAGTCGATGATGGTCGCGACAACGCTCAGCCAGGGTCTGGCGCTGTGCTACGGCGCGCTGCTGGTCGTCGAAGGGCGCATCACCATCGGGTAACTCTTTGCGTTTCAGAGCTACGCCATGCTCCTCTGGATGCCAACCCAGATGCTCGGCTTCATCAACATGATGAGTCACCAGGCGATCGCGGGCGGCGAACGCATCTTCGAGATCATCGACACCCCGCTCGACGTGGTCGAACGGCCGGACGCGCGCGACCTCCGCCCGATGCGCGGAGACGTGACCTTCCGCGAGGTCGGCTTCGCCTACGGTTCGGCCCCGCCCCTGCTCCGAGGAATCGACTTCCGCGCCCCGGCCGGGCGGACGATCGCCATTGTCGGTCCGAGTGGTTCGGGCAAAAGCACGCTGATCAATCTCATTCCGCGCTTCTACGACGCGACCTTCGGGCAGATCCTGATCGACGGCATTGACGTGCGTGAGCTCACTCTGACGTCGCTGCGGTCCCAGATCGGGATGGTGATGCAAGAGACCTTCCTGTTCAACATGACGATCCGCGAGAACATAAGCTACGGGCGGACCGACGCGACCGAGGCGGACATCGTGGCCGCCGCGAAGGCCGCGAACGCGCACGACTTCATCGGCGAACTGGCGGCCGGGTACGACACGATGATCGGAGAGAAGGGGGTGCGCCTCTCCGGCGGGCAGCGCCAGCGCATCGCCATCGCGCGCGCAATCGTCGTCGACCCGCGCATCCTTATCCTCGATGAGGCCACCTCGGCCGTTGATTCCCGCACCGACTATTTGATCCAGCAAGCGCTCGACCGACTGATGGTGGGCCGCACGACGTTCGTCATCGCTCATCGGCTCACCACCGCGATGCGCGCCGATGAGATCCGCGTGCTCGCTGACGGTGCCGTCGCCGCACGCGGGTCCCATGCTGAGCTACTGGACCGCAGCCCGACCTATCGCACGATCTACGAGACTCAGTTGCGACCCACGTAGGACGCCATCGAAGCTGCCTCGCTCTTCGTCGCCGCGGGGGGCTAACGCATGGCGAACATGTGGGCGTTCGGATCCACCGAGGAAGTGCGGATCGCGGATCCTCGGGGAACCTTCGTGCGCCTCTGGGGCTACATGGCCGAGCACCGCGTGACACTGCTCGCCGTTGCGATCGCGATCCTGGCGGTCTCGCTCCTCTCGATGCTGCCGCCATGGCTCGCAAAGCATGTGATCGACGAGGTCATCCCCGCCGAGGTTGAGGTACCAGGCTCTTCCAGATCGGCCTGGCCCTGACGGTCGTCCATCTCGCGCGTGCTCTCCTTACGTACGCCAACCGATACGCGATCGCGCTCGTCGGGCAGAAGGTGGTGCTCGCGATCGGGCGGGAGATGTTCGGCCGCCTCGAGCGGATGCCGCTCCGCTACTTCGAGCGTCAGGAATCTGGCGTCACGATGTCGCGCCTGGTGAACGACGTGAATGCTCTCCAGCAGGCTCTGATCGGTCCGACGGTCAACGCGTTCGTGGGCGTGATCGACATGTGCATCTATCTGGTGATCCTCAGCACCCTGAACTGGCGCCTCACGTTGATGATCGTCGCGACCGTCCCCGCACTGATCGTGACAACCCGCATCATCTCGGACATCTTGCGCGTGCGCTATCGCAAGGTGCAGGAGTCGGCTGCCCGGGTCAACGCGGTCCTGCAGGAAAACGTCGCCGGCGTACGGGTGGCGCGCGCATTCGCCCGCGAGAGCGCCGATCAGCGGCGATTCGATACGCAGAATCGGCAGAACATGGGCGCGAACATGGAGGCCGTGCGGGTCCAATCGATCGCGACGCCGACGATGCAGATGATCGCGGCAGCGGGAACGGCGCTGGTGCTGTGGTATGGCGCGGCTCAGGTGATGATGGGGCAGGCGACGGTCGGCGAACTCGTTGCGTTCATGACCTACCTCATTGCCTTCTATCAGCCGATCGCCCAGTTCAGCGAGGTCAATAATGTCGCGTCCCAGGCTCTCGCCGCTTCCGATCGGATCTTTCAGTTCCTGGATGAACCGATCGAGCGGGAGCGTCCCCACGCGCGTGTGCTGCCGCGCATCCGCGGGCGTGTGGAGTTCGACCATGTCGACTTCGGGTACCAGCCGGGTCAGCGCGTGCTGTCCGATATCCACCTCGACATTGCGGCGGGTCAGATGATCGCGTTGGTCGGGCACACCGGCTCTAAAAAGACGACCCTGGCGAACCTCGTCGCGCGCTTCTACGACCCCACCGCTGGATCGGTGCGCGTGGACGGGCACGACCTGCGCGACGTGACTCTGCATTCGCTCCGGTCGCAGATGGCGATCGTACTGCAGGAGACCTTTCTCTTCGCCTCGACGGTTCGGGAGAACATCGCCTACGGGCGGCTAGACGCGACCGACGAGGAGGTCGAAGCCGCGGCGCGCCTCGCGAACGCGCACGAGTTCATCGCGCGACTCCCGGGCGGCTATCAGCTCTCGGTGGCCGAGGGTGGGTCGCGCCTCTCGCGCGGGCAGCGACAGCGGATCGCGCTGGCTCGCGCCATTCTGCGCGATCCGCGCATCCTCATCCTCGATGAGGCCACATCCGACATCGATACCGAGACCGAGTTGCAGATCCAGGCGGCGCTCGAGCGGGTCGTCGCCGGGCGCACGGTGTTCGTGATCGCGCATCGTCTCTCCACGATCCGTAATGCGCACCGTATCGTCGTGCTCGACCACGGAACGGTGCGCGAAGTGGGCTCTCACGATGCGTTGATGCGAAGCGGGGGTGCGTACTGTGAACTGATCGAGATGCAGTACGGCCCGGAACGAAACGCGGACCAGAAGTCGGCGGAGATGGTCGCCTAAACTAGTCGCATGAGACCCCGACAGTACCTCCGGCCGGCGAGGCTGCCCCCAGCCGACGAGTTCTGCAAGATGGCGGCCAGCATCGCGGTGGCGGAACCCGGCGAACTCAAAGTCGCCAGCGTGGAAGGCGCCAACCTCATCGTCATCGAACTGAGCGCGCCACCCGAGGAGGTCGGTCGCCTGGTCGGCCGCGATGGGCGTACCATCGCGGCGATTCGGGTGCTCGCGGATGCCCTGGCGCAGAGGATCGGCAAGCGGGTCCTGGTGGATGTCCAGCCGGTTCACCGCCCCGGCATGGCCAGACGCTGAGCGCGCTGCCTTCGCTAACCGGGTCTGGGAGGAGATAGGGTGCCGCTTCGCGATCGGGTCGTGATCGTCACGGGTGGGGCCCGCGGAATCGGCGGGGAGACCGCGATCCTCGCCGCGGGCGAGGGGGCGCGCGTCGCGATCTTCGATGTGCGACAACGCGAGGCAGACGCCACTCTCGCGCAGATGGGTCCCACGGCAGAGGCGATCGCCCTGCAGGTGGACGTGACCGATGAGGCCAGCGTCTCGCGCGCGGTAGAGGCGGTCCTTGCTCGGTGGGGCCGCATCGACGTGCTGGTGCATGCCGCGGGCATCCTCAAGGGCGCGACTCTGCTCGTCGACGAACTCGATCCGGCGGTGTTCGACGAGGTGATCGCGGTCAACTTGCGCGGCGCCTACCTGTGCTGCCGGGCGGTGACGGGCCCGATGCGTGCGCAGCGTCGCGGCGTCATCCTGCTGATTGCCTCGGGTGCTGGTGTTCGCGGAGGGTCCTCATCGGTCGCGTACGGCACGAGTAAGGGTGGCGTCCACGGTCTCTCTCTGGTGCTCGCGCCGCAACTCGAGCCGCATGGCATACGCGTCCACGGGATCTGCCCGGGTAGCCTCGCGACGGAGCTGAAGCTGGACAACGTCGCCGATGTGGCCCGCGCGCGCGGCGACGACCCGGAGCGGGCCCGCGCGACCGCGCGGGCGGAACTGGGAGATCCCGCCGGGGTGGGCCGTGTGCTCACCTTCCTGGCGTCGGACGACGCGGACTATGTGCGAGGGACGATCTTCACCCGGTAGGGGCGTTACTCCTCGACAATCTCGCGCAGCACCGCGTCGAGGACCTGATCGGTCGTGACGCCGCTGACCTCGCCGGCGAGGTTGCGCTTCACCCGGTGACGGAGCGCCGGCAATGTGACAGACCGAATGTCGGCAAACGACACGTTGTACCGCCCCCCCAGCAGCGCGCGCGCCTTGGCCGCCAGGATCATGCTCTGTGCGCCTCGCGGACTCGCACCGTGAGCGACGTAGCGGCGGACGATGCGCGGCGCGCGCCGATTCGGGTGGGTCGCGAGGACGAGTCGCGCCGCGTAGTCGCGGACATAACTGGCGATCGGCAGTTCGCGCACGACCGCGCGGGCGAGCAGCAGGCCGTCGCCGCTCGCGATCCTCTCCGGTTCCGCCTCAGGGCCTCGGGTGGTGGCCTCGAGGATTCGGTTGAGGTCGGCGGGGCTGGGATAGTCCACGTGGAGCTTGAAGAAGAAGCGATCCAGTTGCACGTCCGGCAGGGGATAGGTGCCTTCCATCTCGATCGGGTTCTGCGTCGCCAGCACGAAGAACGGTTCGGGAAGGCGATAGGTCTCTCCGCTGACCGTCGCTTGACCCTCCTCCATGGCCTCCAGGAGTGCGGACTGAGTCTTCGGCGTGGCTCGGTTGACCTCGTCGGCGAGGACCACTCCTGCGAACAGCGGGCCGGGCTCGAAACGCAGTGTGCGCGCGCCGTTCAGGTTCGGGCCATAGATCGACGTGCCGATCACGTCGGTGGGCATCAGATCGGGCGTGAACTGGATCCGGCTGAAGGTGACGCCGAGCACCGCGCCGATCGTCCGCACGAGCATGGTCTTGCCGAGGCCGGGAGTTCCCTCGACCAGGCAGTGTCCACCCGAGAGCAGTGCGAGCAGAACGCCGCGGATCAAGTCATCCTGACCGATCACGCGGGCGCGGATCGCGTTCTCGATGGCGCGACCAAGCGCGACCGATTCTTCGACTGGATCGGAAGTGGCGTCGGCGCCTCGCGCCCGGATGTGGACCGGCCGGTCGATCTCGTCGCCGATCGTTCTGCCGGGGCGCAGCGGATCGCGCATCGCGGCCGATGATAGCCTTCGGCCCATGACCGAAGCCCTCTATCACTCCGACGCTTACCTCAAGGCCTTCTCCGCGACAGTCGTTTCCGAGGATGGTGATGGCGTCGTTCTCGATCGCACCGCGTTCTTTCCTGGTGGCGGCGGGCAGCCCGCTGATCTGGGGACGATCTGGCAGGGCGGCGCGTCCTTCTCCGTCCACGGCGTTCGCCGGGGGACGTCTGGTCCCATCCACCTGATCGAAGGGGTGAGGCCGCGGGTCGGTGAGGCGATCGAGGGGGAGATCGAATGGCCTCGTCGCCACGCGTTGATGCGCGCGCACACGGCGCTCCACGTCCTGTGTGGGATCATCTTTCGCGACTACGGCGCGAGTGTCACCGGCGCGAGTATGGATGTGGGTAGCGCACGCATGGACTTCGATCTGGAGCGTCTGGAGGCCGATTTCGTCGCGCGGGTTCAGGAACGGATGACGGAGGAGATCGCCGCCGCGCGACCCGTGCAGGTGCGGTTCCTGCCCCGCGCCGAGGCCTTCGCGATTCCGGATCTGATACGGACGAAGGTGAACCTCCTCCCCGAAGGGATCGAGACGATCCGCATTGTCGATATCGTCGGTCTGGACCTGCAGGCGGATGGCGGGACACACGTCGCGAATACAGCGCATGTTGGTCATGCCCGGATCGCCGGTTACGAGTCGAAGGGGAGGAACAACAAACGGCTCCGTCTGACGATCGAGTGACTTTCGATCGCGGGAGACGAATCACCTCGGGGTAGAATCGCGTCGCGGCCCCAGGAGGTCTCGACCAATGTCGCAGTCCGTCCGCTCATCGTCGCGCGGTGGAACGCTCGCCGCAGTAAGTTCGGTGCCGGTCATGTCAGCCGCCGACCTCGCGGCAATGGAGTCGATCCAGCGGCGCATCCTGTGGATGTCGACGTACATGATCCACCACGCCAACAGCATCCGGCCAAATGTGGACGGCCTGAAGGTCGGCGGCCACCAGGCGTCGTCTGCCTCGATCGTCTCGATCTTCACCGCGCTGTGGTTCGCCTTCCTCCGCGCCGGCGATCGGGTGGCGCCCAAGCCGCACGGGTCCCCGGCGTTCCACTCCATCCAGTACCTCCTGGGCAACCTCTCCGGCGATTTCCTTCCGCGGTTGCGGGAGTTCCACGGTCTGCAGTCCTATCCGAGCCAGACGAAGGATCCGGGTCCGATCCATTTCTCGCTCGGTTCGATGGGTTTCGGCGCGACCGTCCCCGCCTTCGCTGCGCTGGTCGATCGCTACGCGGGTACGCACTTCGAGGCACCCGCGGGCCGACGCTTTGTCTCCGTGGTGGGAGATGCGGAGCTCGATGAGGGCTCGATCTGGGAGGCGGTCGCCGAAGAGCACCTCTCGACTCTTGGCAACGTCCTCTGGATCGTCGATCTCAATCGACAGAGCCTCGATCGGGTCATTCCGGGCATCCGCGCGACGCAACTGCAGCAGATGTTCCGTGCGAACAACTGGAATGTCCTCGAGGCGAAATATGGCCGGCGCCTCCAGGCGCTCTTCCGTGCGCCCGGTGGCGAGGAATTGAAGTGCGCGATCGACGAAATGAGCAACCAGCAGTACCAGGCACTCATTCGCCTGCAGGGTGGAGAGATACGCGAGCGACTGGGCCGCCTCTCGGGCGGCGGCGCGATCTCCCGGCTGCTGCGTGCGCATCGCGATGAGGAACTGCCCGAACTGATCGGCGATCTCGGAGGACACGACCTCGCCGAACTCGTCGGGCGATTCCGTGCGGCGGCGCGGCATACCACGAGCCCGACCGTGCTCTTCGCCTACACGATCAAAGGCTGGGGCCTTCCCTTCGCCGGCGATCCGATGAACCACGCCGCGCAACTGACGCCGGAACAGATCGAGGATCTTCGCGTCGCATTGGGTGTTCCGGAGGGCGACCCCTGGGCCGGATTCCCGCCAGAATCCGCCGAGGCCGATCTGATTCGGCGAGCCGCGAATCGACTTCGCGAACCCGCAGACGCGTCTGCCCGTCGAGTCATACCACTTGGCGCTGTCCCCGCGGATGTGGGTACGCGCTTCGCCGACCGCATCTCCACCCAGGAGGCGTTCGGTCGGATTTTGACCGATCTACCGGGAATCCCCGGAGTTGGCGAGTGCATCGTGACGATGAGCGCGGACGTTGCGGTATCGACGAACCTCGGCGGGTGGGTCAATCGCGTTGGTGTCTTCCACGCGACCGACCAGGAAGAGGTGCCGCTGCCGGGGCCGCGCCTCCTGCGCTGGCAGCCTGGGCCGACCGGACAGCACATCGAACTCGGCATCTCCGAGATGAACCTATTTTCACTGCTCGGCCAGGCCGGGCTCGCCGGTGATCTGATCGGGCAGCCCCTGGTCCCTATCGGCACGGTGTACGACCCGTTCATCTGCCGCGGTCTGGACGCGATCATCCACGCTCTCTATTCGGGGAGTCGCTTCATCATCGTGGCGACTCCCTCCGGGATCACGCTCAGCCCGGAAGGCGGCGCCCACCAGTCGACCGTGACGCCATCGCTCGGCATCGAACTTCCGGGGATCGATCCCTTCGAACCGGCGTTCGCGCGCGAGGTCGAGTGGATTCTCCTCGAAGCGATCCGCCGGGTCTGCGACAGGGAACACGGTGCGGCAAGCTACCTCCGGCTGACGACCAAGGTGCTCGATCAGTCCCTCCTCACGCCGGCGCTGCGGCGCTACGGCGAGGAGGAGTTGCGCCGTCAAGTCCTCGCCGGCGGTTATCGCCTCGTGGACTGGCGCGACGGCGCCGCCGGCGCGCATCGTCCCGATCTCGTCCAGATCGCTGCCGCCGGAGCCGTGATACCGGAGGCGGTGCGCGCCGCCGAGATCCTCGCCGCCGAGGGCGTGCCCGCCAACGTCCTGAATCTGACCAGCGCCGGCCTCCTCCATCAGCGCTATGCCGAGGCGCGGCGCCGCCAGGCGCGCGGCGAGTCCGTGGGTGACCCGATCGGCCACCTTGGCCGCATCATACACCCGGACGAGCGCGGGGCCCCTATCGTGACGGTTCTGGACGGAGCGTCACACGCCCTCGCCGGGCTTGGTGCCGCGCTGGGCACGGTGGTAATCCCCCTGGGCGTGGACCGATTCGGGCAGTCCGGGTCGATGCCGGACCTGTACCGCGAATACGGTATCGACGCGGATCACATCGTGAACGCCGCGTTCGTCGCGCTGGAGAATCGAGCCGGGTGATCGAGACCGGCCACGGCCAGTCAATTCTCTCCGAGTTTACGCACCAGGCGCGCGCCTTCAACGTGAGTCCGGTGATGCGCTCCGCCGCGACTCTGCGCGGCCTGATCGAGTTCATGCCGTTTGCGCCCGATCAGTCCTGGGTGGATCTCGCGGCCGGGCCCGGACTCGTCTCCCGCGCGCTCGCGCCGCATGTCGCGGTGGTACATGCCATCGACCTGACCGCAGCGATGGTTGAACTCGGTCGAGCCGAGGCGGCGCGCGAAGGGCTGACAAACATCACCTTCGCGCTGGGCGACGCGTGCGCGCTCGATGTGCGCGCCGGTTCCTTCGATGGCGCAGTGACTCGCTTCAGCCTCCACCACATCCCATTCCCCGAGCGCTGCGTGGCTGAGATGGCGCGTGTGGTCCGTTCGGGCGGACACATCGTGATCGCGGATCACGTCGGGTCGGAGGATCGCGCCGAGTCGCTCTGGCACGAATCCATCGAACGCCTGCGCGACCCTTCGCACTGGGCGTGCCTGCCGCACGCGCGGATCCGTGCGCTGGCTCTCGCGCTCGGTCTACTCCCGGTGCGCGAGAAGGTGGTGCCCTTCCGCCTCGACTTCGAGGAGTGGCTGGCGCGTGGGTCCGGCGCGGCGCAATCGCGCGACCTCATCGAGGAGGCGATCCGCCGCCACCCGGGCGGAGTCAGCAGCTTTCACCTGTCGGGCGGTCGCGGTGAGCGGGAGATCGGGTTGCTCTACTCGGTATCGGTGTGGCGGACGCAATAACGGTCGGGGCGTTCCTGCGCGCCGCAGGGATCGACCTGGTGGGTCCGCCGCTCCCGTCCGGTGTCGTCGACGCTGGTGCGACGATCCGGCGGGCCGCTGCGGAGATCCTCGCCATCCCCGACGACGGACTGGGCCGGGGGTGGCCGTTCCTGCACGGCGAGGCGGATGTTCGCTACGGCCTCTACTACATCGCCGAGCGGATCGATGAGGCGACTGCGACGATGCTGCGTGAGGGATCACCACGGGCGACGCACGGCGGCGCCAACCTCGTCCAGGCCACGGCGGCTTGCTGGGGGTTGCGCGGCCTGCTGCTCGACGTCGGTGACGATCTGCTCGATCGGGCGCCGGCGGGCGGCGAGTGGAGCCTCCGCCAGACGCTGGGGCACATCCTCGCCACGCAGGTACGCTACGCGTTCTCAACCGCATATGCACTCGGGCGCCTCGCCCAACCGGATCTTCCCGTGCGTCCGGCTGAGAGCCTTATCCCCGCGCACGAACTGAGCGCAACGCTCGGCCTCGGGGGGCTCGCTCCCATCCTCGATCGGATGAGCGACCTGCACCACGAGGGTCTGGCGGCGATCTGGGGGCTCGATGACTGGCGAGGACTAGCCGCGCCCACGGTCTGGGCCGGGTTCGAGGTCAACGTTCGGTTCCGCCTCCACCGCTGGGCGGCGCATTTCCGGGAGCACGCGATTCAGATCGAGAAGACGCTCGACGTCATCGCTGCACCACCGCGCGAGATCGTCCGGATCGCGCGCGATTTGTTTCGAGCCTGGGGGCGGCTCGAGGGGGTCGTTCTGGCGCACCCGGAGCGGGCGGCGGCGCGGGCGGATTGGCTCGCCGACCTGGCCGGTACGTTGCGCGCGACGGCGGTCTCTGTCCGCGAGTCGGCGACGCCGCGGTAGCGGGCCTCAGTCCCGTCGCGGCGCTCGGACGCGGCCGAGCATTTGCCGGAAGCCCTCCACTGGGTGGGCGCCCATGATCGCGTAGCGATCCGCGATGACGAAGGTGGGCACGGCGGTCACGCCGATGGCGCGCGCCTCCGCGAACTGCGCGCTCACCGCCTCGGCGTATCGCCCTTCCTCGAGCGCGGCTCTCAGGTCCGCGCCATCCAGATCCACCGCCGTAGCGATCTCGGCTAGGACTTCCGGCGACCCGATGTTGCGCCCCTCCACAAAGTAGGCCGGAAAGATCGCACGCTTCATACGATCGGCGGCACCGAGGTCCGCCGCCCACAGCGTGGCCTCGTGGGCCGGCCGGGTGTCGAACCAGTGCGACCGACGACCGTAGGCGAGGCCCTCCGCCGCCGCGGCCGTCTCCAGACGCGCCTGTCCCTCCGCGATCCGTTCGGGGCTATAGGGGAGAGCCATCCCCTCCGGCGGGACTCCGGGGTGGAGTTCGAAGGATTTCCATTCGATGGTGAGGGCGAACTCCCGCGCGATCGTATCGACCCGAGCCTGGCCGATGTAGCACCACGGTCATATGTAGTCGGACCACACAGTCAGCTTTGTCGTCGGGCCATCGTGCGCGATCAGCGGGATCATCGGGGCGAATGGTAGGACGTGCATCACGATGGACAGCGTGCACGGCGTGCCGTCAGGGACACCGAAGACGGGGCATTTGTTCGATTGCCCACCCGTTCACATCACCTTGCGCCGGATTATTTCTACGGTGGTGTCGATCGCACCGTGGATAAACGCGTCGCAAGGGCGCGCGTGTCGCGGGGTGTCAGCACTTCGGCGAGTGTCACGGCAATTGCTCACAGGGGCGGACGATCGAATCGCTCCCGGAACCGCACATGCGCAGCGCGCACCGCCTCGCTCAGCGCGTGCGGATCGCGCTTGAGTGCCTGCCACTGCGCCGAAGTGAAACGCCGCATCTGCTCCGGCGTCGCGACGACGCCGACCGACGCCTCCAGAAGCTCGTTGGCCGCGCGTAACCACGCCCGCGCCTCCTCCCGCGACAGATTCTCCGGAAGTCCGGCCAGGACGTCTGCCGGTGTCAGTCTCATGGGGCGACTGTAGATCGTCACCGCAGCCTGACCGAACGTAGTCGAGGGGCGACGTGGCGAGGACTCGCCACCGCACGCGGGCCGCGCGGTCAGACGGTTGGCGCGTAGGAAGGAGCCGGGACAGGCAGAATCGCCACTTCGACCAGCGCCGGCTTGCCCGATGCGAGTGCGCGCTCGATCGCCGGGATCAGGTCCGGCTCCGTCTCCACCCGTTCGCCGTAACCACCCAGGGCGATGGCGGCCTGATCGTAACGTGCCGCGGAGAGATCGAGCGAGCGCAGTGGTGGACCGCCGAAGCGGCTCTGGATCACCGATTCCGCGTTCCAGAGCCGGTCGTTGCCGACGAGGAGGACGAAGGGCAGGTTCTCGCGCGCCGCGGTTTCGAACTCGGCGAGGTGGAAGCCGACGGCGCCATCGCCGGATATCGCGATGATTCGAGCATCGGGCCGGGCGAGGCGCGCGCCGATTGCGAACGGGAGCGCGCCGCCGATCGCCCCGGCCGGTCCGTTCAGCACCCGTTCCGGCCGGCGTACGAACGCCTGCACCCACTGACTGAACTCGCCACCGTCCGCGACCAGGACATCGGACTCCCGCAGCGCTCTCTCGACGACTAGCCCGATCCGGCCGGGATGGATCGCCCCGGCCGAGGGGGCATCGGGCACGGCCGGACGCCAGTCGCGCAGATCGCGTGTTCGAGCGAGCCACCCACCATCCGCCTGTCGGTCAACGTCGCACGCGTCGAGCAGCGCGGTGAGCGCCAGAGTCGGGTGGGTAGATGGGGCGAGCGACCCCGGTCCGGACCTCCCCTCGGCCAGCCGCACGAGCCTGGCGTTGCCGGCCACCGAAGGCGCCTGTCCATACCCGATCGCGAAATCGAACGGCTTGCCCACGAACGCGATCGCATCGGCCTCGCGGAGGACATCCCGGACTCCGCCAAGGCCCGGATCCCCGAGGCCGCGCGGGCTCTCCAGCGCCACCGCGGGGATACCGATCTCCTCGCTCCGCCGCAAGAGCGCGCGCCCCGCGCCGCGCGCCAGTACCGGTCCCCCGACGATGAGGGGACGGCGCGCGCGGCGCAGGGCGTCAATTGTGGTGCGGATGGACGCGGCATCGGCGTGCCGCCGTCGCGCGCGCATCGCGATCGCTCGGACGGGTTCCGGGATTGTCCGTCTACCGACGTCGGCGCAGAGGTGCAGCGCGCGGGGCGAAGGAACTCCGCGATCCGCCCCGCGGAAGGCCCAACCCACGTCGGCAAGGGCGGTGGACGCTCGGACGAGTCGCGCGGGAATGCCCAGATCGCGGCTCATCGCGACCTGATCCATCGCCTGGAACGCCGGCCGGCCGAGCAATGCCTCCTCGATGGCACCGGCCAGGAGCACCACCGGTGACTGCGCCTGCAGCGCGGTATAGAGCGCGCCTGGCGTGTTGGCGAAGCCCGGTCCCGCGGTAACGAGAGCTGGGCACGGTCGGTCGGTCAGGCGGGCGACTGCGTCAGCGACGTGCACCGCCGCAGCCTCGTGGCGAGTATGGACGAGACGGACTCCGGATCTCTCGAGAGCGGTGTAGAACGACATAATGTGATTGCCAGAGAGGTTGGGCAACGCGACTACGCCCGAGCGGGCGAGGGCTCCTGCGACGAGGTCGGCGGCAGTGTGGGTCACCGAGCCAGTCTACAATCGCGCTTCGATGAGTGACACGACTCCGGCGCTTCGTCCCGGCGAGCTATCGGAGCTGATTCGCGCGAGTGGCGAGGCGATCCTCCGCGAGGTACTGGCGATGACCGAAGCTGCGTCGGCGCACCATCCGGCGCCGCGGGAGTGGTGCGCGCGGCAGGTCGTGGGGCATCTCATCGAGGCAGAGCGGCGTGGCTTTGCCGGGCGGATCCGCCAGATTCTTGCCGCGGATCGTCCCGCGCTGCAGGGGTGGGATCCCGACGAGGTCGCTGCTAGCCGTAACGACTGCGCGCGCCGTCTGCCGGATCTTGCGCGCGAGTTCCAGACCATGCGCCACGAGGGCGTCGCTCTGGTGTTCCGCCTTCGCGGCGACGATCTGACCCGTGGCGGCGATCACCCGAAGGTGGGCTTCCTCACCGTGGGGGACATTGTGAACGAGTGGGTGCATCACGATCGAGCCCACCTGATCCAGATCGCCCAGTGCACGCAGAGTTTCGTTCTGCCGCATCTGGGCGCCGCGCAGGGATTTCTGGGCGAGTAGCCGGGTCGGCGTCTCGCCGATGTCGACTTCAGACCGCAGGCAGGCGCGAAGCACCGTCGGCGACGGCTGATGCGCGCACGAAACTCGCCGCCAGACGTCGATGGCTGGAATCGACTTCGTCGCTCCTCTCGGGATGCCACTGCACCCCGACAACCCAGCGATCTGGCGCCTCGATCCCCTCGATGAGCCCTTCGTTGGTCCGCGCCGAGACGTGAAGCCCGCGTGCGATCTGATCGTCGGCCACTCCCTGATGATGCGAACTGTTCACCTGCACCATCCCCGCATCAAGAATCTCGCGTAGCCGGGTGCCCGGGCGCACGTGCACGAGGTGGAGGCGCGATTCGCCCATCTCATCTCGACTGTGCCCCTCCAGATGCTGGATGAGCGTGCCGCCGTACACGACGTTCACAAGCTGGAAGCCGCGGCAGATCGCAAGGACCGGCGTACTTGCCTGGATGGCTCGCGCGAGGAGCGGACGCTCGAACGCGTCCCGCTCCGGTTCGGGGCGGGTCAACGATCCCGGCTCGTGACTGTACTCGCGCGGGTCGACATCGGCCCCTCCACTCAGAAGTAGACCGTCGATCCGCGCTGGCACGGCATCGCCCGGCCGAACGACCGTGACACGGGCGCCCTCGCGCGCCACGAACGAGCGGTATTGCTCGACGATCTCATCGCGCGCCCGGGCCGCCACCGTCAACAGAATCGAGGGACCGCTCACGGCCGTCCCTCCTGGACGATCCCAATATCGATCAGACGGGCGATCTCCTCGTCACCGATCCGAATCTCCTGGAGGATCTCGCGGGAGTGTTCGCCCAGGAGCGGCGCCGCCGATGGGCGCCTCACCGCGGTCCGGCCCATCTTCACCGGACTTGCGACCGCGCGCATGCTCCCCGCGCGCGGATGAGTGAACTCCCCGACCATCTCGCGCGCCACGGTGTGATCCGTCGCGAGCGTCTCGTCATAGCGCAGGATGGGTCCACAAGGCACACCCGCCATCTCGAGCCGTCCCTGCCAGTAGGCGCGCGGTCGCTGAACGGTGACGTCCTCGATCTGCGATGCGAGTTCGATCTCTCGCAGTTTTCTGTCGGCGATCGTCGCGTACCCGGGATCGTGCTCCAGATGCTCCAGCCCGAGCGCCACGCACGCGCCGTGCCAGCTCGCCGGTGTCACCGCGCCGAACGTAATGTAGCCGTCGGCACAGCGAAACGCCTGGTACGGCGCCGCGGCGCGATGTGCCGAGCCGATCGGTCCCGGCACGATGCCGGTGCCAAAATACGCCGCCGTCTCCCAAACGCCCAGCGAAAGCGCGCACTCGAAGAGGCTCAGATCGATGTGCTGGCCGCGGCGCGAACGCGCCCGCTCGTGCGCCGCGGCGGTGATGGACAGAGCGCCATACAGTGCGGAGACCTGATCCGCAACTGGCACGCCGCATTTCACGGGCGCGCCGCCGGGTTCACCGGTGATGCTCATGATTCCCGACATCGCCTGAGCGATCAGGTCGAGTCCGGCGCGCTCGCTCCATGGACCCGTCTGCCCGAAGCCGGAGAGACTGCAAACGATGAGACCCGGATTCCGTGCCATCAGCGCATCCGGCGCGAGACCGAGATCGGCCAGCGTGCCGGGGCGCATGTTTTCGATGAGCGCATCGCCCGAGTCGACCAATCGAAGGAAGACCTCTCTTCCGGCATCCCGCTTGATGTTCAGCGCCAGGCTGCGCTTCCCGCGATTGAGGGCCATGAATCCGACGCCATCGCCGCCGACGATCGGCGGTTGCACGCGGGCATGATCGCCCACACCTGGGATCTCGACCTTGATGACATCCGCCCCCAGGTCGCTCAGAAGGCAGCCGCAGAAGGGTCCGGCGATGAAGTTGGTCAATTCAAGAACGCGCAACCCGGCGAGGGGACCTGACACGGTGCTAGCGTATCATCGGCATCGTGTGCGACGAGGCGATGCCCCGGCGCGCTGGCTCGCTGGAAGCGATTGTTGGATGCATGTACTCTGGCAAGAGCGAGGAGTTGATCCGCCGCCTGCGGCGTGCGCTGATCGGGCGCCAGCACGTGCAGGCATTCAAGGCCGCGCTGGACACGCGCTACTCTGCAGTCGAGATCGTCTCGCACGATGGGACTAGCGTCTCGGCGCTGCCCGTACGAGATGGAGCCACCCTATGGGCCATGATCGATCCGAGAGCCGAGGTCGTGGCGATCGACGAGGCGCAGTTCTTCGGTCTCGATCTCATCGCCGTGTGCGAAGAACTGGTGCGCCAGAACCGGCGCGTGCTCGTGGCGGGGCTGGACCTCGATTTCAGGGCCGAACCTTTCGGACCGATGCCGGCTCTCATGGCGAACGCCGACAGTCTCACGAAACTCACCGCGGTGTGCGCAACTTGTGGCGCGCCGACGGCGACGCGAACCCAGCGACTGGTCGGGGGGTTGCCTGCCGAGTACGGTGCGCCGTTGATCGCCGTGGGGGCGTCCGAAATGTACGAAGCGCGCTGTCGGGCCCATCATCAAGTTCCGGGTCGGCCGCGCCCGCTCGCGCCCTGGAACGTGATGTGGCCGGATGGCATCGCCACCGCGGGGGCTCGCCAACACGTCCCCGAGTAGCGACGGCGGGCGATCAGCGCCCGGACAGAAATCGAACGATCAGATCGACGAACTCAGCCGGTCGCTGCGCGTGCACGCGATGACCGACACCCTCGATCGTCGCCTCGAAAGCGTTCCCGATCAGTCGGCCGGCCGCCCGCGCGCGCTCGGCGCCGAAGGTGGCATCGCTATCGCCCCGCACGATAAGCGTAGGGCATTCGATGGCGCCGAGGAGCGGCCCGTCATCGGTCCTCGCAGCCCCCCCCAGCAGGTGATTGATCAGCGGCTCGTCGGTGCTGGCTTGCTGATAGAGCGCCTGCTCGGCCATCGCTTCATCGGCGGTCAATCGCCGTACGCGCTCGCCCATCCCGCCGATGGTCGGGGCCACGAGCACGAGTCGCTCGACAACGTAGGGCGTCGCCGCGGCCATCTCGATTGCCAGGAACCCGCCGATCCCATGACCGACGACCGCCAGCCGTTCGTGGCCCAGCGCCTTGACGAGGACAACGAGCGAGCGCGCAAGGATCGCCCGGTCATATCCCTCGCGTGGAGTCCCGGATCCGCCGGTTCCCGGGAGGTCCGGGATGATGACGGCACGCCCGGCCTCGCCGATGGCCGCTGCGGTCGCGTCCCAGTCGGCGCTCGTCCCCACGCCACCGGGGATGAGTAGGACGGGAGATCCGGCGCCGCAGAAGCCGACCGAGAATGCACATTGGGCGGTCACAACGGTGCGACGAGTAGGAGTGGCTCGCGACATCATCGGCTACGTCCAAACGAGAAGTCGCCGGGCATCCTATCACGGACCGCCGTGTGCGCCGAGAAGTATCGACCGCGCCTCATCAACCAGGAAATCGGGGCTCGCCATGGTGAGCCGATCGTCCAGGGCGCGCGGTTCGTGGACGCGGACTCCCCACCCGCGGAGCCGCGCCACCGACTCCGCGGTGATCGGATGGTCCCAGAGCGACTGATTCACCGAGACGGCGACCGCGACCGGCGTGCGACGCCCGATCGCCTCTGAAACGATCGACAGCGCGAGATTGTCGGCAATGCCGGCGGCGAGCTTGTTGAGCGAGGCGAAACTGCACGGTGCCACCAGGACCGCGCCGTGAGGCGGTCGTGGCAGGATCGCCACGTCGAAATAGCTCTCAACGAGCCTGCATCCCGGCCGGTCGCCGAACGCGAGGGTGAACTCTCGCGGGGCGACGATGCGCTCGGCGTTCGGCGTCAGCACCACTGTCAGGTGCTCGGCCAGCAGCATCAGACGCCCCGCGAGGGCCGGGCACTCGCGGGCCGTCCCGGCACCCGTCACGATCAGATAGAGGTAGTCGAGCACCTGAATATCATAGGCAGGCCGTGTTGGGCAAACGGGCCAACGCCATCGCCGGGGCGCTCCTGATCCTGATCCTGGCGTTCTACCTCGCCCTCGGCGCGTCGGATCCACCGGACCGGCTCAACGTTCGGGCGCCGACCGCGACGCCGCAGGTACGCCGTTAGCGGTCGGTGAGTCGCCCCCGCGCCCGGCGCGGCGTGGAGGCTCTCTCACGCGAGATGCCGCTCAGGCCCGAGCTCTCGCAGTGAAGAACGCAGTTCAGTCCGATCAGACGTGTCTCGATTAGGCGCAGGTGCTGCGCGACGCGCCGGATGATCCGTGCCGTGCGCCGATCGCGGATCAGGTTGAACGTCACCACGCCTCCGGCGTTGCACAGGGCGTCCAGCCGGCGCAGGAAGGGCCGTGCGAACGCCGCGCGCACGACCTCGCCGGCGCGGAAGAGGTCGACCGCGATGAGATCGAACGTCTTGCCCTGAGCGACGAGCGCGCGCACATGGGCGAACGCGTCACCGAGAACGATCTCAATTCGAGGGTCGTCCAGACGGAACCGAGCGTTGCGTCGGGCGAGTTCGATGATGCGCGCATCGTCGTCAACCGAGCAGACCCGCGCCGCGGGATGCTCGCGAAGGATCAGGTGAGCGATCGTGCCGCCACCCATGCCGAGCACGAGCGCCCGGCCTATTGGGCGCCGGGGCAGCATCTCTGGCCAGTAGCCAGCGATCGAAGCCTCCTCCGGCACCTCCACCGACTGGACCACGCCGTCGACGGCGATCGCGCGGCGACCCTGGCTCCGCACGAGGCGCACGATCCCGCGCGGACCCGGCCCAGTCTCCTCGTCGTCAAGCTCGTCCGGAGTGACATCAGCCCCGTCCGAGTCCGGATCAATCGTCCCTATGGCCAGGTCACTCGATCGGCATGCCACCGGCGGCGCAGCAACGGAACCAGAATCAGGCCTAGCACGAAGGCCACAGCCATCATCTGCTCGGCGCGACGGTGCACGGCGTTGAACGCCACACGCAGGGGATCGTCCGGCGCGGTGCTCTCGAGGGGCAAAGGCATCGCCATCCGCAGGATCCGCATCTCGCCGATCACACCGAGGATTACGTATCCGATAATCCCGGCCATCGCGATGACGACGAGCCAGTTGATGAACCCCAGCGGATCGCTCGGGCGATCGATTGCCTGGCGGGTCGCGGTCGCGCAGATCAGGAGCCCGACGCAGATCGCAAGGAGCGGCAGGATACGATCCAAGCTTCGGCCAAAGACCTCACCCGCCAGGTCGCGGGACGGGATCGTCTGGAACAAAAGCGGGGCCAGCAGCGCGAGGGTAGCCAGACCTCCGATCCAGAACGCCAGCCCGAAGAACTCGACGTAGCCGAGAATCGCACGGAGAGGCTTCTGCCATCGGGCATCCGGATCTGGCGCGCGGGGAAAGGGAATCGGAGCGCTCTCACCGGCGCGCGGTGAGGCCGCGGATCGCACCGACGGATTCTATTCGCGTATTGTCCGCCTGGCGCTGTGACATCGGTGGAGGTTCCCCTGCAACGGATATGGCGCGAGCACTTCATCTACGCCTTCACTCCGGGCCTCGATCCTGTGTGCGAGGTCGCGCCGGGTAGCCAGATCCTGTTCGAGACGCACGACGCATCCACTGGCCGCATCCATCACGCCGACGACCTCGAGCCGTATCTGGCTGTTCGAGACCGGCGTCGCGTCAATCCGGCGACGGGTCCGGTGCGGGTCGTGGGTAGTCGGACTGGCGATGAACTGGTCGTCACGATCGAGCGCATCGACATCGGACCGCGCGGTTACGTGAGGGTCGGTCCGGGGAGTGCGCTGGTCGATCGCGTCGACGAGCATCAGGCCGTCATCGTGCCCATCGTCGGCGACCGCTTCTTGATGGGTGGCCATCGCTTCCCGATTCGTCCAATGGTCGGTGTCATCGGCACTGCGCCGGCTCGCGGCGAGCTTCTCACCGCTGCGCCCGGCGATCACGGCTCGAATCTCGACTGCAATGAGATCCGGTCAGGCGCACGCGTCCATCTCCCGGTCGCGGTCGAGGGCGCCTTGCTCGCACTTGGAGACGTGCACGCCTCCATGGGGGACGCCGAGATCTCCGGAACCGGCATTGAGATCGGCGCGGAGGTGTTGGTGCGCGTCGAGAGCCTATTCTGCGGCTCGCACGGATTCCCATGGGTCGAGTCCGATGACCGGATCGTCGCAATCGCTCACGGCCCGACGATCGACGTGGCCCTCACCACCGCGACCGCGCGACTCGTGCAGCTCCTCGGAGAGCAGTACGGATTTGGTCGGATCGCCGCGACGATGGCGATCAGCGCGGCGGGCGACATCCGCGTCGGTCAGTACTGTGGAGGAATGGACGTAACCGCCTACGCCTCGTTCCCCCGGCCGCTCCCTGGCTAGGCGAGCGCGACCATCGCTCCGGAGCGCACCGAGCGGTACGCCGCGTCGATTATCCGCGTCACCTCCAGCGCGTCGCGCCCCGGTGTATACGGCTGCCGGCCCGCGGCCACACCGTCGACGAACTGCTGGGTGATGCTGCCGAAGTCGTCGCTGTAGTTGTCCGGCGCCAGGAGTACCTGCTCCTCGATGGAGCGGAAGCTCTCGCCGCCCATCCACGGCATTCTCTGGAGTCCAGAAGACTCATCCACCGGCACCGCGGTGATCTTCGTGAGTGGGTCGAATCGCAGGCCTGCCTTCGTGCCGAAGACAAAGAATCCGTCGGCACCCTTCACATTTGCGACCCATGCGGTCTCGATGATTCCGCTCTTACCGCCCTCGCACGAAACCATGATCACGACGTGGTCCTCTACGTCCTGTTTGACGCCTCCCGCCGGTGGTTCCTCCGTGATCTGCCGCATCGAGGCCATCACCGAGGTGACTCGCGGATTCCCGAGCAACCAGAGGACCGTGTCGATCTGATAGACGGCGATGTCCATCATCGCGCCGCCACCGGCACGCCGCTGATCGAGGAACCATGCGCTCTCGGGGAAGATGTGATGGCCCGGCCGGCCGCGGAAGCGCCAGCGGCTCCAGCGCACGTGGTACACGTCACCCAGTTCACCGCTCGCCATCATCGCGTGCGCCTTGCGTTGCGCGGCGCTGCACCGATTGCGCCCGGAGGCACAGGCGAGGAACTTACCGGCGCGCTCCGCGGTGCGCACCATGCGCTCGGCCTCGTGCGGGTCGAGCGCGAAGGGCTTCTCGCACAGGACGTGCTTCCCCGCCTCGAGTGCCTTCATCGTCGGTTCGGCGTGCGCGAAGGGGGGCGTGCAGACGATGACCGCGTCGACATAACCGCGCGCGAGCAGCTCATCCAGCGAACCGCACACCGTGGGCACGTTCCACTTCTCGGCATAGTCGCGGGCTCGGTCGCCCAGGACGTCGAAGACCGCCACGATCTGGCCTCCGGGGTAGCCTCTCAGCGCGGTCGCGTGCGAGTTGGCGATGGTTCCCGTGCCGATGATGCCGACGCGTGTGGGTGCCACGGCGATGCTCCTGAGGCGATTCGGCGGAGTGTAGACTCCGCGTCCGGAGCCGTCCGCAGCGGTCGGCCAGCGCGAGGTGGTGATGCCAGAGAGCCTCTATCGGATTGATGCCGGTCGCTACGGCGTCGCCGTCCACGAGACCACGGTGGTCGGGCAACTCGCCGCGATTGAGTGTGCCGACCGTCTGGGCGTACGTTCGGTGTGGTTGACGACCGGTGGGGTGGGTCCGGACGCACTCACGCTGTTTGGCGCCGCGGCGGTCCGTACGAGCCAGATCGTGCTGAACACAGGCATCACGCCAACCTATCCCCGGCATCCCCTGGTAGCCGTGCAGCAGGCGCAGGTTCTCGCGGCGTTAGCGCCAGGACGATTCCGGCTCGGCCTGGGTCCGAGCCATCGCGCCGGCATCGAGGGGATGTACGGTATCCCCTACGATCGGCCGCTCGGCCATCTCCGCGAGTACGTCACCATTGTGCGGAGTGCGCTCCAGAAGGGGCCATTTGAACAGCGGGGGCGCTCGTACAACGTGGCGGGTCGGCTGGCTGACCCGCCGGGAGTACCGGTGCTCATCTCGGCGCTGCGCCCGGCGTCGTGGGAACTCGCCGGTGAGATCTCCGATGGCGCGCTGGCCTGGATCTGCCCGCTGCCGTTCCTGCGCGACGTCGCAGCGCCCGCGCTCGCGCGCGCCGCCCGGAGTGCCGGGCGCGAACGACCGCCCCTGGTCGGGCACTGCTTCGCGGCGGTCGAGGCCGATTTGAGCGCGGTGCACGCGGCCGGACGGGACCGCCTGGGCTTCTACCTGCGCGCACCGAACTATCAGGAGATGTTCGTTCAAGCCGGGTTTCCGGACGCGCGTAGTGGCGTGGTAACCGACGAAATCGTGGACGCGGTCGTCGTCGGCGGCACCGAGAGGCAGGTGGCCGACCGTCTGGGAGCTTATCTCACCGCTGGTCTCGACGAACTGATCGTGTCCACCCTCATCGTCGGTGACGATCGGGTAGCAAGTTATGACCGGACCATGCGTCTGGTGGCGTCGCTGTGAACATCCTCGTCATCGGCGCCCATCCGGACGATCCGGATTTCTCCGCGGGCGGCGTCGCCTACCTGTACGGACGCCTTGGCCACCGGGTGAAGTTCGTCTCAATGACCAACGGCGATGCCGGGCACCACACAATGGGAGGCGGACCGCTCGCTTGGAGGCGGCTCGCCGAGACGCGGGCCGTCCAGCAAGCATTGGGACTCGCCGCCTATGAGGTCCTCGACAATCACGATGGCGAACTGGAACCCAGCCTGACGAATCGCCGTCAGGTGATACGCGTCATTCGGGAGTTCCAACCCGATCTGGTCCTGGGTCCTCGGCCGAACGATTACCACCCGGACCACCGCTATGCGGCGACGCTGATCCAGGATGCCGCGTACATGGTGACCGTGCCCAATGTGGTCTCACTGACGCCACACCTGCGCATCAATCCGGTCATCGCCTACGTCTCGGACGATTTCCAGCGCCCTTATCCGTTCACGCCGGACGTGGCTGTGGATATCGATGAGGCGGTCGAAGCCAAGGTCGAGGCGCTCCACTGCCACACGTCGCAGGTGTACGAGTGGCTCGCCTACAACGCGATGCGCGAACACGAGGTGCCGGACGAGGAGTCGGCCAGGAAGGCATGGTTGCGCGATCGCTATCTCGAGCGGTTCCGTCGACGCGCGGATCGGTACCGCGATCTCCTCGTCCGCTTCTACGGGGCCGCGCGGGGCGCGCGGATCCGACACGCCGAGGCGTTCGAAGGGTGCGAGTACGGGTCACGACTCACCGAGGAGGCGATCCCGCGACTCTTTCCGTTCTTTGACTGAGCGATCATTCAGTCTGTGGACCCGGTTCGCGCGGCTGCGGTCCTCGTCCCCCTGCTCGGAGCGGGCGGCGCTGAGGAGCGATTTGTCCTGGTCGTGCGGGCGCCAGGTGGGCCTCACGGCGGTCAGATCGCGTTCCCGGGGGGCGTACGCGATCCGACCGATCCTGATCTGCGGGCGACCGCGCTGCGCGAGGCATGGGAAGAGATCGGCCTGCCCGCCGAAGCGGTCCGCATGATCACCGAGCTCCCCTCCGTCGCGACGCGGGCGTCCGGGTTTCACATCACACCGTTCTTGGGGATAGTTGGGACACAGGGACCGTGGCGTCCCAACCCGGGCGAGATCGTCGATGTGCTCGAGGTGGAGATCGCCTACCTGGCCGATCGGGCGGCCCGCGAGCGCGCCGTGTGGCGGCGGGAGGGCTGGGAAGCGCCTCGCGAGGTGACATTCATTCGCCTCGGCGATCACATCCTCTGGGGGGCGACACTGCGAATCATCGACGATCTCCTGCCGCGCCTCGGTGCGTGGAAGCTGCGCGCCGCATCCGACGCGGGCTCCGATGGAACGTAGAATGGTGCGATGACGCTGGCGGAGATTCGCGAGCGCCTGCTCTCGCTCGGGCTTCGGGTCGATGAGTCGCGGCTTGAGGCGATCGCCGCGCAACTTCGCATCATCGATTCCGGTCTCGATGGTGTGGATGCGACGGTAGCTCCCGATCTTCCGCCGGCAACGCCGATCGACGCGCCGCGATCGCGGAGGGTGGGATCGAGGGAGCCCGATAGCGCGATCTCGCCTGCGACGGTCTTTCGGACGTTGGATCCCCTTCATTACGAATCCGGGGCCGAGATCGGACGCCAAATTGCATCGCGTCGCCTCTCGGCGCGCGAGGTCATCGAGCATCACATTGCCCGCATCTCCTCGATCGATGGACGACTCAATGCCTTCGTTCATTTCGATCCAGAGATGGCCCTGGCGAACGCGGAACGTCTCGACCGCGACCTCGCGCGGGGCCATTCGTGCGGACCGCTCCACGGCGTCCCGATCGCGTACAAAGACATCTTCGACACCGCCGGGGTCCCGACCGGTGTGGGATCGTCGTTTCTCCGCAAACGGATTCCCCCTCGCGACGCGCGTGCGGTCGAGCGGCTCGCCGCCGGTGGAACGGTCTCACTTGGCAAGGTGAATCTGCACGAGTTCGCCTACGGCCTCACGACCGACAATCCGCACTACGGGCGAACGCGCAACCCGTGGAACCTGGCCTGCGTTCCCGGTGGGTCGAGTGGGGGCAGCGCCGCGGGTCTGGCCGCCGGGCTGTTCCCGCTATCGCTGGGCACCGACACCGGCGCGTCGGTGCGGTTGCCCGCCGCCGCGTGCGGCGTCGCCGGCCTCAAGCCGACCTTCGGCCGCGTCTCCCGTCGTGGCGTCTTCCCGCTCTCGTGGACGCTCGATCACGTGGGCCCGATGGCCCGCACGGTTGAGGATCTGGGCCTTCTGCTCGACACGATCGCCGGGCACGATGCCGCGGATCCGTGGTCGCATCGATCGCGTCATCGCCCGACCGCGGCCCTGGCACGGGACGGTATCGCCAAGGCCAGCATCGGTTTTCTGACCACGCCGCTGATCGGCGACGTGGACGCTGAGGTTGCCGCCGCGATGGAGGAGGCCGTGGCGTCGTTCAGTTCCGTGGGCTTCCAAATCCACCGGATCTCGCCGCCCCCGGTATCGAGGGGCCCAGCGGCGCTTCTTGCCATCATCGGCGCCGAAGCCGCCGACATCCATCGCGACTGGCTGCGCGCCCATCCCGATGGATACGGCACGGATGTGCGCACCAGACTCGAGATGGGTCTGACGATCGGAGCCCATCTCTACGCCCGGGCGAGACGCATTCAGGCAATCGTGCGGCGGGAGATCGACGCGGCGCTCGCGTTGGTCGACGTTCTGGTGTTGCCCACAATTCCCCACGTCGCGCCCACCTTCGATGCGGTGCTCTCGCGGGAGCCGACTCGGGCGTGGAACCGCCTTGTTTCGACCTTCAATCTCAGCGGGCATCCCGCGTTGAGCCTGCTTGCGGGCGTCGGCGGCGCCGGAATGCCGTTCGGTCTGCAGATCGTCGGCCGGGCCTTCGACGAGGCCACGGTACTTGGCGTGGGCCGATCGCTGGAGAGAGCGCTTGGCGCGCCCTACCGTGGCCCTCCCGGGTATGCCGCGTGACCGCGCCACGTTATTGGCATCACACCGATTTCCCTTTCCACAGGGCCCTTACCCAGATCGGCTGTTACTGGGAGGAGGGCCGAGGACACACCGAGATGTACCTCATCCGCGGCGAGCGACTCGGCCTCATCGACACGGGCGTGGCATCAACCCCTGCCGAGTACATCGAACCTGCGCTCCGATCGATGGGCCTCTCACTTCGCGATGTCGAGGTGGTCATCAATTCGCACGGTCACCACGATCACGCCGGCGGTAACGACGCGGTCCATCGCGCCGCGCAGTGTGAAATCTGGATTCATCGCGACGATGCCCCGATCGCCCGTGATCCTGACGCCGCCTTCGATCTCTTCTTCGCGCGGAACCTCAGTCTTGTTGGACGCGCCTCACGTCTGGAGCAGGCGCGTGTGGCTCACCGTGTGACCGCGGGCCAGCCTGCCCCGATCGCACGGGAACTCGTCGACGGCGATGTGCTCGATTTCGGCCGAGGCATCGCGTTTCGGGTCGTGCACACGCCGGGGCACACCCGTGGCTGCATCACGCTCCACTGGGAGGCCGAGGGAATCGCGATCTCTGAAGACTCAGCGCTCGGTCGCGGCAGCCGGCCGGGCGGAATGCCCTTGATCTTCTACCCCGACCTGTACCGGTCGTCGCTACAGCGGATCGAGGGATTGCGTCCGCGCGTCCTGTGTCTCGGCCACCACTACCTGACCCTCCGCCAGACGCGCGAGTCGATCCGCTATGGCGATCTGGTCGCGGCGTTTCTGCGCGAGAGCGCGGAGATTCAGGAGCACATCGAGGCGGCGATGGATCGAGCGCTCCTGGCGCTCGGTACAGGGGCGCCGTTCGAGCAACTGGCACGCGGCGCGCTCCGGCACCTCGAGGAGGAGATGGACCTGGCCGCCGGGCCCGATGGCTGGCCGAATGGGGCGATCGGTGCGCTGTCCTCGGCGTGGGCCGCCCGCACCGGCGCTCTGATCGCGGGACACTGACGGCTGCGCCTTCATGTTGCCGAAATCACTGCTCCGATGAGTCGGCGACGGGAGAGGCTGCGGACGGTCTGACCCCCGGCATCGTTGGCACCGTACGGGAGCGTTGTGCAACCGGACGGCGGCGCCAGCATCGCCGAGGCGATGTCGCCAATTGACAGGTCAACCGGTGAAAGTTAGATTCGCGCTCGCTTTGGCCTCGATCGTGGGGAGATCCGTCGGCCGACTCGATCCGGCCGGCCGCGCATCGGAGCGGTGGACCCGTCGCTCGAGCGGTCTTGTCATCTCGATCGTCGGTGCGGTCGCTCTGACCGTCCTGGTCTGGCACGCGATAGGGCTGGTCCACGAGGTCACCGTGCTCGTCGGCGCGACTCTGCTTGCTCGCCTCTCGGCTAACCCGGTTCTCGATGATCTGGTCGGACTCCTGCCCATCAACGAGGTCTACGCGCGGGCGATCCTTCGCTTCGTCGGGCAGATTGAGGTGGCCGGGCTCCATCCGGGTCCGGAGATTACCGGCGTGGCACATCTCGTCGGGATCTCCGATGCGGGTGCAACGGCGGTTACCCGCGCTGCCGCGATCATCGCGCCCGGTAGTGCGCTTCTGGCGCGGGTGCTCGCGTCGTCGCTGGCGAATCTCGCCATCCTCGGCGCCGGGGTGTGCACCGTCGCGTTCGCGTGCCGCGGCGTGTCGTCACCCGACCTCGGGAGCATGCCGCGCCCTCGCCTGGCGCTGGTCATCGCGGGCATCACGATTCAGGCCGAGGTGGTCGCGCGGGTCCTGCGCGACCGCGCCATCATCGCCGATCTCGAGACGATCGGTGTCACGCCCTTCATCTTCCACCAACTCCTGCGACTCCACACCTCTGTGTACGACAGCTATGTGGGCTGGCTGTCGGCCACCCTCGACCCGATTCTGCCCCTGGTCCTCGTGCTCGGTCTCTACATCGCGCTCTGGGCATTCCAAGGGGTGACCCGTGCGATCTCTCCTTCGGTGCTTGTCGCCCTATGTCGCGGGCGGGGCGTGACGATCGGCTGGCGTACCGACCTTGCGACCACGCCCGCGACGTCGAGTTCGCGGAGATTCTGCGAGGCGCTTGTGGTCGCGATCCTGGCAGGCATGCTCCCCGTCGTGCAGCAGGCTGCGCCAGCGACATCGTTCCTCGATTGGATCGAGGGGAGCGTGCACGCAGCCCCCGTGATGGGTGAGGGCAGCGCGCTCAAATTGGTCGCGGCCGAGAAGATCCCGCACCACGAGGATGTGGTCGACGTCGCGTCCGGCGTCTGGGAGCGCGAAGAGCCGATCGTAGAGCGGGTCGCCGAGGCCGCGCACGAATCTACCCGCCCGTTGACGGCCGATGCGGCGAGCGTTGTCGTGTTCCCGCGCAGGCATTACCGGCGGCCAGCCGATCTACAGCGGCGCGAGTTCGTGGTGTCCGGCCGGGATTATCATTACAGCCTCATCGTCGACGGTGAGCCGACAGAGTTCCGGGGAATGGGGTACAACGTCACCTTCCACGATCGGAGCGCCGCCGAACGCCGATCCCTCCTCGACCGCGACTTCGCCCACCTCAAGGACATGGGCGTCAACATCCTCGTCGGCTGGCGATCGCCGGAGTGGGATCACACAGTCCTGGACGCGGCGCACCGCGCCGGACTCATGGTGGTGCTGCCCTTCGACTTCGACCCCGCGCTCGATTACAGCGATGCGAACGTGCGTCGGCTGGTGCGTCGTGCGGTGGTCGCCTGGGTGCAGCGGTATCGCGACCATCCCGCCGTCGCGATGTGGGGTCTGGGGAACGAGACGCTTCTGGGCATGCGCCAGACTGCGAGGGCGAAGGCATTCGGCCAGTTCTATGCCGAGACAGTGGATCTTCTGCGTCAGATCGATCCGGACCACCCGGTGATGGCGCGCGAGGCGGAGGATGTCTACTACCGCTGGATCGCGGACGCCTGGCGGCCGAGGGGCGGTGCGCCGGAAGGGTTTATCGTCGGCATGAACTTCTATACCTTCCGCATGCGCGACGCAATCGAGTCGTGGCCGCGGCGCGGGATCGACGCGCCGATCGTCGTGTCCGAGTTCGCGCCGGCCGGACTCAGTCGCGAGGACCGCCCGGCGGGATACAGGCGGGCGATAGGGATGATTCGAGCACGTCCCGAGTCTGTCCTGGGTCTCGCGCCCTACGTGTGGAACGTCGATGGGCCGGAACCGTCTGACCGCGTCTTCGGCCTTTTCGACAGGGGACGGCCCGTCGACGGCACTGTGGCCGCACTGAGCGCGGCATACAGATCATTCAGCCCGATTGCCACCATCGTGCCATCGGTCGTCTCGATGGATCCCGATCGCGCGCACACGGTGCTGGAAGGCGTCGGCATGACGATCGATCGTTACGCGTACCAGCCCATCAAGATCGGCGCGCGGCGCGGCGGGGTGCCGGGCAAGGTGATGTTCCAGGATCCGCCCGCGGGCGTGCCCCTGGTCCGCGGCGCGCGTGTTCGGCTGGTGATCGGGTATGACCCGACGCCGCAGGCCTGGCCTCTATGCTGCAATCGCGCCGCCTAGGGTCTGGCGCGCGGCGCGGGCGGACCTCCCGGTGAGGAGCATCAGCGCGTTCTTCCCCGCGTATGGCGATGCCGGAACCATCGCGAGCATGGTTGTTCTGGCCGAGCGCACGCTTCGCGGACTGACCGATGACTGGGAGGTCATCGTCGTCAACGACGCGTCGCCTGATCACGCCGGCGACGTGCTTGACGAACTGGCGGCGCGCTACCCACGCCTCCAGGTTATCACCCACGACCGCAATCGCGGCTATGGCGGCGCCCTCCGCAGCGGTTTCGCCGCGGCGACGAAGGAACTCGTCTTCTACACTGATGGCGACGCCCAGTACGATCCACGCGAGTTGACCCTTCTCGTCGCGGCTCTGACGCCCGAGATCGATGTGGTCAACGGCTACAAACTGCTTCGTGGTGATGGCCCGGTTCGGTCGATTGTCGGCCGCCTGTACCACAAAGTCGTGTCGCTCGCATTCGGACTGCGAATCCGCGACGTGGATTGCGACTTCCGTTTGATCCGTCGGTCGTTACTGGATCACCTGCACCTCGAATCCACCAGCGGGACCATCTGCGTCGAGTTGATCCGTGCGCTGCAGGATCGGGGCGCGCGGTTCGCGGAGGTCGGTGTGAACCACTACGACCGGCCGTTTGGTTCCTCGCAGTTCTTTCGCCCCGGACGAGTCCTGCGGACGTTCGCCCAGCTCTGGCGGCTCTGGTGGCGTCTCCGCGGTCAGCGGACTGCAATGTCCGTGGCCGCACGCGCGATCCCTCCCGACGGATGAGCGATTTCGGAGGCTTCTACGCTGGCCTCCCGGTGATGATCACCGGGGGATGCGGATTCATCGGTTCCAACCTGGCCAGTCGCCTGGTTTCGCTGGGTGCGAGAGTGCTCATCGTCGACGTCCTCGCGCCCGAGTACGGCGGTAACCTGTTCAACATCTCCCATCTGCGCGATCGGCTCACGCTGAACATCGCGGACGTACGGACCGAGTGGACTATCCGGTACCTGGTGCGCGACCAGGCGGTTCTGTTCAATCTGGCTGGTCAGGTGAGCCATCTCGACAGCATGACGGACCCGGTCACTGATCTCGAGATCAACTGTCGCGCCCAGCTGACCCTGCTCGAGGCGTGCCGAAGAGAGAATCCGTCGATCGCGATCGTGCACGCGTCGACGCGCCAGATCTACGGCCGCCCGCGGTACCTCCCGCTGGATGAGACGCACGGGACGGTGCCGACGGATGTCAACGGGATCAACAAACTCGCCGGCGAGCAATACCACCTCCTCTACAGCTCGGTCCACGGGCTGCGCACCTGCGCATTGCGACTCACCAATACGTTTGGTCCACGCATGCTGATGTCTCACGGCAGGCAGGGGTTTCTCCCCTGGTTCGTGCGACGGGCGATGGACGGGCTTCCCATCACCCTCTATGGCGACGGCGAACAGTTGCGCGACGTCACCTACGTCGACGACGCGGTGGATGCGTTCCTCCTCGCCGGTCGGAACCCGGCGGCGAACGGGCTCGCAATCAACCTCGGGGGCGTGCGGCCGTACAGCCTGCGCGCGATCGCCGAGACAATCGTCCGGCTCGTAGGACAGGGTTCCCTGGTCACCGTCCCATGGCCCGATGAACGCCGCGCGATCGACATCGGATCGGTGTACTCCGACCATCGCCGGGCGCGGGAGGTCCTCGGGTGGGATCCGACGATCGACCTCGAAGAGGGCCTCGCGCGCATGATCGCCTTCTATCGGCTGCATCGCGATCGATACTGGACGGCGGCGCCGGAGTGAGGGTTCCGTTCAATGACCTCGGCCCGCAGCACGCCGCATTGCGCGAGGAACTGATGGCGGCGGCAGCGCGCGTGATCGATTCCGCCTGGTTCGTTCTGGGTCCCGAGGTCGCCTCGTTCGAGCGGGAGTTCGCGGCGTCGGTCGGTTGCCTCCATGGCGTCGGCGTTGCCTCGGGCACGGAGGCCCTCCAGTTGGGCTTGGCGGCACTGGGCGTGATGCCCGGAGATGAGGTGATCACCGTCGCGAATACCGCGGTGCCCACAGTCAGCGCGATCACCGCCGCGGGCGCTCAGCCGGTCTTCGTCGACGTCGACCCCGAGACGCTGCTCATGGATCCCGCTCGGATCGAGGAGCGGATCACAGCGCGCACTCGGGCGATCCTGCCGGTCCACCTCTACGGACTGGCCGCCGACATGGATGCGATCGGCGCAATCGCGCACCGGCACGGCCTGCGCGTGCTCGAAGACGCTGCCCAGGCGCATGGCGCGGCGCTCGGCGATCGTCCGGTCGGCGCGCTCGGCGACGCCTGTGCCTGGAGTTTCTACCCGACGAAGAACCTCGGTGCTCTTGGCGATGGCGGGATGGTGACGACCAACGACGCAGAGGTCGCCGGGAGGGTCCGACGGCTCCGCGCGTACGGTCAGGCCGACCGGTACGTGCACCGGGACAAGGGGATAAACAGCCGCCTAGACGAGATGCAGGCCGCGTTCCTGCGGGCGAAGTTACCCCACCTCGCCGAGTGGACAGCACAGCGCCGGGCGCTGGCCGCGCGCTATGAGGTCCTGCGCGACCTCCCCGGCGTCATGCTCCCCACGCTCGTGGCGAGCGATCGGCGCAGCGTCGTGCACCTCTACGTGGCCCGTTTCGCGCGGCGGGACGCAATGCGCGACCTCCTCGCCGCGGACGGCGTTGGCACCCTGATCCACTATCCGATTCCCGTTCACCGCCAGGAGGCCTACCGCGAGTGTCGCGATCAGGCGCCATTTCTCCCGGTCACCGAGCGGGCTGCCGGTGAGATCCTATCGCTGCCGCTCTATCCGGAGATGGCCGAGGATGCCCTGGAGTACGCGATCGATCGGATCGGGCGGCACGCGATTGCGTAACCATTCTGCGAGCGTCTCCTGAACCGCGAGCAACTCGAACGTATGCGGGCGGTTGAGGATCGCCACTGGTGGTACGTCGGCAATCGGCTCATCGTCGGCGACGTGCTCCGCGCGTGCGAGCCGCCCCTCGGGCGCATCCTCGATGTTGGCTCGGGAACGGGTGGGAACGGCGCACTGTTGTCGCGCTTCGGCTCCGTTGTCGGCCTAGAACCGAGCGAGGATGCACGTCGTCTGGCGCGCGGGCGCTTGCCCGATCAGGTTGCCGGCGAGGCGGAGTCCCTGCCCTTCATCGCGGGCGCCTTCGATCTCGTGACCTCGTTCGAGGTCCTCTATCACGCCCGCGTGCAGGACGACGTCGCGGCGTTGCGCGAGATGCGCCGGGTGCTGCGGCCGGAGGGATTCCTCATCCTGCGCCTCCCGGCGCTCGAATGGCTGCGCGGGCCTCACGATGAAGCCGTGGAAACGGCTCGGCGCTACACCGTTGCCGGATTGCGCGCGAAACTCCGCGAGGCGGACCTCTGGCCCCAGCGCCTGAGCTACGTCAACAGTCTGTTGCTCCCCGCGATCGCGCTGCGCCGCGTCCTCCAACGCTGGCGCCACTATCGCGGGAATGATCTCTCGAGCGAGTCCTGGCTCGAGCGCCGTAGCGGCAGGGTGGCGCTGGCCGTGGAACGCCGGCTTCTCCGGCGTATCGACCTGCCGCTCGGGGTATCGGTCCTGGCGATCGCGCGGAAGTCATAGCGCTCAGGCAAGCTGGGAGCGGGCCCGCGTCAGTCGCTCGATCTCTCCGCGCGTTCCTTCCAGAGTGGTGCCGAGCGCGGCCTCGGCGCTCTCGCAGAGGAAGGAACGGCAGATGTGCGGTCGCCGCTCAGATGGAAGGCGGCAACCGCTCGCGCCGAGGAAGGGGCACGCGCCGGCGAGCGCTGGGTCGGGCACCATCGGAGCGGGTGTATCGAACGCGAGCAGGCGGAAGTCGTTCTCACGCCAGATCAGCGGGACGGTAATGGTGCAACAGCCGCCAGTCTGCCGCACGCAGGCGCCGCATACGGGCTGAAGTGGGCGGAAGCGGAGATCCAGAGCACGATGCAGGTCCAGACATGCCTGCTCGGAGGCCCGAATGCGCTGCCGATCGCCGACGCCGCGGCGAGAGCGCCGGGCGTGGCGGATCGCGCCCGGCGACTGGGTTCCCGTTGCCACGTCCGCCTCGAGAACACCTTCGTCGAGCAGGCGGCGCCGGGCGCCCTGAATGCGCTCATCGACATAACGTGCGATCAAGGCGCGGCACCGTTCGATCAGCGCGGCCCACCAGGCTTCGAATGCCGCGCGTCGATCGGACGGTGGAACAGCCGGGTCGAGTGCCGCCGACAGGGCAGCAAACAGGACCGCGCCGTCCTCCGGCGATAGCCCCGTGACGAAAGGCGCGCGGGGTGTCCCACCGATTGCGTGAAGCCACCAGGCGCGGTTCCACTCCCGCTCGGGCAGCGCGACATCGCGCCCGAGCGCGCCGGCGAATCGGGCACGCTGAACCGGGCTCAGCGCGTTCCAAATGCGTGCCGCGTCCGCATCGTAGAAAGCACGCAACGACGCGACGACCTGGCGTTGCTGCTGGAGGTAGCCGTCGATCGACGAGAAGTGGAGCGCCGCCTCCAGGTCGATCGTGAAGCCCATGCGCGATCAGTGTATCGACGGCCAGATCGACGCCCCTCACGTGGTCACGAGTCCCTCTAACACCCTCGCCGCCAATCTGATCACCGTTCTTACAGCAGCAATCCGATGATCCCGGCCGATGCAGGACGGGGGTTCGCAGGTGTCGTCAACCAGCAGAGAGGCGCCCCGGCGCCGCCTAGCCGTGCTCAACCAGCGCGCGCAGATCGAGCTTGCGATCGAGCGGCTTACCCGCTTCGCGACATTCGAGCGGATCTATGCCGGTCAACTGAACGAGATCGGAGAGCGGCTGCTCCGCGCCAGCACATTCACCGCGTACTGCGACTGTCGCGCACTGGGAGTGGGCAAGCGCGCCGATCAGATCATCGCCGCGCGCGGAGCGGCCACGCCGACCGCGGGACGCAATCGAGAACTGGAACCGGCCTGAACCTCCCGTGAGAGGCTAACGCGCCGGAGGACGAGACGCGGGCCGTGGGGGAGACGGCACACCGTTGGCCGGAGTCGGTCGCGCTGGCGCGGGTGGCCGTGCGGCGACCGGCCCCGCGGGTCGAGCGGGGGACGCGACCGGAACGGGCCTGGGTGACGTTGCCGCCGACTGCGCAGGCGCTGCCGCGACGGCCGCTCGTGCTTCACCGACCGGCCGTGGAGCCGCCGCCTCTCCCTCATTCGCGGCGGTCGGTCGACCGGGTGCCGCCGCTCGGGATCCCGGCGGCGAGAGGATCATGAACATGGCCCGACCCTCCATGAGTGGCGGGCGTTCCACGACCGAGGTCGCGCGGAGATGCTCCGCGACCTGGTCAAGCACCTCTCGTCCCAACTGGGGGTGGGCGAGTTCGCGGCCGCGGAAGCGGATTGTGACTTTGACCTTATCCCCCTCTTCAAGGAATCGGCCGATCATCTTGACCTTCGCGGTGATGTCGTGCTCGTCGGTGCGTGGAGTGAGGCGCACCTCTTTGAGTTCGATGACCTTCTGATTCTTGCGCGCTTCGCGCTCGCGCTTGGTCTGCTCGTACTTGAACCGCCCGTAGTCCATCAGGCGGCACACGGGTGGGACTGCGTTCGGTGCTACCTCGACAAGATCGAGTCCCCGCTCCTGGGCCATCCGGATCGCGTCGATCGTCGCCACGATCCCCAGTTGTTCACCATCATTGCCAATCAGCCGGACGTCCCTGACCCGGATCTTGTCATTCGTCCGTAGCTCCCGAATGCTAATTAAACCTCACCTCGCACCTCGAAGATTGCGTCGGCGATCATACCACGCGCGATTGGCGTGTCGCCGTAACCCATCCTACGATGGCTGCACGTGTCCGACGACCGATCCTGGATTCACCTCGGCCATCCGAGCTATGTGTGGCGTTTCGGTCAGAACCGACGGCTCGCCCTGATCCGGCGTTACGCCCCGCTAGAAGGACGCGCGATTCTCGACATCGGTTGTGGCATCGGCACCTACGTGCGGAAGTTCCGCGAGTTCAGCGGCGACGTCCACGGTGTCGACATTGATCCCGAGCGCGTGGCACGCGCCAGCGCCACTCTGCCAAACATTCGCCTTTCAGTCGGGGAGAACCTGCCGTACGACGACGCGCGGTTCGACGTCGCGCTTCTCAACGAAGTGATCGAGCACGTGGCCGACGATCGCCGCACCATCGCGGAGGCGGCGCGGGTGCTGAGGCGGGGCGGGAGACTCATCGTCTATGCGCCAAATCGGCTCTTCCCTTTCGAGACTCACGGGGTGTATCTGGGAAAGCGGTTTGTCTTCGGCAACATTCCCCTGGTGGGCTATCTGCCCGATTCCGTTCGGCAGAGACTGGCGCCGCACGTCCGGGCTTATACCCACGGTCAGATAGAGCGGCTGTTCCAGGACTCGGGCCTAGAGATCATCGCGCACGAGTATGTCTACCCCGGTTTCGACAACATCGTCGCCCGCCGCCGCGGGGTCGGCGCTCTCCTCCGGGCGGTCTTCTACGCGTGTGAGAGTACCCCCCTGCGTCGTTTCGGACTCTCGCACCTGATCGTCGCCCGACGGACCTGATCGTGGGGTTGTGTTGTGACCGAACAGCTTCCTGTGTAGGATCAGCGCGGGCGCGAGCCGGGAGGGTCGGTGTCACCCGAGTCGCGATCGCCCGGGTTGGGTAGCCTGCTGCGCGCAGCGCGCGAAGGGCGATCGATCACGATCGCACAGGCCGAGCAGCAGACGCGCATTCCTCGGCACCATCTGGAGGCGCTGGAGGACGAGCAATTCACGCGGCTGCCGCCACCGGTCTTCACCCGTGGACTGGTACGCAATTACGCGGTCTACCTGGGCCTCGACCCGCGAGACGCCCAGCGCATGGTCGCCGAGATCGATCCTCGGCCGCCCGGGCACGGAGTGCAGCGGGAGGTCGAGGATCGGCCGGTGCTGAGCGGGTCGACGATTCAGATCACGCGCATCGGGCTTACCCTCATTGTCGCGATTCTGCTGGGGGCCGCTCTCTATCAAGTCGTGCCGCGCTATCAGTCGATCCTGACCGCCGCAGCCAACGAACCCGCCCCGACCTTGACTCCCACACGGGTAGCGCCCACGGCGACCGTAGCGCCCCAGACCCGAGTCCCCACTGCCACGACACCCCCGCCCCCGACCGCCACACCCGCTCCCGCCGCGACTCCCCGGCCCACCGGCGCACCGACCGCTCCGGCGAGCGTCCCGTCTACCGCGCGTGGCGTGACGATCGAGGCGCGCACGCTGGGCCGCGTCTGGACGCAGGTCGAGGTGGATGGGCAGACCGTCTTCTCCGGCATACTGCAGAGCGGCGAGCACCGGACCTGGCGCGGCGAGACGCGGATCATCATGCATGTCGGTAACGGCGCGCTGGTGGAGTTGACCCACAACGGTCAAGCGATTGGCAAGGCCGGGGGCGCGGAGGAAGTCGTTCGGCGCGAGTGGCTCGCCGGTCAGTAACCCGCAGATACTTGCGCCCGTGACCGATGTAGCCCCCGCTGGGCGTTTCTACCTGGAACAGCTCGGGTGCCCGAAGAACCTCGTCGACGGCGAGAACATGGCCGAGATTCTCAAGTCTCGTGGCTACGTTGAGGTATCCAGTCCGGACGAGGCGGATACGATCATTGTGAACACGTGCGGCTTCATCCAGCGCGCCGCGGATGAGTCCGTCGCCGCGTTGCGCGGGCACGCCGCGACTCGGCGTCGCGGTCAGCGGCTGATTGCGACCGGTTGCCTCGCTCAGCGCTGGGGCGATCGACTGACCGCGGCGGTGCCGGGGATCGATGGCATGCTCGGGGCGATGCGCTGGGGAGAGATCGATCGACTGCTTGAGGCGGTTCGCGCAGGCGTGCGCCCGAAGTGGCTGGGTGCCGGGGCGGTCGATCCGTCTCCGGGCCGCGTCGCTCGGGGGCCCAGCACTTATCTGAAGATCGCCGACGGTTGCGACCACACCTGCGCGTTTTGCGCCATTCCGCTTATCAAGGGCAAGCACCGCTCGAAACCGATCGAACGGATCATCGTCGAGGCACGCCAACTGGCCGCACGGGGAGTGCGCGAAATCGTGCTCGTCTCTCAGGACTCCAGCGGATACGGCAAGGACTTCGCGATGCGCGACGGACTCGCCGAGATGCTCGATCGCCTGGTCGCCGCGGTTCCACAGATCCCCTGGGTTCGGGTGATGTACGTCTATCCCGGCACGGTGACCGATCGATTGATCGAGACCTTTGCCCGGCATCCCCAGATCGTCAAGTACGTCGATATGCCGCTGCAGCACGCCGATCGTGACGTGCTGAGGCGGATGCGTCGTCCGACCGTGGACGCCCTTGATCTCATCCGCCGGTTCCGCGCGGCAATCCCTGACCTCGCCCTCCGAAGCACGTTCATCGTCGGGTTTCCCGGCGAGACCGAGCGGGAGTTCGCGTCGCTCCTGGAGTTCTTCGGCTCGGCCCAACTCGACCGGGTTGGTGTGTTCACCTATTCTGCGGAAGCGGGCACGCTTGCGGCGACGGCGGCGAGCCAGGTGCGCGAACGGGTGAAGGAGCGACGCTACCGGCGCGCGATGGAGACGCTCCAGGCGATCTCGATCGAGCGGAACAGATTGCAGATCGGGCGCACGCTGCCGGTTCTGATCGAGGGTGCGGTTGAGGACGGCGATGGCGACTACCAGGCCATCGGGCGCACCTACCGCGATGCGCCCGAGGTGGACGGCCTGGTGTTCGTCCGCGGTACCGCGGCAATCGGCGAGATCGTGCCCGTGCGGATTGATGATGCGATGGCTTATGACCTCGTCGGGACAGTCGCCGGCGCGGACGCGGGTGGCAGGCTCGCCGCGCCGCTCAATGGGCGGCTGCCCCTGACCGTTCTGCCGGCGCGGGCGTCCATATAATCGCCAGCCATCCGCCACGGGGGCGGATGGGGCCCGGTGGTCCTCGCGGTCTTCAAAACCGTTGCGCCGGCGTTGCCCGTCGGCGGGTGGGTTCGACTCCCATACGCTCCCGCCGTTTTCAAAGCTAGATTGCCCGATCGCCTGCCTGCTCCGACCGTCGAGACCGCGCCGATAGCAAGCAAGCTGGTAGCAACGGGGTAGCAACGGCCGTCATGCCTGGGCCGCTAGGGCGGCATCCATCGCGTCGGCGGCGGCGCGTAAGTGCGTCGGCGATGAATGCGCGTAGGTGGACAAGGTCAAGACAATCGAGCTATGGCCGAGCTTCAAATGGCCGATGTGCGGCAGGGCGCGCCAGGCCGAGGGCCAGCATGACGAGAATCGCCGCCTGGATGAGCAGGAGAAGGGAGAACCGAGGCCGCTGCCACGGCTCGTGGACAGCCAGATCGCGCCGGACCTGCTGCCACAGATAGATGGAGCCGACGACCTGATCGCGAAACCGGGCCTTCAGGAGATAGAGCA
>Ga0194132_10000520_pt1 | contig 78695 bp, 76 predicted proteins | sample TA2KigOf80mmetaG_FD_148612 | JGI IMG/M metagenome (GOLD analysis project Ga0194132, IMG submission 148612) | Freshwater microbial communities from Lake Tanganyika, Tanzania - TA2015054 Kigoma Offshore 80m | ecosystem: Environmental > Aquatic > Freshwater > Lake | place: Tanzania: Lake... | reverse complement strand
GCAGTTGGCCATTCCCATTCCAGCCCACGCGATGCGCCTCTCGCTTGCATCGGCACTGGGTACCACCGCGAGAAAAAGGACCGCTAGCCATGTCGCCCAGCGTGCACCGTTCATCGCCGTTTCCCCAAACTGCCAAGCACTAGCTATTGCCTGTTGAGCATTGATTTGAATTGCGTCCCTTTTGTGTCGGCTCCAATTTTTGGAAAAATTTTGGGGGGCGGCTAACTGACTGAAAGAGAAGAAACGATTTTTCCCCCCACCCCCTACCCCACCCCTGCGGTGGTTCAGACGCCGAGCAACGGCGATCCGAGCAATTAGTTTCCTGCCACACGCTTGCCACACTGAACGTGGCAAAATGCTCCTACTGGACGATGGGTCCAGCGACTCGGCGTGTCGCAAAGTCTTGATTAGGTTGAGGCGCTTGGAGCGGGTGAAGGGAATCGAACCCTCGTCGTAAGCTTGGGAAGCTTCTGCTCTACCATTGAGCTACACCCGCGTTCCCCAGCGCGCCGCTACAAGATATCGTCCTTTGGGAGCGGCGCAAGGGCGCGGCCAAACGGCCGCCACCCGCCGTTTCACGCCGAAACGACCGGGGAGCAAGAGGAATGCCCGACACCGCCATCATCTTCGACTGCGAGTTCCTTTGCTTGGAAGGGTCTCAGCGGCGGTATTGGTGCGCCCCGGTCGACCCAGACCCGGTCATTGCCCAGATCGGCGCCGTCAGGCTCAGCCTCCGCGGCGAGCACGAAATCGTCGATCGCGTACGAATCTACGTGCAACCCATGGATCGCTACGGGAACGCGTACGAGATTCCACCCTTCTTCACTGCGCTGACCGGAATCACGTCCGACCACATCGCACAACAGGGCGTGTCGCTCGCAAGCGCCCTCGCCCACCTCGAACGTTTTGCGGCGGGAGCCCAGCTTTGGTCCTGGGGCAAGGACGAGCTCAACATGATGGCGATCAGTTGTTACGTCGCCGGTGTCGCACCGTCGATTCCGGCCAAGCGTTTCGACAACGCTTGCAAACTCTTCCTTCGCGCCGGAATGCCGGAACAGGATCTTGCCAAGACCCGCAGCAACGAATTGTGCAGGTACTTCGGGATCGATCACCCGACTCTTCGCGGGCACGACGCTCTCGACGATGCCTTGTCGGTGACCTACGCGCTTCAGCACCTGTTGAAGGCTAGGAAATCTAGGCCCGAGCATTTCGAACCGGCGATCTAGCGGCCATCACCCGCGCTTCGCGCTCCCTCTCCCCGGAACCGGGAGAGGGTGGGGTGAGGGGCAAGCCGAGGGTGAGGGGCGAAGCGCGGGTGAGGGGTGCTTGACCTAACCCCCGGGCGGGCCTAAGAGTCGGCCCACGTTGTGGCGTATTTGAGCCGACCGGCTTGCGGCCACGTAAAACAAATGTCTAAAAGGTCGGTGCCAACCCGGCCCCTTTTGTGCCGGGTTTTTTGTTGGAGTCGCAGATGGCAGACAACGGACGCAGGAAATCCCCCAAAGGCTGGCGGCGGCGCACCCTCGCCGTGCGCGGCGGGCAGGCGCGCTCGAACTTCGGCGAGACCAGCGAGGCCTTGTTCCTGACCTCGGGCTACGTCTACGCCCAGGCCGAGGACGCCGAGGCCCGCTTCAAGGGCGAGGACGACGGCTTCATCTATTCCCGGTTTTCGAACCCGACCGTCGGCATGTTCGAAGAGCGCATCGCGCTGATGGAGGGCGCCGAGCGCGCCATGGCGACCGCCACCGGCATGGCCGCGGTCAACGCCTCGCTGATGTGCCAGCTCAAGGCCGGCGATCACGTCGTCTCGGCGCGCGCGCTGTTCGGCTCGTGCCGCTACATCGTGGACGACATCCTGCCGCGCTTCGGCGTCAAGGTGACGCTGGTCGATGGTCCCGACCTCGATCAATGGAGGAAGGCCGCCCGACCCGGCACGGTGTGCGGATTCCTCGAGTCGCCGTCGAACCCCATGCTCGAGGTGATCGACGTCAAGGCCGTCGCCGGCATTCTTCATGAGGCGGGCGCCAAGCTCGTCGTCGACAACGCGTTCACGACCCCCGCCCTGCAGCGACCGATGGAGTTCGGCGCCGACGTCGTGGTGTACTCGGCGACCAAGCACATCGACGGCCAGGGTCGCACCCTGGGCGGCGCCGTGCTGGCCGGCCATGCCTTCATCGAGAACACGTTGAAGCCCTACCTGCGCCATACCGGCCCCTCGTTGTCGCCGTTCAACGCCTGGGTCCTGCTCAAAGGCCTGGAGACGCTCGACCTCCGCGTCAGCCAGCATTGCGCCAACGCCCAGAAGATCGCCGAGGCCCTGGCCAGACACGGCAAGGTGACGCGAACGCTGTACCCCGGGCTTGCCAGCCATCCGCAGCACGCGCTCGCAATGAAGCAAATGGACGCGGGCGGCGGCATGATCACGTTCGACATCGCCGGGGCCAAAGCCGGCGCGTTCCGGTTCCTGAACGCGCTCAAGATCGTCGATATCTCGAACAACCTGGGCGACAGCAAGAGTCTGATCACCCACCCGGCGACGACCACGCACCAGCGCATCGACGTCAAGGAGCGCGAGGCGCTCGGCATCCATGCCGGCACCGTACGTCTCTCCGCCGGTCTCGAGGATGTCGACGATCTGCTCGACGACATCCACCAAGCCTTGGCCAAGGTCTAACGCTGGTTGCCACCCCGGCCCGTCCCGCCCAGGGATAGGCCGGATGCGCCCGCGGGCGGCTTTTGCTAAAATAGCGTCATCAAGCCATGTACAACGAAACGACCAAAGACATCACCGTCACCGTCAAGCCGATGTTCCTCGACGATCAATCGGAACCGGACCAGAACCACTACGTCTGGGCCTACAAGGTTCGGATCGAGAACGGCGGCGGGCAGACCGTGCAGTTGATCAACCGCTACTGGCGGATCACCGACGCGTTCGGCCAGGTCAAGGAAGTGCGCGGGCCGGGCGTCGTCGGCGAGCAGCCGGTGCTGGCCCCGGGCGAGTCGTTCGAATACACGAGCGGCACGCCGCTCTCGACCCCCTCGGGCATCATGGTCGGTACCTACGAAATGCAAACCCGCGCCGGTGAACGTTTCGACGTCGCCATCCCGGCGTTCTCGCTCGACAGCCCGCACACCCGGGTCACCGTCAACTAGCTCCGGCGCTCAAGGCTGAGGGAGTCTCATGAGTACAACCGCCAAGGGCCGTCACACGAAACTGTTGCTCGCCGCCGACGGCGCACCGCGTCCGAGCCGCAACGATGCCGAGGACGCGGTGCGGATCTTGCTGCGCTACGCCGGAGACGATCCGGCGCGCGAAGGCCTGGCCGATACCCCGGGCCGCGTCGTGCGTTCCTACGATGAGTTCTATGCCGGCTATGCCGACGATCCGGTGACGTATCTGCAGCGCACCTTCGAGGAGACCGACGGCTACGACGAGATGGTCGTGTTGCGCGACATTCGCGTCGAATCACACTGCGAGCACCACATGCTGCCGATCATCGGCCGCGCCCATGTCGGGTACCTGCCCGACAAGCGCGTCGTCGGTATCTCGAAGCTCGCCCGAGTCGTCGATGCCTACGCCAAGCGCCTGCAGGTGCAGGAAAAACTCACGGCCCAGATCGCCAACTGCATCGCCGAGGTGCTGAGGCCCAAGGGCGTCGGCGTCGTCGTCGAGGCGGCGCACCAGTGCATGACCATGCGCGGCGTCCACAAGCCCGGTGTCACCATGGTGACGAGCCGCATGCTGGGCGACTTCCGCAGCGACCCGATGACCCGGCGCGAGTTCCTCAACATCATCGGCAAGCCGCCGGGCGAGCCGGTCTAGGCGGGCAGCGGGGAACCGTGCCCGCACCGGCCGCGATTGACCTGCTGCGGACGCTGATCGGCTTCGACACGACGAGCCGGGACTCCAATCTCGCGCTGATCGGCTTCATCGCCGATTATCTCGGCCGCCACGGTGTTGCCGCCCGGATCCTGCCGAGCGCGGACGGCGCCAAGGCAAACCTGCTTGCCACCATCGGACCGCGGCGCCCGGGCGGCATCGTGTTGTCCGGTCACAGCGATGTCGTCCCCGTCGACGGTCAACCATGGACCAGCGATCCGTTCACGCTGACCGAACGCGACGGCAAGCTGTTCGGCCGTGGCACCTGCGACATGAAGACCTTCATCGCGCTCGCGCTCGCCCAAGTGCCGGACATGGTGGCGAAGGACCTGCGCCTGCCCATTCATCTCGCGTTCAGTTACGACGAGGAGGTGGGCTGTCTCGGCGTGCCGGCGCTGATCGAGCGCATCGTCGCCGAACATCTCGAACCGCGGGCCGTCATCGTCGGGGAACCCACCGAGATGACGGTCGTCAACGCCCACAAGGGCATCCACGCCTTCCGCACCACGGTGACGGGCGTCGAAGCGCATTCGAGCGCGCCGCAGTTGGGCGTCAACGCGATCGTCCACGCCGCCGAGCTGATCGCGGGCCTGGGTGCGATCGCGAGCGACATCGCCACGGGACCGGTGCGCGACGAGCGTTTTGTGCCGCCGACGACCACGATCCAGATCGGCAAGATCGAAGGCGGCACCGCACTCAACATCGTGCCGCGGCAATGCAAGTTCCTGTGGGAGTTCCGGCTTTTGCCCGGTCACGACCCAGACGACGTGCCGCGCCGATTCGCGACTCTTGCTGCCGATGTCCAGGGGCGCATGCGCGTCGCCCATCCCGGCGCGGCGATCGAAACCCAGACGATCGCCCATGTCCCGCCGCTCAAGGCCGAGCACGGTTCACCGGCCGAAACCCTCGTGTTGGCGTTGGCCGGGAGCAACCGCGTGGGTGCCGTATCCTTCGGCACCGAAGCAGGGCTTTTCCAGGCGGCCGAATGCCCGACCGTGGTCTGCGGTCCGGGCTCGATCGAGCAGGCGCACAAGCCCGATGAGTTCATCACGCTCGAACAGGTTGCGGCCGGCGAGGCGTTCCTGACGCGCTTGATCGACTTCGCCGCGCGGGGTTGACCCTCACCCGCTCACCGCGCCCCTCGCCTTCGCGCCTGCGGCGCCCGGCCCTCTCGCGCTTCTTGCGGCGCTTGTCGCTGCAAGCGGCGAAAGATGCGAAGCGCCGGGTGAGGGCGATCAGCGCAAGTACTTGGCGAGATAGCGCTGGATGTTGGCGTCGAGCTGAGCGGAAATGTCCTTCATCAGCCCTTCGGTCATCTCGAAGAAGGCGCGCTCACGCTGATAGAGCGTGGCGTTCTCGGGCACCGTGCGATTGCGCTCGGCCTGGGCGGTGGCGAAGGCTTCCTGGAAGCCGCGCTCGTCGCGGATCTCGAGGGCGACATCGAGTTCGGCGTCGTAGCGTTCGGCCTGATCGACCGTGAACAGGCTGCGCACGCCGGTCGATCGTGCGAGTTTGGCCTCGACCACCGGGGCCCTGCGGATCACGAACACCGCGCGCCCCGGCCCGCCCGCTGCGCGCAGGCGATCCTCGGCCCAGCGCCGCGCGGCACTCTGCGGCGAGGTCGGGAACAGGTGTTCGACGTTGGGCGGCTTTAAAGGGGGCTCGTACTCCTCGCGGTATTCGATCGATCCGACCGCGAGGCGAATCACCGGCATGTGATTGAAGCTGAGTTCGGGGATCGGCGGTGGCAACGGTTGACCTTGGCAGGCGACCAAGACCGTCGCGGTACCGAGCAACAACGCCGAGCGGCGCGAAACCAATGGGCTCATCGCGTTCCTTTCAGCCCTCCCCGGACCGAATCATGCCTGAACGGTGCGCGGCCGTCACGTGGCCTCAGTGAACGACCGGCATGGCGACGAACTCGTGTGGGCGGAAACGATAGACGCTATTGCAGAACTCGCAGCGCGCCTCGATGGCATCGGCCACCACCATGTCGCGGATTTCGTCAGGCGAAAACCGCGATAACACGGTCCGGACCCGGCTCTCGCTGCAACGACAGCCGGCCTTGAGCGCCTGAGGCTCGGCGACCGCGACGCCGACCTCGTGGAACAGCCGGTAGAGCAGCGCCTCTTCGCTCAAGGCGGGATCGATCAACTCGGCTGGTGTCAGCGTGGCCGTCAAGGCCCGGCCATGCCGCCAGTGTTCCTCGATGAGCTCGGCGTTGCTCTCGGCGTTGATGCCACCGGCCGCCGCGATGCGCTGGATCATCATGGCGCCCGAGCGCCAGCGTTGGGACCCACCCTCGGTCTGGTGTCCGATGCCGACGCGGATGGCGGCGCGCAGTTGTTCGGATTGGTGAAAATAGCTTTCTGTGCACTCGGCCACGGTTCGGCCCTCGAGCGCGACGATCCCCTGGTGGCGTTCGCCGGCCTTGGGGTCGACCGTCCAGGCGAGATAACCGCGTCCGACGACATCGCCGAGCGGAGCCGTTTCACGCAGCGCTGCGGCCACGGGCTCGTAGCGGGCGTAGCCGCGCAACGTGCCCGGCGACTCGAGATCGGCGACCAGCGTCTTCACGGGACCGTCGCCCTTGATCTGCAGCGTGAAAATGCCGTCGACCTTGAGGGCGCTCGCCAACACGGCGGCGAGCGTCACGACCTCGCCCAGGAGGTGCGAGACGGCGGGCGGATAGTCGTGGCGGCCGAGAATCTCGTCGATCGCATCGTCGAGCCGCACCAAGCGGCCGCGCAGGCCGAGCGCCTCGACGACAAAAGGCTGGACGAGATCGCGCGGCCTCCTGGCCGACGTCATGCCGTCAGGCACCAGGCGAGGATACCCTTCTGGGCGTGGAGGCGGTTCTCGGCTTCGTCCCACACCACCGACTGCGGCCCGTCGATCACCGCTTCGGCGACCTCCTCGCCGCGGTGCGCGGGGAGACAGTGCATGAACACGGCGTCCGGACGCGCGCGCGCCATGAGGCGTTCGTTGACCTGATAAGGCGCGAGCAGGTTGTGGCGCTTCTGGCGCACCTGATCACCCGACAGGCCCATCGACACCCAGACATCGGTGATCACGCAGTCGGCATCACGCACGGCCTCGGCCGGATCTTCGAACAGATTGATCCTGCCGCCCTTGGCCTGGGCCCACGCCATGACCTCGGCCGGCGGTGCCAACTCGCGCGGACAGGCCAGACGGAGTTCGCAGTCGAATTGAACGGCGGCGTGGATCCACGACACCGCGACGTTGTTGCCGTCGCCCGACCACGCGATCCGCCGCCCGGCGATGGGGCCGCGGCGCTCCTCGAACGTCAGAACGTCGGCCAGCACCTGACAGGGGTGGCTCAGGTCGGTGAGGCCGTTGATCACCGGGACCTCGGCATGCTCGGCCAGATCGAGCAGGATCTGATGGCGCGTCGTCCTGATCATGATCATGTCGACATAACGTGAAAGGGTGCGCGCCGTGTCGGCGATGGTCTCGCCGCGGCCGATCTGCATGTCGGCGCTGGTCATCAGGAGGCTTTGGCCCCCGAGCTGGCGCACGGCCACGTCGAAGGAAACGCGTGTGCGGGTCGAGGGCTTCTCGAAGATCATCGCCAGGATCTTGCCCTGGAGGGGCCGATCGTCGTCGACGTCCCCGCGTCCCCGACCGTTGCGCTGTTGCTTGCGCCGGCGGGCATCGTCGAGGATGCCGCGCAAGGCCGCGCGGTCCAGTCGATGAATGTCGAGAAAATGCCGCGGCGTGCTCATGGCGTGAAGTCGCGGAGCGAGCGATCGAGGATGCCAAGCCCTTCGCTCACGTGCGCCTCGTCGATGATCAAGGGCGGCAGGAGACGGATCACGTTGTCGCCAGCGGATACGACGAGAAGCCCGTTCCCGCGCAGCACGTCGATCAACTTGCCCATGTCGCCCTGGACTTTGAGCCCCAGCATCAAACCGCGGCCGCGCACCTCTGTCAGCTTGTTGCCGTGCTTGCGCATCAGGTCGTCGAGACCCGACTTCAAGCGTTCACCGACCTTGGCCGCGCGTTCGATGAAACCCGGCGCGAGGATCTCCGACATCACGGCATTGGCGACGGCCGCCGCCAACGGATTGCCGCCGAAGGTCGAACCGTGCGTGCCGGCGGTCATGCCGACGCCCGCCTTCATGGTCGCGAGCACCGCGCCGATCGGGAAGCCCCCGCCCAACGCCTTGGCCAACGCCATCACGTCGGGCTTCACCCCGTCATATTCGTAACCGAACAATTTCCCGGTGCGGCCCAGGCCGGTCTGCACCTCATCGAACGCGAGCAACAGGTCGTGCTCGTCGGCCAGCGCACGCAGGCCCTTGAGAAAACCGGGCGGTGGCACGCGAATGCCGCTTTCCCCCTGGATCGGCTCGACCAAAAAGCCGGCCGTCTCGCGCGTGATCGCGGCCTTGGCCGCGGCTAGGTCGCCGTATGGAACCTGGTCGAACCCGTCGACCACCGGACCGAAGCCCGCGAGATGTTTCTGCTGGCGTCCCGCCGCCAGGGTGGCGAGCGTGCGGCCATGGAACGCACCCTCGAAGGTGATGATGCGATAGCGCTCGGGCCGGCCGTTCGCACTCTGGTACTTGCGCACGACCTTGATCGCCCCCTCGTTGGCCTCGGCCCCCGAATTTCCGAAGAAGGCCATGTCGGCGAACGAATGGGCGGTGAGCGTGGCCGCCAAGTTCTCTTGCGCGGGAATGCGATACAGGTTCGAGGTGTGCCAAAGCTTGGAACCGGCCGCGTTCAGCGCCTTGACCAGCGTCGGATGCGCATGGCCGAGCACGTTCACCGCGATCCCCGCCCCAAAGTCGAGGTAGCGGCGGCCGTTCGTATCAAAGATATAAGGCCCCTCGCCCCGCTCGAACGCCACGTCGGCGCGGGCATAGGTCGGCATTACGGCGTTGGTCACGTGCTCTCCCGGGCCGAAACGGCCTGTTCGCGAGAAAGCGCGTGAGTATGGTGACCGGGGTTGGGCGTGTCAACGTCCACCGCCCCCAGAAAAGCGAGAAAAACCCCAGATTTCCGCCACTTCTGGAGCCAAGCGCCGAGGATCAGGGCGGGCTCGGAAGCCCCTCGGAACCGCGGTAGTAGACCACGCTCTGCGGCATCGGGACGGCGATGCCTTCGGCGTCGAAGGCCCGCTTCATGCGCAGCACGAATTCCCGTCGCACCACCCATTGTCGCCCCGGCGCGGTCTTGAGTTTGACCTGAAGCACAACGGCCGTGTCGGTGATGCGATCGATGCCAAGGACCTCCAAAGGTTCGAGCATGTCGACGGCAAAGTCGGGGGCGCTTCGCATCGCCTCGCCGATCGAGCGCAGGATGTCGAAGACACGATCGACGTTCTCGCGGTGTGCGACCGAAACCTCGACCACGACATTAGAGAAATCACGAGTCTGGTTGGTCACCGTATCGACGGCGCTGAACGGAATAGTGTGAATCGTGCCCTGGGCGTCGCGCACGCGAATCGTGCGGATTGAAATCGCCTCGATTGTGCCGGTACGACCCGCGACCGTCACGACGTCGCCCAAGCCGATCGAGTTTTCGAACACGATGAACGCCCCGGTGATGACATCCTTGACTAGGGTCTGCGCGCCAAAGCCGATCGCCAGCCCGACGACACCGGCGCCAGCGAGGAGTGGCGCAACGTTGACGCCGAGCTCCGAGAGGATGGCGATCGCCGAAACGAGCAGGACAACGACGAAAAGCGCGTTACGCGCCAACGGATGGATGGTCCGCAGGCGCGAGCCACTCGCACTCGCGCCGCCCGGAGAACGCGCGAGCAGGCGGTCGAGCGCGGCCGAGCCCAACTCCCAGGCCAGGGTCGCCAGCACGATGATCAGCACGATGCTGAAACCACGGGAGACGACGTCGGCACCGCGCCCCGTCGCGAGCAGCGACAGAAGCCGCACGTGCCAACTGTCCAAGATCAGCAGGAGCGCTACGACCGCGATAATGATGCGGAGCGCCCGCTGTAGGATCGACAGATAGCGGTTCGCACTGTGCTCAAGGAGCGGGTAGCGGTCCTGCAGGTCGCGGCTGACGCGAAACAGCAATCCGACAGCGCGATCCAACCCGGTCATCAAACCCCATGCTGCAATCGCAATCACGAACGTGCGCACCGTGGCCGTCGCGACGAAGCGAAACCCGTCGGCGATTTCGAGGAGCCAGATGGTGTAGGCGCCGAGCAAATAGAGAATCGCGAGGATGTGCCACACCTCGGCGAGCCGTTGGCGGAACGATACGACCACGCCCTCGCCTAAGGCTCCGCCGATCCAGCTTTTCACGCCTTGTCGGTTCTGCAGCACCAGCACGACCAAGAGCCCCGCGACGATGAGGCCCGTCAGCTTGCGCAACGCATCGACCCCCGGGGCCGGCAGGCCCAGCACCGCCAACACCTCGATGACGAAAAAGCTGTACACGGACACGGCGACGAGGCGCCGCGCCCAAACGTAGAGGTAGGCCGCGAGGGAATCGCTCAACGGCACGAGGCGGCCGCGCGTCGACAGCGGGTCGACGATCGATCGCACCAGCACCAGGATCGACCAGGCCAGCACCGTGCCGCCCACCAACGTGATGACGATAGCCCGCGTGACCTGATCGGGCTTGAGCAATACGAGTGCGGCGTAAGCCCCGCCCATGAACACCGCGATCGGCACCAACTCGAGGAGCGTGCGCAACGTCCACACCGGGAGACGCCACCACCAACGGGCGTCGTACCAGCGATCGAGGCGCCGGATCGGCCAAACCATGAGCCGCCGCGCGCCCCACCACAGGAGTGCCGGAGCGAGAAAGACGACCGCGAGCTGAACGAGGATGCGGCCCCATAACGCCCGACGGTCCGGTTCGGCGATTTGGCGTTCGAGCCAGGGCAGGAACGATCCTGTGCGCGCAAAGCTCGATCCGATATCGCTCAGTCGATCACCGAGAGAAGCCGCCCTGCTTCCCACCTCCTGCAAGGCCTGGGACAGAAATCCGCGGGCCGGCACCTGATCCTCGGTGCGGCGCAGTTCGATCAGGAGTTCGAGCTGACGGATCAGCTGCTCGCGCGCGGCCGGGTCGCGCAACGTTGCCACCATCGATGCGAGCTCCTCGGTCGAGGCGCTGCTGGATGGCGCCGCCGGCTGCGCCACCACAGCTGTCGGAGCCAGGCCCCACAGGAGGACCAGCACGACCAGCAGGCGAAAAAGGGGCTGTAGCATGCGACGGGGCTTGGCGCGGATGCGTGTTCCGCCGTTATATCACGCGACGACCCCGAACTGACGACGCGGAATCGGCGTGACCGGAAAACGGGCTACAGCATTGGCGACGGCCAACGCGCTTCTCGCCAACGGCGAGTGGGGCAAGGCCGTCGCGGCGTTCCGCCGGATCCTGCGCGGAGACCCCCATGACGCGGCGGCCCTGCGCGGCCTCGGTATGGCGGCCCTGCGCAAGGGGGAACATGCCGAAGCGCTCAAGGCCCTCGAAGCATGCCGCCAGGTGTCGCCGCGTGACGCCGAGGTGCATTTTCTGCTGGGCAATCTCTATCTCGGTGCTGGACGCATGCAGGCCGCGGTCGATGTCTACCGCATCGCGGCCGCGCTGGCCCCCGCCGTCGCCGAGATCTTCAACAACCTGGGCGCCGCACTGGTCGAACTTGGACAGCCCTCGGCCGCCATCGAACCCCTGCGCCGGGCCGTGGCGCTCAAGCCTGGTCTTGCCGAAGCCCACAACTCGCTCGGCAACGCCCTCAGCCGCCTGGACCAGGGCGAGGAGGCCGAACGGAGTTATGCGGCAGCGATTCAGGCCAACCCGAACCTGATTCACGCCCGCATCAATCGCGGCCACCTCCTGATCGACCTCGGCCGCACGGCCGAAGCGCTGGCCGAATTCTCGGCGGCTCTCGCGAGCGAACCCGGCAACGACGACGCCATGAACGGCCGTGGCCTCGCCTTGCAGAAGGAGGGACGACACGACGAGGCGATCGAGGTGTTCCGCCGCGCGATCGCGCGCAACGCCGGCAACGCCTCGGCGATCGGCAATCTCGCCGTCTCGCTGCAGGCCCAGGGCCGCCACGAGGACGCGCTGGCGCGCGGTCGCGAGGCCCACGCCTTGCGCCCCGAAGCGATCGACATCCAGGTGAACCTCGGCCACATCCTGCAGTCGCTGGGACGCCACGCCGAGGCGGCGACGATGTTCGTGGAGGTCCTTGGGCGCGACCCCGCACGGCTGGATGTCGCCCCGTACCTGCTGCACTCCCGCCTCCACCTCTGTGATTGGTCGGACCTCGAACGTCTGGAAGCGATGACGATCGAGGCCGCGACACGGTGCGATGGCACTGGCCGAGGCAGTACTGTGCCGCCGTTCGCATTGGCCGCGACGAGCGCGTCACCGGACCTGCGCCTCAAGGTGGCCCGTCACTCGGCTGCCGCGCATGCCCGCCAAGTCGCAGGCCTCGCGCGAACGACGCTGCGCGAGGCGCATGACGAAGATCCGGATCGAGCGTTGCGCATCGGCTACGTATCACCGGACTTTCGCACCCACAGTGTTGCGATCGCATTCCGCGGGCTGCTGGCGGCCCATGATCGCGAGCGCTTCGAGTGGTTCGGCTATTCACTGTCGAGCGACCCTCCCGATGCCCTCGGGCGCGAGTTGGAGGCGGCGTTTCACCGCTTCAGGGACGTCAGCCGTTTGAGTGTCGCGGACGCGGCGAATGCAATCGCCGAGGATCGGATCGACGTCCTGATCGACCTCGCCGGACACACGCGAGGCACGCGCCTCGAGTTGTTCGCGCTGACCCCGGCCCCCGTGCAAGCCCATTACCTCGGCTACGGCGCGACGGTCGGCGCAGACTATATTCCTTGGCTCATCACCGATCGGATTCACACGCCGCCGGCACTGGTGCCCCATTGCAGCGAGCGTCTCGTGTACCTGCCGCACACGTTCATGGCGGCCACCCCGGCTACGATCGACAAGGCCCCTGTCTCCCGCCGCGACGAGGGGCTGCCGGACCACGGCATCGTGTTCGCCAACTTCAACGCCCACTACAAGTTCGACCCGGCGACGTTCGCGATCTGGATGCGGGTGATGGCCGGCCATCCCGAGAGCGTCCTATGGTTGCGCGCCGGACACGAGACGGCGATGGCCAATCTCCGTCGCGCCGCCGAGGCTTCGGGCGTTGCCGGCGATCGCCTGGTGTTCGCGCGGCGCCTGGACCACCCGCGCCACCTCGCTCGCCACCGGCTGGCGGATCTCGCGCTCGACACCCGCTTTCATACCGGGGGCGTCACGACGCTTGACGCCCTGTGGGCCGGACTCCCCGTCGTCACCTTGGCCGGGGCGGCGCACTCCGAACGTACAGGGGCTTCGATTCTCCAGGCCCTCGGCGTCCCGGAACTGATCGCCGCTTCGTCCGCGGCCTACGAACAGTTGATCGCCGACCTTGCGGCCGATGCCGGGAGGCGGCGGACGCTGGCGGAAGCAATCGATGCGAAGCGCCGTAACACACCGTTGTTCGATCCCCGACGATTGGCTCGCGACCTCGAGACGGCCTATCGCGCCCTTTGGCGAGGCTGGGTGAACGGCGACACGTCACGCGAGATTCGTATCGCGCCATGACCGTTGCCCTTAGAGTCGCGCTATGACGATGTTCGAATTGCAGCCCGGCGACACCGTCCCCAACTACGTGCTCGAAGACGTGGTGGGCCAACCCAACGGGCCCGTGATCGACTCGCGCGGCCGACCGATGATCCTGGTGTTTTGCACCGACGAGTTCGATCGGAACTTGGCGCCCTTCGCCGCGGCAGCGTCCACCCTCAAGGAGACGTTCGACCTTTCGATCATTACGCCGCTTCCTCGCGAGGAGAACCGAGCGATCGCACGGCGCCACAACCTCCCTTGGGGCGTCCTCGCGGAACGACAAGGGGGACGTCACCCGGCGTCTCACGTTCGCCGGGGACGGACGCAACGCCCCGGGCCTGACCACCTATGTGCTCGACCCGGGTCTTCGTGTTCTGCGGGTTGAACGTGGTGGTGATCCGCAGGCCCATATCGAACGCTGCTTCGCCGCGACCCGCGAGCACCACGACGTTGGACCAGGCCCGGGCTGCGTGCCGCTCCTGTGGATTCCGCGGGTGTGCAGCCGAGCGTTCTGCCAGGAGCTCCAAGACTGGTGGCAGGCGCACGGCAACGTGGCGACGGGCACCGTCGACAGCCGCGCCGACACCGATGTTGCGGCACAAGCGGCCGCCGACATCAAGCGCCGCCGCGATCACGAAATCATGGACCCTGCTCTGAATGGACGATTGGCGGACCTGTTTCGGCGACGCGTCGTCCCAGAGGTGGCGAAGGCCTTCCAGTACGCGGCCACCCGCACCACCGGGTTCAAGATCGGCTGCTACTTCGACGAGCGCACCACCGGAGGATACTTTCGGCCCCACCGCGACAACATTTCGCCATCGACCGCCCACCGTCGATTTGCCGTTTCGCTATTGCTCAACGACCCAGAGGAATACGAGGGGGGCTCGCTGCGTTTTCCCGAGTTCGGGCCGCGCGAGTTTCGCCCGCGCGCCGGCGAAGCCCTCGTGTTTTCGTGTTCGCTGCTCCACGAGGTAACGGATGTCCGTCGCGGCAGACGCTTCGTGCTGCTGAGTTTCCTCACCTCGAAAGCCGATACCGACGCCGCCCAACGCCACCTCGCGAAGACGGCCTAGATCGACTGCTCGGCCGGCCCGCGCAGGAACGCCTCCATATGGAAGCGCGCATGGGCAGGCTCGTAACGGTAGGACACGCCAATGGGACACGCGCGCCGCGCGGCGCAGCCCTGTTCCCGACAGGTACGACCAGCGTCACTGGTCGCACACTCAACGACGTGCAGGACGACCCCGCGCAGGTGCGCGAGTGGGCAGGCGGTGAGGCACGGCTTCGCGGCGCAGCCTTCACACGGCGCCGCCACGGGCTCGCGCAGCGGCACCGGCAATCGTTCCGAAAACAGCAGCGCCGCCCGATACGCGTGCCACAGGCCGAAGCGGGGATGGATGAACAACCCGAGGGGCGACCGTGCGATCGGCTCGGCGCGTTGGGCCCAGTGCAGGAACGGGCGGAACGGCGGACCGTGATGCGGGTAGCACACCTCGGCCCCGAGGTCCTGCACCAAGACGCCCATGACCGATTCGATCCACTCGTTGAGCGGATGACGCTCCATCGGACGTGGCTCCCGGCTGAAGGATCGCCACATCGCCGATCCGGCGTTGCCGACGAGTACCACGGTCCCTACTGACGTGCCGCTCGCCAGGACGGGCACGTCGTCGGCCGGGTCCGGGTGGAACGCGCCCCGGACGATCAAGCCGTGGGGCGCCAGACGGTTCGCGATCACGTCGAGCACGTTGCCCCCTGGTCACGGTGGCGCGCCCGGGAAGATTCGAACTCCCGACCCCTAGATTCGAAGTCTAGTGCTCTATCCAACTGAGCTACGGGCGCAGACCGTGACCTCTGGGCGAAGGCCCAGACGACCGTGGATATGCCGTCGCCGATGGCAAGGCGGCATGCGAGGTGGTGCCCCGCGTGGCGCAAACATAACGAATACGTCTTACCGTTCCTACTGCTCCGGAGAAATCTCGCGAGCGAATCGGCATCAATGCTTGTCCTCACTTTGTCAGACAGGTGTCGCTTCCTCGGTGCGGTCGCCGATCTTGAACCCGCGACGAACGTCTTTGCGTCAAGAACCGGTGGCCCTGCATCTGATGCTTCGTGACGCCGGCCGCGACCGATCGTCTCATCGGATGAAAGGATGCATACCAAGACCGGCCCGTTGAATGCGGCCTGCCAGAAACGCACTCGACCCCGCATTGCGTTTCCCACACTCTATGATTAATTTCTAATCACGTTGATAGAGAGAACTATGCCCACAGATACGAAGGTGCTTACCGCACACGTCCCGATCGCCCTCGCCCAGAAAGTGGAAGCGATGGCGGTGCGGCTCGAGCGTTCGCGCGGCTGGGTAATGAAGCAGGCGCTGGCCGCCTGGGTGGACCAGGAGGAAGAGCGTCATCGCATGACGCTCGAAGCCCTGGCAGACGTCGACGCTGGTCGCGTCATCGACCAGCAAGCCGTGCAAGCTTGGGCGGATAGTCTTGGAACCGACGCCGTGCTGCTGCCACCCAAGACGTGAGGATCACGTGGACCGGAAAGGCGGCCTCCGATCTCGTCCGTTTACACGAGCATCTCCGCCCAGTCGCCCTTGATGCGGCGGCGCGGGTCGTGCAGCAGCTGGCCCGGGCGCCCAATCGGCTGCTCGAATACCCGAGGATCGGCGAGAAGCTGGAAGCGTTCGCCCCGCGCGAGGTCAGGCGGATCCTCGTGGGCCACTACGAGCTGCGCTACGAGATTCGCGATGCCACCATTTTCATCCTGAGACTCTGGCATCACCGCGAAAGCCGCGAACTCAAGTCGGGCGAATAGGATGACGCGTGTCCAAGCCTGGCGAGCTGCAACCCGAGTGAAATGGACCGAACGCCGGCGGCCACCCCTGATGTCGAGGCGGCGGCCACCAGCGTTCGTATCTGACAAAAAATGGCGCGCCCGGAACGATTCGAACGTCCGACCCCTAGATTCGTAGTCTAGTGCTCTATCCAGCTGAGCTACGGGCGCAAACCCCGGTTCGACCGGCATTCCTCATGCTGGTCGGCCCGAAGAGGGTGTGGAACCTAATCAAATCACCCCCGCGCCGCAAGCAATCACCGCGGCCGGCCTTCGCGGGCGCCGTGCCGAAGCTCCTGAAATACCGGGGGATTGGCCCTTGTCCCATGGGATGGCGATTGGCTAAGATCGCCCCGGGTCGATCTACTTCACGTAAGCTGCTGCGTTTCGTCCGTATCTCGCTGGCCCATCACGAAAAGTCGCCCGATTGTCGATCGGGCGGTTGGGAAGTGGGACTGGCCGACGCGGCAAATTGACGGTATTGCCGGGCATGTTCATGAAAACCGCCGTGTTGCTGGGGACGGCACTCCTCCTGGCGAGTTGCTCCTACGTTTCGGATTCCTTGTTTCCCAGACGGTCGACGACGCCAGCCACGGCTGCCGCGCCACCGCCGCCGGCCTTGCCGCCCCGGCCGGCCGATGGCCCCGCAGCGCCGCAGGGACCGGTCCTCACGGCAACGTCGATCGCACCGCCAGCGGTCACGCCGGGGGTCAACACCGGCACGTTCGTGGGCCAGAAGGTGTCGCAGCTGCGGCAGGAGCTTTCGCAGCTTCAGTCCAACATCGTCACCCAGAACCAGCGTCTGCAGGACATTCGCAACCAGGTTTCCGCGACCTCGCAGCGCTATCACGGAACGATCGCCGCCATTCAGTCGCGGCTCCAGGTCGGGACGACGCCGGGCAATCCCGTCCTGGTCAACCAGCGGAACGTCGCTCAGGCCGAACTCGACCGGTTGTCGAGCGAGATCAACCAGCTCAACGCCTTGGCCAACTCGGTGGCGAGCGACTCGGCGTTCGCGACCTTCGTGCTCGAGAGCGCCCGTGCCGCGTTTGGCTTGTCGGGCGCCATCGATGAAGACCACCGTCAGCTCGTCATTCTCGAAGACGAAACCAATCGCACGGTGGTGTTGATCGATCGACTGCTGAACGAGCTTAGCGAAGACGTCAGCCGTCAGACCGCCTATGTCGGCAATGAACGCGCCAACCTGACGACGATGTCGCTCGCGATCCAGAACGGCGAGTTGATCGGACCGAGCTTGGCCAACCGCGCCTTCGGTCCGCGTTCGGGGCTCGCGGCCCCAGCCGCCGCGCCAGCCGATCAGGCGGCGTTGGGGGCCGCGCGCCGCCCGCTGGTCGTCATTCGCTTCGATCGTCCGGACGTGCCCTATCAGCAGGCCCTTTATGCCGCGGTTAGCCGCGCGCTCGAACAGCGCGCCCAGGCAGCGTTCGACTTGGTGGCGATCGCCCCCAACCGCGGCACGCCCGCGGAAGTGGCGCTCAACACGAACCGCTCCAAGCAGAATTCCGAGCGTGTGTTGCGGTCGCTCGTCGAAATGGGACTGCCGGCCAATCGCGTGAACTTGTCCTCGGCCCAGAGCAGCGAGGCGTTCACGAACGAGGTCCACCTCTACGTTCGCTGAGCGCGGACGTGTCCGAACTTCTCGCGATACGACGGATAAGGCCCTAGCGATTCTGCGTGGTAGACACCACGCGCGATCGCGCGCGCCACACAGTCGGCCATAATCGAGCCGACCCGAGTCAGAGTCTGCGGCGTCGCGGGCCGCGAGTCCGTCCCTGTCGACATGGCAAACAGGACATCGCCATCGAACGGCGTGTGCACGGGGCGTATCGCGCGCGCCAACCCGTCATGGGCCATGATCGCGAGGCGCTGCGCCATCGCCTTGTCGATCGCCACGTTCGTCGCGACAACCCCGATCGTGGTGTTCGCCGCCAGAGGCGACGTCGGACCGACGATCAACTCCTCATCGCTCAAGGCACGCCGCGGCATCGCGCCGCCGAATTCACCCGCGCGTTCGAGCGGCCACGCCCAGAACGCCGACTGTCCGGGCATCACCACCGATCCGGCGGGATTAGCCGCGACCAGGGCCCCAACCTGGATGCCGTCATCGCTGATCAGCGAGGCACTGCCCAAGCCACCTTTCAGCGTTCCCGCCTTGGCGCCATAGCCGGCGCCCGCGTTTCCGAGCCGTACCTCGAGCGCGGCATTGCGGCAGGCCTCGGTGCCGAGCCGGCGATACGGCGGCTCCCGCCACGACTTATCGCCGCCGTTGAGCAGATCGAACAGGATCGCGGCGGGGACGATCGGAACGACGGCGGCACCGACCCGAAAGCCCTGTCCGCGCTCGACCAACCAATCCATGACGCCCGACGCGGCGTCGAGCCCGAACGCCGAACCGCCGCTGAGGACGACGGCATCGATGCGGTCCACGAGATTGCTCGGCGCGAGGACTTCGGTTTCACGGGTCCCTGGAGCACCGCCCCGGACATCGACGCCAGCGACTGCCCTGGCATCCGGCAGAACGACGGTGACCCCCGACCAGGCGCTGGCGTCGTCGGCCTGGCCGACCTTGAGGCCATCGACGTCTGTAATGGTGTTGCGCGGTCCCGGTCGCACGGAGACTCCCCGTTTCGCCGGCGACACTAGGGGCGGCGCCAGACTCGGTCAACGAATTGCCTCGGGCTCGTCCCGTCCCCACAATGAGCCGCCATGACCCGTTCTCTGACGACCCTGGCTCTCGTGTTCCTGTTGGCGACCGCCAGTGTTGCGGCGGAGCGCCCGGCGCAAGGCGTCACGGCGCGCCAACATATGGTCGCCGCCGCCCACCCACTCGCAGCCGAGGCCGGGCGCACGATATTGCGCCGCGGCGGTAACGCGATCGATGCGGCGATCGCCACGGCCCTCGTGCTCAACATCGTCGAACCGCAATCCGCGGGAATCGGTGGCGGCGCGTTCCTGGTTTTCTACGATGCCGCCTCGCGCGCCGTGCGGACCTACGACGGGCGCGAAACGGCCCCGGCGGGGGCAACACCCGACATGTTCCTGGATGCCAACGGAGAACCGATCCGTTTCGCCGACGCAATCATCGGCGGCCGCTCCGTCGGTGTTCCCGGCCTGTTGCGGTTGTTTGCCGAGGCTCACCGAAGGCACGGCGCCTTGCCCTGGTACGCCCTGTTCGAGCCGGCGATCAGCGCCGCCGAAGAGGGCTTCGCTGTTCCACCGCGGCTCGCCGCCGCGATCGTCCGCGAGGATCGTGCGCTCCGGGTGTTCCGTGAATCGCGCGAGCACTTCTACCGGAATGACGGTACGCCACGTCAGCAGGGCGAGTGGCTGCGCAACCCTGCGCTGGCCGAGACCTTGCGTGATGTTGCCCGACAGGGCATCGACGTCTTCTACGACGGTCCGCTCGCCCACACGATGGTCGAGGCGATCCGCACCAGCAATCCGAGTCCCGGACGCATGACCGTTGGGGATCTCGGCGCCTATCAGATACGGGAGCGCGAACCGGTGTGCGGCACGTATCGCAAACGAACCGTCTGCGGCATGGGGCCACCGTCGTCCGGCGGCATCACCGCGTTGCAGATTCTCACCAAGCTCGGTCGTTTCGACATGGCGCGGCGAGACCCGCAGTCGATCGAAACCCTGCACCTGTTCGCCGAAGCGAGCCGCCTCGCCTACGCCGATCGCGACGTCTTCATTGCCGACCCGGCATTCGTCGACGTGCCGACCGGCGGGTTGCTCAACGAGACCTACCTGCGGCGGCGCAGCCGCCTGATCGACCTCAAAAAAGCGGCACGACGGGCGGAACCCGGCGAGCCCCCGTTTCGGCGCCAGGCGGCCGCCCCGGTCGACGACACCGATGAAGCCAATGGTACGACGCATCTGAGTGTCGTCGACCGAAACGGCAATGCCGTGGCCATGACGGCGAGCATCGAGAGCGCCTTCGGCTCGCGACTCATGGTGCGCGGCTTCCTACTGAACAACCACATGACCGACTTCGCCTTTCGACCACGGCGCGACGGACAACTTGCCGTCAACCGAGTCGAGCCCGGAAAACGGCCAAGGTCATCGATGGCCCCGACGATCGTGCTCGATGAACGCGATCGCTTGGAAATGGTAATCGGATCACCGGGCGGACCTCGCATCATCGCCTATGTCGCTCAAACGCTGATGGGCGTGGTCGACTGGCGGCTGGGAATCCAAGAGGCGATCGACTTACCGCACATCGTCAACCGCAACGGCGAGACTGAAATCGAAGCCGGTACGTCGTTGGTAGCGCACCAGGAACCGCTCAAAGCCATGGGGCATCGCGTAAGCGTCGAGGAACTCAACAGCGGGCTCCACGGCATCATCGTGACCGCGCGGGGTCTGCGTGGTGGCGCCGATCGGCGACGGGACGGGGTCGCCCTCGGCGATTGATCTCAGCGGCGGGCGTAGATGAACAGCCGTTTCATTGCGAACAACGTGAAACCATCGTCGCCGCGCGGGTAAGCGCGGCGGAGTTTCGCCTGGAGCGCCGTCTCGAAATCGGGGCGCTCGCCCGGGTCGAGCGCGCCCAACAGCGGCCGTAGCGCCGTACCGCTCAACCACACGAACACGGGATCCTCCCCCTCGAGTCGATGGACGTAGTCGGTCTCCCAGATCTCGAGATCCGCACAGTGTGGCCCGAGGCAACGGTAGTAGTCTGCGGGTTTCATGACGTGGGGCCGCGCCAAATGGTTGTCGAGGCGACCTGCCCAGGACCCTTCGGCGATTACATCGGCGATGAGCGTGTGGGAGGGCTGCTCGTAGTTTCGCGGCATCTGGAACGCAAACTGTCCCTCGGGGCGCAGGCGTGCGAGGAGGGCGGGCAGGACGCGCGGATGGTCCGCGATCCAGTTGAACACGGCGTTCGAGAACAAAATGTCGGCATCGCTGATCGCCGCGGCGCCAGCCGCATCGCCCTGTTGCCAGACGACACGGCCACCACCGGACTGCGCTTTGGCGAGCATCTCGGCGGAAGAATCGAGGCCGATCACCCGGGCCTGCGGCCAACCATCCGCGAGCCGTCGCGCCGCACCGCCGGTTCCACAACCGAGGTCGTAAATGAGGCTCGCCGTCCTCGGCTCGAGTCGCGCCAGGAGATCGAGCGCCGGTTGCTCGCGAAATCGGGCAAACCGCAGATAGAGGTCCGGATCCCAGGCCAAGCCGCCGCCTATGCCCGATCGACCGCCGCGGGACGCACCGGCGTGCGGACACGCCGAATCTCCTGGATGTTGCCCGGAATCTCGATCCGGAACGTCGTGCCGAACGAATCGCTGCGGTGCAGGACGAGATCGCCGTCGTGCGCACGGGCCAGATCCCGCGCGATGGCGAGCCCGAGCCCCGTCCCAGTCGGCTTGGCGGTCGCACGGAACGGCTTGAACAGATTCTCCCGCGCCTCATCGCTGAGGCCGGGACCGTTGTCGGTCACTTCGATCACGATGCTCTGCGCCAAGGCTGCGGCCGCAATGACGATCCGACCGTTCGCCCGTCCTTCGAGCGCCTCGATCGCGTTACGGCCCAGGTTTATCAGGACGCGAAAGATCTGGCTGCGATCGGCGCTGACCGTCATCCCGACGGGGACCGCGTTCTGCCACATCGGTCCGGGTTCACGCCCATCGCCAAGCGCTTCGGCAACGTCCCGCACGAGCTGATGGAGATCAAACGGCGCGCGGTCGGGTGGTGGTTCGTCGGTGCGCCCGGCCTGCAATGTCCTGGTGCAGAGCGCGATGGCGCGATCGATAGCACCGACGAGCACGGGCAGCGTGCGACGCACTTCTGGATCACCGCTGTGTTCGAGGCGATCAACCACCAATTGCGCCGTCGCGAGAATGTTCCGCAGGTCGTGGTTGATCTTGCTGACCGCCAAGCCGAGATCGGCCAAGCGCGCCCGCTGGCGGAGGGCCGCACGAAGATCCGCCTGCATGGTCGTCAGTTCGCGCTGGGCCAAGCCAAGCTCATCGCCGCGCTCGCCGAACGCGGGTGGCGCGGCCTCGTCCTCGGGGTCGCGGCGAAAGGCCACCATTCCGGCCGCCAAGCGACGCAACGGGCGGGCGATGATCCAATGCAAGGTCAGGAATACGAGCCCGCCGGTCAAACCCGAAATGATCAGGGACACCACGACCACGCCGCGCGAGTAGCGAAACAGCTCCCGGCGCAACGCCGATTCGTCCAACACGACCTCGACCACCGTATCGGGCGTCTCGAGCGCAGCCCCGGTTACGCGAATCGTGCGCCCCGGCGTAACCATGGTGGTGAACACGTCACCGATCGACGTGAATCGATTCGTGTCGCGAAGATCGAAGTGCGCATCGATATCCGCGGGCAAGGTCGCGTTGCCGCCGAGAATGAGCGATCTTGCCTCGGCGCGCTTGATCATCACCGCGAGGATTTCCGCCCGATCGAGCAGGTCCCTCTCGAGCTCGTCGGTCAGTTGCTGGTCGCTGGTTGCGACGAGGGCTAGTGACGCCAACTGGGCTGCGGCAATTCGCTCACGCAGGTAGTCGAGGCGGTAGCCCGCGACCGAAGGAACATAGATCAACACTTCGCCGATCATCACGAACAGCAGCGTCAGGGCGAGCAGCTTCGCCGACAGGCTCCGGGCCAACGGCACAGCCCGTGGCTGATCGAGAGGCATGCCTTGGGATATCAGGATTCTGGGATCGCGGCCAGACGTCAGCCGAATCGGGCCAGGAATCGGACGATTCGGCGCGTCCGTTCGCTCGAGAGGGCGGGCAGGAAGAAGCTGCCAGCGGCCCGTTTCCCGACTTCGGCCACGGTCGGATACGGCACCACCGTCCCGGCGAACTCCCGAACATTGCGTCGCCGGGCAACCGCCATCACCCAGGGCAGGACCATCTCCCCGGCATGGCGCGCCACGATGTGCGCGCCCAGGACGCGCCCGCGGCGATCGGTGATCACCTTGATGAGTCCTTCGGTATCGCGTTCGGCGACCGCCCGATCGTTCTCCGCCAAGGGCCAGCGCAGAACCCGGATGTCTCCGACCGCTTCGCGGGCCGCGTGCTCCTGCAAACCGACGCTCGCCAGTTCCGGGGAGGTGTACGTCACCCAGGGAACGGAGTCGTAGCGAACACGCGCCGGCAAGCGGAACAGGATGTTCCGCAGAACGATGCCCGCTTGGAAGGACGCCACGTGCGTGAATTGCAGGCCACCGACGACGTCACCCACGGCGTAGACGTGTCGGTTCGTCGTACGAAGCCGGGAATCGACTTGTATGCCTTTGCCGGAGTAGGCGACTCCGGCGCGATCAAGCCCCAGATCTTCAACGTTGGCGCGACGCCCGGCGGCGACCAACAGGTGGGAGCCCACGATTTCTTCGCGCCGACCGTTACGCTCGAGCGTCACGACGATCGCGCCCACCGTCCCGGACACCGACACCACACGCGCCGAGTCCACGAGGTCGACACCGTCGCGCCGTTGGGAACGCAGCACGACCTCGACTAGCTCCGGATCGTCTTTGGGAAGAAATCGTGCCATCTCGATGACGGTGACGCGGGCGCCCAATCGGGCATGAGCTTGGGCAAGTTCGAGCCCGATGGGCCCACCACCGATTACGACCAAATGGTCGGGCCGCACCGCGTTGTCGAACACCGATTCGTTGGTCATGTAGGGTGTTGCGGCCAAACCTGGGATCGGCGGAACCAGCGGCGACGAGCCGGTCGCCACGACAAAACGCCGGGCTCTGATCATGCGTCCCGCCACTGCGATGGTCCGCGGCCCTGTGAAACGAGCCGCGCCCTCGACGACCTCGACTCCCAGACCACGATAGCGGGCGACGGAATCGTTGGGAGCGATCTGCTCGATGACGTTCTTGACGTGCGCCTGTACGGCTGCGAAATCGATGACGGGAGGAGCAAACCGGACGCCAAACGCCGCACCCTGGCGGCCGGCCGTCGCCATGGCGGCGGCCGCGATCATCGCCTTCGAGGGGACACACCCGACGTTCAAGCATTCGCCGCCCATGCGGTGCTTCTCGACCAAGACGACCGAGGCCCCCATCAAGGCGGCGCCGCTCGCGACGACGAGACCGCCGCTCCCGGCGCCGATCACGCAGATATCGGGCTTGAACTCTTCTGCCATCCCTGCCCCCATGGCCCTATTGGTAAGATGTCGCGGTTTCCCGCCGGTCACAATTGACTTGGTGCGGTCCTACCCTTATACAGCGGGCCTTGTTTTTACCGGCCGGGCGCCCTGCCTTGGTGGGAGCAAACCCGTGAAACGAACCTATCAGCCCAGCAAAGTGGTCCGTAAGCGCCGCCACGGTTTCCGCAAGCGCATGAGCACTGCGGGTGGCCGCGAGGTTCTGTCGCGCCGCCGAGCCAGAGGGCGCAAGCGCCTTACTCCCACCTAGGTGACCTGTGCGTGGCCGTGTCGGGCGTATCACTCGACGCGCCGATTTCGTGCGTATCGCCGGCCGCAATCGGCGATGGGTCACGCCCGGTTTGACGCTGCAGACCGACCGTGCTCCAACTGATGCCGTGCGGGTCGGATTTACTGTCACCAGACGTTTGGGAAAGGCCGTGGCCCGCAACCGCATCAAACGACGCTTGCGCGCGGTGGCCGAGCACGTGCTGGAGCATCACGCCTTGCCTGGGCAAGATTTCGTCGTGATCGGGCGGTCGGACGCCCTGACACGTCCATTCGCCGCGCTGTGCGAAGACATGGAAAAAGCGCTCAAGGGTCTCCACCTGTGGACCGACACTTTGGAGGCCGTGCGATGACGCTGGGCGTCTGGTTCTTGCGCGTACCGATTTTCCTCTATCGTTGTCTGATATCACCGCTCCTCGGTCCACGATGCCGCTTCGCGCCGAGCTGCTCCGCCTACGCGCTGGAGGCTCTCGACAAGCACGGCGCTTGGCGTGGTTCTGTGCTCGCTGCCCGACGTATCGCGCGCTGTCATCCGTGGGGCGGCAGCGGCTACGACCCGGTACCCGAGCGCTGAATCATGGACCAGAAGAACCTCATCGCCGCTATCGCGCTGTCGATCGCGATCCTGCTCGGCTTTCACTTGCTGTTTCCAACGTCACGCCAGGACGCGCCACCGCCTGCGACCACGGCACCGACAGCGACGACCCAACCCGGGCAGACGTCACCCGCCGGCAGCACCCCATCGGAGGCCCCGGTCGTAGGTGCGCCACAGCGACCGACCCTCGCCGCCGTACGCGATCGCGCCACGATCCTGCGCGAGTCCCCGCGGGTCCTGATCGAAACGCCGAACGTCAAAGGCTCGATCGCCAAGATCGGCGGTTCGCTCGATGATCTGACGCTGAGCCACTACCGCGTCCACCCGACGGAAGGCAGCCCGAACGTCGTGTTGCTGTCCCCCGCCGGCGCGCCCAATGCCTACGTGGCCAAGTTCGGTTGGGTTGCCTCCCCCGGGGTGGCGGTCCCCGGCGACGACACCCCGTGGGCGACCGACGGCGATGTCCTAACGCCGGAACGACCCGTCACGTTCACCTGGGACAACGGGGCCGGACTGGTGTTCTCGCGCACCATCACCATCGACCGCGACTACATGTTTCAGGTGACGCAGCGGGTGCGCAACACCGGCGCGACCGCGGCCGTCGTCTACCCATTTGCCTTCGTGGCTCGTACCGGCGAACCCGAAACGCTGGGGTTCTTCATTTTGCACGAAGGGGGGCTCGGCGTACTCGACGGCGCGCTCTCGGAAGAGAGTTACTCGAACATTCGTTCGAAAGGCACGATCGAGCGTCGAAATACCAAGGGCTGGCTCGGGTTCACCGACAAATATTGGCTGACCGCAGTCATTCCCGATCAAGCCAGGGCGGTGACCACCGCCTATCGCTACATCACGGCCGAAAACCGCTTTCGTGCCGAGTTCCGTCACGACGCGATGGCCGTCGAGCCCGGGGCGACGATCGAGGTAACCGACCGATTGTTCGCCGGCGCCAAAGTCGTCCGCGTCATCGACGGTTACGAGCGGTCGCTCGGCATCAGCCGGTTCGATCTCGCCATCGACTGGGGTTGGTTCTTCTTTCTCACGAAACCAATGTTCTTGGCGCTGCGGTACTTCAACGAGCACCTCGGGAACTTTGGACTGGCGATCTTGCTGCTGACGGTTCTGGTCAAACTCGCGTTCTTCCCGCTCGCCAACAAATCTTACCGGGCGATGAGCAAAATGAAGGTGCTCGCACCCGAGATGAAGCGAATCCAAGAACGCTTCAAGGATGATCGCCAGCGCATGCAGCAGGAGGTCATGGCGCTATATCGCAAGGAAGGCGCCAATCCCCTGTCGGGATGTCTGCCGATCGTCGTGCAGATTCCGGTGTTCTTCGCGCTCTACAAGGTGTTGTTCGTCACGATCGAGATGCGGCACGCGCCGTTCTACGGCTGGATCACAGATCTCTCCGAACTCGACCACCTCAACCTGTTCACGTTGTTCAATCTGGTGCCTTGGGGGCCACCGTCGTGGCTACCGATCATCGGCTTGTGGCCGATTCTCATGGGCATTTCCATGTTCCTGCAGCAGAAGCTGAATCCGCAGCCGACGGATCCGATTCAGGCGCGGATCTTCATGCTGCTGCCGATCTTCTTCACGTTCCTGCTGGCGAGTTTCCCGGCTGGCCTCGTGATCTACTGGACGTGGAACAACGTCCTCTCGATCGCCCAGCAGTGGGTCATCATGCGGCAGTCGGGCGTCAAGAATCCGATCGCGAACTGAGGCGTTGCCATGGCGGCTCGGACTCGCTCCGTGTTCGCCCAGGAATGCCGGGTCGACGCCGTCGTCCGTCCCGGCGGCGCCTGGCCACCGGAACGAACCGCCGAGGTCGCCTTCGCCGGTCGTTCGAACGTCGGTAAGTCGAGCCTGATCAACGCGCTGGTCGGCCGTGACGACCTGGCCCGAACCTCGCGTACCCCTGGAACGACCCGCACGATTGCCTTCTACCGGATCGGTCACGATCTGACCCTCGTCGATCTTCCTGGTTACGGCTTCGCCGCCGCCGGACGAGCGGCGATGGTCTCATGGCAAGGGCTCGTGGCGGGATACTTCGAAAGCCGCCGCGCGCTCCGACGCGTCTGTCTGCTGGTCGACGGCTACGTCGGCTTGAAATCGACCGACTTGACCGCGCTCGAATCGTTGGCCGCCCTGGCCGTGGAGACACGGATCGTCCTTACCAAGGTCGACCGCAACAAAGACCCCGCTGCGATGCAGCGATCCGTCCAGGCCGCTACGGCGGGGTTCGCCAACGTTCTGCCAGCGATCCTGATGACGAGCGTGCGACGCGACGTCGGATTGGCCGAACTTCGGGATGACCTGGCCTCCCTGGCCACCGGCGCGCGAGACGCGCTATAAGGCGACGCCATGACGAACCAAGCCCCGCCCGATCACGGCCGACTGATGGAAACGGCGCGCACGCTGGCCGAAGCGTTGCCCTACATGCGCCAGTTCAACAAGAACACGTTTGTCGTCAAGTTCGGCGGCCACGCGATGGGCGACGACAGCCTTGGACGATCGTTCGCCGAAGACATCGTGCTGCTCAAACAGGTTGGCATCAATCCGGTCGTCGTCCACGGTGGCGGCCCGCAGATCGGCAAGATGCTCGAGCGTCTCAATATCAAGAGCAACTTCGTCGATGGCCTGCGCATCACGGATGCCGCGACCGTCGAGGTCGTCGAGATGGTCCTGGCTGGCACCATCAACAAGCAGCTCGTGGCGAGCATCAACGCTGCCGGCGGCACGGCGGTCGGGCTTTCCGGCAAAGACGGCCGTCTGATCGAGGCCACGCGGTTGAAGCGCACGGCCCGCGACCCCGACTCCAATATCGAAAAGGTGCTCGATCTCGGTTTCGTGGGCGAACCGACCAAGGTGAACCCTCACGTGCTCCGGGTCCTCGAGCAGTCGGACATCATCCCGGTGATCGCCCCGACCGGCGTGGGCTTGGATGGCAACACCTACAACATCAACGCCGACACCGCCGCCGGTGCCATCGCGGGCGCCCTCCAGGCCAGCAAGCTCCTGATGATGACGGACGTCCCGGGCGTGCTCGACAAACAGAAGAAGCTCCTCAACCGCCTGAGCCCGGAGCAATGCGAACGGCTGCTCGCCGACGGCACGATCAGCGGCGGCATGATTCCGAAGCTGGAAACCTGCCTGCAGGCCGTTCGTCAGGGCGCGAAGGCGGCCCACATTCTCGATGGTCGCCTCGAACACGTGCTGCTGCTCGAGGTGTTCACCGAACACGGCGTCGGCACGATGATCACCCGCGATTGACGGGTTCGCCGGCTGAGGCCGGGGTGGCGTTCGCGAAATAGTCGACGAACCAGGCCATCTCCTCTTCCGTCATCGGGTAGTCGACGCCGTTTCGCGCGTTGACGATCGAGGCGGATGAAATCCTCGCCTGGTGCTTCTGCAGGGTGAGCGCCGTGCGCATCGAAAGACTGGCGCGCCAGCACAACGCCGTCATCGGTTTTCCAGCCTGGCTCGCCGTCACGGCCCGCGCGAGTTCGACCGGCAGTTTGGCGCGAAGCGCGAGCGCATGGTTGACGAACGGCCGTTGACCCATTTCGGCCGCGGCGCGAATCGCTTCGTCGTCGAGTTTTCCCTCGGCCAGGAGCTTCTTGGCGCGCTTGGCGGCCTCGGCGTCACCCTCGGCGCCACCCCGTTTCTCCTTCTCCGCCGGCGCTTCGTCAGGCTCTTCCGCAAGCCGCTTCTTGACCGCGCGTCGCACCTCTTCGCGGGCATGGTCATCGATGTCCTCGCGCTCACTCAGGACGTTGAGCAATGCCGCCGCGACGAACCCGGCGATGCGGCGCACGGCCTTTGGCGAAAGCCTGGGACGACGCACCAGGGGCTCGTGCCAACTGCGCCGGCTCGGGGCCTTGTCGATGAGCGAATCGAGCGTCTCCTCGCGAATCTGCGCACTCGGATTGGCCAGCAGGGCCGCGATACCTGCTGTTTCGTTGGTGCTGACGATGGCGTCGCACACCTTCGTACTGACGTTGAGGCGCCGCGAAATCGCGCTCAAAACCTCGGGCGATCCACCGCCCGCGACGATCTCGAGCAAATCCTGATCGCTCAAAAGCACCGAATACTGGAGGATCGGCGTCGAGACGATGTGTTCGATGTCACGGGCGAGCTTCTTGACGATATGCGGCGGCACGTTGGCCGCATGCTTGATCTCCTCGGCCACGATCTGGCGGACCTCGGCGACGTGGTCTTCCGCGAGGATCTCCAGCACTTCGAAGGTCAGATTGCGAAGCCGCTCGGCCTCGCGCTCGGACAACCCAGGAATCAGGCGACCGATCTTGCGGGCGAGGATTTTTCTAACGTCGTCATCGACGTCGCTGGCCAGAAGCTTGTCGGCTTGGCGCGGCGTCGAGGCGTTGGCGGCGATCTCGGCACGGACGGACGGCGACTTGTCGTTCGCGAGAAAATACAGGATCTCGGGGCGAGCATCCTCACGACTGGCGAGGTCGGCACGCACCTCGGCGTCGGGATGCGCCACCAACTCCTTCTCCTGATCGTAGGTGATCGGCGGCTTTTGCGTCCCGCGCTCCAACCAAACAGCCGACTAAGCATGTTCTCTCCGCGCTCTCTCCACGGTCGGCAATCCGGGACCCGGGGATATGACCCAGCGGCCCTTTCCGCCGCGTTTCGAGTGATACATCGTCTCATCGGCGCGATGCACCAGGGCCTCGAATTTCTCGTCCGAGGCGGGATCCGTCATCGCCACACCGATCGAAATTCCGAGCGGGAAATCGTCACTGCCGGAATAGGGACGCAGCACCCGGCTTTCTCCCAGGAGAAGATCCGCCTTGGCCTGCGCCGAAGGCATGTCGGTTTCCTCCAGCCACATCGCGAATTCGTCGCCCCCGAGGCGCGCGACGATGTCCCCGGCCCGGCTCGTACGGACCAGCATTGCCGCCAACGCTTTCAGGGCCTCGTCCCCCTGCTGGTGACCGCGGATGTCGTTGACCTTTTTGAAGTTGTCGAGGTCGACGTAGAACAGCGCGGCCCGACGCTTGCTCCGCGCCAAGGCATGGAGGCGCCGTTCGACCTCCTCCGTGAAGGCCCGTCGGTTGAACAACTTGGTCAACTCGTCGGTTCACGACAACTCCTCGAGGCGTTCACGGCTCTCGATTTGCGCGATGGCGATTCCGAGGTGATCGCTCACGCCCACCATCAGTGCCCGATCCTCGTCGTCCCAGGGCTGGTCGCCCTCCGCCCGCGCCGCGCAAATCGCACCTTTCATGAGATTGTGATGTCGGGCGAGGCCGGTTGGCACATGCCAGGTCGTATCCGACAGGCGCACGAAAACATCGTCGGCGGCGCCGCCGAGTTGCGCGGCCACCGATTCCGACAAGTCCGAGGACGGTTCTCCGCCCGGTCCGGCGTGACGCAGCGGTCGGGTGAACCGGCCATCGGAGAAGCGTCGCACGACCCAGCAGTGGGTCGCACGCAGCGTCGTTGCCGTCGAGCGAACTGCGGCATCGAAAATCTCCCCTGGCTCGACCTCGGTGCGGATCGCGTTGACGATCTCACCGATCAGGTGTTCGCGGTCGCGCAATCGGCGAAGCGCCGAGTCGCGCTTGCGCGCCTCGGTTACGTCGCGGCAAACGCCACGCGCACCCAGCCACACCCGTTGCTCGTCGAACACGGGCACACACGACGTCAAGAGGCAGGCTGGTTCCCCCAGGGCGTCCTCCAGCCAAACCTCGATGTCGTTGAGCGGTTCGCGACTGTCGAAGGGAAATGGGCCCGGTTCACTGCCATCGGGGGGCGCGACCCGCATGTTGGCCGGCGAACGGCCAAACAACTCCCGCGCACCGTGGCCAAGGGCCCCGCGGTTGGAGACGAAAGCGAACGTGCCGTCGGCTTTGGTTTCCCAGGCGAAGTCGGAGGAGCAGCTGACGAGGTCCTTGAACAACTGACGCGAGGACACAAGGGCGTTGATGAAATTCCGTTCGAGCGTCGATTCGCGGGCCAAGACCAGGACGAACATTGTCGTTCGGTGGCTCAGCGGCAACGCGATGATATCGAGGGTCGTCGGGTCATCACCGCGCATGATCTCGATATCGCCCTGGGCCGGTCGGCCATGGGCCGCAGCTTCGCGAGCGATCTCCCCGATTCGCGGGGTCTTGCCCAAGCGGACGCCGTCGGCCAGTTCCGCCCCGGGTTGATTGGCCGCCAGGACATGGCCGCCGGAGTCGAGCAGGAGGGCTGGCCCAGGAAAGCCGGCTACGATCGCGCGCGGCGTCAGCGTCAACTCGTCCGGGATCTTGACGACGGTCGTGGTCACCCGTCCACCCTAACCGAAATCTGCTGGCTCTTGGACTCACCCGGCCTTGAACGGCGAGCCCCGCTTTCGCACACTGGGACGTGCCCCTTCACCACTCAAGCGACATTGCCGGCGCCGAGACCTGGGTGTTCGATCTCGACAATACGCTCTATCCAGCGCGCTGCGCCCTATTCACCCAGGTCGATCACCGGATCGGGCAGTTCGTCGAACGGCACCTCGGCCTGGACAGCGAACAGTCCCGGACCCTGCGTCGACGATTTCACGTCGAGCACGGTAGCACCCTTCGCGGCCTGATGACCGAACACACCATCGAACCCGAGGGATTCCTGAATTTCGTCCACGACATCGACTACGGCGTGCTCGATCGCAACGCGCGCCTCGACACGCTGCTCGCCGCGCTGCCCGGACGGAAACTCATCTACACGAATGGCTCGACGCGCCATGCCGTCAGCGTCCTGAGCCGGCTTGGCATCACGCATCACTTCCCGACGATCTTCGACATCGCGGCAGCCGACTATTGGCCGAAGCCCTTCGCCGAGCCGTACCAACGCCTGATCGCAACAGCGATCATCGATCCGAACAAGACCGTCATGGTCGAGGATACGGTGCGCAACCTGGGCCCGGCCGCCGCCTGCGGCATGACGACCGTGTGGGTCCGGCCCGAGCCATCGAATGCAGCGCCGGATTTCGTCCATCATCCCGTCGCAGACCTGGAAGATTGGCTCGCAAGGGTCCTCGCGGAGCGGCTGCGTTGACTCCCGGCCTTGCGCCGGTATGTTCTGCCGCCAAACCGGAGGGAGCCGACGATGACGGATCTGCAGGCGACGATCGAACAGGCCTGGGATGGCCGGGACAAGGTCAACGGCCAGACGCGCGGGGCGATTCGCGACGCCGTCGACCAGGCCCTCACGCTGCTCGACCGCGGGGAGCGGCGGGTCGCCGAGAAGTCACCGGCGGGTTGGGTCGTCCATCAGTGGCTCAAGAAGGCCGTCCTGTTGTCCTTCCGCCTCAACGACAACCAATCGATCGCCGGTGGTCCGGGAGCGGCGACACCGTGGTTCGACAAGGTGGCCTCGAAGTTCGAGGGCTGGACCGGCCAGACGTTCAACGCCGCGGGTTTCCGGGCCGTCCCGGGCAGCCTCGTTCGCCGATCGGCGTTCATCGCCAAAGGGGTCGTCCTGATGCCATCGTTCGTCAACGTCGGCGCCTATGTCGATGAAGGCACGATGATCGATACCTGGGCGACCGTCGGAAGCTGCGCCCAGATTGGCAAGAAATGCCACATTTCGGGCGGCGCCGGAATCGGCGGCGTGTTGGAACCGCTTCAAGCCAACCCGGTGATCATCGAGGACGACTGCTTCGTCGGTGCCCGCTCGGAGGTCGCCGAAGGCGTTGTCGTCGAAACCGGGTCGGTCCTTTCGATGGGTGTCTACATCGGGGCCTCGACCAAGATCGTCGATCGGGCGAGCGGTGAGATTCACTACGGGCGGGTGCCGGCCTACTCCGTCGTCGTGCCCGGCACGCTGCCCGGTCGGCCGACCAGCAGCGGCCAGCCCGGGCCATCGCTCTATTGCGCCGTCATCGTCAAGAAGGTCGACGCTCAAACCCGCGCCAAGACGGGAATCAACGAGCTTCTCAGAGACTAGCGGGCGACGATGTCGGGAACCTCGATCGATCCGATTGCGCTCGCCCAGGCGATGATCCGCTGCAACAGCGTGACGCCGGCCGACGGAGGAACGCTGGGCCATTTGGAAGAGGCCTTGCGTGGGCTCGGCTTCCGGTGCGAGCGCCTGCGGTTCGAGGAGTCGGGAACCGCTCCCGTGGAGAACCTTTACGCCCGCTGGGGCGATCGCGGGCGGAATTTCTGCTACGCCGGTCACAGCGACACGGTGCCGGTCGGCGACCGTGACCGTTGGTCCGTCGACCCCTTCGGCGGGGTCATCGCGGACGGCATGCTCTTTGGCCGGGGCGCCTCGGACATGAAGGCCGGTATCGCGTGTTTCGTCGCCGCATCGGGCCGATTTCTCGCCCGCGCCGGCAGGACATTCGGCGATTCGATCAGCCTCCTGATCACCGGCGACGAGGAAGGACCGGCAGTCAACGGCACGCGCAAGGTCCTCGAACACCTAGCCAGGCGCGGCGAGCGAATCGACGCGTGCCTGGTCGGTGAACCAACCAACCCGAACGAACTCGGCGACATGATCAAGATTGGTCGTCGCGGTTCGGTATCGGGCCAACTGCGCGTGTTCGGCGCTCAAGGCCACGTCGCCTATCCCCATCTGGCCGACAACCCGATCCCACGATTGCTGAAGATGCTGAACGCGATCACGGCGCGGCCCCTCGATCAGGGCACCGAGCATTTCCAGCCGTCGAACCTGGAGATCACCACGATCGATGTCGGCAATGCCGCCTCGAACGTCATTGCGGCCGAGGCGCGCGCCGCGTTCAACATTCGCTTCAGCGACCGCCACACCTCGGCCTCTCTCCTAGCGTGGCTGGAGCGCACCTTCGCCGAGGTCGGCGGCGCCTATGAGTTCACGCACCAGATCACCGGCGAAGCGTTTCTCACGCCGCCCGGGCCGCTGTCCTCGTTGGTGGCCCGAGCGGTCAAGGACTGCACCGGGCGAGAGCCCGAGCTCAGCACGACCGGCGGCACGTCGGACGCACGCTTCATCAAGAATTACGCACCGGTCGTCGAGTTCGGCCTGGTCGGCGCCACGATGCACAAGGTCGACGAACGGTCCAAGCTTTCTGACATCGTCGCCTTGACGACGATCTACGAGCGGGTTCTCGACCTCTATTTCGCCGCCCGATGAACGCGGCCTATGTCGCGACGTCGTTGCGCGGGGCGCTCCGCCTGGCGCGCTTCGATGCCGGTGGCATGGCGGATCTGGACCTCACGATCTCCGGGCTCCAGCGATCGTTTCTCGCCGCCCTCCTTTGCCTTCCCATCGTCGGCTTCTTTCGTCTGACGCAAACCGACGGTGGAACCGACACGGAATTCGTCGTCGTCCAGGCCGTGGGTTATGCCGCAGGTTGGGTGGTCTTTCCCCTTGCGATGGTTCCGATCGCGCTGCTCCTGCGGTTGAGCCGCGGCTACGTACCGTTCATCGTTGCCAACAATTGGGCGGTCGTCTGGCAGACGCTGCTGCTCGTGCCGGCCATGGTGTTGATGCGTTCGCCGACGACCGCCGCCTATTCGGCCGTGGCGTATTTTTTCGCGCTCGGCATTGTCATCGCCTATCAGTGGTTCGTGGCGCGTACGGCGCTCCAAGCTCCGGCCGTGACGGCGGTCGGAATCGTCGCGCTCCAGTTGACGCTGGACTTCGCGATCGCGATAACGACCGACTACCTGGCGTCGTCGGACGCGTAACCGACCGCGACGAAAAAAAGCCCTTCGGCGGGGGCGGTCGGACCGCCTTTCGTGCGATCCCGCGCCGCCAGCATCTCGCGGATCGCGTGCTCCGGCCACGACCCATCGCCCACCCGTTTCAGCGATCCCACCATGATGCGAACCTGGTTGTGCAGGAACGACCTCGCCTTGGCGTGCACCGTGATGCGATCTCCGTCGCGGATGACACGAAGTTCATCGAGCGTCTTGATCGGCGAGGCCGCCTGACAATTGGCCGAGCGAAAACTCGTGAAGTCGTGTCGACCGACCAGCGCCTTGGCGGCACGGCTCATGGCCGCCGCGTTGAGACCGCCAGGCAGGTGCCAGACCCGCCCGCGCTCGAACGTGGGCGGGGCGCGACGCGTGAGAATACGGTACTCGTAGCGCCGCCAAACGGCACTGAAACGGGCATGGAACTCGCCGTCGACCAATGTCGTGCGCAGCACCACGACGCTGTCGTGGCGCAGGAAGTAGTTGAGTGCGTTGGTCACGGTCTCGGGCGCCACGGTCTTGGCGAGGTCGATGTGCGCGACTTGACCCAAAGCGTGAACGCCCGAGTCGGTGCGCCCAGCGCCGAACACGACGACCGTCTCGCCACAGAACGAGAAGACCGCCCGTTCGAGGACCTCCTGGATCGACACACCGTTGTCCTGGCGCTGCCAGCCGACATAGGGCCGCCCATCGTATTCGAGATCGAGGCGATAGCGCAGCATTGCCTCACGCCACGCGCGTGCCAGCCGGCAGCGCCTGGCCGCGCAGGTACGCATCCGCCGCCATCGCCTTGCGGCCATCGCGCTGCAGATGCAGCAACCGGATCGCCCCCGACCCGCAAGCGATCGTCAGCTGCTCGTCGAGTACGACCCCAGGGTCGCCGCGTCCCTCCGCCAGTTCCGCCGCCAAGACTTTGACCCTGAAGCCCGCGTGCTGGAACCACGCCCCCGGGACGGGGCTGAGACCGCGGATCAGGCGATCGAGGACGACCGCCTCGAGTCGCCAGTCGATGCGCGTCTCCTCGTTCTTGATCTTGGCCGCGTACGTGACGCCTCGGGTAGGCTGCGGCGTCGCTGTGACCACGCCGCGGCTCAGATCAGCGACAACGTCCACAACCAAGGAGGCTCCGAGTCCGGCCAGCGCGTCGTGCAGCTCACCCGTCGTGGTTCTGGGTCCGATCGCAACGCGGGCCGTACGAAGGACGGGGCCGGTGTCGAGTCCCGCCTCCATCTGCATGATGCAGACACCGGTCTCGCGGTCGCCAGCCATGATTGCCCGATGGATCGGCGCCGCGCCGCGCCAGCGTGGCAACAACGAGGCGTGTATGTTGAGACAGCCCAACCGCGGCGCGGCCAGCACGGGCTTGGGCAGAATCAAGCCGTAGGCCGCGACGACGGCGATGTCAGCCTCGAGACCGATGAACGTCGCCTGAATCGCCGCATCGCGCAGCGCGACTGGCGTGTGCACGGGGAGGCCCAGGGCCACGGCTGCCTCGTGGACGGCACAGCGGCGCTCGTCATACCCGCGACCGGCCGGACGCGGCGGTTGGCAGTAGACGGCGACGATCGCGTGACCCGCCGCATGCAAGGCACGAAACGCCGGCACGGCGAAGTCGGGCGTCCCCATGAAAACGAGACGCACGGCGGTTCTAGGCTTCCGCCGGCGCCAAACGTTTTACCTTCGCCATCTTGCGCAGAATCATGCCGCGCTTGAGTGGCGAGAGGTACTCGACGAAGACCTTGCCCTCGAGATGGTCGATCTCGTGTTGCAGACATCGGGCCAACAACCCGTCGGCTCGGAGCGTGCGGATTTCCCCCTGTTCATCGAGGTAGCGCACGACGACAGCGGTCGGCCGAGTCACCTCGGCGAACTGCTCGGGAAACGACAGGCATCCTTCTTCGGTCAAGATCGTATCGCCGCTTTGCTCGATGATCTCGGGATTGATCAATTTGAGGGGTGCTGGCGCGTCTGGGGCCTTGGCGACATCGATCACGATCAGTCGTCGCGCAACCCCTACCTGGATCGCCGAGAGGCCAACCCCGGGAGCGGCGTACATCGTCTCCAGCATATCGGCGAGCTGGCGACGGACATCGCGGTCGACCACCGCCACCGGCTCGGAACGTCGCTTGAGTCGCGGGTCGGGCGCTTTGATGATCGGGAGGATTGCCATATGGTGGGCCCGAATCCGGGCTACGTCCTGCCCCTAGGTAGGCGGGCTTCCCGTCACCGTCAAGCCAGAGCGACCGATGACGTTGCCGTTCGACGAAACCGTACTCCCGTGGCTGCTCGTGGCGGTCCTGGCCTTGGCCGTCCTGCTGGCGCTCGTCGCGTTCGCGGCACGACGCGATCGTCAGCGCGCCATCGACCACAAGCTGGTCGAACTCTCGGTGGTGGCCTCGGGCCTGTCACAGACCCAAGCCGAGGTTATGGGGCGCCTGAAACAGCTCTCCGATGTCACGGCGAGCGCCCAATCTGAACAAACTCGTGTCGTCAACGCGCGCCTCGACACGATGGCGGCGCAAATGCGGGAAACGCTCGATCTATCCTCGGTGCGGACCGCCGAGAGTCTCGGTTCCCTGCAAAAGCACCTCTCCGTGATCGATCAGGCGCAGCGCAACATCATCGAATTGTCGCAGCAGGTCGTCGGGCTCCAGGATTTGTTGGCGAACAAACAAGCGCGCGGCGCGTTCGGGGAAATCCAACTGAACGACCTGGTGCGGAACGCCCTGCCGCCGGACGCCTTTGAGCTCCAGGCGACGCTCAATTCGGGAAGCCGAGCCGATTGCCTGATCCGGCTGCCCAACCCGCCGGGCCCGATCGCGATCGATTCGAAGTTCCCGCTCGAGGGCTACCAGGCGATGCGGGCGGCGCCCGACGAGGCGGCGCGGATCCGCGCGGCGCGGGAATTTCGCCTCGCGGTGATGAAGCACGTGCGCGACATCGCCGAGCGCTACATCGTCGTCGGTGAAACGGCCGAGTCCGCGCTGATGTTCCTCCCGTCAGAGGCAATCTACGCCGAGATCCATACGAACTTCCGCGACGTGATCGAGGACTCCTACCGACGGCGCGTGTGGATCGTATCGCCGACGACGTTGTGGGCGTTGCTCAATACCGTGCGAGCGGTCCTCAAGGACGTTCGGATGCGGACCCAGGCAAACATCATCCAGCGCGAGGTCGCCGTTCTGTTGGAGGACGTCTACCGCCTCGACCAACGGATCGTCGCGATGCAGAAGCACCTGGATCAAGCGGGCGAGGACGTGCGCCAGGCCCGGACCTCGACCGACAAGATCACGCGCCGGGGGGCCCGCATCCGCGAGGTCGAGATCGAGGCTCCCGAGAAAGCCGACCCCACCGCTCAATTGCCGTTGATCGATCGTCCAACGCGAAGCGCCTAGGTCGGAACCACGTCGGCGAACACGAAACCGTCGCGCTCCACGACGATGCCGGTGCGGCAGGCCACGGGCCGAGCGAACATCGGACCGGCGAAGGCGAACGAATGGAACTCCCCGTTCTCGCCACACGGATCGACGCCGGCCGGCAGATCGGCGAGGAACGTCTCGTCGAACGTACGACCGGCGAAGCGCCGATCGAGCTTGGTCGGGTCGATGCATACGACGTGGGCCCGCAGGCCTGATTCGATCATCGCCCGAGCCAAGCTTGATGTATCCCGAAGCCAGAGCGGGAACACCCCCTGCATGCCGACACGCGACAGCTGACGCTCGCGGTAGGCGCGAATGTCGGCGAGAAACAGATCGCCGAACACGACGTGCTCGATGCCTTGGGCCTTCGCCGCACGCATCGCAACGTCCATGCGAGCCTCGTAGACCTCGTTCGGACAGGGCGAGGGAATGGTCACGACGGTGAGCGGGAGCCCGGCGGCCTCCGCCTGGGCCGAAAGCAATGCACGGCGAACACCATGCATCGCAACACGGTCGTACACGTCGTTGACGGTCGTCAGCAGACCGACGACCTCGACGGCCCCCTCTTCACGCACGACGTGCAGCGCAAAGGCACTATCCTTGCCCGAACTCCACGCCAACAACGCCTTGGGTCGGTCCATCTCAGACGGGTCGCCGGGCTTTCATCGCCGCCGACAGGGTGCCTTCATCGAGGTAATCGAGCTCACCGCCGACCGGTACGCCATGCGCCAGCCGCGAGACCGTAACTCCGAACTCAACGAGACGGTCGGTCACGTAATGCGCCGTCGTCTGGCCGTCGACGGTCGCATTCATGGCGAGGATGACCTCTTTGACGCCGCCCGACTTGACCCGCGCGACGAGCGTGGCGATCCGCAGATCGTCAGGGCCGACGCCTTCGAGGGCCGAAAGGGTTCCACCGAGTACATGAAACCGCCCGCGGAACACGCCGGCCCGTTCCAGCGCCCAGAGGTCGGCGACATCCTCGACGACACAGATCACGTTCGGGTCGCGCCGCAGATCGTTGCACACCGCGCAGGGGTCCGTGGTATCGAGGTTGCCGCAGGTCGAGCAGACGCGAACGGCGTTGGCCACACCTTCGAGCGCCGCCATCAGCGGGACGAGCACCGTCTCGCGGCGCTTCAACAGATGGAGGACGGCCCGGCGCGCGGAGCGCGGCCCCAGGCCGGGCAGACGGGCGAGTATCTGGATCAGCCGTTCGATCTCGGGCCCGACCACGGCACCCCTAGAACGGCAATTTGAGGCCGGCCGGCAGGTTGAGGCCGCCGGTCAGCTTCTTCATCTCTTCGGCCATGTATTGCTCGACCTTGGCACGGGCGTCGTTATGCGCCGCCACCACCAGATCCTCGAGAATCGCCGCGTCCTCCGGACGCACCAAGGTCGGGTCGATTCGCAGGCGTCGCATCTCGCCCTTGCCGTTGAGAGTCACCTCGACCATCCCGCCCCCCGCCTTTCCGGGAATCTCGACCTGGGCGAGCTGGGCCTGAAACTCGGCCATCTTGGCCTGCATCTCGGCGGCCTGTTTCATCATCTGGCCAAGATTTTTCATGCGTCATCCTCTACCACGTCTTCGACCGAAGGGACCTCGCTCGCCTCACCGACGTCGGCCGCGTCGTTTCGTTCGACGACCTCGCGCACCTTGGCTCCGGGAAACGCGTCGAGCACGGCTTGCACGCGCGGATCGCTCTCCGCCTCGGCCTTGATCTTGCGGGTGGTCGCCTCGCGCAGCTCGTGCAACGTCGGTTGACCCGCCTCGCGCGACAGGGTGACGGTCCAGCGCGTGCCGGTTTCGCGATCGAGAAACTCCTTGAGCTGATGCGGCAGTCGAGCCGGCGCACGGTCGCTGAGCCGCACTTCGATCCGTCCCGGCTCGAATCGCACCAGGTGGACGTTGGTCACCAACTGGCTGCGCAGGATGAACTCCGTCCGCTTCTCGGCCAGGTCGACCACGTCCTGAAAGCTGCGAATGGACGGTGCCGTGTTGACGGCCGTCGTCGGTTGCGGGGTCGGAGCGCTCACCCGTACGGCCGGAGCCCCGGTCGCGACCGCCGCACTCCCCCGCGGGGCCATCGCGGCAACTGTCGAACCCTCGCTGGCCGGCGCTTGGCGGACCGGCGCCGGAGTCGCGGGCCGCCCGTCCTGCTGAAGTTGTCGTACCAGTTCCCCGGGGCTCGGCAGGGTCGCCGCATAGGCGAGGCGAATCAGCACCATTTCCAGCGCCGCGTCGGGGGATGGCGCTCCTTGCACCTCGGTCAACCCTTTGAGCAGGATTTGCCAAGCGCGCGACAATTCGGCCACGGACAACCGCGCCGCCATTTCCTGGCCACGAACCCGCTCGGCCTCCGAGGCCGTCAGGTCGTCGGCCGCCGCCTTCGTGACCTTGAGGCGCGTGAGCCAATGGACGAACTCGAGCAGGTCCTGGACCACCGCGAGCGGATCGGCGCCATGGGAGTGCAGGCGATCGACCAGGGCCAACGCGGCCGCGATCTCGCCCTTCATCAAGGCGTCGGTGAGGTCGATGACGAGCCCCCGATCGGCCAGGCCCAGCATGTCGCGAACCTGCTCTTCGCTGACGCGGTCCTCGGCGAAGGCAATCGCCTGATCGAGCAACGAAAGACCGTCGCGCACCGACCCTTCCGCGGCGCGCGCGATCAGGGCCAGCGCCGCCACGTCGGCCTTGACCTGCTCTTTCTCGGCGATCCCCCCGAGATGACGGATCAGCGCTTCGCCATCGAGGCGCTTCAGGTCGAAGCGCTGGCAGCGCGACAGCACGGTGACCGGAACCTTGCGGATCTCGGTCGTGGCGAACACGAACTTCACGTGCGGCGGCGGCTCTTCGAGGGTCTTGAGCAGCGCATTGAAGGCCGCGGTCGACAGCATGTGCACTTCGTCGATGATGTAGACCTTGTAGCGCCCGGCCGCCGGCAAGTAGCGCACGTTGTCGACGATCTCGCGGATGTTGGCGACCCCGGTGTGGCTGGCAGCATCGATCTCGAGTACGTCGACGTGACGATCCTCCGCGATCGCACGGCAGGGTTCGCATTGGCCGCACGGCGTGATCGTCGGTCCCCCTTTGCCGTCGGTCCCGACGCAGTTCAGGGCGCGCGCGATGATGCGCGCTGTCGTCGTCTTCCCGACCCCGCGCACGCCGGTGAGAATGAAGGCATGAGCGATCCGGCCGGTGGCAAAGGCATTGGCCAGCGTCCGTATCATCGCCTCCTGGCCGATCAAGTCGGCGAAGGTCGAAGGCCGGTACTTCCGGGCAAGTACGCGATAGCTCGAGGCGGCGTCGGCGGGCATCCGTTCGGTTCAGCGGCTAGCGGCGACCAAGGAAGGCGGGAGGCTGGACAACGACCCAGAAGCGGCCCGTTACGGCTGCTTCCTTCCGGACCTGACCGGGTTGGCGAGCGCCGCTGTCCGCCGCCAACCTCCCGAGGGGACTATATCGTATCGCGTGGGCGCCACCAAAAGGGCGCGTAGGAAAAATTGCCCGGAGCGGACGGTCTGTGCGACGCTGCCGGTCCCCATGGTGTTCGACAGCGCGTCCTTCCGCGGCAACGTCTTCGCGGGCAGCCACCTCGATCGTGACGCGACCCATCGCACCGACGAGGCGTGGCTCGATGCACGTTGTAGTGACGAGCGGAGTTGTTTCTTGCCGCTGTGGCACCTCAAGGTCCCAGTGCGACCTAACGGAGAAACGACTCTCGCCTGGTTGCCGCCGGCGGCAATCGGGGGGTCCGGCCTCGATCCACGGTCGGCCATCTACCTCGGCTCGGCCGAGGAACGCGCGTATTTTGCGCTCGATGCTTCGGCGCTGGCGGCAAACAACGACGCCGCGCCGTTCGGCGATCTCGTCGCATTCGAGGAGGCGCGCCTCCTGGCACCGCGAGTCCCGCGCGGGGAGGCGGCCGTTATCGCTCAAGCCCGTGCCCTGATCGATTGGCATGCGCGGCATCGGTTCTGCGCGGTGTGCGGGACTCCGAGCCGGGCCGAGGATGCAGGTTATGTGCGCCGCTGCACGAACCCGCAGTGCCGGGCGCAGCATTTCCCGCGGACCGACCCCGTGGTGATCATGTTGGTGGCGCACGGTGACGAATGCCTGATGGGGCGCCAAGGGCGTTTCCCGTCCGGCATGTACTCCACACTCGCCGGGTTCATCGAGCCGGGCGAGTCGATCGAGGAGGCGGTCCGTCGTGAGGTGTTCGAAGAAGCCGGCGTTCATGTCGGCGCCGTGCGCTATCACTCTTCGCAGCCCTGGCCGTATCCGTCGTCACTGATGATCGGCTGCCTCGCCGAAGCCGCGAGTCGCGAGATTCGCATCGACCTCAGCGAGATCGAAGACGCGCGCTGGTTCGATCGCGCCACGGTTCGCGAGGCCATCGAACGCGTGACCCGCGCGGCAGCCGATCCGTTCGCAAAGCCGGGCAGCGTTCCCGGGGTCGGCCCGCACGGATTGGTGGTGCCAACGCCGATGGCGATCGCCCATCAACTGCTACGCTGGTGGTCGATCGAATCCCGCTAGCGCGGCTCGTTGGTCTCGAGACCACGGAAGGGATGTGCCGGATAGACGCCGAGGATCTTGAGCTTGGAGGTGAAGAAGTGGAGTTCCTCCAGCGCAAGGCTGACGTTCTTTTCGTCCGGGTGACCCTCGATATCGGCGTAGAACTGCGTCGCCGTGAAGCTGCCGCCGATCTGGTAACTCTCGAGCTTGGTCATGTTGACGCCGTTGGTGGCAAAGCCGCCCATGGCCTTGTAGAGCGCCGCCGGCACGTTGCGCACCTGAAAGACAAACGTCGTGATCGCCGGACCCGCGCCGACCACCGGGCGCTGCGCGGTTCGCGTCATGATGACGAAACGCGTCGTATTGTGGCTGGCGTCCTCGATGTCGCGGGCCAGGATCTCGAGCCCATAGGTTTCGGCCGCAAGCTCCGAGGCAATCGCCGCCGCAGAACGCTCGCCCGAAGCGGCGGTGTCCTTGGCTGAGCCGGCCGTATCGGCATGGACCTCCGCCCGGACCCCGAGACGCCGCAAGAAGTTGCGGCACTGGCCGAGCGCATGGACGTGGCTACGCACGACCTTGATGTCACCGAGTTTGGCCCCACGCACACCGAGCAGGCAGTGGTTCACCCGCAAGAAGTGCTCGCCGATGATGTAGAGGCCCGAGTCGGGAAGCAGATGGTGAATGTCGGCGACGCGCCCGGCCACGGTGTTTTCGATCGGGATCATCGCCAGACGCGCGCGCCCCTGGTTGACAGCGTCGAACACGTCCTCGAACGACTGACAGGGCAGCGGCGCGAGCGAAGGATAGACCTCGCGGCAGGCTTTGTGGGAATAGGCTCCGAGTACGCCCTGAAAGGCGATCGCGTTGTCGGCGTTGGTGTTGGTCATGGCCGTCGCAAACTAAGCGCCCGGGCGTAGGACCGCCCGGGCGCGTTCGAGATCGGCGGGAGTATCGACACCGAGCGGAATCGTGTCAACGAGGGCCGCCGTGATGGTGTAGCCGGCCACAAGCGCCCGCAGCTGCTCGAGGCGCTCGCGTTGTTCGAGCACGGCCGGCGGCATCGTCACGAAACGTTCGAGCACCTCACGGCGGTAGGCATAAATGCCGATGTGGTGGAAGTACGGCCCCGCGCCCGAGGGTATCGGATTGCGCGAAAAATAGAGCGCCCGGCCGACGCGGCTGCCGGCGGCAAATCCCACCGCCGCCTTGACGACATTGGGGTTGGTGATCTCCTCGGCATCGCGGATCTCGGACACGAGCGTGCCGATGTCCGTCTCGGTATCGTCGAGCAAGCGAGCCGCCGTGCTGATCAGGCGCGGCTCGATCGTCGGCACATCGCCCTGCACGTTCACGACTTTGTCGAATGATCGCTCGGCGTCGATGCGATGCAGCGCTTCGGCAATGCGATCCGAACCGGTCGCGTGGTCGGACCGAGTCAGGACGGCACGCCCCCCCGCCCGTTCGACGGCGTCTGCAATCTCGCGCTCGCCGCAGGCGACCACGACCGGACCGACGTCCGCCGCGACCGCACGCTCCCAAACGTGGACGATCATCGGACGGCCCGCGATGTCGGCCAGCGGTTTACGCGGCAGCCGGGAGGCCGCGAGGCGGGCCGGGATCACGATCAGGGTCTTGGGCACGCGCGTTCGGAGGTGATGCGGCGTGACATATTGCCGCGACGACCATCCGCCTTTCGAACGTCCAAATAACTGATTGAATATTAACAGTTATTTCCGCTGACGGAAGGACGGGTGAATCCGCGGTGGTGGTCGAGGCCGGGCGAGCCGTCCGGTTGCGCCCCCTGGGGAATTCGCCGATATTCTGCGCCGGTCTTTCGCCCGGTGAGCTCCATGGATATGTACGAAATCAACCGTTTCGCCGGAGTCATATTGGCGACGTTGCTGTTTGTCTTCGTCCTGGCCCGGGTGGGCGAGGGCGTGGTGCACCCGACCAAGCTCGAAAGCCAAGTCTACGGCACGATCAACGTCGAGGAAGCGACCCCGAAAGGCGGACCGGAGCCGGCCGCCGCACCCTTGCCGGTGCTGCTCGCCTCGGCCAATCCGACCGAGGGCGAAAAGGTTGCCAAGAAGTGTGTGTCCTGCCACACCTTCGAAAAGGGCGGCGCGAACCGCATCGGGCCCAACCTGTTTGGCGTCGTCGGCGCCAACCGCGGCCGGGTCGATGGCTTTGCTTACTCGGCTGGTATGAAGTCCGGCACCTGGAGCTACCCTGATCTCGACCACTTCCTGCGGGCGCCCAAAGAAGTCGTTCCCGGAACGAAGATGACGTTTGCCGGCATCCGCAGCGCTCAGGAACGCGCCAATCTATTGGCCTATTTGCGCCGGCAACACGAAAACCCGCCCGCCCTACCCACCCCGTAAGGGAGTTGCGGCCGGAGTTCTCGGCAACGACAATCCGGCATGGCGTCTGGTGCGTGCCCCGCTGAGTTCTGCGCCTTTGCCCACGAACTCGCCGATGCCTCCGGCGCCATCATCCGGAGCCACTTTCGCTCGCCATTCGCCGTCGATACCAAGGCCGACCAATCCCCCGTGACCGTCGCCGATCGCGGGGCGGAGCTGGCGATCCGAGACTTGATCGGCAGGCGCTTTCCGGATCACGGCATCATCGGCGAAGAATTTCCTGCGGTTCGTTCCGATGCCGAACACGTCTGGGTGCTCGATCCGGTCGATGGGACCCGCGCCTTTGTCGCGGGCAAACCCCTGTTCGCGACCCTGATCGCCCTGGTATCCCGGAATCGCCCGATCCTCGGGGTGATCGATCAGCCGGTGCTCGGCGAGCGCTGGCTGGGAGCCGTGGGCCGGGGCACGACCATGAACGGTGCCGCGGTCCGCACGCGCCGGGTTTCTTCGCTCGATCAGGCCCTCTTGAGCGCCACCTCACCCGAGATGTTCGAAGGCGCTGATGCCGTCGCCTTCGAGCGGCTGAAGCGCGCGGTTCGCCAGAACCATTGGGGTGGCGATGCCTATGGCTACGCGCTGCTGGCCAGCGGCCAAATCGATCTCGTGGTCGAGTCGCGGCTCAAGTTCTACGACTACGCGGCTCTGGTGCCGGTGATCGAAGAGGCTGGCGGGGCCATTCGCGATTGGGCTGGGCAGCCCCTCTCGGCAGCCAGCGACGGACACGTGTTGGCCGTAGGGGACGCGGGGTTGCTGGTCCCGGCCTCAGGGATTCTCACGCAATAGCGATCGAAGTGATGGGGCCCGGCCATGCCTTCGCCGTGGCGATGCCCTATGCTCCGGCTTGACGACGTTCGAGGAGGCGACGGTATGGCGCGGGGAAGCTGGTGGATCGTGGGTGCTGCCTGTGGCGCCGCGTTGTCGGTCACGGTGGCCGCGGCGCAGGAGAATGTCCGGAAGTCGCACGCGCTCTCGCTGTTCGGAGACATCAAGTACGGCCCGGACTTCAAGCACTTCGACTATGTCAATCCCGACGCCCCGAAGGGCGGAACGATCCGCCAATTCGGTATCGGCTCGTTCGATTCGCTCAACCCGTTCATCCTCAAGGGCCGCGCGGCCGCCATCGGCGGCGTCTTCGAGACGCTGATGTCTCGGTCTCTTGACGAGGCGAGTACCGTTTACGGACAGATCGCCGAGTCCGTAGAAACACCGACCGACCTGACGTGGGTGATTTACAACCTTCGCCCAGAGGCGAGGTGGCACGATGGCACTCCTGTTACGGCCGACGATGTCGTGTTCAGTTTCGACATCCTCAAGGCCAAAGGGCACCCGCACTATCGTTTCTACTACGCCAACGTCACGCAGGCCGAAAAACTCGGGGAACGACGGGTCAAGTTCCACTTCGAGGGCAAGCTCAACCGTGAATTGCCGCAGATCGCCGGGGAGCTCCCCGTCCTATCGAAGGCCTATTACACACGCGTCAATTTCGATGAGACCTCCCTCGAGCCGCCACTCGGTAGCGGGCCCTACCGGGTAAAGGCTGTCGACGCCGGCCGGTCGGTGACTCTCGAGCGCGTTTCCGACTACTGGGGCAGAGATCTGCCGGTCAATCGCGGCCAACACAATTTCGGGACGATCCGCATCGATTATTACCGCGACCAGACGGTCGCATTGGAGGCGTTCAAGGCACACGAGTACGACTTCCGGGCCGAGAATTCCGCCCGCAATTGGGCGACCGCCTACGATTTCCCGGCCAAGCAGCGCGGCGTCGTGAAGACCGAGGAAATTCGTCACCAGAACCCGACCGGCATGCAGGCGTTCGTGTTCAACACGCGACGCGAGCAGTTCCAAGACCGGCGCGTTCGCGAAGCACTGGCTCACACCTTCGACTTCGAATGGTCCAACCGGAACCTGTTCTTCGGCCAATACGTCCGGACGGCGAGCTATTTTTCGAACTCGGAACTCGCCGCCACCGGGCTCCCCGACGCCCAGGAGCTGCGCTACTTGGAACCCCATCGCAAGGATCTTCTGGCCGAGGTGTTCACACGCGAGTTCAGGGCGCCCGTCACCGACGGCAGCGGCAACAACCGCGAGGGGCTCCGGCGCGCCACACAATTGCTCAAGGACGCCGGCTGGGAGATCAAGGACAAGGTTCTCACCAACACCAAGTCGGGCAGGGTGTTCGAGGTCGAGTTCCTACTGGCCGACCCGCAGTTCGAACGGATCGTTTTGCCCGTCGTCCAGAACATGGAACGCCTGGGCGTCAAGGCTCGGGTGCGCACGGTCGATACCGCGCAATATCAGCGCCGCGAGGACGAGTTCGATTTCGACATTGTGATCACGACATTCGCGCAATCGCTGTCTCCGGGGAACGAACAGCGTGACTTCTGGGGCTCGAAGGCGGCCGATGAAAAGGGCAGCCGCAACCTGGCCGGCATCAAACTGGCGGCGGTCGACGATCTGATCGAGAAGATCATCGAGGCGCCCGATCGCCAGCAGTTGATCGCCGTGACCCGCGCCCTCGACCGCGTGCTGCTGTCGCAGCACTTCGTGATCCCGCAATTCCACATCCAAAGCTACCGCCTCGCCTATTGGGACAAGTTCGGGCGCCCCGTCGCACCGCCCAAGTACGGGCTCGGGCTCGGTTCGTGGTGGATCGATCCCGCCAAGGACGCAAGCCTCGAGCAACGCAAACAGGCGGCCCGCTAGATGCGCCGTCCCGGGGTAGTCTCAGGCCTGCTGACGGCGACGCTGTTTGCGGCGGCGGCCTCCGCCGAACCGCGGCATGGCTACTCGACGTTCGGAGAACTCAAGTACCGACAGGACTTCGCCCATTTCGACTACGTGAACCCGATTGCTCCCAAAGGCGGCGAGGTTCGCTTCGGTCATGGCCAGGGATCGTTCGACAACCTCAACCCGTTCATCACGCGGGGAATTCGTCTGCCCGGAATGTCGGCCACGATCGTCGGGTTGCCGTTCGAATCGCTCATGACGGCGGCGGGAGACGAGCCTGACAGCTTCTACGGGCTGATCGCCGAATCGATCGACGTGGCAACCGACCGGCGCTCGGTGACGTTCGCGCTGCGCGAAAGCGTGCGTTGGCACGACGGCTCTCCGCTCACGGTCAACGACGTTGTGTTTTCCTTCGAAACGCTGCGCGACAAGGGCGCGCCGCAGTACCGACTGCTCTACCGCGACATCGAACGCGTCGAGGCGCTCGATCGTCGCCGCGTTCAGTTCCGTTTTCGCGACGGCGCCATTCTGCGGGACCTGCCGCAGCTGGCCGCCGGCATGCCGATCCTGTCGAAGAGCCATTTTTCGCGGGTCGAGTTCGACCGAACGACGCTCGACCCGCCGCTCGGCAGCGGACCCTACCGCATCGTCGAGGTCGTCCCGGGCCGCTCCTTGATTCTCAAGCGTGTCGAGAACTATTGGGGTCGCGACCTCGCGGTCAACCGCGGTCGCTGGAACTTCGACCAGATTCGCCTCGAATTCTATCGCGACCGCTCGGTCGAGTTCGAAGCCTTCAAGGCGGGCGAATTCGATTTCCGCGAGGAATTCACCTCGAAGACCTGGGCCACCGAATACGACTTTCCGGCCGTCAAAGACGGTCGCGTGGTGCGCGAGACGATTCCCGACGAAGCACCGGCGCCGCGCCAATATTTCGTCTTGAACGGCCGGCGGGAAAAATTCTCCGATCGCCGGGTGCGCGAGGCCTTTGCCCTCGCATTCGATTTCGAGTGGACCAACAAGAACCTGTTCTATGGGATCTACGAACGAACGAAGAGCGTGTTCCAGAACTCGGACATGGCCGCACGCAGCTTGCCCGACGGGCTCGAACTCGAGTTCCTCAACCCCTATCGCGACAGGCTGCCCCCCGAGGTGTTCACCCAGGTGTGGGAGCCGCCGGTCACGGACGGCACCGGCAACAACCGGACCCAACTCGCCAAGGCGCGCAACCTGCTCGCCGCCGCCGGTTGGAACGTCCGCGACGGCAAGGCGCGCAACGCCCGCGGCCAGGTGTTCGAAATCGAGTACCTGATGGAGGAGCCGACGTTCGAACGCATCTTTGCGCCGGTCGTGCGCAATCTCGAACGCCTCGGGATCGAGGCCCGCATGCGTCAGGTCGAATCGGCGCAATACGCCAGCCGCATGCAGACCTACGATTTCGATGTCACCACCAAAGCCTTCGCGACCCCAACAACGCCGGGGATCAGCGAGCGGAACTTCTGGAGTTCGACCGCGGCCGCGACCGAGGGCAATCTCAACTACGCCGGGATTGCCGATCCGGCGATCGACGACATGCTCGAGCGCATCGCCAATGCCCAGGATCGCGCCACCCTGCGCGCGGCCTCGCGCGCCCTCGACCGGACGCTGCTGTGGAACCACTACATCGTGCCGCAGTGGTTCCGCGCCAACGACCTGTTCGCCTATTGGGACATGTTTGCGCGACCCGCCATTCGGCCAAAATTCGCGCAAGGCGTGCTCGATACCTGGTGGATCGACCAGGCCAAAGCCGCCAAGATCGACCGCACCCGACGCTGAACCACTTACCTCGTGCTCGCGTACATCATCCGCCGCCTGTTGCTGATCATCCCGACCCTGTTCGGGATCATGGTCATCAATTTCGCCATCGTGCAGTTCGCGCCCGGCGGCCCGGTCGAGCAGTTGATCGCCCAGATTCAGGGGACAGCCGTCGACCCGACGGCCCGCTTTTCGGGCGGCACCGCCGATACCGCGCAAGGCCAGGGTCAAGCCAGCGGGGCGAGCGAGTCGAGCCAGTCGCAGTACCGTGGTGCCCAGGGATTGCCGCGCGAGTTCATCGCCGAGATCGAGAAGCTCTATGGCTTCGATCGCCCGGTGCACGAGCGCTTCGCCCTGATGATGTGGAACTACATCCGCTTCGATTTCGGGACGAGCTACTTTCGCGACCGCTCGGTCGTCGACCTGGTGATCGACAAGCTGCCCGTCTCGATCTCGCTCGGCCTGTGGACGACATTGCTGATCTACCTCATCAGCATCCCGCTCGGAATCCGAAAAGCCGTTCGGGACGGTTCGCGATTCGACGTATGGTCGAGCACGATCATCATCATCGGCAACGCCATCCCGGGGTTCCTTTTCGCGGTCCTCCTGATCGTGCTGTTTGCCGGCGGCTCGTACTTCAAGGTCTTCCCGCTGCGCGGCCTGGTCTCCGACAATTGGAGCGAACTCGGCTTCTTCGCTCAGATTTTCGACTACCTCTGGCACATGGTGTTGCCGGTCGTGGCCATGGTGCTGGGGGGCTTTGCCGGGCTCACCATGCTCACGAAGAACTCGTTCCTCGACCAGATCAACATGCAATACGTGACGACGGCGCGCGCCAAAGGGCTGAGCGAACGCCGCGTGCTCTACGGTCACGTGTTCCGCAACGGCATGCTGATCGTGATCGCTGGTTTTCCGGGTGCGTTTCTCGGCATCCTATTCACCGGCTCGGTGCTGATCGAGATCATCTTCTCCCTCGACGGCCTCGGGCTCCTGGGCTTCGAGGCGACGCTCAGTCGCGACTATCCGGTGATGTTCGCGACGCTCTACGTCTTCACGCTGATCGGGTTGTTGCTGCGCCTTATCGGCGACCTCACCTACCACTTCGTCGATCCGCGGATCGATTTCGAGCGGCGCGATGTCTGAGGCCGTCATCACCACGACCAGGCGAACCGTGGCGGATGACCATGTGTTCGGCCTGCGGCTCACGCCCCTCGCGCGACGGCGCCTGCGGAATTTTCGCGCCAACCGTCGTGGCTTCTGGTCGCTGGTCGTTTTCGCCGTTCTCTTCGTCGGGTCGCTGTTTGCCGAGTTCATCGCCAACGACCGACCGTTGCTGGTGTCCTTCGAGGGCCGCTGGCTGGTTCCGGTCCTTGTCGACTACCCCGAGACCCGCTTCGGCGGCGATTTCGAGACCGCGGCCGACTACCGCGACCCCTTCGTCCGTGGATTGATCGACGAGCGCGGGTGGGCGGTGTGGCCCGCGGTTCCGTTCAGCTACCGGACGATCAATTACCAACTCAGCGTTCCGGCCCCGGCACCGCCGTCTGTGGACAACTGGCTCGGCACCGACGACCAGGGGCGCGATGTGGTAGCACGCCTGATCTACGGCTTCCGTATCTCGGTGCTGTTCGGGCTCGTTCTCACGCTGATCAGTTCGATCATCGGCATCGCGGCCGGCGCATGGCAGGGCTATTCCGGCGGGCTCGTCGATCTCGTGTTCCAGCGCTTCATCGAGATCTGGAACGGGATTCCGGTGTTGTTCCTGCTCATCATCCTCGCCAGCATCATCCAACCGTCGTTCTGGATGCTGATGGGAATCCTGCTTCTGTTCTCCTGGGATGCCCTGGTGGGTGTGGTGCGAGCCGAGTTCCTGCGGGCGCGCAATTTCGACTACGTTCGCGCCGCCCGCGCCCTCGGCGTTCGCGATGCCAAGATCATGTTCAAGCACCTGCTGCCCAACGCCATGGTTTCGACCTTGACATTCCTCCCGTTCATTCTCGCGGGATCGGTCACGATCCTCACCTCGCTCGACTTTCTCGGCTTCGGCCTACCGCCCGGGTCGGCCTCGCTCGGCGAACTCCTGAACCAGGCCAAGAACAATCTCACGGCCCCGTGGCTCGGCCTCACCGCGTTCCTCTCGATTGCGGTGATGCTGGTGTTGCTCATCTTCGTCGGCGAGGCGGTCCGCGACGCCTTCGATCCACGCAAGAACCTCGGATAAGCGATGGCGCTCCTCGACATTCGCGATCTCTCGGTGAACTTCCGCGTCGCCGGTGGCGAAGTGGCGGCTGTCCGACGCGCGTCGTTCCAGATCGACAAGGGGGAGACCGTCGCCCTCGTGGGCGAATCGGGCTCTGGAAAATCGGTAACCGCACTTTCGGTCTTGCAGCTGCTGCCCTACCCGGTCGCTTCGCACCCGAGCGGTTCGATCACGGTCGATGGTGTCGAGATGATCGGCGCCAGTGAAACGACGCTCCAGAAGATCCGCGGCAACCGCATCACCATGGTCTTCCAGGAACCGATGACGTCGCTCAACCCGGTTCACACCGTGGAGCGGCAGGTCAACGAGGTGTTGTTGCTGCACCAGGGCATGAGTACCGCCCAGGCACGCGCCCGGACGCTCGAACTCCTGCACATGGTCGGGCTGCAGGAGGCCGAGCGCCGTCTCGGAGCCTACCCCCACGAGCTCTCGGGCGGCCAACGCCAGCGCGTCATGATCGCGATGGCGCTCGCCAACAAGCCCGATCTGCTTATCGCCGACGAGCCGACGACCGCCGTCGACGTCACGATCCAAGCGCAACTGCTCAAGCTCCTGGGCGAGCTGCAGCAAAAACTCGGCATGGCGATGCTGTTGATCACGCATGATCTCGGCATCGTGCGAAAAATCGCCAAGCGTGTTTGCGTGATGCAACAGGGAGCGATCGTCGAGCAGGGCGACACCGCGCAGGTGTTCGGCGCGCCACAGCACCCCTATACGAAATTGCTCCTGGCCGCGGAACCCAAGGGGCGGCCGCCGCAACGCCCCGACGGTGCGCGGCCCGTGATGCGCGGCACCGACGTCAAAGTACACTTCCCGATCAAGAAAGGTGTGTTCAAGCGGACCGTCGCCCACGTCAAGGCGGTGGACGGGGTCAGTCTCACGGTGCGTGAGGGCCACACAGTCGGCGTCGTCGGCGAAAGCGGTTCAGGCAAGACCACGCTCGGTCTCGCGCTATTGCGGTTGCTGCGCAGCCAGGGCGCGATCGTGTTCGCGGAACTGGCGATCGACGGGTTGGGCTGGCGTGACCTGCGACCGCTCCGGCGCAGCATGCAAATCGTTTTTCAGGACCCGTACGGAAGCTTGAGCCCGCGCCTGTCGGTTGGCCAGATCATCGAGGAGGGCCTGCTCGTTCACACCGGCCTGCGTGACCGCGACGAACGACGACGGGTCATCGGCCAGGCCCTTTCCGAGGTCGGGCTCGACCCCGAGACTCAAGACCGCTACCCGCACGAGTTCTCCGGGGGGCAGCGCCAGCGCATCGCCATCGCCCGCGCGATGGTCCTGAAGCCGAGGTTCGTCGTCCTGGACGAACCCACCTCGGCGCTGGACATGTCGGTGCAGGCTCAGATTGTCGATCTCTTGCGCGACCTGCAGCAGAAGCACAACCTCGCCTACCTGTTCATCAGTCACGATCTGCGCGTGGTCCGGGCGATGGCCGACGAGGTCATCGTCATGCGCGACGGTCGCGTGGTCGAGTCCGGAACGGCGGAGCAGGTTTTCGATCACCCGCAGACCGACTATACGAAGGCCCTGATGGCCGCCGCCTTCGAACTCGACGTGCGCTACGTCGACGCCGTCCGCACCTAGCTAAGTCGCACGCACCCGCGCGGCGAAGGAGTCGAGGTAGACGCTGCCCTTCACCGTGCGTTGCAGCAACCGGCTGCGACCGTCCTCGGCGTTGGGCAGGCGACGGACGAACTCGAGCTGTTCCAGAACATCGAGGGCACGCGTTACCGCGGGCTTGGCCAGTCCCAGCTCCCGACCCAGGCGACCTGCGGTGTGCGGCGGCGGCGTGAGGTAGATCGAAAGCAGGACCGCCGTCTGGCGTGCGGTCAGGTCGGGGCCTTTGTCCCGCAAACCAGCGCTGAGCACGTGGAGCCAGCGCTCGAGCGCCTGATGATCGGCAGCGTCCATAGGGCGGAATCTAGCAGCACCGGCGGGAAAACGCTGGCGCCCGACGCATCGGGCTTACGATCGACGATCGATCGACGGTGGGCGGTAATTCGGCTTGCCGCGGAGGTGGACGGCATAGTCGCCACCAACAACGCGTTGCTCTTCTTTGACGGCCAGGGCGTAGGTGTAGACCCAAGCGACGAGGCGCCCGTGTTGCCGACCGGCGACGGTGTGCTGCAGCCGCTGGTACTGGGCCGGCCAGGGCTTGGTGCCGCCGTGGGCCCCCTCGTACTGATCCAGGAGGTCGAGCGTTGGCTTTGGGGTGAACAGGCGGTAGACCTCGCCCTGCACCTTGTCGGTCAACCGATCGGACAGCACGAGCCCGGGAAAATTCCCGAGGTCGTAGAGACAGCCCTGAATGATGGCCTCGTCCACGAACGATGCATGTTCGCGGAACAATTCGTGGGCGGGCGCCCCGACAGCCCGGCGCAGCGTGCCATAGACGAACAACAGATCGTTCACGATCGAAGGCCTCGGTCGTTGTTCGTCATCAGCCGTAGCGATCTTCGAGCAGCCCAAACAGAGCCCGCATGGTCATCGCCTCACCGCCGTAGGGCCGACCGGGCTTGTCGGAGTCGTTCCAGGCGAACAGGTCGAAGTGCGCCCACGCCTGGGACCGGGTGACGAACTCCTTCAGGAACAACGCGGCCGTGATCGCTCCGCCAAATCCGCTGTCGGAGGAGTTGGTGATGTCGGCAAACTTGCTGTCGATCATGCGACGGTAGGGCGCCCACAGCGGCAGACGCCAAACGGGATCGTCGTGGCTCGATCCGAATCTGGTCACATCCTCGGCCAATTGGTCGTCATCGGTGAAGAGCGCCGCCAATTCTGGCCCGAGCGCCACGCGGGCAGCGCCGGTAAGGGTCGCAAAATCGAGCAGCAGCTCCGGTGCCTCCTCATCGGCGAGGGCGAGCGCATCGCACAGGATCACCCGCCCCTCGGCATCGGTGTTCCCGATTTCGACCGACAGGCCCTTGCGCGTGCGGATCACATCCCCCGGCCGATAGGCGTTTCCGGCGATCGCGTTTTCGACGGCCGGGATGAGAACGCGCAGGCGAACCCGCAATTGCGAGGCCATGATGAGTTGTGCGAGGCCGAGCGCCGTCGCAGCCCCGCCCATATCCTTCTTCATCCAGCGCATGCCCGAGGCTGGTTTGATGTCGAGCCCCCCGGAATCGAAACACACGCCCTTGCCGACCAAGGTCAACTTGGGAGCATCGGCCGGGCCCCAGCGCAGATCGATCAGGCGAGGTTCACGCGCCGCGGCGCGTCCGACGGCATGGATGGCGGGAAAATTGCGCCGCAATAGATCGGCCCCGACGATGACCTGGACCTTGGCACCGAAGGCCCGGGCCACCTGTTTCACGTTCGCGGCCAGCGCGTCTGGTCCCATGTCCTCGGTCGGTGTGTTGATCAGGTCGCGGACGAGCGTGTGGGCCTCGATCAGGTGTTCGGCGCGAGTGCGGTCTGCGTTCGCCGGCCACACCAGGGAGGCATGGCCGTTCCCGTTGCGCTTGTAGCGCTGGTAGCGATACGTGCCGAGACCCCAACCGACGGCGGCCATCGTGGCATCGCGGGCGCTCATCGCCGTTGCGAGACGAAAAACGCCGGCCCCGAGCGCCCGCGGCAGCTCGGCAAAGGCGAAGGTGCCGACGCGGTCGGGGAGGATCAGCAGGACCCCCGGCTGGCGACGCCCGGCCCCCGGGATGCGGGCGAACTTGCCGGCAGTTGCGCGAAAGCCGGTATGGGTCAGCCACTGTCGGATGTCCACGGCCTGGGTCTTCAGCCAGGATCCATAGTCTGCGGCGGCAATCGACCAGATTGGCTGAGCCTGACGCGATCGAGTCACGAAGGTTGGCACGGGTTCCTCGTTGAAACGGCGGCCGAGAGTAGCGCGATTTCGCGAAACGGACAGGGGGCACGTTGACCCGGCCGGCGGCTTTGGCTACGCCATCGGCAGCGACATTGAGGAGATAGCCGTGGCCGATCCGATGACACTCGTTATTGGCAGCAAGAACTATTCGTCGTGGTCGTTGCGACCATGGTTGATCCTGGCTGCCAACGCCCTGCCCTTTACCGAGGTGATGGTCCCCCTCGGAACCGAGGAAACGACGAGCCGAATCCAGCAGCATTCACCGACCGGTCGCGTTCCCGTCCTCAAGGTGGGCGATCAGGTGATCTGGGATTCGCTCGCCATCGCCGAGTTCCTGGCCGAACGCTTCCCGGAGAAACAGATCTGGCCGCAGGACACCAAGCAACGCGCTCTGGCCCGCAGCATTTGCGCCGAGATGCATTCCGGATTCATGCCGCTACGCGAGCGTCTACCGATGAACATCCGGCGGCGTTACACCAACTTTGTCATTGGGAATGACGTCCAACCGAGCATCGAACGGATCGCGGCGATCTGGCGAGAATGCCGCAATCGCTATGGTCGACCGAGCGGTGGCGACTTCCTGTTCGGCCGATTCGGGGCTGCTGACGCCTTCTACGCGCCAGTGGTGACGCGTTTTGCCACCTATGGCGTCCGCCTTGATCCGGTGGGCGAGGAATACATGCAAAGCATCCAGCAATTGCCCGCCATGCAGACGTGGCGGCGCGACGCCGAACAGGAACCGCGCATCGACAAATACGAGTTCTGAGCGGCTAGCGGCGCGCCGCGCGGGCGAGGCCGCCCACCGTCAGCACGTTCGCGAGGACCATCGCGGCGGCGAGCCAGAAAACCCATCGCGGGTCGGAGTTGTCCATGATCCAGCCGAACACCGGAGGAATCACGGCGCCGCCGATCGATAGGCCGGTCGAGACGAAGCCGAACACCTTGCCCGCTTGACCCTCCGGCGTGACGTTGCGCACCAGGATATCGCGGCTGGGCTGAACAATGCCGCTGAAGAAGCCGGCGGCGCTCAAGGCCCCAAGCATGATCACGAACGGCATCGAGGGTAGTCCCGCAAGGACGATGAAGGCGGCCGTCAACAGGAAGCCGAACACCGCCGTGCGTTCGGGCTTGCCCAGCCGATCGACGACGACGCCGCCGGCGAGAATCCCGGCGGCGCCGCCGACGAGAAACCCGGTCAAGGCCCCGTTGGCAACCGAGAGGGGCGTCTGCTCGGCCGCGACCAAGGCCGACACGAGGAAGGCCCGAAGGCCGCCCGTACCGGCAGAAACCAAGAGAAAGAACAGGAACGCCATCAGGATCGGCGGCGAGAGCAGGAGCGCCATCCCGAGCTTCTCGGTTCTCCCGCCCGAATCCACGGCCTGCGACTTTGGCTTGGCGTCGGGCTCGGGCGCCTTTTCGTCGCTGAGAACGGAACTCTGCGACCACAACAGCAGCGCACAGACGATGCCGGCGACGCCGATCAGGATCACCGCCGTCCGCCAATCCATCCAGGCGGTCAGCACGATAATCACGGTCGGCGTGATCGCCCAGCCGACATTGCCGGAGAACGTGTGAACGCTGAAGGCTCGCCCGAGGCGGCTGCGATCGACCGAGGCCGAAAGGATCGCGTAGTCGGCCGGATGAAAAACGGTGTTGGCGATCCCTGCCACCATGAACAACGCCAACAACGCCCAATAGGAATGGACCAGACCGACCGCACCAATCGAGGCGGCCATGAGAATGAGCCCGCCGATCAGGAGGCCGCGACCGCCGATGCGATCGACGAGAAAGCCCACTGGAGTCTGACCGATGCCGCTCGCAATACTGAACGCCGTCATGACGAACCCGAGGGCGGCGTAGGAAACGCCGAACTCCTCCTTGAGCAGAGGGTAGAGTGGCGGGAGGACGATGGTGTAGGCGTGACTGAACATGTGAGCGGTACTGATCAGCCCGATCACCTTGACGTCACGTCGGTTGGTCGAAAGAGCAGCCGTTTGGTCCAAGCAGGCCTTTCCGCAATCCTCGGACGACACCTCCCGCCTGACGCGGGCAGGGCCCTAGTGACGGCGCGGACGACGCAGGATGCTGTTGCGCTCGGCGGAGCGAACGAATAGTTGAAGCATGCGGCCGTTGCGCCGCAGGGTCAACGGAATCTCGGCTCCAGCCTTGCCCTGAGCCCAGATCAGGCGAAAGGCCCGGGCGAGATCATCGACCGGCTGCCCGGCCACCTCGATGATCTGGTCGCCGGGTCGTACGTCGGCACGCTGCGCCGGGCCGCCGTTGGCGAGCCCGACGACTACGACCGACCGTTCCGACTGCGCGAGATAGACGCCGAGCCACGGCCGGGCCGCGACCCTTGTGTGTCCCCCACCCACCAGGTTGTCGTAGATCGGGGACAGCAGGTCGATCGGCACGAACATGTTCCCGGCGAGCTCGGTCTGTTCGCGCGCCTGTTGGACGAACAGCGAGCCGATCGCCGCCAGCCGGCCCTGACGATCGATCAAGCCGGCGCCGCCCCACGACGGGTGGGCCGGGGCGGTGAACAACGCCTCGTCGAGCAGGTACTCCCACGAGCCCGCGAACTCCCGCTTCGAGACAACGCGAACGTTGAGCGCATGACGACGCCCACCGCCAGCCCCGACGATCATCGGATCGTTGATCCTGACATCACGGACGCTACCCATAGGCATCACGGGAGTCCGGAGCGGGGCGTGCGCCATGATCAGTCCGAACCCCGTCTCGTGATCGTAGGCGAGCACCGAGCCGGGCACGACCCGTCCTTCGGTCGTCGTCATCCAGATCTGTTCCGCTTCGGTGACGAGATACCCGACGGTCAGGACGATGCCGTTCTCGCGGATGACCACGCCGTTGCCATAACGATCGGTGCCGAGAATCGGGGCGGTGAACACGTCCTCCGGCACCAAGGCACGCACGTTGACGACGGACGACAACGTCCGGTCGAGGTCAAAGGCCACGTCTTCGACCTGTGGCCTTGCGTCGTCTGGGATTTCCCAATCCTGCTGTTCGGACATGGTGATCGGACTTCTCTCCGTGTCTGATTAGGGGACTTCGCACCACTTTGCCAAGTGGCGTCGCTACAGAACCATCGCGAAAATTCGCTACAATGACCTCAGGGGAGGTCGCCGTGCATCGGCTGTGGCTCGTGATCGTGTCTGCCCTGGCCCTCATGGGGTCGGCACAGGCGGCGGAACGGCTGCCGATCTTCGACACCCACGTGCACTATTCGAACCCCGCCTGGAAGCCGTTTCCGCCCAAGAAGGCGATCGCCGTGCTGCGCGAGGCCGGGGTTACCAAGGCGTTGGTTTCGAGCACACCCGATGATGGGTCGCTGACGCTGCAACGTCATGCGCCGAGCATTGTGACTCCGGTTCTCCGGCCCTATCGCGGGACCATCGGCTCGGGCAATTGGACCCGCGATCCGGGCGTCGTCGAGTACCTCGCCGAACGCCTGAAGAAGACCCGCTACGCGGGCATTGGCGAGTTCCATTTGTTCGACTCATCCGAGGTCGACGGGCCGACCGTGCGGGGAACGGTGGCGCTCGCGCGGCGGTACGACGTGATGATCCACGTCCATTCTGGCGCCGCACCAATCGAGGCGCTTTTTCGCGTCGACCCCGGCGTCAAGATTCTGTGGGCCCACGCCGGCATGAGCGAACCAGCGAGCGTCGTCGCCGCTATGCTCGAGCGTTTCCCAACACTTTGGACCGAAGTGTCGTTTCGCTCCGGCGACATCGCTCCAGGAGGCACGTTGTCCGCCGAGTGGCGCGAGGTCCTAATCAAGTACTCGAAACGGATCATGATCGGCAGCGACACCTACATCACGCCGCGGTGGGAGAGTTACGCGCGCCTCATCGATGAGCATCGTCGCTGGCTCGAGCAACTCCCGCGCGACCACGCGGAAGCGATCGCCTTTCGCAATGCCAGCGCGCTCTACCGAATTAGGCCGGCGACATCCGCAGCGCGATCGACAACCCGACAGTGACGCGTGAAAATCCTTGGCTACGGCTAGAAAGACATGCGACTCTCGCGTCCGGCGGGGGACAAATTGGGGACTAGTAATGAACCGCCTTCTTGCGTGCGCCCTGGCGATCGCCCTGGTGTTTCTTGCCGGTGCCGCCCTGGCCGCCGGGGCCGACTCGCCCGCCATGAAAGGCGCGGAGCTCCCACTCATAGCGGTTGTCCCGTTCGTGGGTCTGCTGCTCTCGATCGCCGTCTTCCCGCTCGCCGCCCCGTCGATTTGGCATCATCACTACGGCAAGATCGCAGCCGCATGGGCGTTGCTGTTGTTCGTGCCGCTCACGATCGTCGAAGGCCCCTCGGTCGCTGCCTATGAGCTGCTGCACACGGCACTGCTCGACTACGTTCCGTTTATCATCCTGATCGGAACCTTGTTCACGGTGACCGGCGGTGTCATGCTGCGGGGCAACCTTCACGGCAGCCCCAAGACGAACACCGCGCTCCTCGGGGTCGGAACGTTGATCGCCAGCATCACCGGGACGACCGGCGCCGCAATGCTGCTGGTGCGGCCGGTGATCCGGGCCAACGACAACCGGCGGCGCAACGCCCACGTGCTGATCTTCTTCACGTTTCTGGTCGCCAACATCGGTGGTGGTTTGACTCCACTGGGCGACCCACCGCTGTTTCTCGGATTCCTGAAAGGCGTCGACTTTTTCTGGCCGACGATTCACATGGCCCTGCCGGTGCTGTTCGCATCGGTCATCGTGCTCGCGATCTTCTACGTGCTCGACAGCTACTACTTCCGGCGGGAGCAACTACCACCGCCGCCCGACCCGACACCGGATAGCAAGCTCCGCATCGAGGGTTGGTCGAATATCGGGTTGCTCGTTCTCGTCGTCGGGGCCGTCCTGATGAGCGGCGTGTGGAAGCCCGGCGTGTCGTTCGCGATCTATCACATCGAGATCGAACTGCAGAACCTGTTGCGCGATGTCCTCCTGTTGCTCATCGCCTACTGGTCGTGGGCCAAGACGTCGAAGACGACCCGTAGCGACAACGCCTTCAGCTGGGGGCCGATTCTCGAGGTCGCGAAGTTGTTTGCCGGAATTTTCGTCACGATCATCCCGGCAATCGCGATGCTGCGGGCCGGCGAGCAGGGCGCCTTGGCCAGCGTCGTACGCTTGGTCACCGACGAATCCGGCCAGCCCATCAATGCGATGTACTTCTGGTTGACGGGCCTACTGTCGAGCTTCCTCGACAATGCGCCGACCTACCTCGTGTTCTTCAACACTGCGGGCGGCGATGCCGCGCACCTGATGGGCCCGCTCGCAACGACCCTGCTGGCGATCTCCGCCGGGTCGGTGTTCATGGGGGCTAACACATACATCGGCAACGCTCCGAACTTCATGGTCAAGGCCGTCGCCGAGGCGTCCGGCATCAAGATGCCGTCGTTCTTCGGCTACATGGCGTGGTCAGGCGCCGTGTTGATTCCGGTGTTCCTGCCGATGACCGTCATCTTCTTCCTGTAGCCGCCACCCAACCGGTGGTGGCATCATCGAAGGACGATGACCGTCCTTCCGCTTTCGCTCGACGACAAATACGCCCAGCGTTCCGGGGATCTTTTCTTGAGCGCCATGCAAGCGCTCGTGCGCCTGCCGATGATGCAGCGCCAGTTCGATGAGGCGCGCGGACTCAACACCGCCGGTTTCGTCTCGGGCTACCGGGGCTCCCCGGTCGGTGGGTACGACCGTGAACTATGGCGGGCGCAGCAGCACCTCCAGGCCCACCATGTTCACTTCGAGCCCGGCCTGAACGAAGACCTTGCGGCCACCGCCATTTGGGGCACGCAGCAACTGCACCTGTTCGGCGGCAACCGTTACGACGGCGTGTTCGCCATCTGGTACGGCAAGAACCCAGGGCTCGACCGCTCCGGCGATGCCATACGGCACGCCAACTCGGCGGGCACCGCCACCCGTGGCGGCGTCCTGTGCGTGGTCGGCGATGACCACACCGGCAAGTCCTCGGCGTTCGGCGTTCAGAGCGAATACGCCTTCGCCGACTACATGATGCCGGTGCTCAATCCGGCGTCCTTGCAGGACATCATCGATTTCGGTTTGTTCGGTTTTGCGCTGTCGCGCTTCTCCGGCCTGTGGGTTGGCGTCAAGCTGGCCGGATCCGTGGCCGAAAGCTCAGGCACGATTCATGTGCCCGATCAACCTCCGGTGTTTGCCATCCCGGAGTCGTTCGCGCTCCCCGCTGGCGGCCTGAACCTGAGGTGGCCCGATGCCCAGGCCGCCCAGGAAGAACGCGTCAAGTATCATCGGTTGCCAGCGGCTGCGGCCTTTGCGCAGCGCAACTCCATCGATCGCACGCTCTTCGATACTCCGAACGCGCGCGTCGGCATCCTCACGGCCGGAAAAGCCTCCCTCGACGTGAGCCAAGCGCTCGAGGATCTCGGCATCGATCGCGGGCGTGCCGCCGTGCTCGGAGTACGGGTCCGCAAGCTCGGCCTCACGTGGCCGATCGATCGGCAGGGCCTTCACGCCTTCGCCCACGGCCTCGATCGCATCATCGTGGTCGAGGAGAAGCGCGGCTTCATCGAAGCCCAGGTCAAAGAAGCGCTGTACGGCGAGACCTATCGGCCGCTCGTCGTCGGTAAGGACGATGAGACGGGCCGGCCGCTGTTTCGCTCGACCATGGAATTCGAGTCCCTGGAGGTGGCGAGCGCCCTGGCGCGCCAACTGGCGACGGTGTTTCCAGAGGACGCGACGATCGCTGGGCGCAAACAAGAAGTCGAAGCCCGTTGGGCCCGGCGCAGCTCGGTCGTCGTCACTGCCAGAACCCCGTACTTCTGCGCTGGCTGTCCGCACAACACGTCGACCCGGACGCCCGAGGGCAGCGTCACCATCGGGGGCATCGGGTGCCACACGCTGGCCGCTTACATGGATCGCGGCGTGCAGACCTTCACCCACATGGGGGGCGAGGGCGCAACGTGGATCGGCCAGGCCCCGTTCACCGACCGGCCGCACGTCTTTCAGAACGTGGGCGACGGCACCTACACGCACTCAGCCTCGCTCGGCATCCGCGCCGCCGTCGCTGCGGGCGTCAACATCACCTTCAAAATCCTCTACAACGACGCGGTGGCGATGACTGGCGGCCAGCCGGTCGAAGGCCAGTTCACGGTGCCGCAGATCACACGCCAGTTGCACGCCGAGGGCGTGACACGCATCGCCGTGGTCAGTGACGAACCGGAGAAGTATGCGGGCTACCACGAACCCTTCGCCTCAGGCGTCACCGTCGATCACCGCGATGCTTTGGACCGGATTCAGCGGGAACTTCGTGGGATCCCGGGGGTCAGCGCCATCGTCTACGACCAGACCTGCGCCGCGGAGAAACGGCGACGGCGGAAGCGCGATGCCTACCCCGATCCCAAGCGTCGAGTCGTCATCAACGAACAGGTCTGCGAAGGGTGCGGCGACTGCGGCCAGGTTTCGAATTGCGTCGCGATCGTGCCCGTGGAGACCGAATTCGGGCGCAAGCGTCAGATCGATCAAAGCGCCTGCAACAAGGACTTCAGCTGTCTCAAAGGTTTTTGTCCGAGTTTCGTCACCGTCGAGGGCGCCGATCTTCGCCGCGGCCGCGGCCTCGCCGCTCCGCCGGACGTACCCGAACCGACGCGCGCAACCCTCAGTGGAAGCTACAGCATACTCGTCACCGGTATCGGTGGGACCGGCGTGGTGACCATCGGGGCATTGCTCGGAGTGGCGGCCCGCATCGATGGCATCCTTGCCAACGTCAACGACATCACCGGCATGGCCCAGAAGGGCGGGCCGGTCATGTCCCACGTGACATTGGCGCCGGCGGGAACCACGCTCGCGGCGATCCGGGTTCCGGTGGCGGCGGCCCGGGTTCTGATCGGGGCCGATCTCGTGGTCAGCGCCATGCCCGACTCCGCCCAACGGCTGGCGCCCGGGGTCACCGTCGGCGTCGTCAACACGCGCCGGACCATGACCGGGGAGTTCACCCGCAACCCGGATCAATCGTTCCTCGACACCGAGATGCGAGTCCTTCTGGAGCGTTCCGCTGGTGCCGGCGCGATCGCCTACCTTGCCGCAACGGACATCGCAGTGGCGCTCACCGGCGATGCGGCCATGACCAACACGTTGCTGCTCGGCTATTCGTGGCAGCGTGGCTGGATCCCGCTATCGCGCGCCGCGATCGAGCAGGCCATTCGGCTGAACGGAGCACGGGTGAGCGACAACCTGGCGGCGTTCGCCTGGGGACGGGTGCTGGCCCACGATCCAGCGAAGTTGCCGCTCGCCGTCCCGGGTCCGGAGCCCACGTCCCGCGAGGAGCACCTTGCCCGCCGCATGGCATTTCTGGCCGCCTACCAGGATGATGCCTACGCCGCTCGCTACAGGGCATTGGTCGACCGCGTCCGCGCGGCCGAGGCTGCTGTCACGGCCAATCGAACGTTGACCGACGCGGTCATCGCCGGGGCGTTCAAACTGATGGCCTACAAGGACGAGTATGAAGTCGCGCGCCTCCTGAGCGATCCGGCCTTCCATGCCGCGCTCGCGGCGCAGTTCGAGGACGGCTATCGGATCAAATTCAATCTCGCTCCGCCGATCCTCGGCGGACCGCCGGACGAGCGTACCGGGCGGCCGCGTAAACGGGCCTTCGGCAAGTGGTTGTTGCCGTTCCTCCGTGTCTTGGCACGCGGAAAATTCCTACGCGGGACGGCGCTCGACCCGTTCGGACGGACGGCGGAACGGCGACGCGAGCGGGCATTGATCGCCGAGTACGAGGCAACGATCGAACAACTCTGCCGCACGCTTTCGCCGGCCAATCACGCCAAGGCCGTGCAGATAGCGGCATTGCCGGCGACCATCCGTGGTTTCGGGCCGGTCAAGGAAATGGCGATCGAGAACGCAGCCGGCGAACGCCGGCGGTTGCTCGAGGAATACACCGCACTTCGCGGCTAGCGTGCCATCAACACCGGGATATTGGTCTGGCTCAGCATTCGCTGCGTGACGCCGCCGAGCAGAATCTCGCGCCAACGGCTGCGACTGTAGGCGCCCATGACCAGCATGTCGCTCTTCTGGTCGGTGATGATGTGCTCGATCACGGTGGCCGCGTCGTCATCGTGCCGCGGGCTGTCGAGGACCTCGGCACTGATGCCGAGCCGTTTCAACCGTTGCTGCAGTTCGCGCGCGGAGTCGTGCGGCGTGGGTGTCGCACCGACCGATAGGACCGTCACCTTGGCGCGAGCCAGCAGCGGCAACGCGTCACGCACCGCACGACCGGCCTCCCGGCAGGGCTTCCAGCCGAGCAGGATGCGCTCGGCCTTGATGGGACCCGCGAAGCCCGACGGGACGATGATGACCGGCCCGTCGGCCAACATCGCCAAGTGATCGGGCGGATACCCGATGAAGGCCTCTTCGAGACTTCGCGGCGCGGATTGGCCCACCACCGCGAGGTCGGCGTAATGCATGCGTTGTGCCAGCATCTCGACCGCCGGCCCTCGTTCGGCGCGCCAGTCCGCGGCGACCCCGGCGGCCGAGCAGACCTGCGAGAACGTGCGTTCACACTCGCTGGCCTTGCGTTCGGCCATGTGCCGCATCTCGGCGAGGAACGTCCCCGAGGCGCTGCGGCCCACGGAGACGGCTGGCATCGCATAGGGTTCGATCGTGTAGACCCCGCTGACATGGGCGCCGAGCGCCCGAGCCAAAGGAAGGACGCTTTTTACCCGCTCGTCGCTTTCGCGATCGGGCAGCAGATGCACGAGGATCGTCTTGATCATTAGAACACCTTAGAGGATGTGACCCCGGCGACCTTGACGCCGGTCAATCGATTGGCGGGAGGCTTCAGGCGCGCGCCAACTCCTGCTCGACCAGACGCACCCAGTAGCTCGCCCCGAGCGGCAGGATGGCGTCGTTGAAGTCATAGCGCGGGTTGTGGAGCATGCAGCTCCCTTCGCCGTCGCCGTTGCCGATCCAGATGTAGCAGCCCGGCCGCGCCTGGAGCATGAACGCGAAATCCTCCGAACCCATCATCGGCACCGGTCGCTTGTTGACGCCCTCGGCACCAACCAGGGCCTCGGCCGCGCGAACCGCGGCGGCGGTTTCCAGGTCGCTGTTGACCGTCGGTGGGTAACGCTTTTCATAGCGAAGCGTCATGGTTGCCCCCATCGCCTCGCAGAGGCCTCGGGCCACGCGCTCGATCCGTTTCTCCATGCTGGCGTGCAACGCCGGCGTGAATGTCCGGCAGGTTCCGCGCAGCACCGCTTGGTCGGGGATGATGTTCCAGGCATCGCCGGCGTGGACCTGGGTGACGCTGACCACGACGGCGTCGAGGGGATCGACGTTGCGGCTCGCGATGCTCTGGAGCGCCGTCACGATATGCGCGGCGACCACGACCGAATCGATCCCTTGATGCGGCAACGCCGCATGGGACCCCCGCCCCGTGACGACGATCTCGAACACATCGAAGGCCGCCATCATCGGGCCCGCCTTGGCGGCAAACGAACCGGCCGGCATGCCCGGCACGTTGTGCATGCCATAGACCGCGCCGACGGGAAAACGCTCGAACAGCCCCTCCTCGATCATGACACGGGCGCCACCTTCGTTCTCTTCGGCCGGCTGAAAGATGAAATGGACGGTGCCGTCGAAGTTGCGCGTCGTGGCGAGGTGCTTGGCCGCTCCCAGCAGCATCGCCGTGTGCCCGTCGTGACCACAGGCATGCATTTTTCCTTGGTGCTGCGAAGCGTGGGAGAAGGTGTTGGCTTCCTGAAGTGGCAGCGCATCCATGTCGGCGCGCAGCGCGATCGCCCGATCGCCACGACCTGTTGTCAGCGTTCCAACGACACCGGTTTTGGCCAGGCCGCGGGTGACCGTGATGCCGAAGCGCTCGAGTTCGCGTGCCACCAGATCAGAGGTGCGGCGCTCCTCGAAGGCGATCTCGGGGTGGGCATGAAGATCGCGCCGCCACCGGATCATTTCGTCGTGAGCGACGGCGAGATTGGGCAGAATCGACATCATCACTCCTCAGTCGAGCGCCGATCGGATCAGGTAGGTGCCGATGTCGGCGGGCTTCGTTTTGCGATCGATCTCCGCGGTACCGGCGAGCGCCCGTTTGACCATAAAGTGGTTCTCGACGTTCTCGAACTTGACCTTGAAGATGCCGCGGACTCCTTTGATCTTCGGGTACATGTCGGGATCCACCATCTTCTCCCGCGCCGAGAGCTTGGCGAGCGCCGCCGCGGGATCGACGCCTTCGACCTTCTCTTTCTTCAGGATCACCCAGTCGGACTGGCCGGCAAAGCCCGCCGCGTTCATGGCCGCGACCGCGGCGTCGGGCTTCTCCGCGGTGAATGCGACGAGATAGAGGTGTTTGGTGAGACCGACACTGTGACCCCACTCGGTGAGCGTTCGGCTCTTGGCAACATAGATCGACGGCATCGGCAAACCTATCGCGGCGATCGAAGTCGCACAGGCATGATCACGGGCCGCACCCGGCCGGGGCTTTGGCCGAAGGGTGCCCGGAGCGCAGGTCCTGGTCGATTTCGCGACGCATCGGTTCACCGCCACCGGTGAAACGCCAATGCACGTGGGTGGCGCCCTTGGCCGCGATGCAGGGGTTCTTCTGGCCTTGCGTGACCGCCTCCTCGAGATTCCCCTGCCCGATGAGAATTGCCCGCCAGGAATTGCCGTCTCGCCGGCAGAAGACGTAGTTGCCGTTTCGGCCCTTGTGTTCGAAGGCGACCGGCAGGGCGTCGACCGTGAAGACCCAGCCGTGACCGGTCGCGCCGAACCACTTTTCGGTTTGCATGAACCCTCCGGGCGACCATGCTAGGCTGAGCCGCGAGCGGGGAAAAGCCTATGCCGGAGGGTCGCCTTGCCTAACCCCCAGTTGCGCCGAGTGCCGCGAGCCGAGATGGACGCCGCGTTCCAGCGGCGCTTCGACAAGACCATGGCTCTCTTCGATGACGCGACCCCGATCGAGATCGGCGCCAATGCGCCCGCCGCGTTTCGCTGGTACCACGACGGCTTCTATCGTGAGATGTTCTACGGCGGCGTTGTCGACACGCTGACGATGGAGTTGCTGCGATATCGGCTCGCCCACGAACATGGCTGTGCCTATTGCCAGTTGGCCGATGCTCCCGCGGCGCGCGACGCCGGCCTCACCGAGGCGCAGCTCGATCGGATCATGGACGAGGACGATCCCGGCTTCGACGACCGCCAGCGAGCGGTTCTGACGTTCGCCAAACAGATGGCCCTGCCGACGATGGACGGCGAGTTGAGTCCGGAGTTGTACGATCGCCTGCGGCGGCATTTCGACGACGGACAGATCTATCACCTCGCTATGTGTGCGGCGGTGTTGACGGGGGTCGCCAAGATGTTGTTTGTGCTCGATCTGGTCGAAAAGACCGCGGCCTGTCCAGTCCGCCTTCCGCGCTCGTTGCCGCAGGCGGCGGAATAGCGCAATCATTCGTTACGGAGGTTCCGATGCCCAATACCCTATTGCGACGCGTGCCACGCGCCGAGATGAATGCGTTCCTGCAAACCCGATTCGACCGCTCGATGCGCATCTACGACGATGCGACGCAGATCGAGGTGGGCGCCAACGCCCCCGAGGTGATCGAGTGGTACTACGAGAGCTTCTACAAGAAGATCTTCTACGGCGGGCGCGTCGACGTGGTCAGCATGGAAATCCTGCGCAACCGGCTGGCGCACGAGCACGGTTGCGTCTACTGCCAGATGGGCGATGCCGAAGCCGCCCGCTCGGTCGGCATCACCGATGAACAACTCGATCACATCATGGACGATGACGCGCCCTGCTTCTCGCCCAAGCATCGCGCCGTGCTCAAGTTCGCGCGCCAGATGGCGCTGACCAACATGGAGGGCGAGCTGTCGCCCGAGCTCCACGACGAACTCAAGGCCCACTTCGACGACGGCCAGATCTACAACATGGGTGTGGCGGCGGCCGTCCTCACCGGATGGGCGAAAATGATCTTCGTGCTCGACACCGTCGAAAAGACCGCGAGCTGCCCCGTGCGGCCACGTCGACCGGTCGCCCAAGCCGCCGAGTAGGCCGCGCTCGAAACCGGCGATCCGTATGCGTCTCGGCATGTTCCTCATGCCGGCGACGCGGCCCGGCCGGCCGCTCGCCGACGTCCTCGATTGGAACCTCGAGGTCGTACGACGCGCCGAGGCCTATGGCTACGACGAGGTGTGGATCGGCCAGCACATCACCACCCCGTGGGAACCGGTACCGTCACCACAGCAGTTGATCGCACGCGCTCTCGGCGAGACGACCCAACTGCGCTTGGGCACGGGGGTCGAGGTGCTCTACCAACAGCACCCGGTGCGACTCGCGGCGGAACTCTTGCAGCTCGACCACTTGGCGCGAGGTCGCGTGATGTTCGGGTTCGGCGCCGGTGGGACGGTCACCGACGGCCAGCTGTATGGCCTCGATTTCAAATCCGGCGTTCAGCAGGAGATGGCACGCGAAGCGCTGCATATCATCCTCGACTGCTGGAAGCCGGGCGGGCCCGATGATTTCCAGGGTCGTTTCTGGTCCATCCGCCGACCGAGCGGCTACAACGACCGCTTCCACTGGCACCTTTCGCCGTTTTCCGACCCGACGTCACGGGTGGCGTTTGCCGGATTCATGCCCAAGTCGGGATCGCTCACGATCGCTGGCGAGCGCGGCTACATTCCCATGAGCTTCAATGTCGCGCCGGAACACGTTTCGGTGCATTGGGACTCGGTCTGCGCCGGCGGCGCGAAGACCGGGCGAAGCCCGTCACGCACCAACTGGCGCCAAATTCGCGAGATCTACGTGGCCGACACGACGGCCGAGGCCCGTCGCGCTGTGCTCGATGGCTTCATGGCCGAGTTCTGGGATCGTCATTTTCGCATCGTTGCGGGTGGCCTCGGGATCCTCGACATGTTCCGCCGCAGCGGCGCGCCTCCCAACGTCGAACCCGACAGCCGCTACCTCGTCGACCATGGCACGTGGTTCGTTGGCGATCCCGAGCGGGTTGCCTCGCAAATCATCGAACAGTACCGATTGACCGGCGGGTTCGGGGTCCTGCTTCAGATCGGCTTCGACTACGCGGACGCTCAGACTCGCGCCGGTTGGTTCCGATCCATGGAGTTGCTGGGTCGCGAGGTCCTGCCGCGGGTTCGCCGAGAACTTCAGCGCAGCGCATAGACGGCCGTGCGGCGGATCTCGGAATCCTCGAGCGCGCCGGTCATCGGAACCTGATACTCGGCCAACTGCACGAGACTGTCCCGTGGCAGGTAGGTTCGACCAGGATCGCCGATCAAGACGCGCGCCCCTCGATGGTGGAGACGTTGCAACCATGGCAGCAGCCGCTCGGCCATCGGGCGCTCATAGAATACGTCGCCCGCCAAGATCACGTCCCAGCCCTCGTCGCGATCGACGCAATCGTCTTCGATGGTCTCGATCACGACGCGATTGGCTGCGGCGTTGAGCGCGATTGCATCGATCGCGAACGTGTCTACATCGCTCGCCACGACCTCGGCCGCACCGGCGCGCGCCGCGGCAATGCCGGCCAAGCCGGATCCCGACGCAAAGTCGAAAACCCGACGCCCCGCGGATTCGTGACGATGGTCGAGCAGATAGCGCGCGAGGGCCTGGCCCCCCGCCCAGGCGAACGCCCAATAGGGCGGTGGAAGGCCGATCTCGCCCAACTGATCCTCGGTGGTCTGCCACAGCGAGGTGGCCTCGTTGGCGACGTGCAGGACGATCTCCGGCGCATGGGGCACCGGGCTCAAGCGCGTGTGTCGCACGATGAAGCCCCGACGATCGGCGATCGTCACGCGAGCGTGTCCAGTTTCGGCAAACGCTGACGGGGAAAGCGCATTGGCATTAGTGTCCGACAAATCGCCGCCCATGTCTGCCGCCGCCTCGATCCGGCACGTCCGTAGGGCTTTCCCGTTCCAGGCCTGGCACGACCACACGGGTGCGATCTCGGCGTTGAAGACGATCGTGGTTCAGAAAAGGCTGGCTTTCCGTCGATTGAGATAAAACTCGTCCTTCGGAAAAAGGTCGGTGTTCACGTCCTCCGAACGACGCGGGTCTGCCGGTGACCAGACGCGCACCCGGGCGCCCTGGATCGAACGCACCAACGATTCGTTGTCCCAACCGCCACGACGGAGATAGTCCGCCACGTCCTCTTGGCGCATCCGACCGATGAGACGCGCCTGATCGAACCCCATGGCACGATCGCTGCCTAGGAGAATCGTGTCGAAACCGACTTGAAGCTCGACGACATGATCGAACACGGCCAAGAAACTGGCGATCGTACGTGGTGTTGGCGCCCACTGGACCGCGATCCCTCCTGGACGCAATCGCCCGCGCAACTGTTGGAAGTACTCCGTCGAGTAGAGAAGGCCGCTGTGGGACGAACGCGGCAAGATGGCATCGGCCTCGATCACGTCGTAGGTCGCGGTGCTGGTGTAAAGCACACGCCGGGCATCGCCTACGGTCCACTCGTAGCGCGAGTCGCGCCACAGCCGGTCGACGGCCGTTCGCCCGCCCACCGACACGTAGCGCTTCATGACGTCATAGACCGGCGCAACGATCTCGACGACGTGAATGCGCCGGGTCGCCGGGTTGCTCCCGGCCCCATAGGGTGTCCCCCCGGCGCCGCTCCCCACCACGAGCACGGTTTCGGGACGCTCATGAGACAACACGCCGACTAGGCCGAGCAGGCCGTGAACCGGACTGAAGGGAACATTGCTCTGCGCGTGGCCGCCGATGAACAACAGCGCGGTGTCCGGCGTGCCATGGCGCAGCACGGCGACGCCGGTATGATCCTCCGCTACGATCACCCCTTCCCGTGCCGTCGCGCCGTGCAGCATCGACCAGAACCGGTCAGAAGCCGGAAATCCGATCATCATGACGACGAGCGCCGCGGCGAGCCCGAGGGTCAGGCGAGGGACGGCCGCCAAGCGCGGTGGCCGCCACGGCAGGGCACCGAGCAAAGTCAAAACGAGCGCGATGCCGACCAGCAATCGCAGCGTGTCGGCGCTGCCCAGCCACTGCAGCAGCAGCAGCCCCGTGACGGCGCTTCCCACCACGTTGCCGAAGATGTTGGCGACCTGGATCTGGCCCACCCGTTGACCGACGAGTGCCGGATCGAGCTGAATCGCTTTCTGGGTGATCGGAAACGACATGCCGAGCAGCGCCGCGGGGGGCACGACCGCGGCGGCCGCGATCGCCATCACGACGGAGATATGCCCGGCCGTGATCGCCGGCGTGCGAAAGAAGTCGAAGGCGATGAAACGTTGGCCGATCGTCGTCGCTTCATGGGCTTCGGCGACAAGCCACAGAGCCCCGACCGCATAGAGGGCAACCAGGCCCTGGAGTCGCAGAAAGACCCGCTCCGGATCCGCCATCCGGCGAACGAGCGCGGCGCCGAGCATCATTCCGAGCGCATCACCGACCAGGAACCAACCGAGCACGACGGCAAAGGCGTAGGCGGTCGACTGCATCATGGTGCCGAAAATGCGGAACCACACGATCTCCAGGGAAATGATGAGAGCGCCCGACACGAAGACGAGGACGCACCAGCGCCAGAGCTCACGGTTCGCGCGGTTCGCCACCTTCGGCGCCGCGCGAAATGGCGTTTCGATGGCGAATCGCGGTGCGATAACAATGGCTCCGGCAGCCACAACGAGGTTCACGATGGCCGCGACATAGACCGCGCTTTCGAACCCAATGGTCCCGATGAGAAAACATCCGGCCGTGAACGCGCCCGCGGCCGCTCCCAGCGTGTTCATGCCATAAAGCCAACCGATGCGTTGCGAGGCCGTGGCGATACTCCGCACGATCGCCTTCGCGAGCAGCGGCAGCGACAAGCCCATCAGGAACGTGGGAACCAGCAGGCCGACGAACGCAATCGCAAACACGAGCGGCCGGCTCGCCGCAAGACCCGTCAGCCGTTCGAATACGACGTCGTAAAACGCCAGTTTGCTCAGCGCCGCAAAACCGGCGATCCCAACCTCGCACAGCGCAAACGCGACAATCGCGCGCCGGTCGGAGAGGCGGTCGGCGATCCAACTCCCAGCCAGGCTGCCGATCCCGAGACCGAGCAGAAACGCCGCGACGACGATGGTCGCAGACACGGTGTCCGAGCCACTGAACAGGCCCAGCATCCGCTGCCAGGCGGTCTGATAGGTCAGGGCCGACAGCCCCGAGGCGAAGAACAACCCGAACAGCCACGCGTCGATACGCCCCGGTCGCTCCGCCGACCGCACGTGATCAATCACCCTGCGTCCCTCCCAACGGCGGCGCATTGTGACCGTTGAAGGGCATGCTGTACATGCGCCGCGTCGGCCTCAGGATCGCCACACCGGGCGGTCGTCACGCCGGCTGGCGCCGGAATTCGGCGATCGCCTCACGCGCGACACGAAATCCCTCACCTCCCGCCGCAACACCGCAATAGACGATGCACTGTAAAAGGGCCCCCTGAATTTCCTTCTCCGTGCAGCCGTTGCGCAGCGCCCCCAGCACATGGAGCCGGAGCTCGGGCAAACGGTTGAGGCCGGCCAGAAGCGCAACATTGATCAGGCTCCGGGTCTTGCGCGGGAGATCGTCCCGGCCCCACAGTTCGCCCCAACAGTAGGCAGCGGCAAACTCCTGAAACGGTCGCGTAAAATCGTCGAAATCGGCCAGCGACTTGGTGTGATACGCCGGCCCCAACACTTCGTTCCGAATCGCGATGCCGCGATCCTGGAGTTGTTTCCTGTCCAATTCATGCTCCACAAGGCTGCCGCAGGTACGACAACCGACCCGCGTGCGCTAGGATGATAGGCAGATTTCGACGATCGGACGGCCTATGATTCAGGTTGGTGCCCTGAGTGAGGCGGGCCCTACGCACGAGACGTTCCCACTCCTGAACGGGGTGGCCCACCGTCACACGCTCATCCGTGGCGCCGAAACCGATCGGCCCTCGCCCCATGTGTTCTTGATCGAGCAAACGCCGGGCAGCGAGGTACGCGCGCACTTTCACCACAACGCCGAATTTCAGGTGATGGTGGCAGGGGCTGGGCGCCTCGGCCGTCATCCCGTGGCTCCGCTTCTGGTGCATTACGCCGGTCAGCAGACGGGCTACGGCCCGATCGTCGCCGGCGACCGCGGGTTGTCCTACGTCACGTTGCGGCCGGTGACCGAGTTCGGGGCGTGGTTCTTGCCCGAGGCGGCGAAGATGGTCGACCGCACGATCCCGAAGGGTCAGACCACCGGACAGCACCAGGAACCAGCCGGAGCGGCGTTGCCCGGCCAGGATCATGTGTCGGTCGACGCCATTCTGCCGCCGATTGTGAGTGGCCTCGCCGCCTGGCGGGTCCGAGTACCGCCGCGCGCGATGACAGCACCGCCGAGTCATCCCGGCGGTGCCGGACGTTTCTATCTCGTCACCGCGGGCACGCTGCAGTACGGCGATCGGACTCTCGAAGGCTTGGCCAGCGTCTGGATTGGCAAGGATGACGTCGATCCGCCGTTGCACGCCGGCCGCGACGGCCTGGAAGTGCTGGTGCTTCAGTTCCCGGCGGACGCCTGGGCCTTCGAGAGTCGCCTCGGGCAGGCGCGCGACGGCGACCCGCGCAAGTTGCCCCCGGTTTGACGATGGCCTCCGAACCGCACATTGGACGTTTCGCAGGACGCGTCGCGCTGGTCGTCGGCCAGGGGGCGATCGCCCGGGCCTGTGCGGTCACCCTGGCACGAGAGGGCGCACGACTTGTCGTCGCCAACCCGGATCCGGCCGAGGGCGATCAAACGGCGGCCGGCATCGTCCAGTCGGGGGGCGCCGCGATGAGCCGCCGACACGATCTGGATGACGAGAACCAGTGGCGCGCGCTGATCGACGCCACCCTCAACCGGTTCTATCGCTTGGACGCGTTCGCCTATGCCCACCTCGCATCGACGCGGGGCCGCCTCGAAGACCTGACGCTGAACGATTTTCGCCGGGCGACGCGCCCCAACCTTCAGGGCCCATGGCTCGGCCTCAAATACGCCGGGCCGGCCATGCGCATCTACGGCCATGGGGCGGCGGTCGTCGTGTCGTCGGCCCACGGCCTCGAAGCCCGCGCCGGCCTTGGGGCGCTCGCGGTGTCGGGCGCCGCGACCCGTTTGCTCGTCCGATCGACCGCCGCGGAGTTTGCCGCGCGCGACCCCAAGGTGCGGGTCAACGCGGTGCTCGTCGGGGCGCGCCACCTCGATCTCGACTTGGCCACGGCCGACGACGAACGCGGCTCACCGTCGCCCTTCGATGTCGCCCATGCCGTGACCTATGCCCTGAGCGACGCGGCACGGTTTCTGACCGGCACCGACCTCGTGATCGAGGACGCGGGCAATCGACGTACGGGGTACGGACGATGAGCGGACGCGTGGCGGGAAAGGTGGTTCTGGTCACCGGTGCGACCTCAGGTATCGGGCGCGGTTGCGCCATCGCCCTGGCACGCGAAGGGGCCCATGTCATTGCGACGGGCCGCAACGAGGCCGATGGCGCCCGAACGGTCGAACTGTTGCGCGAAGCGGGTGGCCACGGAGTTTATTGGCGCCAGGACGTCACGGTCGAAGACGAGTGGCCGGCCATCCTCGAGCGGGCCTTCGACAACTATGGCCGCCTCGACTGCCTGATAAACAACGCCGGCCAGATGGTGGCGCGACCGATCGAGGTGTTGACGCTCGACAACCTGCACTACCAGATGGGCCTGATCATCGACGCCTGTTTTCTCGGCCTGCGTCATGCGATGCCCCGGTTCGATCGCGCCGGTGGCGGGCTCATCCTCAACATGGCCTCCATAGGTGGCCTGCGCGGCGGCACCGTCACCAGCATCTACGGGCCGTGCAAAGCGGCCATGATCATGTTGGGCTCGGTCGCCGCGCTCGAAGGAACCGCCAACGGGCGCAACGTCCGGGTCAATACGATCTGCCCCGGTCATGTGCTGGGCGAACGCTTCGCGCGCAAGAACGGCCCCGAGGCCACCAAACGTCGCAACGACATGGCGATCGCGGTCTCCCCGCTGAAGATGATCGGCGAACCCGCGGACGTGGGCGAACTCGTCGTCTACCTGGCGTCCGACGAGGCCCGGGCGATCAACGGGCAGACGCTCGTGCTCGACGGTGGCGCGCTCATCTAGGGCGTTGCATCACGGGGAACAGCGCGAACAGCGTCTGGCCTGCCAACCCCAGGGCCGCCATGGGCTCGGCGTAATGGCGCAGGTGCTCGACCGGGCTGCGCGCGAACAGCACCAGCGACAACACCGCCTCGGCGATCATCAGGAACACGAACGCGGATGCGCCCATCCGCAATCGATCCCGGCTGGAGGCCCCGACACGACACCTGTTCACGACGCGATGGCTCGCGACCCAAGAAATACCGAGCATGATCGGCAACTCGACGACGGTTGCGGTCGGCTCGCCGATGGCGGGCGCGAAGACGACGACACGCACCGTGCCCAGGACGAAGCCGGCCGCGAACACCACGGCGAAATACCCGACGCCGCCCCGGAACGCGTTTCTCATGCGGCGCGATTCTCGCGCGGCATTCGGCGTCGGACATGATGCGCGTCATGGCGTGGCTGCGAAAGGCCTGGATTTCCGCGCTGGACCGGACCCGGGAATTTTCCATACCATCCCTGTGTTTGTGAGAAGCGCACCACAGGTGCGTCCATCCGACGGCACATCGCCGCCGATCATCCTAGGGAGAACTTGCAATGCAGATTGGTTTGGTGCGTCTGGCCGCGGCGACCGCAGTTGCCGGCCTTCTCGCGATTTCCTCGGCGTCGGCCCAGAACGTTTCCCTTCGCGCAACGCTGAATGGCGCGCAGGAGGTGCCCGCCGTCACCACCGCCGGTAACGGCACGGCGACCTTTACGTTCAACCCGGCGACGCGCGCCCTCGAGTACGAAATCACCTACACCGGCCTGTCCGGCCCGGCGACCGGCGCACACATCCACGGCCCGGCCGCAGCCGGCGCCAACGCCGGTGTCATGGTGCCTTTTGCCTCACCGGCGTCGCCGATCCGGGGCACGGCGAACCTCAACGAGCAGCAGGCGACCGAACTGCTGGCCGGCCGAACCTACGTCAACATTCACACCGCGGCCAACGGCGGCGGCGAGATTCGCGGTCAGATCACCCGTTAGTACGCTTCACGCCCACGCCGAGTCGGGGCGGCGTGGGCGTTCTCTTTTCGGGGGGCCACGCCTTAGACTGAGCCGCGGCAAACCTGGCGGTTCGATCGATGGCTGGTTGGAAGAGGTTCTTTGTCACGGCGGCGGCGTTCAACGTCGTCGTTGGGGCGACGTTCCTGGTGGCGGCGCCGGACGCGCTCGCACTCCTCGGGTTTGCCGAGCCACCGGACGTCCTGTTTCACCGTCTCACCGGTCTTCTCGTGCTTTGCTTTGGAGCGGTGTTCTTCGTGGTGTCGCGCGCGCCCGAACGTTATCGCGCGCTCGTGCTTATCACCGCTATCGGCAAGTTGGGGGTCGTGGCCTTGGCCGCCCACGCCTGGGCGACCGGCGCGCTACCCGATTCCGCATTCGTTGTCGCTCTGGGCGATCTCCTGTACGCCGCGGGATTCCTGATCTTCTTGCGCCAACCGAGCGCGGCCGGTTGAGGACATCCCACCCCCGGGGATTTCGACGGCGCGTGGGGTCGCCTAAGATGACGGTGCGACGGGGGAACCTTCAGGAGGTCACTATGGATGTCGCAGGCATTTTGCGTCGCAAGGGATCGTCGGTCGTCACCGTTTCGCCGGACTCGCCGGTGTCGGACGTGGTCGCGCTTCTGAACACCAGGCGAATCGGCGTCGTCGTGGTCAGTCGGGACGGTCGCACCGTCGAGGGCATCATCTCGGAACGCGATGTCGTGCGGGGGCTGGCACAGCGCGGTGCGGCGATTCTCGCGCAGCCGGTGCGCGAGGTCATGACCAGTCCGGTGCGAACCTGCCGACGATCCGACAGCATCGATCGGCTGATGAGTGACATGACAGATCGGCGCATTCGCCACTTGCCGGTGGTCGAGGACGGCACGCTCTGCGGCATCGTCAGCATCGGCGATCTCGTCAAGACGCGACTGGATGAGATCGAACACGAGGCCAGCGCCCTTCGCGAGTACGTGGGACGGGCCTGAGACTCGGGAATGCTACCGGCCGGCAACGCGCCGGCGCGGCGTCACGATTCCCTGCCAGTGACCCTCGCGGACCATCCCCTCCATCACCTTGCGCAGGGTGCCGAGCGCCTGGCGGACGGCGGGCGATAGTGCCGCGCCGGTCGCGGTCGTGATGGTCACGGTGCGGCGCAGCCCCGGCCGGAACCGCGCGACCCCGAGACGACCCGCCGCGATCTCGGTCGCCACGGTGGTCCTGGTCAAGATCGTCAGGCCGCGGCCATCGACCGCCAAGCGGCGCATCACGGCCAAGGTGTCGAGCTCGAGCACGACGTTGAGCCGCGTACCGGCCTTACGCGCCGCGGCTTCGACGGTCCGGCGCAGAGCTTGGCTCGGGCTGGGAAGCAGGAGCGGCACGCCCACCAGGTCCAAGAGCCGCAGGTGGCCGCGAGCGATCAGGGCGTGATCGGGCGGACCAACGAGAAGCAGGTCCTCTTCGAACACGGTATCGATCGTGAGGGCGCGCTCCGCGCGGGGCGAGTAGAGGACGGCGGCGTCGAGCGA
>Ga0194132_10000519_pt1 | contig 78699 bp, 62 predicted proteins | sample TA2KigOf80mmetaG_FD_148612 | JGI IMG/M metagenome (GOLD analysis project Ga0194132, IMG submission 148612) | Freshwater microbial communities from Lake Tanganyika, Tanzania - TA2015054 Kigoma Offshore 80m | ecosystem: Environmental > Aquatic > Freshwater > Lake | place: Tanzania: Lake... | reverse complement strand
CATTTGAGCGGGGAGGGAAAGGTGACGGAAGAACGTGAATTTGCGGATCAGGAACAGAACCTGGGCGGACACGAATTCAACACGGCGACGCGCGATCCTCACGGCAAGGTCGAGGTGAAGGCGGACGGGCGATTGCGGGTGACCCTGTCGGACTTGGCGCGCACAGCAAGTTCGGGGGAGGACCCGTTGTTCTGGTTCAGGGTCGAACAGGAAAAGCCGGATTTCGGGGCGTTTGCGGTGCCGGTGGCCCCTGCCCCTCCGAACCGGGACGTGCGGCTGGCCACCGTGTGGTCCACTCATTTGCGTCGGGGAGAACGAGTGCCTTTGCAGATTTTTTTGCGCCGTCGCGGGGGCCTTACCAACGCCATACGATTCGAGGCCGAAGGGCTGCCGGAAGGCATGAAGTGCGAGGCCCTGGAGCTTGCGGGAGATCGCGCGTCGGGCTGGCTCATGCTGGAGGCCGCGGAGGGTGCGCCGGCGTGGGCGGGCGAACTGAGGATTGCGGGCCGCGCACTGGGGGCGGCTTCGAATCTCGAACGGCGCGTTTCCTCCGGCATGGTGGTGTGGAATGTCGGGGATGCGAACAACGAACGCGTCTGGACGCGATTGAACACAGGCTTAAGCGCGTCGATTTCGGGGCAAGAGCGCGCGGCGCTGAGACTGAATGTGGAGAGCAACGCGGTGGTCGAGGCGAAAGCAGGCGCGAAGGTGTCGTTTCCGATCCGTTTCGACCGCGAAGAAGCCTTCGACCGGGCCGTCAAGCTGAAGCCGTCGGGGATGGCTGCCTTGGATGCCGCCAAGGAAATGGAAGTGGCGGCGAAAACGAACTCCGCCCTTTACGAACTGGATTTGGGCCAGGTCAAGTTGGCCACGGGTGAACACGTGTTCCGGTTCGAAGCGACGTCGACCGGAGCCTACCGTCGCCAGACCAAGGCCGAGACGGAAGCCATCGAGGCCAAGGCGAAGGAGGCGGAAGCTTCGACCAAGCAGATTGAGGAAGAATTGAAGCTGGCCAAGGACGCGGTCGCCAAGGCGGAGGCCAAGGAGGCCGACGCGAAGAAGGCCAAAGTCAAAGAATTCGAGGGACGGAAAGAAAAACTGGCCGCGGACATCAAACGATGGCGGGAATCCATCAAACCGCAGGACCAAACGGTGCGGGCCTGGAGCGGCGGCGTGCGACTGAAGGTGTTGCCATGAGTGCATTGCGTGGATGGTTCGCGGTGTTCGGAGTGGTCCTGGCGTGCGCGCGAGTGGATGGCGCCGAGTCCGCTCCGGAGCGCAAGGCGATTTCCATTGCCTCCGTCAAACGTTCGCAGCCTGTCGATTTCAATAAAGAGATCGTTCCCCTGTTGAAAGGGAGCTGCCTCGCCTGCCATTCGAAATCGAACAGCAAAGGCGAGTTGGTCTTGGAATCCGTTGAAAGTCTATTGAAAGGGGGCGAGAGCGGGCCGGCGGTGGTGCCGAAACAACCCGGCAAGAGTTTGCTCCTGCAACTGGCCTCTCATCAGAAGCGTCCCATCATGCCGCCCCGGGACAACAAAGCGAACGCGCCAAACCTGACGCCGGAGCAACTGGGCTTGATGGAGCTGTGGATCGCGCAGGGGGCGAAGGCGGGATCCGGCGGGGTGACCGAGATCAAATTGGGAACCTTGCCGGATTCGTTGCGTTCGATTTACGCCGTGGCCGTCAATGCGGACGGGAGCCTGGCGGCGGCGGCGCGCGGGGGGCGCATTCACTGGTATGACCTGGTGGGTGGGCGGGAGATCGCGGAATGCGTCGATCCCTTGCTGAGTCAGGGCGCACATCAAGATTTCGTTCAGGCGCTGGCTTTGAGTCCGGACGGACAGACTTTGGCGAGTGGAAGCTTTCAGGAAGTGAAGATTTGGAAGCGCGGATCGGGCGCTCCCCAGGCGCAAGAGCTCCGCGTCGATACGGGGAAAGTCACGGTAGCCAGACTCGATGGCAGCGGGACAAAACTCGCTTGGGCTGGAGAGCAGGGCGAGTTGGGGATCCAGGACATAAAAACCGGGAAAACCTTGCGCCGTCTCTCGACGAAGGGACCCCGATGGCGGGCTCTCGGATGGCGGGCTGGAGGAGAGTCGGTGGCCGGCTTGGATGAAAACGGGGGTGTCTGGAGCTGGGAACTTCAGTCAGGTCAACGGCGGTCCTTAGGTGAGTCCGGTGAGAAGGGAAAGGTCATCCAGGCGGATTTCAACTCGAAAGCCACGATCGCTTTAAGAGTCTTCGAGTCAGGAAAACTGGAGTGGTTGGAAATCGGAGCGGAAACGTCCCAGGTGAAAGGGAGCTGGCGGGTGGATATCACTCAAATCTCGGGGCTCGGAGCTCCAGAACTCGCGGAGAAGGGCGGTGTCGCCGCGTTTCTCGATGGAACTTTGAAGTGGGTGAAACAGGGATCCGCGGAATTAGCGGGAGGTTGGACTTTGCCCCGGGGAGGGATTCGAGTCGAAATGGCGGATTCCGGGCGGCACGTGGCGGCGCTCGGCGCTGACGGGGTATTGAAGTTGGGAGAACTCGGAGCGGCCAAGCCGGCGCAGGAGCTCAAATTCGACCCCTCGCTCGGATTGCAAGCGGAGGATGCCGATCGGAGGGCGACGTTTTTTGCGGGGGATGTGGACTATTTCAAAGCCGCGTTGAACAAGGTCAACAAAGAGCTGGAGGAGGAGTCTTCACGCAGGAAGAAGGCCCAGGAAGCGATGCCGGGGTTGAGCAAAAAGGCTGAGGAGTTGGACAAGGCGCGCGAAACGGCGACCAAGGCGGGGAACGAGGCCCGGCTGGCATTTGAAGCGAGGGACCATCAACTGAAAGGCGCGACCAATCTTTTCACGCAGTTTTTGGGAACCGCGAAAGGGGTGGTGGGAGCGAGAGTGCCAGAGAATGATTTAAAATCGATGGTGGACCGCGTGACGAAGGAAGCACTGGCGGAGTTCAAGCAGATCCAGGAGAAGTGGACGGCTGCTTCGAACGCGCTCGCCAAAGCGGAAGCCGATTTCAAGAAGGCCAGCGAGGATAAAGTCCGGGGGGAAGAGGAAGTGGAACTCTCCGGAAAAGCCGAGGCCAAGGCTCAAGAAGCCGTGGGCAAGGCGAAGGAGCTCGTCACCCAGGCTGAGAATCGCAAAGTGGCCGCGGAAAAATTGAAGATTGAACGGGAACGGATTTGGCAACAGTCGGCCGTGAACTGGAGCCATTTTGAGTTCGAACGAGGCGGGAAAGTCTTGACCGCCATGGCGCGCGATGGGCGCCGCGCTCGCTGGCGAGTCGAGGACGGCAAGGCATTCGCTCCGGACCCTGTTGGGGAAAGAGAGGCCGGAGGTGGAACGTCATCGGATTCCAAGGCTCGTGGTCATCAAAACGTCGCCGAGAATGACGAAAGCCGAACGGGAGCACTGGTGGCGGATCTTTCGCATCCGGGCCTGGCGGTGTGGAGCGAGGGCCGAGGCCGATGGTCGATCCGGCGGGAGCCGATGGATTGGACGCTCGACCGAACGTTGAAGGGCACCAGCTCCACGGGCAAGAAGGCGTCGCTCGATCACCGCATCTCGGATCGGGTCAACGTTTTGCGATTCAGTCCGGACGGTCGGAGCCTGGTGGCGGGAGCGGGTGAGCCGTCGCGCGGGGGGGAACTTTGGGTTTGGCGGCTGCCGCAGTTTCAAACGACCGGGCCTTTGACCAAACTGCACAGCGACACGGTGCTGGGACTTGCCTTCAGCGAGGATGGAAAATCGCTTTTGACCTCGGGCAGCGATCGATTTGTCAGGATGGTCAACACGGAGACGTGGGAAGTCGTCAAGTCGTTCGAGGGACACACCCATCATGTTCAGGGCGTCTCGTGGAAGCCTGGCAACCGGATGCTGGCCAGCGCGGGGGCGGACAACATGGTCAAGGTATGGGACGCTGTCTCCGGGGAACGGAAGAAGAATCTTGAAGGCTTTGGGAAAGAGGTGACGTCCCTGGGTTTTGTTCCCTGGAGCGCTCAGTTGGTCGCAGCGGCAGGGGACGGTCAAGTGTTGCTCATGAAGGAGACCGGGGAAACGGTGCGGGCATTGGGGCGCCGTTATGATTTCATGTACGCCTTGGGGTTGTCGTCGGACGGACGATGGGCGGCGGGAGGAGGGGAAGATGGTGCGTTGCGGGTTTGGGATTTGGCCACGGGCAAGGAAGTCTGGGAGCTGAAGTAAGTCGCGGCGCCGCTTGGCGAGGTTCCCATCATGCATTCTTCCGAGCCGGATTCGCCGAACTCGACGCGGCATCGGCCTCAGTTTACGACGACCCACTGGAGTGTCGTGGTCGCGGCGGGTCACAACTCTTCAACGCATGCGGCGGCGGCACTGGAAAATCTCTGCCAAGCCTATTGGTATCCGCTCTACGCCTTCGTCCGCCGACTCGGGCGATCGCCGCACGACGCGCAGGATCTGGTCCAGTCTTTCTTCGCGGTCTGCATTGAGAGGAATTACTTCGCCGGCGCCAGCCGGGAGAAGGGCCGGTTCCGCTCCTTCCTCCTGCTGGCGTTGAAGCGGTTTCTGGCCAATGAATGGGACAAGGCGCGCGCGCAAAAACGCGGCGGCTCCGTCCCGATCGACGCCGCGGAAGGATTGTGCCCGCAGTGCTTGTTCAAGAGCACGGTCTTGACCGATCCGGCTGACGCCGATCGGACGGCGTCCTCGCAGCCGTCGCCGGAGCCGGTGCCCGAAACTTCGTTTGGAGGCTATCGCATTGTCCGCCTGCTGGGCCGGGGCGGAATGGGCTCGGTGTTCGAAGCCGAGCAAGCCGAAAGCGGACGTCGCGTCGCCTTGAAGGTGTTGAGCCACGCGCCGGACTCGCCTTCCGCACGCCAGCGCTTCCTCCGCGAGGGCCGGCTCGCGGCCTCGATCAACCATCCGAACAGCGTCTCTATTTTCGGCACCGAAACCATCGGCGATACACCGGTCATCACCATGGAGTACGTGTCAGGGGGCACCCTGACGGAACGTGTCACGCGTCAGGGTCCGATGCCGGTCGGCGAAGCGGTGGACACGATCTTGCAAGTCATCGCCGGGCTCGAAGCGGCGGCGAACAAGGGTGTCTTGCATCGCGACGTGAAGCCGTCGAACTGCTTTGTAGAGGCGGATGGGACGGTCAAGGTGGGCGATTTTGGCCTCACTGTTTCCACTTGGGCGCGGGACCCAACAAACCTGACGCTGGCTGGCGCGATGATGGGGACGCCAGCCTATGCCTCGCCAGAACAACTGCGTGGCGATGAGTTGGATGTCCGTTCGGACATCTATTCGGTTGGTGTGACGCTCTATTTCCTGCTGACGGGCAAGACACCGTTTCACTCGGAGAACATGGTCAGCCTGGTGGCCACGGTGCTGGAAAAGCCGGCGCCTTCCCCAAGGTCGGTGCGGCCCGAACTCCCCGAAGAACTTGCGGCGCTCGTGGTGCGGTGTCTGGCCAAGCAACCGGCGCAACGTTTTAAGGACTACAAGGAGCTCCATCAAGCACTGCTGCCGTTCGGCTCGGCTGAACCTTCCCCGGCACCGCTGAGGCTGCGTTCCCTGGCCGGCATCATTGACGGATTCCTGTTGGGCGGTTTGGCCATGGTGGCCACCCATATGTTCGCACGCGTTCAGGGAGTCGATCCCACACTCACCAGCGGGGTGAGTTCACCCGAGATGATGGGGTTTTTGGCAGCAGCGCCGTTCGTGATCAGAGTGCTCTACTTCACCCTATTCGAGGGCATTTGGGGCGCCGCCCTTGGCAAGTATCTTTGCGGGCTTCGGGTGATCGGATCGAATCGCAACCGGCCGGGCTGCCCCCGGGCATTCGCTCGCGCTTCGATGGTGGTATTCGTCCGGTGCCTTCCGCTTTGGGCTTGGGCGCTAGCCGGGAAGAGCGTCGACCTCAACCCACAGGTGCAGAGCGCCGGACTTTTCGTCTCCTATGGTTTATTAGCCCTGTTTTTCGTCACCGCCCGACGCCACAATGGCTTTGCCGCCGTGCACGACCTTCTCACCGGCACGCGTGTCGTCCAACGGGCCGCCTACGAACGTCGCTCGCAACTCATTCCGCGGGACGATTTCTTTCCCCGGGGAGGCGAGGCACCGAGTGTCGGGCCGTTCCACGTACTGGATTCGCTGGCGCGCCGTGGTGGTGAGGAAATCCTGCTCGGCTACGACGCCCGTTTGTTGCGTAAAGTATGGATTCGCAAACAGCCGCTTGGCTCCGCGCCCCTTCCCGCCCCAGTGCGCGACCTCACACGCAAGGGCCGGCTTCATTGGCTGGCGAGCCAGCGTTCTGCCACCGAGTGTTGGGATGCCTACGAGGCCGTTGAGGGACAACCCCTGGTCCACTTGCTCAAAACACCACAGACCTGGGCGTCCGTTCGCTTCTGGATCCATGATTTGGCCGAGGAACTCGATGCTGCCCGCCGGGACGGCTCATGGCTGAATCCACCCGCATTGGAACGTGTTTGGATTACGACCGATGGCCGCGCCAAGCTGCTCGATTTCCCCGCGCCAGGCAGTGCAGCCTCCGGTTCACCTTCTGGCGTAGCTGCCACCCAACGCTCTCCCTCCGTTCCATCCGCTGAAGGAGTCAGCCAGGGGGAGGACGTGCAACGATTCCTCGGCCTGGTCGCTTGCGCCGCATTGGCGGGCAGCGAGCATTCGGTAGGGATATCCAACCGTGTCCCGGAAATCCCGCTGTCGATGTCCGCGCGCGATTTCCTGCAGTCCTTACCTGAGGCCTAAGACCTTCAATCCGTGCTTTCCCAACACCGTCCGCTGCTGGAGAAATCGGCCGTCGTTTCGGACGCCCAGCGGCGCGGGTTGATGTACCTGAGCATCATGATCGCGTTGATGTCGAGCGGCCTGATCTCGATGATGGCGGGTTCGAAGCTGATGCGGGGTCTTCAGCTGGACCTGAACCCGGCCCTCTTGACCCTGGGTTCATTCTCCATTCCGAGCCTGGCGGCGTCGCTCTTTTTGCGTAGGGGTCTGGGCTATCGGCTGCTTAAGATTGAGATCGTCACTCGGACGGGTTTGCCCGCATCGCGCTGGCGCACGTTCCTGCGTTGTCTGCTGGCGTGGCTGCCCTTCTGGCTCATGTTGCTCTTGGGGCACATCACGGACAGCATTTGGCCGGTCTGGATGTTTGTCCTCTGCGTGGTGGGCGGAATCGCTTACCGGGTGATTGACCCCGGACGCACGATCCGGGATCGCCTTGCCGGCACGTGGCTCGTACCAGGATGATCTCAGTCATGCCTTTCCAGAAGAGTCGAGCTTGCGCACGGCCCCCATGCCGATCGAAGGAGCAACCGTTCAGATTGCCCTCGACGTTCTCTCTGCGTCCTTTGCGGCCTCTGCGCGAGGAAAAGCAAAAGGCCTCGCTCCCAAGCCGCAACGAGGCGCATTGGAAACCAGCGTGATCTCGAACCGGCAAAGCGGAAGCGCGATGGTCGAGATCATCGCGAAGTCCTGAACCGGTTGACCGGAATGGTTCCAGAAGATGGAAGGTTCTCCCGGAGGCACAGAGACACGGAGAGAAAGCATCCGAAGCCCGTCTCACTCACGGGGTCGCTGGATCAAGCATTCCATCACGACGCGTTTCGGACCGAAGGCGAATCGATTCTGGCCGGGGAGGCATCTCCGGTGGATGGCGATGTTTTTGTTTTGCTCGTCCGAGGGGAGAGCCGTTTGATTTCGCCGCGATGGCTGATCAATCGAGGTTTGAAAAATCCACCTTCCGGCTGGAACAAGGCCGGGCGGTGGCCAGCGGGGTTTTGGAAACGGCTTCCCTGACCTTTCTGCTCCTCATCGCGGTGCGGGTGCATCATTTGGATTCCACGGCCAAGGGATTGGTGGCAGCGGGCACGAGTTTCGGGTTTCTGCTGAGTCCGCTTGTGGTGACGTGGGTCGAGCACGCGGGTTGGAGAACGGCGCGCGTGGCGATGGCGGCGTCAGCGCTGGGCATGGGAGGGTTTTTGCTCGCGGCAGCCTGCCCTGCCCCCTGGTTATATGTGCCTGTTTGCGTGGCGAGCATGGCCTGCTGGTCGGCGGTCGTGCCGCTGCAGACCCAGATTTACCAGGACAATTATCCGCAGGAGCGCCGGGGAAGACTCTTTTCCAGGACGGTGATGCTGCGCATTGCCACCGCCGTGGTCTTCAGCGAAGTCGCGGGCCGGCTGTTGGGGAACGACCTGGGATTTTCGCGCTGGCTGCTTTTGATTTTCGCGGGTGCTTTTGGGGTGAGCGCATGGTGTTTCTCGCGGATGCCCTCACGTCCGTTGACGCGGACGGGTGAGATTGATCCTTTTCGCGCGATGCGTTACGTGGTGAACGACGCGGTGTTTCGGCGGACGTTGATCTGTTGGATGCTGATGGGATTCGCGAATCTCATGATGCTGCCATTGCGGGTGGAGTATCTGGCGAATCCGAAGCACGGGCTCGGGTTGACGGTGCCGGAAGTGGCCATGCTGGCGGGGGTGATTCCCAACGCGGCGCGGCTCTTCATGAGCCCGGTGTGGGGCTGGCTCTTCGATCGGATGAACTTCTTCCTCTTGCGCGCGGTGTTGAACGCGGGGTTTGCGGTGGGGATTCTCGCCTTTTTCGCGAGTCAGGACGTGTGGGGTCTGCTCCTGGGCGCGGTGGTTTTTGGAATCTCGAATGCGGGAGGTGACGTAGCCTGGGGCCTGTGGGTGACCAAGATCTCCCCGCCCGACCGGGTGGCCGACTACATGTCCGCCCACACGTTTTTCACGGGGCTGCGAGGGGTGGTGGCGCCTTTGGTCGCGTTTCACGCCAGCGGCGTGTTTTCGCTGTCCTCCTTGAGCTGGGTGGCTTCCATCATGATCGTGCTCGCGAGCCTCTTGCTGATTCCGGAGATCCGGTCGAATGGCTCCGGTCGGGGTCGTCGTGCCGAGGCCGAGCCGACCGGTGTCGACGGGTGATCGGACGGTAAAATCGTTATTTTTTGGGGTCCTTGGCGACCGCGAAGAGTTCGAACATGGTCGCGACATAGAGCGTGCCACGGGCCGCGGTGGGGGTGGCGCTCATGGGAGCTCCGAGGTCGATTTGCGATAGGATTTCCTTATCCCGGCTCGCTTTGAAGATCCAAAAATCGCCTCGTCGCGAGCCGATATAGACTTTGCCGTCCGCCACCAGGGGCGAACCCCAGAAGTCCCCTTTGGCCTCGTGCTTCCAAAGCGGCGCGCCGGTCTCGGCGTCGAAGCAATGCACGGTCCGGGTAGTGTCCGCGATGAAGACGAGGCCTTCGGCGACGGCCGGCGTGGACATGACATGATAGCCCAGCGGCGCGCGCCAGATAAGATTCTGGCGAGTCACATCCCCGGAACCCGAGGGGTCGATGCAAAAGAGCCAGGATTCGTTCTTCCCCCACCAAGTGTCCCCGCCGCCCGCGACGTAGAGGCGGCCTTGGTGAATCACAGGCATGGCGAAGATGGTGCTGGGTCCCTCGCTTCGGTTTTGGTTGAAGCGATGAACCTCGGTCTTGGGCGCGGTGGGATCGATATCGAACTGCCAGAGCTTCTTGAGGGTGGCCACTTCGCCGGGGACGGGCTCGCGATCGAGCGGCTCGAACGCGTAAACAATCCCGTTGCCACCACAAAAGAGGATGCGGTCGCGGCCTCCGATTCGGGCCATGGCGGGAGCGGACCACGTGTTGTGAAAAATGGAAGGCGCGATGCCTTCGCGTTCCCGCGCCAGATAGCGGCCGGTTCGCTTGTCCAGCACGATCAAGCTGGGGGCATCAGGCGTCCGAATTCGCTTGTGAGTATTATCCACACCGGTGGCAGTATTGAGGTAGAGGTGATTTCCGCGGATAAGAATTGAACTGTGCGCTCCGTCGTGCGGCCAGATGCCGGCGTCCTCAATCATATCGAACACCCAAACAATGTCGGCGTCGGTCGGTCCCGGCTGCAGTAGGTGAGCGGACTTGGCAGCCGGGTTTGCGCGGCGGCGTGGTTGGATCTCGGCACCGGCGACCGGGCTGGGATTGCCAGCCAGTCCGGGATCCGGGGTCATGTGCCAACCTTCGTCACGGAACGGACCTTCATTTCCATCGGACAAACCGCCGGCATCGAGACAGAGCACTTCCCCGCGGTTGGTGGTGGTGTAAACGCGGTTGCCTTCGACCGTCACAGAGGACGGGATCCCGCAATGGGGCCAATCGAAGTAGGGATCCTCGGCGCGTTTGGGAACGACGAGCTGCCAGAGCCACTCGCCCGAGGATTCCCGGAAGCACATGATGACGCCGCGATCGCCCTGGTGTTTGGGATCACGCGGCTCGCGATTGTTGGTGCCGATGTAGACGCGTCCGCCCGCGATGATGGGAGTGGAATGGGTCTCGGTGCCGAGCCGCGCGCGCCAGCGGACGTTCTTACCGGAACGCGGATCGAACTCGGCGGGCAAGTTTCGTTCCTTGGAAACTTGATTGCGGGTCCAGGCTTCGCCCCATTGCGGCTGGTCCCCGCCCTGGGCCGCGGGCACAGTCAGGAGGAAAAGCGCGAGGAATTGTCTTCTCACGATCTTGGATGCGGGCTAGCGGTGAGCCGTGAGAAATCCCTGTTCTTTCAGCCAGAAGAGGAGGTCTTTGGCCCAAGGATGAACGTTGGAAAACGGTTCCTTGTCGGCCAGGCCGATGCCGTGGCGGCCTTTTTGGTAAACGTGAAGATCAAAAGGCACGCCGGCTTTTTGAAGCGCGGCGGCAAATTCGAGGCTGTTTTCAACTTTGACCGCTTTGTCTTCCCAAGTATGCCAGACGAAGCAGGGCGGAGTGTTGGACCTCACTTGTTTCTCGTTTGAAAGCAACTCGACAAGCTCAGGGGACGGCTCTTTGCCGAGCAAGTTATGCTTCGATCCTTGGTGCGTGTGAGCGCCCATGGTGATCACGGGATAACAGAGCACGCCGAGATCGGGACGGGAACTGGCGCGGTCCACCGGGTCAGCAGCTCCCGCTTGGCCGTGATCGAAGTGAGTGACCAGGGTGGAGGCCAGGTGGCCGCCGGCCGAGGAACCCATGATGCCAATCCGGTTTGGATCGACTTTCCAGGTGGCGGCGTGGGTTCGGACCCAGCGCAAGGCGCGGGCAGCGTCCTCGATCATGCGCGGATGCCGATATCCACCGGAGCCAAGCCGGTATTTGAGAACGAAGCAGGCGACGCCCTGTTGATTGAGCCAAAGCGCGTAATCACGGCCTTCATGCTGCGCGAGCCCGCCATAGCCTCCCCCCGGACAGATGACCATCGCGGCACCGGTGGCGGACTCGGCGGCGGGGTACGGCGTCAGTGAAGGAATGTCCTTGTCCTCTTTTCCCAAGGCACCGGGCGCTCCCTGCGGCCAAAGCGGGATCGGATCCAAGGCAGCGGCGTGAGAGGCGAGCATCGCGGGAAAGAGAAGAGAAAGGAACGCGGCAGGGATAGCGTTTCGGTTCATACGGGACGCAAGGCACCATAGAATCGGGGCTGAAAATAGCAAGGCCATGGACGGGTTGAACGCGATGATCGTGATTTCGTCCGCGCGTTCCTGCGTCGCCACGATGACCTCGGCTGACCTCCCCGCGCCTCTCAACGCGACGTTCTCCTGCGGCTTCATGACCCGCACCGGGTGCAGGCCTTCGCCCTTGTCGTGCACGGGTTCCTTGAAATGGCCATGTTCATCCCAAGCCCCACCTTGAAGCGGCGTGAACGCCAAACTCAGGCGACTCCGTGAGAAGAATGGCGACCGGCGATCGAGCTTGAGCCCGCCTCGTCGTGGAACAACACCGCGCTCGGGATCTGAACCGCCTTTGTCGATCTTCCACACCCAGGCGGCGTGAACGCCGCGCTCCAGCCGGCTGCGGGGATGCGCCGGCCTCGCCGCCTCGGCCATCGCCGGAATCTCTCGCCGCCGGACCCACCCCATTTCCAAAGTGGCTCTCGGAGGCCTCATGAGGCGACGGGACTTGGAGAGGGGGCTTGGGCGTGGCGATGGGTGGATGCTCGCCGTCAGGCGATCGTTGAGGCGATCAAGCCGCAAGATTCAACGAGTCATGACGAGGGAGTGAAATTTCGGTCCAAGTTCCAGGCAACAATCCTCCAGGAATGTCCACATGACGCAATCCGCTACGATTCGAAAACTGCAGCATCTTCGTCCTCATGATGTTGTTCGAATGGATGTGGAGGGCTTGTGGGTGGCGGACGGGGAGAGGCTTAAGAAAGGATGGTCGAAAACACCTTTCGTATTGTTGCGCGGCGCTCTATCTCCTGCCAATGCTGTCTGGGGTCGCAGGCACTCCGTTTCAATCGCCGGGAACGAGGCGCATGGCGGAACGCCTGCTCGAGATGCGCGCGAAGGTGGAACCGCTCCATCTTGGATTTCTCAGCACGGAGCGAGCGGCGTTGTTGGAAAAGGTGATGGAGGCGGCGGAAACCCCTGGCGACAGAATCAATCTCCAGCTTCAGTTCGGATCGGAATTGTTGAATGCCGGCGAATCCGGGCGGGCCTTGCAAGTCTTTCGCGAATTGGAAGGAACATTGAGCCGGGAACAGCCACGATTTTACGAACGGGTCCGATCGATGCTCCACCTGAAGCAGGCGATTGCGCAGTTGCGTTGGGGTGAACAAGCGAATTGCCTTTCCAACCACACGTCGGATTCGTGCCTCCTGCCGATCCAGTCGGCGGGCGTGCATCGCTTGACTGAAGGATCCCGCGGCGCGATCCAGCCACTGTCCACGATTCTGCGATCCGACACGAATTCACTCGCCGCGCGGTGGCTGCTGAACATTGCGGCAATGACCTTGGGCGAGTATCCGCAAAAGGTGCCTCCCGCCTGGTTGATTCCGCCCGAGGTCTTCAAGTCGGACTACGAACTGCCCCGTTTTCGGGACGTGGCCGGGGTGTTGGGCCTGGATTACACCAATCTGGCTGGAGGCGCGATCGTCGAAGACTTTGACGGGGATGAACTCCTTGATGTGATGACTTCGTCCATGGGATTGGGCGATCCGATGCGATTCTTCAAGAACGACGGCCAGGGCACTTTTTTGGATCGGAGCGATGCGGCAGGGTTGCGCGGGCTCACGGGCGGGCTGAACCTGATTCATGCCGATTACGACAATGATGGTTTTATGGATGTTCTCGTGTTGCGCGGAGGATGGATGGGCGAGGAAGGAAAGTTCCCCAATTCACTTCTGCGCAACAATGGCGACGGCACCTTTGCCGATGTGACGGAAGAGGCGGGCTTGCTCAGTTTTCATCCGACGCAAACGGCCGTCTGGTTTGATTTCGACAACGACGGCTGGCTGGATTTGTTTATCGGCAACGAAACTCAAGACGAAGCTCGGCACCCCTGCGAGTTATTCCGCAACAACGGTGACGGGACCTTCCGAGAATGCGCCGATGCGAGCGGCTTGTCTGTGGTCGGCATGGTGAAAGGCGTGGCCAGTGGCGACTACAACAACGATGGCCGCTCCGACCTTTACCTCTCCTTGCGCGGCGGGCGGAATTATTTGTTCCGCAACGACGGACCGCGCGCCTCGCATTTGGCGAGGGATCCCGCCTGGAAATTTACGGATGTGGCGGCGGCGGCGGGAGTGCAAGAGCCTTGGGACAGTTTCCCCTGCTGGTTTTTCGACTACGACAATGACGGGTGGCTGGACTTGTTTGTCTCGGGGTACTGGGTGAAGGAGACCGGAGACATCGCCGCCGATTATTTGGGACTGCCGCATCAGAGCGAGCGGCCCCGGCTTTACCACAATCAGCGCGATGGAACGTTCAAAGACATGACCCGCGAGGCCGGGCTCCACAAGTTGCTCTACACCATGGGCAGCAACTTTGGAGATCTCGACAACGACGGCTGGCTGGATTTTTACCTGGGCACGGGCGATCCCGATCTGGGCCGACTCCTGCCCAATCGCATGTTTCGCAACGATGGCGGGGAACGGTTTCAGGATGTGACGACGTCCGGCGGTTTCGGCCATCTGCAGAAGGGACACGGCGTTGCCTTCGCCGACATCGACCAGGACGGAGACCAGGACGTGTTCGAGGAAATGGGCGGCGCCTATTCCGGCGACACCTACCGAAACGTGCTGTTCGAAAATCCCGGCCATGGCCATCGCTGGATCAAACTTCGATTGACGGGAGAGAAGTCCAATTGCTGTGCGCTTGGCGCGCGCCTGCGCTTGACGGTTGAAACCGCGGGCCAGGTCCGCGAGATCCATCGCGTGGTGGGCAGCGGCGGTAGTTTCGGGGGCAATCCGTTCCGCCAGGAAATCGGATTGGGAAAGGCGGACAAGATTCGCGAACTCGTGGTGCTCTGGCCCAGCGGCCAGCGCGACCGCCACACCGATCTTGCCCCCGACCAGGGCTACAGGCTGAAGGAAGGGAAAACGCGGTGGGAACCCATGAATCTGAAGCCCTTCAAAATTCCCCAGCAAGCGCGGAGTCCGCATCATCATCATTGAAGAAAACCGGGATGGGGGAGCGCTGGGGCTGAAGGCGGGATTGCCCGTGAGGCGCGAGCGATTTAGTTTCCACGAATGAACACGATTCGGTGCCGGCTCATCTCCACCCCCATCGGAACGATGCTGGCGGGCGCGTCGGACCGCGCGATTGGCTGGCTCGAGTTCGTGGAGGATGGCGAGGCAGACGTGTCCCGGGCGAGAATGGAGAAAAAGTTTCGCCAGCAAGCTGTGGACGGAACCAGTGCCTTGCTGAACACGTTGGAGCAAGAGTTGGCGCGTTACTTTCGAGGAACCTTGAAGCGTTGGAGTTTGCCGATGGATCGCCGTGGAACAGAGTTCCAGCAGCGGGTTTGGTCGGCGCTGGAAGAGATCCCGTTTGGAGAAACCCGGAGTTACGCGGACATCGCCCGGGCGGTGGGGCGTCCAAAGGCGGTTCGCGCCATCGGTCGAGCGAACGGATCGAACGGAATCTATCTGCTCGTCCCCTGCCACCGTGTGATCGCGTCGGACGGCTCGATTTCGGGTTACGGTGGCGCAGTTTGGCGCAAGGAATGGCTCTTGGACATGGAGAAGCGTGCCGCCGGAAAGCCGTGAGTTTCAATCCCGCGCAAAAAGGGAGCGGATGCGGTGCAGGACTACGGAGGGAGGTTCCCCCGGGTCTTTCCATTCCCGGCTCGTGCCAAAGTTGGAGCGATCGAGGAATCGAGTCCGTGCCGGATTCGTTTCAGGACTTCGTCAGACCAGAATGTCCTTCACCACCTGGCCTGCGATATCGGTGAGGCGGAAGTCGCGGCCCAGGAAGCGGTAGGTGAACTTTTCGTGATCGATGCCGAGTTGATGCAAGAGAGTGGCGTGCAGGTCGTGCACATGCACTCCGTTTTCGACGATGTTGTAGGCGAAATCGTCGGTTTGGCCGTAGGTCAATCCTCCCTTAATGCCGCCACCGGCCATCCACAAGCTGTAGCAACGGGGATGATGGTCGCGTCCAAAACTGGTCTTGCTGATATCGCCCTGGCTGTAGGCGGTGCGTCCAAATTCGCCGCCCCACACCACGAGGGTATCGTCGAGCAGGCCGAGCCGTTTGAGGTCTTTCACCAGCGCGGCCGAGGGTTGATCGGTTTGTTTGGCTTGCGCGCGAATGCCGCCCGGCAGGTCGCCGTGATGATCCCAGTCGCGATGCAGCAGCTTGATGAATCGAACGCCGCGCTCGGCAAGCCGGCGGGCCAGCAGGCAGTTGTTGGCGAAGGAAGCCTTGCCGGGCTCCGCTCCGTATTCTTCAAGAACGGATTTCGGTTCTTTGGAGAGATCCATCAGTTCCGGCACGCTTGTCTGCATGCGGAAGGCCATTTCATACTGTTCGATGCGGGTGGCGATTTCGGGATCTCCGAGCGCGCTCAACTGGATGCGATTGAGATCTTGGAGGTCATCGAGCATTCGGCGGCGGGTTTTGGCGCTGAGTCCGGGCGGGTTTGAGAAGAAGAGCACGGGGTCGCCGACCCCCCGAAACTGAACCCCTTGATGGTTGCTGGGGATGAATCCATTGCCCCAATAACGGGTTTGCAGGGATTGGCCACCGCGGCCTGAGAGCAACACGATGAAGGCGGGCAGGTTGCTGTTCTCGCTGCCGAGGCCGTAGGAAACCCAGGCGCCCAGCGTGGGGCGGCCCGGTTGTTGATGGCCGGAAAACAAGTAGGTCACCGCCGGATCGTGGTTGATCGGGTCGGTGTGGAGCGTGCGGATGAGAGTGATTTCGTCGGCGATGCTTCCCGTGTGAGGAAGGACTTCCGACAACTCCATGCCATTCTGCCCGTGCTTGTTGAACTTGAATGGGGTTCCGACGCAGAGCAGATGTTTCTGGCCGCTGGTCATCCCGGTGATGCGCTGGCCCTTGCGAATCGAATCAGGGAGTTCCGATCCCGTCATTTCGACCAGCTTCGGCTTGTAATCGAAGAGATCGAGATGGGAGGGCGCGCCGGACATGAACAGGTAAATCACCCGTTTCGCTTTGGGAGCGAAATGAAACGGGTTGATCACACCCAACGACCGGGCCGCGGCGGCGGCTGGCTTTGAAGCGGTCTTTTTGGCCGCGCCGAACAGCGAGGGGGCGGCCAGCGAGGCGAGAGCCGCCGAGCCGAGGATCGTGCTGGAGCGTCCGAAAAACGCCCGGCGATTCATGATGCGCCGGATTTCGTTGCCGAAGTGAAGGTCCATAATCAGCCTTTGGTCACAGTTTCATCGAGATTGAGCAGCAGGTTGCCGACGATGGTCCAGGCGGCGAGTTCGCAAATGTCGGCTTCGAGGGGAGGTTTGCTGGCGCCCACGTGGACGAGTTTGGCGGCGCTGACGCGGTCTTTCTCGAACTGTTTGAGTTCGCGTTTGTAAGCGTTTTCAAGAATACGGCGTTCTTTCGCGGATGGCGGGCGGCCCAGGGCGGTTTTGAAGGCGAACTCGATTTGTTCGCGGAGGGTCTTGCCCCCCTGGGTCATGATGCGGTGGCCGAGCGCGCGCGAAGCTTCGACATAGACCGGGTCGTTCATGAGGGTGAGCGCCTGGAGAGGGGTGTTGGTGCGGGGGCGCCGGACCGTGCATGTTTCGCGCGTGGGCGCGTCGAAGATGACGTAGGAGGGATAGGGAACGGAGCGGCGCCAATACGTGTAGATGCCGCGCCGGTAATTTTCGTCGCCCTGGCTTTGCACCCAGGAACGTGTGCCCTCGAAGGCCATGGCTTCCCACATGCCAGGCGGCTGATAGGGATAAACCGACTTTCCACCCACGCGCGGCTTGAGCAGGCCGCTGATCGCGAGTGCGTTGTCCCGGATTGTTTCGGCTTCCAGACGGCTGCGAGGAAAACGGGCGAGCAACCGGCTCTCGGGATCGCGCTTGAGCAAAGCCGCCTCGACTTCTGAATCCTGCCGGTAGGTGGCGGACATCACGATCATCTTGTGCATCGCCTTCATGTCCCAACCACGCTTGACGAACTCCACGGCAAGCCAGTCGAGCAATTCGGGGTGGGAAGGCCGTTCCCCTTGGGATCCAAACTCCTCGGCGGTCTTGACCAGGCCCGTTCCAAAATACTGCTGCCAATAGCGGTTGACCGTGACCCGGGACGTAAGCGGATGTTCGGGATGAACCAACCACTTGGCCAGCCCCAGCCGGTTCGGGGGAAGTCCTTCAGGCAAAGGGAAGACATTCGTGAGCACTCCGGGCTCAACCTTGGCCCCGCGGTTGCCGAATTCTCCGCGCACGAGCAAGAAAGAATCCCTTCGCTTCGACATGTCCTCCATCACCATCGAGACATCGATGCTGTTGCGGTGATCGTCGCGTTGCTTGCGCTTTTCGCCCAGCGTTTTGACCCATTCCTTGATTTCGGGGACGAACGTGCGGCGGTAATGGCGCTGCAATTCGAGCCGCTGATCCGGGTTACGTTCGGACTTCGAGACCGCGAAGATGCCGCGCGCGTTCTCGGGCAGATCGAAGAAATCACCCAGGAGGGCGGACGAAGTCGTCGAGAGTTTGAATCGCCCCAAAGTCTGCGCGGGTTTGGGCGACTCGAACTTGAGGGTCACCACCAATTCGCCGCGTTCAGCGAATCCGAACGGATCATGCGCGCGAAGGTAGAGCGAACGCGGCTTCTTCGCGGCATCGTCCTCGCCCAGGCTCCATCCGGTGGTGTTGCGGTCGTCCAGAACGCCCCCCGCCGAATATCCGCCCCCATTGAAGTCCGCCGTCGCGGCGGCCAGATCCACCGCATATTCCTTCACGGGCTCGGTGAGCAGCGCCGTTTTGAGGCCGGGACCGGCGTGATGGACGACTTTGACCAGGAGCGTGTTCTCGCCGGACTTGAAATAAGCGGGGATTTTGACCGTAGATTTCTGGCCTGCCTGGTCTCCTTCCGTCGCATGGAGCCGGCGTCCGTTCACCCACAGTTGCGCGCCGAGCTGATCTTCCAGGCTGACGAAGGCACGCACGGGCGAGTCGAAGTGGATCTTGCGCGTGACGAACGTGGCGGCGTTGGTTCCTTCAAAAGTGAACTCATCGGACGGATGATCCTTCAGCTCCCGCCATTTCAACTTGCCATCTTGATAGGTCTTGGCGAGGTCCAGGCCGTCTTCCGGCCCCCACTTTTTCTCAAGAGCTTCCTTGAGCGACCCTGCGGAAAACGGGCCGAGGATGGACCAAGCGTCTTGTCGGGAGGGCTTGGGCGCAGAGGGAAGGTCCCCGGCGGCTCGGGCCAGGACCGAAACGGAGGTCAAGACGAACTCGCCTTTGGCGCCGCGCCCGGATTTTCCCTCGGGCAAAGAGGAATCCGGGAGAGCCTCGAGCCGCAGCCCGATCAAGTTCGTCCCTTCGATGCTCAGGCGGGCTTCGTAGATTTCCTTGGGGGGATTCTTGCCCGAGGCGAGCACCGTGCCGTCGTCGGTCACGGAGAGTGTGGCGCCGGACCGGGCGCTGGCGGCGAGGGGCTTCCGCGCCTGCCAGGTGTCCATCACTTGTTCATCGATCTTCGCGATCCACGTGTCGCGATCCTTGTCCCGTGCGCCGTGGGCCTCTTCGAGCAGGGCACGATCGAGCGATTCGAGCGCGCCGATTTCCTTGTTGAATTGTTCGAGCCGGTTGCGCTGCTCGGACGAGCTCAACATGAGGCGCGGCACGGGGTTCTGTCCGGCGTCCAGCCCGTTCTCCGGGACATTGTTGAAATAGGCGAACATCTGATAGAACTCTTTCTGAGAGATGGGATCGTACTTATGGTCATGGCATTCGGCGCAGGCGAGTGAGGAGCCGAGCCAGACGCGAGCGGTCGTATCGACCCGTCCGACGACGTATTTCACCGAATATTCCTCGGGCATGGCGCCGCCTTCGGACGTGGTCATTTCATTGCGGTGAAAACCGGTGGCGATTTTTTGGTCCTCCGTTGGATTCGGGAGGAGATCTCCGGCCAGTTGTTCAACGGTGAACTGGTCGAACGGCATGTTGTTGTTGAAGGCCTTGATGCACCATTCACGCCAGCGGTGAACATCGCGGTGATCGTCGTGATGATAGCCTTGGGTGTCGGCGAACCGGGCCAAATCCAGCCAAAACATCACCATGCGCTCCCCGTACGCGGGGGACTTCATCAATCGATCCACGAGCTTCTCGTAGGCGCCCGCGCTGGTGTCCTGGACGAAGTCGTCGATTTCCTTGGGTATGGGGGGGAGGCCGGTGAGATCGAGTGTCACGCGGCGAATGAGCCGGGCGCGATCGGCTTCGCGGGACAGGGTCAGCCCTTCCTTCTCGAGACGGGCCAGGATGAAGCGATCGATTTCATTGCGGACCTTGGCCTCAGCCTGAACTTTGGGCAACTCGGACGCGACGGGCTTTGCGTAAGCCCAGTGGCCCTGCCAGGCAGCGCCTTGATCGATCCATTTCTGGAGGATTGCGATCTGGCCGGAAGAGAGCGGTTTGCCCCCTTTGGCGGGCGGCATGCGATCGTCCTCGTCCTGGGTCGTGATCCGGTGGATCAACTCGCTTTGAGCGCGATCACCAGGAACAATGGCCTTCTTGCCTGATTTGGCAGGAAGGAAAGCGGTTTCCTGGACGTCGAGGCGAAGGCCGCCTTTCCGCTTGTTTTCATCGGGTCCATGGCAGGCGTAGCAATGATCGGAGAGAATCGGACGGATATCGCGGTCGAATTGGACTCGGTCCTGGCCGAAGGCCGCCGAGGCCGCGAGGCCGAAAAAAAGCGCCAGCGCAAGCCATCGCCGCCGGGGCGATGTCGCGAGGTCCAAAAGCAGCGAACGCGCCGGGTTTCCGGGCGGAAGATGGACAAAGGCCAACATGACGGGAAGTCTAGCGGCGCTGACACTGTGGCGCAACCCTGGAGGCTGGGAAAAGATCCCCGGCGGTGCATCCGGAGGCTGTCGGGGACCGGGTTGCCGTGGTCACGCAGACAGCCCTGTCTGTTGTTGCGCAGGCGCCCCAGCCTGCGGAGCGACGAAGGGAACCAGGCGTGTGGAGAGGATGGAAGGACCTCGTTCTTCACCCGCCGGGCCGACTCGAAGCCGGCGATACAGCAGGCTGGGCAGCCTGCGCCACACGACAGACCACTTCGGGATGCACGGCCATCTCCCCGTGCATCCCGATGTTGTTGGTAGGGCGGGCCTGTCCCAGCCCGCCGCCCACGGGATGCAAAACATCATGCTCCGGCGGCGCGCCGGGACGGACGCGCCCTACCTGCATCCCCGGCAACTTCGGGATGCACCGGTCATCTCCGGGCCTGGGTTTTAACCATTTCCATGACCGCGTTCCTTGGCTATCTTTTCATCCGCCTGTCGCGCGCGACCGGCTGGATGCCATGACCCCAATCGATACTCTTCCTGATTCTCAAAACAAGGATCCCCAGCCCAATCCCCAGCCCCATGTGCTTGCCGTGGTGGGCAACCTGCACCCCGCGTCGGGCACACGGACGGTCGTCCTCCGAGCCGCCGACATCATGCGCTCGCAGGGTTGTTCCACGGATGTCCTCGATCTCTCCGTCGAGTCGCTGAGCATGTTCGACGCCAATGCGTCCTACGCGTTGCCGGGCTATCCCACGCTCAAAGTGAGGGTGGAGCGCGCGGACGCGCTCATCCTTGGAACTCCCGACTATCACGGAAGCATGAGTGGAGCGCTGAAGAATTTCCTCGACCATTTCTGGAGAGAGTTCGCCGGCAAGTTGTTTGTGCCGGTCGTCGGCTCGCCGGAGAAGGGGCTGACCGTTGCCGATCAGATTCGCACCGTCGCCCGGCAATGCTACGCGTGGTCGCTGCCCTACGCCGTTACTTTCTCGGACAAGGAAGATTTGAAGGATGGAGAAGTTTCGAGTGACAACTTGAAACATCGCTTGCGCATGATGTCCCGGGATGCGCGGATTTACGGAGGGCTTCTGTCCGGCCAGCGCCGGGAGGATCTCGCCGGCAACGACGCGTGCTTCATGGCGCGTTATCGCATCCCGACGGGATAGTTCCGAAAAGGAGGACGCATGAAGAACGCATCCCCCGCGGGTGTCGTCCCTCCCGGGGACCGCGCGATGTCCGCCCCTGCTCGATCCGGGGCAAGCGAGCCCCCAGGCGCGGTGTCCACGCCAGGAGCGTGGGAAATTCCGCGCGCCATGCGCTTGCTTTTCTTCGCCGGGATTTGGACGTTGATTGGGCTGAGTTTTGCCGGACAGTTCTACATCTCGAGTGCCAACGCGGGCAGTCCGGTGAGCTGGAGGCAGGCATTGGCCTGGTCGCTGGGGGATTGGTATGTCTTCGCCCTGCTTTCCTGGCCCGCTTCGCGCTGGATTCAAAGTCATCCCTTGCGCCGGGCATCGTGGTGGAGGCCGGCGCTGCAACATTTGATCGCCGGCGCTGTTTTCTCCCTGCTTTACATGGTGCTCCGGGCGTGGGTCGGGCAATGGCAGGGACAATGGTCGGGAAGAAGCGCCACGTTTGCCGACGCGTTCTCCCCGTTGCTCGTGAAAACCTGGCACTTCAACATCCTGATCTACGGCGTGCTCCTGGCGGTGGTGCAGGCGTTGGAAAACGCGCGCCGGTTTCAGGAGCGAGCCCAGCGGGCGGCGGAGTTGGAGCGGGGCCTGGTCCAAGCCCGATTGCAGGCGCTGCAGATGCAACTGAACCCCCACTTTCTTTTCAACACCCTGCATTCCATCTCCACCTTGATGCACCGGGACGTGGAACTCGCGGACCGCATGATCGCGCGCCTGGCAAACCTCTTGCGATACTCGCTCGATCATTCCGAGACTCGGGAAGTCACGCTGGAACGCGAGCTGGAGGCCTTGGAACTCTACCTGGACATCGAGCAGACGCGGTTCGGTCCGCGCTTGACGACGCGATTCGACATCGCGCCGGAAACGCGGGAAGCGCTGGTGCCGAACCTCATCCTTCAGCCCATGGTTGAAAACGCCGTTCGGCACGGCCTTGAACCCACCGGGCGTCCCGGCCAGATCGAGATCCTCTCGAGTTTGCGTGGAGGTCGGCTCCAGCTCGAGATTGCGGACAACGGCCGGGGCTGGAGCGGGGCCTCGCGCGAAGGCGTGGGGTTGTCCAACACGCGGGCAAGGCTGCAAGCGCTTTACGGGGACGACGCCAAGCTGGAAGCCGGGCCGCGCGCTGAAGGCGGCTCGGTCGTGCGAATCAGCATGCCCTTCCACAAGGAACCCCGGGCTGAAACGTAGCCGGTCGTTGCGGACGGAAACGGTTCGGAACCGTTCAACCTCCCGACTAACTTGGTGGTGAAGTGAGTCGGGAGGTTCAACTCTCCATGAACCTTCAGGTGTGAGGGCGACGTTCCACCGCCACCCTGCATTTTCGATCGGGAAAGAGGATGGGATGCGGTGGAACGCATCCCTCCCGCCTCAGGTTCATGGCTTCAACTCACGTTCAGTTTGGAGGTCCATTCTGCCCATGGACACTCATTCGTCTGCATCGGCGATCATTGAACCTCAGCACCCCCGTGCTTGGTGGAAGCGATTGCCAACGGGCGTTTGATCCGCCACTCTCACCGGAGATTCCACGCCTATGCACCGCGCTCCCAAAGCTTCCTTCCTGACCTTTACATCGATTCTGGCCCTCCTCCTCTCAGGCGCAGAGGCCTCGGCGGCTCGAGCCAGCTTTGCCGCGGTCGAAAAGGAATTCGATTCCAGAGTCCATCCGCTCCTGGAACGTTACTGTTACGATTGCCATTCCACCGAGAAACAGAAGGGCGACCTGGACCTGCAGCGTTTTCGAACGCTGTCCGAAGTGCGCAAGGATCCCCGGGTTTGGGAACAAGCGCTGGAACAACTGTCCCACGGCGAAATGCCGCCCGCAAAAAGTCCGCAGCCATCGGAAGCGGAACGGCAGCGCATGCGGCGCTGGATCCGGGATTACTTGCATCAGGAAAGTCTGGCTCAAGCGGGCGATCCCGGTCGGGTCCTGATGCGCCGGCTCAGCAACGCCGAGTATGACGCCACCGTGCGCGACCTCACCGGCGTGGACCTCAAGCCTTCCCGGGAATTCCCGGTGGACGGCGCCGCGGGCGAAGGCTTTGTCAACACCGGCGAAGCGTTGGTCATGTCCCCGGCGTTGGTGGACAAATACCTCGACGCCGGCAAAACGATCGCTGGCCATGCCGTGCTGCTTCCGGATGGGTTCCGTTTTTCCGCGAGTTCGCGCCGCGGGGATTGGGTGGCCGGGTTGCTCGCCGAGATCAAGGCTTTCTACGCCCGTTACACGGACAACCAGGGCGGCACCCGGATCAATCTTCAAGGAATCCAGTTTGACACCAACACCGGCGGGCGGCTCCCGATCGAACGTTACCTTGCCGCGTTGATCGAGGAACGAGACCAGCTTCGCCAAAGCAAGTCTGACCGCTTCGAGGCCGTCGCGATCCGGCGCGGTTTGCACGCCAAGTATCTCCGCGGCTTATGGAATCTCCTGGAAGGCCGAGAACCGCTCTTCCTCATCGACGGGCTGCGGGCGCGCTGGAAGTCCGCCCGCCCGGGTTTGGAAAAGGAATGGGTCGAAGAAATCACCCGCTGGCAAGGCGCCCTCACGAAGTTTCAAACCGTGGGGCACATGCGCCCTTGGATGGTCCCGGTCGATCCAATCGCCGAAAAACAGGAAATTCGCCACGTCATTCCCGTCCCGGAACGCGAAGCCACTGCCAACGTGGTGCTGGGCGTGAACGACGCGGGTGACGGGGCCACCGAGGATGTCGTCGTCTGGGAGAATCCGCGGCTCGCCTTGGCGGGTGGCGCCCAAGTTCCCCTGCGCGACCTGCGCGTTTTTACCGAGCGGATGCTGGCCCGCCGCGAACGTGTCTTCGCCAGCGCGGCCCGAAGCCTGGCCGCCGCCGCGGAGTTTCTCGATGCTCCGGATCGCGCCGACCGCCAAGCTTTGGCCGCGAAACATCAGTTGGATCCCGCCGACCTGCAGGCTTGGTTTGATGGCCTGGGTCTCGGATCTCCCGGTTCCCACAAACTGGAACTGATGACCGGCCGGATCGAGAAATCGGCCAACTACGATTTCGTCAAAGGCTGGGGATCCGGCAACACCCCCAACCTCGTGGCCAACGCCTCGACGCAACACGTGCGCATCCCGGGTAATGTTCCGGGTCGAGGCGTCGCCATGCATCCCGCGCCGAAGCACGCGGTCGCCGCGGGCTGGCGCAGTCCCCTCCGCGGATTGGTCCGGGTCCAAGGCAAACTGACCCACGCCCATCCCGAATGCGGCAACGGGGTGACTTGGTCGCTGGAATTGCGCCGGGGCGGCATGCGCCAGCGCCTCGCATCCGGGATCGCCCAGGGCAATCGCGCGGGGACCTTGGGGCCGATCGAGGATGTTTCCGTGCAAGAGGGTGATCTGCTCTCCGTCGTGGTTGGACCCCGCGATGGGAACCACTCGTGCGATTTGACGGGTGTCGAGTTTTCTCTGCGCGAAAAAGAAGGCGCACGCCGCGAGTGGGACCTCGCCAAAGACATCGCCGACGACGTGCTGGCGGGCAATCCTCACGCCGATCGCTGGGGCCATGCCGCGGTATGGCACTTTTACATGGAGCCCATCGCCGAGTCGGGAGCCGTTCCTTCGGTCATTCCTCCAGGCTCAATTCTGTCCCGATGGTCCACGGAACGGAGCCCGTCCCAGCGTGCGTCCCTCGCCCGGGACTTCGAAAACCTGCTGCGAACGGGTCCGCCCTCCGGCACGAACAACCCGGATCGGACGCTCTTCCTCCAACTCGCCTCTGCGACGGGTCCACTCCTTTTCCCACAAGTGGCCGCGTGTTTGAAGTCGGATGAAAAGCAACCCACCGAAGGCAACTCCGATTGGGCGTTGCCTCCCGACATTTTTGGCCGTCATCCAAACCACGGTGCTCTGGCGGCCGCGGATCTCTGCGTGAAGGCTCCGGCCTGGCTGGAAATGAAATTGCCGGGGAGTTTGTTCGCCGGCTGCGAATTCCTGACCACCGCGAAACTCCATGAATCGGCGGGTGGCGCCGGGAGTGTTCAAGTCTCCGTCTCGAGCTCTAAGCCGGGGGCGGCAAGCGGACTCTCTCCCGCACCGTTCGTCGCCACGGGAGCGGGACGCGGCGCGTGGGGCTCGGATGCGGGCGGGGTGTCGCACACCGCGCCCGTGCTGGCCAAGCCCGGCAGCACAGCCTGGAACTCGGCGAAGAAAGGGTTCGAAACGTTCCGGACGTGGTTTCCGGCGGCGCTTGGCTACACCAAAATCGTGCCGGTCGATGAGGTGATCACCCTGACCGTGTTCCATCGCGAAGATGAACCGCTCCTGCGGCTCATGTTGAACGAAGAGGAAAAAGCGCAACTCGACAAGCTCTGGGCCGAGCTTCGCTTTGTCGGTCAAGACGCGCTCACCATCGTGGACGCCTACGCGCAGCTCATGGAGTACGCGACGCAGGACAGCAATCCGAAGCTGTTCGAACATCTGCGCGAACCCATCACGTCCCGCGCGGCTGCGTTTCGGTCCGAGATGGAAGCCGCCGAGCCGAGGCACCTGGACCACTTGATCCGGTTTGCGCACAAGGCTTGGCGCCGTCCCACCACCTCGGCCGAGGAGTCGGAATTACGGCGCCTTTACGGGTCCCTGCGGGCGGAAAAGCTGGGGCATGAGGAGGCTTTTCGACTGACGCTGGCCCGAGTGCTCGTGGCTCCCTCCTTTCTCTACCGGGTGGAACAACCTCAACCCGGAGCCGAGCCGAGGCCGGTGTCTTCCTGGGAAATGGCGAACCGTTTGAGTTACTTCTTGTGGTCTTCGTTGCCGGACGAAGCCCTTTTTCAATCCGCGCGACAAAACCGGTTGTTGCGCGAAGAAGACCTGGTGGTTCAAGGGCGGCGCATGCTTCAAGATCCTAAAGTGCGCGCGCTCGCGGTGGAATTCGCCTGCCAATGGTTGCACCTTCGCGATTTCGACACGCATGACGAGAAAAGCGAACGGCATTTCCCGGCCTTCGCCTCGCTGCGCGGAGCCATGTATGAGGAGGCGATCCGATTCTTCGTCGATCTGTTTCAACGGGACGGATCGGTGCTCGAAATCCTCAACGCGGATCATGTTTGGGTCAACGCGGAGCTGGCTCGCCATTACGGCATCCCCGGAGTCGAGGGGGCTGAGTGGAAGCGCGTGGAACGCGCCGGACACTACGGACGAGGCGGCGTGCTGGGCATGGCGGCGGTGCTCTCGAAACAAGCCGGCGCTTCCCGCACCAGCCCGATTCTCCGCGGCAACTGGCTGGTCGAAACGCTGCTGGGCGAGAAGCTCCCCAAGCCTCCGCCCAACGTTCCCCCATTGCCCCAAACGGAAGCGGAAACGGGCGAGCTGACCGTCCGAGACATCACCGAGAAGCACAGCAAAGTGCCCGAGTGCGCGGTGTGCCATGTGCGGATCGATCCCTTCGGCTACGCTTTGGAACGTTACGATGCCATTGGCACTCGCCGCGACCGTGATGCGGCCGGACGCCCCATCGACGTGAAGGTGGAACTGCCGCTCACCGGCAAACCGGTCGTGGAGGACATGGCCGGATTGCGCCGTTACCTCGCGGAGGAACGCGGCGACGAGATTGTGCGGGTTTTTTGCCGCAAGCTTCTCGGCTATTCCCTGGGACGCGCGCTCAAACTTTCGGACAAGCCTCTCGTCGAGCGAATGATGACGGAGCTCAAGCGCAAGCAATACCGGGTGTCCGCCGCGATGGAAACCATTCTGAAAAGCCGTCAGTTCCGCTATCAACGCGGTTTGGAAGCCACCGTGGAAGAGAAACTGTGAACACTCTTCAGTGGGCGCATCCCGAAGTTGTCGGCACACTGGCGCAGGCTGCCCAGCCTGCAGTGTCGCCGACTGCCAGTCGGCCCGGCGCGTGAAGATCGAGGCCCCTCCATGCTCTCCACGCGCCTCGTTCCCATCGCCGCCCCGCAGGCTGGGCAGCCTGCGCCACAGCAGACAGGGCTGTCGGCGTTACCACGAAAGCCCGGTCACCGACAACTTATGGATGCGCTGCTCTTCACGGGCGTCGAGCCTCGGTCGAACCCTCGAAAGAGCACGCTTCGAGCCGCGCGGGCGGCCAGAATCCGCGAAATTCGAATCCACGCAACCAGGGCTGGACCGCCATCTCGTGGTCGAGCTGGATCAGGAAGATCCAGGGCGCATCCCGCACCACCTGGCGCTCAATGGACTGGTAATGGGAAATGCGTTGGGCGGGATTGACCTCGCGATCCGCCTGGCGAAAGAGTTCTTGCACGTCCAGGTTGGAGTAGAAGGAGGTGTTCATGCACGCTTGCTCCGTGATGTTGTCTCCATTAAGCAGGCAATCGAGTGTTTCCTTCGGGTCGTCCGCAATCGTCACCCAGTTGTACATCGACAGGGGCACCGTGCGGCGGCGCCCTACGGAATCGTTGAGCGCGGCAAAACTCACGGAGTGAATCCGCGCCTCCACTCCGATCTCGCGTAGATTTTGCTGCACGAAGAGCGCCGACTTCATCCAAACCGGGTTCTCCTGCGGCGCCCAGAGCTGCGTGGCAAAACCGTTCGGAAAGCCTGCTTCCGCGAGGAGGCGGCGGGCGAGCACCGGATCGTAGGAGTATTCGGGCAGGCCGCGGTTGAACCCGCTGACCACCAACGGCAGCGGACCCCGCTGCGGCTGGCCGCGGTGGGAAAGAACTTTCATCAAGCCCTGGCGATCCACCGCGTGATTGAGCGCCACCCGAACCAGCCGGTTCGTAAAGGGCCCCATTTCGCAGTTCATGACCACATAGGTGGGCGTCGTCCCGCGCACCACACGCAACAAGGAGCGGAGCGAGGGATTGCGGCGGAAACGAATAAAGTCCTGATCGGCCAGGAAATAGAGGAAGTCGAGTTCACCTCTTTCGAACATCATCGCTTGTGTCGTGCGATGGACGTTGATCAAAACATCAATGCCGCGAAACGGCTTTGAGACCGTTCTGAAAGAGTGGGGATTTTGTTCGAATCGCAACGCAGCGCCCGGAACCCATCGTCGAATTCGATAAGCGCCCGTGCCGGCAAGGGGGATGGGCGACCTCTTTCCATCCCACGAGGCATCGACCCGGGCAATGCCTCCCGCGGGGGTGCCCAGCACATGAAGAAAGGCGAGATCCGGCTGTTTGAGCCGAAAGCGAAAAGTCAGCGGATCCATGGATTCCACCCCGGCCAAGGCCACAGGTTCGATCCACCGCTCCCCCTTGCCCCGCGCGTCCCGACCCGGATCCTGCTGCTCCCGCTTGCGGGCCGACTCAAACTCCGCCGCGCCGAGCAGATTCTTGAAATAGACGGTCAGGAGCGCGCCATGCACGGGATTGAAGATTCGCTCGAAGGACTTGACCACCTCGATCGACGTCAACGGTTGGCCATTGGAAAACCGCACGCCCGGATGAAGTCGAAAGGTATAAGTCAATCCGTCGCTGGAAATCTCCGGCAGCGATTCTGCCAGCACCGGTCTGAATTGCCCATCCACCCCCGCTTCCAAAAGCGTATCGAAGACAAATCGCGAAAGCGTTCCTTCCTCATTGGAAAAAGCTCGAACTGGATCCAGGCTGCGCGGGTCCGCTTCCACTGCCAATCGCAGCGTATCACGGGCGGGTTTCGTCGAAGAGGCCGCGAGTGAGCGTGTTTGAAATCCCCCCACCAGCACCGCCGCCCAAGCCAGAGCCAAAGCACGGCGCCCCCTCATCTTCTTGCCAAATGGCAGGCCGCCGAACGCTTCTCATTCAGGGCCCGCAATGCGGGGAGTTCCGTCCGGCATCGAGTTTCCGCCACGGGACAGCGCGGGTGAAAGGGACACCCCGCCGGAGGATTGATCGGAGAAGGAGGGTCGCCCCCCAGCACCATGCGCTTTCGTCTGCGATCCGGATCGACCGTGGGAATGGCGGAAATCAAGGCCTGGGTGTAGGGATGCTTCGGGCTGGCGCAAATCTCGGAAGCAGGCCCTTCCTCCACAATCCTCCCGAGATACATCACCAGGATGCGATCGCTGATGTGTTCCACCACCGCGAGGTCGTGCGCCACGAACAGGTAGGCCATTCCGCGAGCCTGTTGCAAATCCTGGAGCAGATTCACAATCTGCGCCTGCACACTCACGTCGAGCGCGCTGACCGGCTCGTCGCACACCAACAGCCGGGGCTCCACCGCCAAAGCGCGCGCGATGCCAATGCGCTGGCGCTGACCGCCGCTGAACTCGTGGGGGAATCGCGCGGCGTGAACCGGATCCAAGCCCACGTCGGCGAGCAACTGCTCCACTCGGCGGCGGCGATCCGCGGCGTTCGCGGCCAGCCGGTGAATATCCAAGGCCTCCCCGATGATGTCCTCCACGGTGAGGCGCGGATTGAGCGATCCGTACGGATCTTGAAAGATCATTTGAAAGCGGCGGCGCAGGGGTCGGAGCTGTTGCTCGCCCCAGTGCGTGATCTCGTTGCCTTCAAAAAGAATGCGTCCGGCGGCGGGTTCCAGGAGCCGGATCAACGCGCGCCCCAGCGTGGTCTTGCCGCAGCCGCTTTCTCCGACCAATCCCACCGTCTCGCCGGGTTGCAGCGACAAGCTGACGCCCTGGACGGCCCGCACCCATTCCGTGGGCGGCCCGAAAAAGGGCCGCTTGACCGGAAATCGAACTTCGAGGTCTTGAACTTCCAACAGCGTGGCCATGCCGAGGGTGCTTGTGGTCAAGAAACGGATGGGGTTCGAGGTTCAGCTTGGCGGGAGGATGCCTGGATTTTTTTCATTTCGCCCCGGCCCCCGTCCAGGGACAACGCACGGCGCGTCCTCCCTCCTGAGTCAAGAGCGCGGGCTGTTCCTCGCGGCACTCCGGTTTCGCCTGCGAGCAGCGCGGGTGAAAACGGCAGCCGGCGGGAAAAGCGCCGGGCAACGGCACGCTTCCCGGGATGGTTTCCAGGCGTTCCCCTGCGTTTTCAAGGGAAGGAATGGAACGGATCAACGCCCGGGTGTAAGGGTGCAACGGTCGGCGCAAAATGTCGCCCGCCGAACCCGACTCCACAATCTGTCCCGCGTAAAGCACCGCCACCTCGTCGGCCAAATCCCCGGCCAAGCCAAGGTTATGGGTGATCAGCAGGACCGCCATGCCCAACTGGGCGCGCAAGTCCCTCAACAAATCGATGATTTGGGCCTGGATGGTGACGTCGAGCGCCGTCGTGGGTTCGTCGGCAATGAGCAACTGGGGACGCGACGCCAGCGCCATCGCGATCATCACGCGCTGCTGCATGCCGCCGGACAACTCGTGCGGATAGCTACGCGCTCGCGTCTCGGGAGCGGGGATGCCGACCTGTTTCAACAGTCGCACGACTTCGGCGTCGGTGGCGGCGTCCGGGCGATGATAACGCAACGCCTCCTTGATCTGGGATCCGACCCGGAAAACCGGATTGAGGGAAGCTCCCGGCTCCTGAAAGACATAGCTCACCACCCCTCCGCGAATGCCGCGCAATTCCCGCGCGTTCATCTTGAGAACGTCGCGTCCTTCGATCCAGATCTCTCCACCCGCGTAACGCGCCGGTGGACTGGGGAGCAGCCGGGCGATGGACAGCGCCGTGACACTCTTGCCCGATCCGCTCTCGCCTACGAGGCAGAGCGTCTTGCCCGCTTCGAGGGAAAGCGAAACTCCATCCACCGCCCGGGACGCCGACGAGCCGGAACCGAATTCGAGCTGAAGATTTTTGATCTCGAGGAGCGGCATGAAAAGCGCCTAGCCCGGAAATTGCATACTTGTCCCGTGACTGGGAATTTCCGGGCTGGAGAAACCGCGCCCTCGTGGCACGAAACAACTCATTTTGGTTACGCCCGAGGAATGACTTCGTTCAACCGTGTGTTGAGAGGAAAATGCATGCATCAGGGTGAGCAGGGACGCGGTTCTATCTAGCCCGCATTGTATAAACTCGTTTGTGATCGTTTTCCATTCCAGTCGAGTGTGAAACATGCGGGCTAGGTCCCGGTTTGGATGCGAGGATCGATCGAGCCGTAGAGCAGATCGACCGCGAGGTTGGCCGCGACCACCAACAACGCGCTGAAGAGCACCGTGCCCATGATCACGGGCACGTCCAGATTGAACACGCTTTGCACGGCCAGAGTGCCTATGCCGGGAAGCGCGAAAACGTTCTCGACGAACATCACCCCTCCCAGCAACGCGGCCACGTCCATCCCCAGCACGGTCACCACCGCAATGAGGGCGTTCCGCAATCCGTGCCGGAGGAGCACTGCCGACTCGGACGCACCCTTGGCGCGCGCCGCGCGGACGAACGGACTACGCAGCACCTCCACCATGCTGGCATGGATCAATCGCGAGTAGTAACCCACCGAAAGCAAGGCCAGTGTCGCCGCCGGCAACAACAAATGCTGCCAGCCGTGAAATCCGGCCACCGGAAACCAACCCAGCTTGTAGGACAACGAGTATTGAAGCATGCGTGCCAGCCAGAACGAGGGAATCGAAAGCGACAATGTCGCCAGAACCAGGACGGACCGATCCAGCCAAGTGCCCTGGCATCGCGCGGTGTAGACGCCCAAGGGCACCGCCAAGGCCAGCCAAAACAACACCGCCAGGCCGGACAACGCCGCGGTGACCGGGAGTCGACTTAAGATGGCCTCCGCCACGGGCTGGTCAGTGACATAAGATTGTCCCAGATCTCCGCGAGCGATCCGGGCCAAATGCAGCCCCAGCCTGTTCCACATCGGTTCGTCCAGATGAAATCTCTCACGAATGGCCTTGATGACGTCGGGAGTCGCTTTGGGCCCGGCGATCACTCGAGCCACGTCACCCGGCACCGCATTGACCAACAAAAAAGTAAGCACCGCCGTCCCCAACAACGTCACCAGAGCCCCGGCTAGACGTTGGAACAGCCGGGTCATCATGGAAATCGGCGATCCAAAGATACTCGGGAGCTCACAAAGCAAACCTAGAATGTCCCCCAAACCGAGGTCGAGGGGAAAACGAGCAGCAACGCTCATCGGGAGGAGCGCGGCTGTGTCGGAGACCAGCCGCAGCGCGCTGACAGGTCGGAAGACTCCAGATTTTTCAACGTGCGGCGGGGCTCGAAGGACGACCCAGCCGCGCTCCGGGGCCAGACGAGAACGACTGGAAAACGAGAATCCCCGCGACTTACCCCAGCCGTCTCAACACCAAGGCGAGCACGGTCAGGATCACCATCATTCCGCCCGGCATGAATTTTTTCGATTTCGCGAGCCGCATGCCGAAGAACACGAGAAGAAAGGCCAGGACAATATCGGCGACGTAGGATTGGAAAATAATTCCGGACGCGCTCAAGCTCAGGATGGCGGCGAAAGACACGGACGCGATCAGCGAGGCCTTGCTGCCAGCCTTGAAAAACCCCACCAATCCGCCCGCCACCAGCAAGACGATGTAAACCCAAAGCACCGTGTTGGGATTGATCAAGCCAAGGACCGGACCAAGATCGAACAAGTTCATGCGGCCCCGAAGGTTCGGCTAAACGGCGTTCTCGTCGAGCGAAAATCGACGTCCGCCGCCTCGAATATCCCTGACATCCTTTCTTTGGCGCCTGCCGAGGGAGGCGCGTCGCCGCGTTCCCATCCACCACCCAAACAGAGAAGAATTCTCCATCCGTCCGTCTGATCCGTGGTTGCCCCGGAAAAAGCTCAGCCGTTAGTCGTGGAACAGGGGAATGCAAACACGTCTTGTCGATGGCCGGACTCGGTTCTACACTCCCCTGGCTCTCGTCCTGGAACCGACTCAGGGCCGAACGCTGACCATTCATGGCTTTCAAAGAACAAAGCGACCTGCAACTCAAAGCCTACTTCGGTGATGTGCAGGCTCAGTATGAGCTCGGTCTGCGCCACACGCGAGGCGAGGGCGTGGCCCTCGATTACACGGCGGCAGTCTCCTGGCTGTCCAAGGCGGCCGCGGCGGGCCTGCCTGAAGCCCAGTTTGTGCTGGGAGCGCTTTATCAAAACGGACAGGGCGTTCCTCGCGACACGGAACGAGCCGCCCACTGGTATCATTTAGCGGCCGAAAAGGGCCATGCTGCCGCCCAATTCAATCTCGGCTATTGCTACGAAACCGGTGAAGGCGTCCCCAAAGGAAAAGACGACGCGGTGCTCTGGTATCGTCTGGCCGCCTCGCAAGGTGATGAGGACGCACGAGCGGCCCTGCAGGAGCTGCTCGGCACACCCCATTCCCCGCAAAGCCTCCACGAATTAGAGCAATTGGCGGATACCCAGCTCCAGTCCGGAGGCTTTGAAACTTCACGTGAGAATTTGGTGCCGCGCGCCTAGGGTGGGGACGCCACCGCCCAATTCTGCCTCGGCATGCGCTATCTTGAAGGAGACGAGGCATCCCGGGATTATGACAAAGCGGTCAGTTTGCTTCGAAGAGCGGCCGATCTGGGGAACACCGACGCTCAATTCGCCCTCGGATCGCTTCACCGCTCAGGCCAGGGAGTCGAGAAGAATCTCGAAACAGCGCTGGTTTATTACCGGCTCGCGGCCGCTCATGATCACGCGGCGGCGGCGTTCAACCTTGGATTCGCCTACGAAACCGGCGAGGGTGTGGACGTCGATCTGAAAGAAGCCCTGAAGTGGTATCAACTTTCCGCCAAACTGGGGGATCCTGACGCTCAGCAAGCTTTGCTCGATCTCGAACAAGAACGAGCCGGCCAGGAGTCCGCTGCCCCGCCTGTGGTCACCGCCGCGCCTGCCGTTGCAACCCCTCCACCGGAGCCCCTTCCGGCCTCGCCCCCGGCACCCGAAGAGCTCAAGCTGGATCCTCCGCTTTCAGAACCGGCGGAACCGCCAAAGGCCACCGAGATCTATGAAGAGGAATTGCAACCGAGCCTTCCCTTGGCCGCCATCGAACCCCCGGCGCCGCCTCCCCCGCCGGTCTCCAGCCCGGTCCAACCGGCGGACATGAAGTTGCCCGAGATGGCCTCGGTTTCTGCTGTTCCCGAAAATCAACCCAAGACACCTGCCGCTTCGACACCTCCGGCCGCATCCGATTCTTTGCCGAAGATCATGAAACAAGACGATTTGCCCCTGCCTGCCGCTGGCGATGTTGCGGGCATGAACCAACTGGCCAAGCAGTATCTCACCGGTGTGGGCGTGGCCCGGGATGAAGTCCTCGCCTCGCTGCTCTACCGCCAATCCGCCGAAAGCGGCAGCGTCGAGGCGCAAATGGCCATGGCCGAACTCTGCCAGCAAGGCCGCGGGGTGCCTCAAGACTACACGGAAATGGCCGCGTGGTATGCCCGATCCGCCGGTCAGGGCAGCGCGGAAGGCCAAATGCGCCTCGCCGTTTGTTATGAGCGCGGGGAAGGCGTTCCGCGCGATCCGGCGGAATGCCTCAAGTGGTTCGAAAAAGCCGCCGCCTCAGGCCACGTCGAAGGCCAGATCAAACTCGGGTATTCGCTGAACACCGGCTCCCATGGCCGCCTCGATCCTTCCGCCGCCTATCATTGGTTTGCCAAGGCCGCCGCCCAAGGCAACGCCAAAGGCCAGGTGAAAGCCGGATTGGCACTGCTCCACGGACGCGGAGTGAACCCCGATCCGGCGGGAGCCTCCCGATTGCTCGAGGCGGCGTCCGAACAAGGCGAAGTCGAGGCATGGCATGCCCTGGGGCTCATGACTCAGAAAGGCAACGGCCGAAAACAAGACGCGTTGGGCGCCGTGCGCTATTTCCGCAAAGCCGCCGAAGCCGGCCACGCGGGCGCTCAGTTGCAACTGGCCTTGTGCGCTTCCGATGGACTCGGCATAAAGCAGGATTGGGCGGAAGCCGCCAAGTGGTTCAAGGCCTCCGCGGAACAAGGCGAGGCAGAAGCCCAGTGGAGATTCGGACGCTGCCTCGAGGAAGGACGTGGCGTCACACCCGCTCTGGACCAAGCCGCCGAGTGGTACCGAAAATCAGCGACGCAAGGATTTCTCCAAGGACAAAAGCGGCTCGCCCAAATGCTCGATGCCGGCCTCGGCACCGTCAAGGATCCTTCCGGAGCCGCCCAATGGTTTCACGAGGCAGCCGAACAAGGGGACGCCGATTCTCAACTGCGCCTCGCCCAATACTTCGACCAAGGGATCGGGGTCGGCCAGGATCACGCCATGGCGGCCAAGTGGTTTTTCGCCGCCGCGGAACAAGGCGTCCTCGAAGCCGAAATCATGATGGCACGCTACCGCGAACAAGGACTTGGGGTTGAGCGGGACGAGGCCGAAGCGGTCCAGTGGTACGGGCGCGCCGCAAAGCAAGGTCATGCGGAATCGCAATTCCACCTCGGCCGCCGATTCGAACAAGGCCGGGGCATCTCGACAAACTTGGTCGAGGCCTACACCTGGCTTAATCTGTCCGCCGCGCTTGGATACAGCGCTGCGGTCGCCTATCGGGACAATGCCCTCAAAGCCCTGACCCCGGAACAATCCGCGGAAGCCCAGAAGCGAGCCACTGCCCTTTATAAAGAGCTAGGCCCTCAACTCCTGCGCGCCCGCCAGGCCGGTGGAAAATGGCAGGAGTTGCTGGCGCGAAAAGCCCCGCCCTCCGCCGGGCGTTAGCCAGGAGCGTCCATCATCAGGAGCAACCCCATCCCGAGCACCGCCGAAAGCAGCGTCACGGGAATGCCCCAGCGCGCGTAGTCCCAAAAACCCACTTCGCAGTGGCCTCGCGCCGACTCCACCACGATGACGTTGGCGACGGATCCCAGAATTGTGAGATTCCCGGCGAACGTGGTGCAGAGCGCCAGCACTTTCCACATCAGTTCCGGATCCTGAAATCCGGGGATCCACTTTCCCGCCACGAGCACAAACGGGACATTCGAGAAAACATTCGATCCCACAGCCGAAAACCAGGCCAAGTTCCATGCCTGCGATTCCACGCTCGCTCCGAAGAGACCCCGCACGGACTGAAAGGCCCGCTCCGACAGACCGGTGCCGTTCAAGCCCTCCACCACCACGAAGAGCGCGGCGAAGAAGAGCAGAAGATGCCAATCCACACCTTTCAATACCTCGTGGGTGTCCCGCCGGGCCAAGACCATGAGCACCGCCGCCCCGCTCAGCGCGGTCCATGCCATGGGCCAGCCCGCCAGGAATCCCGCGAAGACAAGACCAAGGCTCCCAGCGCCAGACCGCAGAGACGCGCGTCGGGAGAAGGCGCTGGACCCTCTGGAGATTCAATCCGGCAGGCCGCGAGTTCGCGGCGAAACCCAAAGCCCAGCACCGCGCACTGGATCGCTAATCCCACGAGGGCCACCGGCAATAAGGACGCGCTGAAAGTGGCAAATGGGATTTTTGAGAAAGTTCCGATCAGGACGTTTTGGGGATTTCCCACCAGCGTGGCGACGCTTCCCACATTCGCGCTCATGGCCAGTGCCAGCAGATAAGGGGGCAACGGCAGCTTTCCTTTGACCATCACCCGCACCACCAGCGGGGTCAGCATCAGACAGACCGTGTCATTGACCAGGAGGGCGGAGAGGACACCCGAGGCCAGGGTCAGTCCAATCAACAAACGTTGGGGCGAACCCGCGCTTCGCAGAATAAAATCAGCGGCCCATTCGAAGAAGCCTCCCAGGGAAAGATACGAAGCCACCAGCATCATCCCCAGCAACAGCACCAACGTGTCGTGATCCACCGCGCGATAGGCCTGCTCTGGAGTCAGCACCCCGGCCGCCACCATGCCCGCTGTGCCAAGCAACGCCGCGGCCGGCCGGTTCAGCGGGAGGATTTTCAGCCGCCGACCGCTGATCAAGGCGTAGGTCACCGCGAATATCCCCACCGCCCAGTAATCCCGCGTGTCCGGCATCAGCGCGACAACGTGTTCGAGGCCGCGGTTTTGACCTTCAACCCCACGAGCTCATAGGCCTTGCCGGTGGCGAGCAGCAACCGGGATTCGCGATTGGCGGAATAATACCAATTCGAGGCCAGCGTGGTTTCAGAGCTGGTCAGCCCGGACCGGGTGTCCACGAGCTGGTCGATGTTGATCTTGCCCTCGAAATACTCCTGGAGCCGGCTCTCGAATTCCTGCGCCTTCTTTCGAATGACCTCCATGTTTTGCGTTCGATTCCGATCGTTATCGAGCAAGGCCCGGGTCTCGGTGGTGATGCGGCGGCGCACTCGCAATTCCTCCGCCTCGATTTCCGCTTCGAACTGGCGGATTTCCGCCTCCGCTTTGAGTTGTGAAGATTTCAGAACTCGCCGGTCGTTCAAACGAACGTTCAATCCTCCACCCACCGTCCATCCGCGAAAACGGTCGTCGAAACTTTGCGATCCCAGGGGAAAGGTGGTGCCCTCCAGAAACGCGGTCACATCGTAGCGGCCGTTGATCGCCCGCTGCCGCTGCAACTCCGCGTTGTTCTTCGCGTCTCGCAGCACGGTGAAGGCAGGGTTGTTCTCACGGGCCCGGTCCAGCAGGGCAGCGAGCTTGGCCGGATCATCCGCCGAATCGGCAAAGGGACTCACGCGATACTCGGGAACCCGAATCTGAAGGGGTGTCCCCGGTGCCAGCGCCAGATACGATCGCAGAATCTCCGTGTCCTCCTTGCCTCGCGAGGCATAGAGATTGCGGGATGATTCCGCGCTCCCGCGGACCGATTCCACTCGCGCCTGGTCTCCGGCTGGCAGCCTGGAATCCGCCAAAATCTTGGCCAAGTCCGACGCGTAACGGTCGTAAACCTCCACCAAGGCCTGATAATAGACCGCCTCGTTGAAAAACTCCAATGCGTCGTCCACCACGCCGCTGTAGTTCTTCAGGTAATCCAACTGAGCCTTGCGCGCCGTCGATTCCTGAAAGGCCTGCGCGATAATGCGTTCCTGCCTCCGCCGCGATCCCAGGAACGGCATTTCCAACCGCGTCCGCACCAGCGCGCCGCTCCCCGCCTCCACGTCGGTGCTGCCGTCCATGAACGGGCCGAACTCGTAACGCGAATACGCGCCGCCCACCTCGGTGCTCAAGACCGCCCCCTCGAACGTCTCCTTCTTCAATCCCACCACGGTCTCCACCGTGTTGCCGAACGCGTCGCGGCGATTCGGGAAATCCGACAAATCCGAGCGGAGTTCCACGAACGGCTCCAATCGACTCAAGTTCGCCCGAAACTCGTCCAACCCATGCCGCGCCGCATCCATTTCCTCGCGCGAGGCCCGGACGGTGGGATTGCGGGTGAACACGAGTTTCACGATCGAATCGAAACTCAACTCGGGCGGTGGGGCAAGGTCCACACCCGGCGCAGCCGCCACCCGGCCCGCACTCCAGAGCAGCACCCACCCCAGGACCCAGCAAACCGGGAAACCCCATCGCTTGCCGGGCCGTCCCGCGGACCGCCTCGCACGGCGTGGCGATCGGGGAACCGAGGGGTGCGCGAACTTCAAGTTCTGTGACATCGGCGATCTCATGGGCGACTCTAAGACTAAGTGACCGGCTCCCAAATTCAATGCCCGGTTTCGAAGAAGACCGAGTTTAGGGTTGAATCCACTGCGGTGATTCCGCACCAATAGCCAGGACTTATGAAATTGGACGAATCGCAACGACAGAAGGTTTCCTCTTGGATCCAGGAAGGACTGCAACTCGGCGACATCCAAAAGAGGTTGGACAAGGAATGGGGCCTGATCCTGACCTACATGGAAGTCCGCTTCCTGTTGGATGATCTGAAGCTGGCTCCGAAAGATGTCGAAAAGGTCGCGGCGCCGCCCATGCCCAACCTGAAGCCCGGAGGCGCGCCGCCTCCATCCACGCCCCCGCCGCCCCCATCCCCCGCACCGGCCCCCAAGTCCTCCCCGCCCTCGCTGACGCGGGAAGAAGCTGCTCCCATGGGCAACGTTTCTGTCGTGGTGGACCGCGTCACGCGACCCGGCGCCGTCGCCAGCGGCCAAGTGAAATTCAGCGATGGCAAAGCCGCCCAGTGGTATCTGGATCAAATGGGGCGCCTGGGGTTAGTTCCCGAGGAGAAGGGCTACAAACCCAGTCCTTCGGACCTGCAATCCTTCCAAGCGAGCCTCGAGAGCGAGCTCTCCAAGCTCGGCTTTTGATTCGAGACGCGATCGGACGCCACGCCCCGGAGAGACTCTCGCCGGCCCAAATTCAGGAAAGCATTCCCGCATCGTCCCTCGGCCCATGATTACCTTGCGCCTCGTTTTCAGTCTCGCTTGCGCGGGAATCCTCGCTCCCCTGCCCGCCTCGTCCGCCACCCCCAAAGAGCCCGAAGCCCAAAAGGAAGCGGATTGGGTGGACGGCCGATGGGAGAAGACCGAGACCGGCCCTTTCCTGGCCAGCAGCGTCAAGCTTCCCAGCGGCTGGGTCGCCAAAGGCCTCTCCATCCGCTTGAAAGGCGCGGGCAACATGGACAACACCACCGTGCTGTATGACACGCTTCAGGGAGTGCTCCGCGGTGCTTGGATGGGAAACTTTTTGAAATTCTCCCCCGCGAGATTTGGCCTCACGGACGCGCCCCAAGTCGGCGGACATGTGGTATTCCAAAGCCGCGCCGACGCCAGCTGGCTCATGGATGGCAGGCCCGTTCCGACCCGGCATCAGGGATTGTCCCTGCGGGGAGAACGCGTCGTCCTCGAATATGATGTCGGAGGCGTCAGCATCCTGGAATCCCCGGGGATCGCCCGCCGGGGGCCTCGCGTTTGCCTCGTCCGTCTTCTTCGCATCGGTCCCTCGGTCCAACCGCTCGAAGTTCCACTCTTTCAAGGCGACCGCGCGGTCGCGTCCTCCGAGCAATGGGCGGGCGTCGTCCGGGACACGACCGAGGTATGGGCCGGGCTCTTCGGAAATGCTCAAGCCAGCCTCAAACCCCGCGGGTCCGATATTTACCTGGTGGTGGAAGCCTCCCCGGCGCCTCGCCAGATCGAGATTCGCATCTTTCCGGAATTGAGCCAGCCCTTGCGTGCGGTGGATTTCGAGCTCCAGGCCTCCGTCCCCGCCGACTCGCTGGAAGCCTGGCTTGAAGCCCACGATCACCGTCGCTGGGGCGCAGAACTCGAGTTGGAAGGCAAACGCTCCCTCGATCGCGATTTTCTCGCGGTGGACGAGATTCCCGTTCCCTTCGACAATCCCTGGAATGCGTTGATGTTTCTCTCCGGCATCGACTTCACTCCAAACGGGGACGCCTATGTCTGCTCGATTCACGGCGATGTCTGGCGAGTGCGCGGGCTCGATGATTCACTCACCCTCGTCAAGTGGAAGCGATTTGCCACCGGCTTGTTCCAGCCGCTCGGGCTCAAAGTCGTCGCCGGACATGTTTGCGTGCTCGGAAAAGACCAGATCACCCGCTTGGTCGACACCAACGACGATGGGGAAGCCGATCGCTACGAAAATGTCTCCAATGTCATCGCCACTTCGATCGGCGGACACGACTACGTCACGAACCTGGAAACGGACGATGAAGGGCGATTCTATTACGTCGATCCCCGCGGAGCTCACCGCGTCTCCGCGGATGGAACTCGCGACGAACTTCTGGCCACGGGCTGGAGAAATCCCAATGGCATGGGACTGGGCCCTGGCAACATCCTCACGGTGACTCCACAGCAAGGCACTTGGACGCCTGCCTCGGCGATATTCGAAGTCACTCCTGGCGGTTACTATGGGTTCGGGGGTCCCAAACCCGACAAAGCCGGCCCGCTCGGTTACCACCCGCCCCTGTGTTGGATCCCCCACGCGGTGGACAATTCCAGTTCCAGCCAAGTCTGGGTGCCAGCCGGCCAATGGGGTCCACTCACCGGGTCCATGCTGCACTTGGTCTGGGGGCGCTGCAACATGATGCTCGTGCTGCGAGACCCAGACGAGGGGACGGTTCAGGGGGGGGTGGTGGGATTGCCGGCGAAGTTCCTTTCTGGCCCCATGAGGGGTCGCTTTCATCAAGGCGCGCTCTACGTCGCCGGCTCGACCGGCTGGCAGACCAGCGCGGTGAAGGACGGCAATCTGGCCCGGGTCCGTTTCACGAACAAAGCGCCACGGCTTCCCCTCCAACTCCGCGCGCACCAAGACGGCGTCTGGATCCGCTTCAGCCTGCCGCTGGAAAAATCCACCGCCATGGATCAAGGCAGCTACGCGCTCAAGCGCTGGAACTATCGCTACACTTCCCAGTACGGTTCGAAGGACTACCAAGTCTCCCTTCCCGACCAGGAAGGGCGCGAAGAGGTAGCCATCGAGTCCGCCAAGCTCTCCCTCGACGGACGTTCGGTGTTCCTTAAGACCGGACCTCTTGGTCCCGCCATGCAAATGGAACTGAAATACAATCTGGCGATCGAAACCGGCGAATCTGTGTCATCCCCGGTCTGGTTCACCGTCAACAAACCTCGACCTGCCTTCGGAGAGAAACTTCCATGAGCGTCCGTCCGCCCTCCAACGCTCGTACAACTCCCCTCCGTGGCCCGAAGCCGACTCGACGACCCTCCGCGTCGCTGGCATCCATGGTCGAGTGGTCCAACCGCACCCTTCGTCTCCCGGCTTTTGTGGACTACCCCGGGGCCGTGAATGGTCTCCAAGTCGAGAACCAGGGACGCGTGCATCGCATTGCCGCTGCGGTGGACGCGAGCTTCACCACCGTGCGCAAGGCCGTTTCCCAAGGCGCGAATCTACTCGTCGTTCATCATGGATTGTTTTGGGGAACAACCCATCCCTGGACGGGTCGACGTTACGCCCTGATCCGGGAGCTCATGGACAGCGACATGGCCGTCTATAGCGCTCACCTTCCCCTCGATGCTCATCCGCGACTGGGAAACAACGCCCTGCTCGGACGCGCTCTGGGCCTGGGCCGCGGCCGCCCGTTTTTCGAACACCAAGGTGCGAAGATCGGACTGCGCTTTGAAACCAGGCTTCCGAGGCTCGAATTGAATCGGCGCATGGGCGGCGTTCTGAGGGTGCCGCCCATTCTCATTCCGGGAGGCCCCGAACTTTGCCGGCAGGTGGGGGTCATCACGGGCGGTGGCGGTTCGGAAATTGTCAAAGTGGCTCAGGAATCGGTCGATACCTTCGTCACCGGGGAGGGACAGCACTGGACTGCCGCCCTGGCGGAGGACCTCGGGGTCAACCTCTTTTACGGCGGCCACTACGCTACTGAAACGTTTGGAGTGAAGGCGCTGGCCGCTGCTCTCTCGGATCGCTTCAACGTCCCCTGGTCATTCGTCGATCACCCCACGGGCCTCTGACCAGGCGGAGCAATCACGCCCGGTCCAAAGCAGGGCTTCGGCACTACTTGGCGGCCAGTGCGGACTCGATCGCGCGAACCACTTCGGCCGCGTCAGGCGTGGTCCCCGGGTCGAACCGCTTCACGACCTTACCGTGGCGGTCGAGGAGAAACTTCCCGAAGTTCCATTTGATGTCGCCAGGAAAGGGGGATTCCTTGCCGGCGAGCGCTTGATACAGCGGATGACGATTGGGACCGTTGACCTCGATCTTGTCGAACATGGGAAAGCTCACGTTGTACTTGCTCGAACAGAAGCTCAGGATTTCTTCGTTCGTGCCAGGTTCCTGCTTCCCGAACTGATTGCAGGGAAACCCCGCCACGACGAGCCCTTGATCCTTGTACTTCTGGTAAATGGACTCGAGCGCTTTGTATTGCGGGGTCAATCCGCATTGGGAAGCCACGTTGACCACCAGGATCACCTTTCCCTTGTGAGGCGCGAGCGACGTGGACTTGCCATGAATGTCTTTAACCGGGATTTCATGGATCGATCCGGCGAACGAAGTGAGGGAGGCCATGGTCAGAGCGAGGAGGGTGGCGAGTTGTTTCATGGCTGAGAAGTAGCAGGCATCCCGCTTTTGTCAATTTTTGAGCTCAAAACATTGATCCGCCCGGGTCGCTTGGCATACTCGCGCCCATGATTCAAACGGTGCGCGACCTCTATCAGGTCTCCGGACCCTCCGGAAACCCGGTCATCTCTGTGGAGTTCTTCCCGCCCAAAACCGAGGAAGGCGAAAAAACGCTGATCGAAAAAACCGCGCCCGCGTTTAAAGCCGCCGGCGCCCGCTTCGCCTCCGTCACTTATGGCGCGGGAGGATCCACTCGCGAGAAAACGCTTTCGCTGGTGGACCGCCTCCAGCGGCTGCACGACTTCACCACGGTCGCCCACCTCACTTGCGTCAATCACACCGCGGAGGAAATTCGCGCCATCATCGAACAAGCCCGCGCGCTGGGCATTCGAAACTTGCTCGCTTTGCGGGGCGACCCGCCAGGCGGCGGCGCTTTCCTCAAGACCCCGGGCGGATTCGAATACGCCTCGGAACTGGTGGCGTTCATTCGCCGGCAGGGCGATTTTTCCATTGGTGTCGCCGGATTCCCCGAGGGCCACGTGGCCTGCACGGAAGGCCGGGAAGCGGATTGGCGGCATCTCAAAGGAAAAGTGGACGCGGGTGCGGATTTCGTTCTCACCCAATTGTTCTTTGACAACGCCGACTTTTTGCGATTCCGCGATTTCGTCACGCGCCTCGGCGTTTCCGTCCCGGTCGTCCCCGGCATTCTTCCCGTGTTGAACGGCCCCCAAATCAAGCGCTTCGCCTCTCTTTGCGGCGCCAAACTCCCTCCGCCGATGGTTGAGACGTTGGACGGCCTGGCGGGCGATGAGGAAGGTTCCCTCGAGTTCGGCATCGATTTTGCCGCCCGGCAATGCGCCGAACTCCTCCGTGAAGGCGTGCCCGGCATCCACTTCTACACGCTCAACAAAGCGCGCTCCGTCGTCTCGGTGCTGAGGCAACTGGGTCTGACTCCGGCCTAGTTCTCAAGCCCGGATCACGGCCTGCACCGCTTCCTTCAATTTCGCCAGCACTTTTTCATGTGCCTCGTTGACCTCGGCGTCGGTCAACGTCCGCTCCGCGTGGCGATAGCGCAAAGCGTACGCCAAACTCTTGTGGTCCTCGGGGATGCCCCGGCCCCGGAAAACATCGAAGATCTCGACACTTTCCAAGTGAGCCGGCTTGGCTTGCTTGATCGCGGCCACGATTGCCTCGTGGGTGATCGATTCCGCCACCACCAGAGCGGCATCGCGCCGGATGCCCGGAAAAAGGGGCAGCGGCTTGAACGACCGCCCTTGCTGGCGCCGCGCCAGCAGCAAGTCGAGATTCATTTCGGCCAGAAAGATCGCCCCTTTGAGATCCCAACGCCGGGCCGCTTGAGGAGAAAGCTGTCCTAATTCGCCCACCGGGAGTTTGCCCCCCAAAGCCAGTGCGGCCGACTCGGCCCAAAGTCCCGCCGCTTCCGCGCGCTTCGTCAAAACCACCCCTTTCACTCCCAACCCTTCGAGGAATTCCTCCACCACCCCCTTCAAATCGAACACGTCGAGGGTTTCGTCCCGTCCACTTCCCTGCCAGAAGCCCCGCTCACGCAACCCGGAGAGCACCATCGCCACACGGCGTTCCTCTTGCACGCCCGCGGTCCCGCCCACAAACACCCGTCCTATCTCAAACAGCCGCACATCCGATTCCCGCCTCGACTGATTGTGCTTCAGCGAATCAAGCAGCCCCGGAAGCAAACTGGGGCGCAACGCGTCCATGTCGCTGCTCAAGGGATGCGCCAACCCCACGCGACGAGTCTCCTCCACGCAATAAGATGCGGACTCCGACGCAATCAATGTCTGCCCCTGCGCTTCGTGCAGGCCCAAGCCCGTCAGCAATCGGCGAGCTTCATCTAGCTCGTCAAAACGGGCGTCAAAAGGATTGTCGCCCACCGCGCCCCGCGGAGGCGTGGCCGGAATGCGGTCCACGCCATGCAACCTCACGACTTCCTCAATCAGATCGATCTCCTCCTTCAGATCCACCCGCCAACTCGGAACTTCAAGTTCCCGGAGCCCTCCCGACCCGCCGACCGGCTTGAGCCCAAGCCGGACCAGAGATTCCTGGACCTCCGATTCCGGGATCTCCACACCCAACACCTGCGCCACACGCTGCGGACGCAGTCCGATCCGCTTGACCTCAGACCGGCCATGCCGCGCATCGACACAACCTTCCAACAAAACGCCCCCCGCAGTCTCCAAAATGAGTTGGGCGCACCGTCGGCTCGCCTCATCGCACGCCTCCAAATCGGCGCTCCGCTCAAACCGGTAACTGGCATCCGTCCGCAAGCCAAGCCTCTTCGAGGCGCGGCGAATCGCCGAAGGCAGGAACCACGCGCTCTCAATCAACACGTCCCGAGTGTCCGCCTGGATTTCACTGTTCAATCCTCCCATCACTCCCGCGAGCGCGATCGCCCGGTGCGAATCGGCAATCACCACCATCTCGGCGTCCAGGACCCGCCTCTGCCCGTCCAGCGTGACAAAGGCTTCCCCTTCCCCCGCCCGGCGCACCACGACCGTCGCCTGGCCGGAGCTGTCGTTACCCACCAGCCGAAGATCGAACGCATGCAGTGGATGGCCCATCTCCATCAACACGTAATTGGTGACATCGACCACATTGTTGATGGACCGCAACCCCACCCGCTCCAGGGCCACGCGCAGCCATTCCGGGCTGGGCCCCACTTTGACACCCCGAATGACCCTCGCGGTGTAGCGCGGACAGAGCTCCGGCGCGTCCAACCGGACGGCCACCCGATTCTCAACTCGGTCCTCTGCAGCAGGAGGCAAAGCGGTGGAAGGCATGCGCAAGGAACCGCCGGTCAGAGCCGCGATTTCCCGCGCGATGCCCAGATGGCTGTTGAGATCGGGCCGGTTGGGAGTGATTTCTAAATCATAAATGACGTCTCCCCCCGACCGGCCCAGATATTCCGCGAAAGACTGACCCACGACCGCGTTCCCCTTCAGAATCAAGAGACCGTCCACGGCGTTGGGCAGCCCGAGTTCTTGGGGCGAGCACATCATGCCTTGGGACTCCACCCCGCGGATTTTTCCAATCTTGATGACAAACGGTTCCTTCTCCCCGGGCTTGGGCGGCAGAGCGCTGCCCGGCAGGATCAGCGGAACCTTGTCCCCCGCCTTGAAATTCTGCGCGCCGCAGACGATCTGTCGTTCGCCCGCCCCGTCACGAACACGGCAGAGAGAAAGCTTGTCCGCGTTCGGATGCTTATCCCGCGTCAACACTTCCGCCACCACAATGCCCTCGAACTCTGCGGTCAGGGTTTGGACGCCTTCAACTTCCACGCCGAGCATGGTCAGACGGTCGGCCAATTCCGCGGCGTTCCACGGAACCTCCACGTATTTTTTCAACCAATTGAGCGAGATCTTCATGTCATCAAATGCGCCGGCAACCGTGCCTTTCCCCTGCCTCAGCGTGTTTCACCCAGGGACAGTGGAGGCGCCGCGCGCCGGGAGGCCGCCACAAAATCGTGTCCCACCAAAGCCGCCACGGTCGCCGCCACCTGCCCCGCGGTGGCGGTCTGTTGCGAACGTTCACCCAGGGCAGGGACACCCGGGCCCATCACGGCAATCCAACTGGCCGCCGACTCGGGCAAGGCGCGTCCGTGATTCTTCCAAGCCACAGGACCCGAACCGCGCCCGTGATCCGTCGTCACGATCAAGGCGGTTTGATCCCGATAAAACGGCATCGATTGCAGGAGCTCCCAGAATTCCTGCAGGAAGCGATCGAAACGCCTGGCGGATTCGAGATACAGGTCATAACGCCCATCGTGCGCCCAGTCGTCCGTCTCCCCCAGGGCGATGTATCCCGCGCGAGGTTTCCGATCCCGCACGGCTTTCTTCGCGACCGCCGCGCAAAACGTGTCGAGTGAAACATCCCCCCAAATCGGCGTGACTCGATCCACCAACTCCTGGAACTCGGCGGATACCGGAAGCGGCTTGGCCCCCGGCGGCAACGGGAACGCGCTCCAGACCGGGATCCCCGTTTGACCCGCGTTCAGGACCCAAGGAATCACGCCCCAACTGACGGCCGCGAATTGGCGCCCGCGAAATCCGGGCTGAGTGTTCAGCCACTGGAAGACGTTCAGGTTCGGGTTGGGCTTGGCATCGTTTGAATCAATGCGGCTGTCCGGAGCTCCGGTGAGGAACTCGTTGTAGCCGGGATAAGAAAAGTTGTGTCCGTTGGTCACGCGCACGTGGCTCTGGCGCTTGGGATTGCCCCAAACCTGGCCGCGCGGCGCCAGGGTTCCCCAAAAGAAAGGGAGCAAGGCTTCTCGACGCGCGGTCTCCGTCTCGCGCCAGAAGGCTTTCAAAACTTGATTGGTGTTTTTGACCCGCCCCACCTCCGCGTCGATCAAGGGCCGTTCGGCCCCTTCAAAAAGTTCCTGCCAGCGCAATCCATCGGTCGTGACAAGAAACACGTTCTTGGCGCGCACCGGTCCCGCCGCTTCCAGATTCACACTGGCCCACGCCATCGCCCACACGGCGCAACTGCAGGCGGTCAACCCGCGCGCCCGCGCGACGGGCGGCCACATCCGGGAAAAAAGCTTGGCGAAGGACATCATCGAAATCTCAGAATTGGCGCAGAAAGCGAACGTCATTTTCGTAAAACAGGCGGATATCCGTCACCCCGAAGCGCAACATGGCCAGGCGTTCAATGCCGAAACCAAACGCCCAGCCGCTCCAGACTTCGGGGTCGTAACCCACGTTCCGGAACACTTGCGGATGCACCATGCCGCACCCGGCGATTTCCAGCCAATCCTTGCCGAGCTTCCTCACCAGCGCGTTGCTAAAGTCGATTTCGAAGCTCGGCTCAGTATAGCTGAAATAATGCGGACGAAAACGCAGCTTCACTTCCGAACCCAGCACTTCCTTGAACACAAACTCCACCGTGCCCTTCAAGTCCCCCACGGTGACACCGCGATCGACGTAGAGCCCTTCGATTTGGTGAAAGGTCGGATTGTGCGTGGCGTCAGCATGGTCCCGCCGGTAAACGCGCCCGGGCGCAATGATGCGCACCGGCGGAGGCTGCTTCTCCATGACCCGGATCTGCACCGACGAGGTGTGGGTGCGCAACAGCGGCGGCTTGCCCCCGGGCGCACCTCCCGCCACATAGAACGTGTCTTGCGCGTCCCGAGCCGGGTGATCCGCCGGGGTGTTCAAGGAATCGAAACAATGATAGTCGTCCTCAATCTCAGGACCGTCCGCCACCACAAACCCAATCTTGCGAAAAGCGCGGACGATGTCGTCCGTGATCTGCGTCAAGGGATGCGGACGTCCCAACGATCGGCGGCGCCCGGGGAGGCTGAAGTCCGAAGGATGCTTGGGCATCGCGGCCTGCGTCTCGAGTTCGGCGCGACGGGCCGCAAGCAAGGCTTCGAGTTTTTCTTTGGCGGCATTGAAGGCCTTGCCCGCCGCCGGCCGTTCCTCCTTGGCCAGCCCGCCCAACCCCTTCATCAGGGAAGTCAAGCGGCCGGAAGGTCCGATCCATTTGCCTTTGCACTGCTCCAAGGCCGCCGGCGTGGGGGCCGCGCCGAGTTCGTGCTCCGCCTGCTCGCGGATCGTTTCAATTTCCTGAAAAAGGCTCATAAACATCGGGTCAATGATCGCCCGGGCAAAAGAAACGCGGGCGCCCGGTCTCATCCGGACGCCCGCGTCGCCGCAACCCCATGTGGGGGCGAAAAGGAATTTCGGTCAGGCCTTGGCCGCTTTGGTCCGAAGCGCTTCCTGGGCGACGCGCACCAGCTCGCCAAAAGCCGCCGCATCGGTCGCCGCGAGATCCGCCACGATCTTGCGATCCAAAGCCACTTGAGCGGCCTTCAACCCTTCAATGAGCCGGCTGTAAGTGATGCCCGCGGCGCGGGCTGCCGCGTTGATGCGGATTTGCCAGAGCGCGCGAAACGTGCGCTTCTTCGCCCGGCGATCCCGGTAAGCGTATTGCCGTCCATGATCGACCGCGTCGGAAGCGTATCGGTAAAGTTTCGAGCGACGCATCCGGAAGCCTTTGGCGGCCCGGATGACTCGTTTGCGTCGCTTCCAAGAAGCGGGGGCGTTAGTAACTCGCATGGGATGTCAAAAAGTCGAAGTTGAAAAAGGCTTCTCGAAATCAATGACTGAACGGGAGGTTCTGCTTGATCCGATAAGCATCCGTCGGATCCACCACCTTCATTTCGCCCAAACTGCGGCGGCGCTTGGCGTTCTTGGTGGAAAGAAGATGGCGGCGCCCGGCGCGGGAGCGCAATACTTTGCCCGTCGCGGTGATTTTGAAGCGCTTGGCCACCGCCTTACGGGTCTTGACGCCTTTGGGTCTTCGCATAACTCGATAATAAAAGAGCGCGAACTATAGGTACCGACCCTGGACGCTGCAAGACGTATTTTGGCCTTGGAAATGACCCGGCTTTCAATCGAAAAATCCCCTGGGAGCACCCATCTTGCCTGCTTCCCACCACCCACCACCCCATTTTGACCTCCCCCATCCATAACGCCCCCCCGATCGAAAACAGGTTCTTCACCCTGGGACTCCCCATGCGTCCAGCCTTGGATCCGGCGTCGATCAAAGAAGCTTACTTCCAACGCATCTCGAGAGCTCACCCGGATCGACAGGGTCTCGATGGCCCCGAAGGCCAAGCCGACGAAGCCGCCGCAAAACTCAATGCGGCGTTCAAGACCCTCTCGGAACCGTCCTCCAGGCTTCGACACCTGCTCGACCTTCTGGGCATTCCCCTTCAGAAGAACCCCCCGGCCAATCTCACCGACCTCTACTTCGAACTTGCCGGAATTCTCCGCGAGACCGATCTGGCTCTGGTCAGCGTCCCCAAGAATACCTCACCACTGCTCAAAGTGCGGCTGTTCTCGAAGGTGCAAGAAACTCAGGACAGATTGGACAGCATGAATCAACGAATCGTCGAAATCCAAACCCTCGCATTGCAGTCCCTCCAAGATTTAGACGCCCAGTGGCCACCCGATTTCCCTCCCTCAACCACCCCCATGCAACTGCAACAGTTGCAAGAGGTTTACACCACGTTGAGCTACACCTCAAAATGGCTGGCCCAAATTGCCGAGCGAAAGTCGGCTGCCCTTCAACTCCTCCTCGCGTCAGATTGACCCAGAATGAGCCCCGCCCAATCCTGGTGAGGGAATGGATTGTCTCGCATCCAACTCATGAGGAGGAAGGAACTTCCAATTCTTGATTCTTTTGAGGTTTTGAGAAGCGCCTGAGTGTTCCGTTTTAGGACACTCCTGTCTGATTCCGAGCCCTTTTAGGTCAAATTCGACGATTTAGCCCCATTCCACACCTTGGAAAGGCCATGGCACAGTTAATGCTTTATGATGAACCATGGAAAAACTGGCGCATTTCGGAAAACGGAATGAGTTAGAAGCCCACCGTCTCCATCATCATGGTGGAGGCAAAAAGGCAAATCCGTAATCCCACCTTGGTGTGGCCCTCGGGCCACGCTCTTCTAAGAAAACCCGGTGGTCTGTGTTTCCGCAGGCCACCGGTTCTCTGTAGTCTCGAACCGGAAATTCAGCAGCGTCGAGATGCGCAAAAGTCTGAGCGTCAAAGGCCTGCCAAAAGTTGAGGCGGATCCTCCGGGTGAACCATCGAAACTTGAAAAAGGCTTTTGCCGCCAAGATCTTGCGAGAGATCGTTACTGAATTGCCGTTGCCAGGTTGAACGGTGCATCCCGATGTTGCCGGTGATGCAGGTAGGGCGCGTCCGTCCCGGCGCGCCGCCGGAGCATGATGTTTTGCATCCCGTGGGCGGCGGGCTGGGACAGGCCCGCCCTACCAACAACATCGGGATACACGGCAGGTTGAATACCCATCGGTTTTTTCCTTTTCTTTCCAACCCTGGCCCGCATCGTCTAACCCGCATATTTCACACTCGGCTTGAACGAGAAGCGCTCACCATCGAGTTTCAGCAATGCGGGTTAGATCAAACCGCGCCCCTCTTCAATCAACTCATGCTTTTCTCATTCCACATCCTGTGAAAGGAAGTTCTTCTTCGGACCCATCGAAAAGGAAGCGTTTCGGGCAACCAGGGCGCGGTTTCCCTAGCCCGGAAATTCCCGGTCGCGGAACAAGTATGAAATTTCCGGGCTAAATGATGCCGGTCCGCGTGATTTTCAACCCTTCGGCTCAAGGAGGACGCGCCGGACGACACTTGGCCCGCTGGCAGGCCCAACCCGGCCTCCTTATCCAGCCAACCCAAGGCGCCGGCGATGCGACTCGCCTCGCCAGCCAGGCCGTCAACGAAGGATGCCGTTGGGTCATCGCCGCAGGCGGTGACGGCACAATCCGCGAAGTCGTCACCGGATTCATGCGGGCAGGCGCCAACCCCTCCAACACCGCGCTCAGCATCCTCCCCTTTGGCACCGTCAATGTCTATGCCCTCGAACTCGGCCTGGCAGCCGTACCCCGTTTACCGCCGGATCTGGACGATGCCTCCAACGACCGCTGGGTCGATCTCGTCGAGATTCAGTTTCCAGACCCGACGAGGAACCCAGCCCTCTGGATGCTGCAACTCGGAGGCGCCGGACTGGATGCCCGCGCAGTGGAAATCGCGAGTTACAAGCTCAAACAAAGGATCGGGCGGTACGCCTATGCCTGGTCGGCCTGCCAAGCCCTGACCGAAAAGCGAGGACGCTTTCGAATCCAATCCGCCTCGGGAATCAGCGCGGAATTGGACCAGCTTTTTGTGGGCAAAGGCAAACGATTCGCGGGTGATCGCCGCCTGTTCCCCACCGCCGAACTCGACGACGGCCTCATCCACCTTTACGGATGGCCCAGAACGACATGGTCGAAAGCGCTCCGGTTGGCACAATGGCTTCACGCATCAGACCCCTCCGCCCCTCCGCCAGCCTGGCAAGCTGCTTCGCCCGAGATCCGGCTGGATCCGGTCTCGCAGGAGCGTGTCCCGCTCCAGATCGACGGAGACTTTGCAGGGGTGCTGCCCTGCGTGATGAGCGTCCGGCGCCGGGCCGTGCGCATTCGACCTTTTGCATTGACACCTGCAACCGCCCCCACGAGTTAATGCGGGCGAACGCAAGCCCGGCCGCCGCTTGAAATCGGTGAGGCAGGAATGCGATACAAGACCATCATGAAACTTACCTTGCCCCGCCGCCTCCCGAATTCCATTCGCGGATTGGCCCTGTTCGCAGCCCTCGTCGCGTGCTCCAGCCCGCACCTTGCGGCCGCCTCGAAAACCCCTTATCGATCCAGTGAAACGGCCTTGGACCGCTACGTCCGAACACCCGACGCTTCCTACCGTCATCAACGGGTCAAAACCCACGAGGGCCCGGGGTTCAAAGCCCACGTGCTGGAGATGACGTCTCAAACCTGGCTCACAACCAATGAAGTCGATCGTCCGGAGTGGAAGCATTGGCTGACCATCATTCAACCCGCGGAGGTGAAAAGCCAGAAGGCGCTGCTCTTCATCGAAGGAGGCGGGAACGGACCCAACCCTCCCAAGTCTCCCGACGAAAAAATCGCGCAGATCGCGTTGCGCACGAAATCCGTCACCGCCCAACTCCGCATGGTGCCGAACCAACCGCTCGTGTTCGCCGGGGAAACCGAAAAACGCAGCGAGGACTCCATGATCGCTTACACGTGGGACAAGTTTCTCCGAACCGGTGACGAAAAATGGCCGGCCCGTCTCCCGATGACGAAAAGCGCGGTTCGAGCGATGGATGCCGTCAGCGAATACTGCGCCACAGCCGAAGGGGGAGGTGTCCAAATCGACGGTTTCGTCATCGCGGGGGGCTCGAAGCGCGGCTGGACGACCTGGACCGCTGCGGCCGTGGACAAACGCGTTGTGGGCGTCATCCCGTTCGTCATCGACGTGCTCAACATGGAACCCTCGATGCAACACCATTACGCCTCGTACGGCTTTTGGGCCCCCGCCGTGGGCGACTACGAAGCCCAAGGCATCATGAACTGGATGGGCACGCCGGAGATGAAAGCGTTGCTGAAAATCGAGGAGCCTTACGAGTATCGCGACCGGCTGACCATGCCCAAATTCATCGTCAATTCCGCCGGAGACCAGTTCTTCCTGCCGGACTCGGCCCGCTTCTACTTCGACGACCTGCCGGGCACCAAATACCTCCGCTACGTGCCCAACTCCGATCACGGACTGAAAAACACGGACGCGCTCCTCACCCTGCTGGCCTGCTACGACGCGGTGATCTACAACCGTCCCCTCCCCCAATTCACCTGGAATCATCCGCGCGCCGGGGAAGTCAAGGTTCGGACCCAGACGCGACCTTCAGAAGTGAAGCTTTGGACGGCCACCAACCCCAAAGCTCGTGACTTCCGCCTCGACACGCTGGGTCCCCTTTACCAGAGCCAACCCCTCAGCGATCAGGGCAACGGAAGCTATGCCGCCAAAGTGGCCAAGCCCGAATCCGGCTTCACCGCTTACTTTGTCGAGTTGACCTTCCCCAACGAAACTCAGCCGTTCAAGTTCACCACCGACGTCCGCGTGGTCCCTGACGTCGCCCCTCACCGATGGGTCCCCAAACCAGTGCGATGAGCGAGTCCACGCCGTATCTCCACGGATTCGATTCCGCCGAACAAGACCGGCTCTGGCAGCAAGCGCGATTTCTGGCTCCTTATGTCTTCGAACGCGTCCGCTTGAACGGCGTGCGCAGACTGCTCGAAGTCGGTTGCGGCACCGGCGCCCAGACCGAACTCCTCCTGGAACGTTATCCCGAACTCAAGATCACCGCCATCGACCGCGAACCCGCCCAGCTGAATCGCGCCCGGCCCTATTTCTCAGCCCGGCCCGCATTTCATACCCGCGTCGAGTTCGTCCAGATGGACGCCGGCCATCTCGAATTTCCGGACCAACACTTCGACGGCGCCTGGTTCATTTGGGTCCTGGAGCACGTCGCGGATCCTCTGGCCATGCTGCGGGAGACCAGAAGGGTTTTGGCCCCGGGTGGAACCGTCATCCTCACGGAGGTTTGGAACTCAGGACTCTTCATTCATCCAACCCAGCCCCATCTGCAAGCCTACTGGAAAGCCTATAACACACTGCAGGAAGAGATCGGCGGCGACCCCTGCGTGGGGGTGAAACTCGGCCATCTCCTTCTGCAAGCCGGATTCTCCGACATCCAAGTGGAACCACGCCCCCTCTTGTTCGACGCTCGCCATCCTGCCTCCCGCACCGCAATCTTTCAGTACTGGAGAGACCTTCTGCTCAGCGCTTCGCGTCCACTCCTGGAGCGGAAGCTCGTTTCCCAGACCACAGTCGAAGCGCTCCACCAGGAATTTGACTTCCTTGCTCGCATCGATGATTCAGTGTTTTTCTATGCTTTCATGCAAGCCCACGCCAGGGCCTGAGCGCCCGGTCAAATCTCTCAGCCGGCGACTCGCCGGCGCTGCTTGCGGGCTGCTCCTTCTGGCCGTGTCTTGCTCCGACAAATCAGACTCCCCCCCGAAGCCAACCTCCCGGAACACGTCGAATTCTCTATCCCTAGCCACTTCGACGAACCCGGTCCCTCCTCCCGCATCCATCCCGATCGCTCCCGATCCCAACGTCGCAGTCACAACTGCACCGCCCACGATCGTGGAAGTCACACCGCCGAAAGCCGCTGCCCCCCCTCCTGTCGCGGCGCTCCCCACGGATCCGCCGGCCGCGGTTTCCACTCTGCCGCCGGCCCTCGGGATCGCGGACCGGGAAGCCGCTTTTCTGCGGGCCATGCGAATGTTGAAGTCGGCTTCGGCCACCGAACGCAGCAACGCCCTGCAACAAATTCAAGCGAGCGCCGAGGCTGGCCTCCCCGCGGCGCAACACAATCTCGGCGTGTTCTACCTGCATGGGACAGGGGTGGCCAGCAACCAAGCCGCGGCAACCCGCTGGTTGCGGCAGTCTGCAGAACAGGGCTTTGCCGAGGCTCAGTTCAAACTCAGCGCTCTTCTCGTCTCCCAGGGGGAAGCGCCGCTGGAGGAGGCCGCCGGATGGCTTGAAAAGGCATCCGCCCAAGGCCACGCCGAGGCCGCCTACCAACTCGGAGTCATCCGGCTGCGGGGAATCAGAAACCAACCGGACCCGGCGGGCGCCGCTCGCGCCTTCCGAGTGGCCGCCGATCGAGGACATGTCAAATCTCAGGTGAATCTCGGGGTGCTCCTTTTTCACGGCGGCGCCGGCGAAACCAACCGCAATGAGGCGTTGACATGGTACCGACGCGCCGCGGATCAAGGCCACCCCGGCGCCCGCTTCAATCTCGGCACCGCGCTCGCCAAGGGCGATGGAATCGATCAAGACTTGGTCAGCGCCTATTTCTGGCTTTCGCTCGCCGCTCAACAGGGCGATCAGGACGCCGAAGCGGCCGTCAAAGAAACAGTGGCCACGATGACTCCCGCCCAACTGGCCGAAGGGGTCCGGCGCGTCTCAGCGTATCGCCGGAGCACTCGCGCGGAGGCTCCCTCCTCCCCGTCCAACCCACCTTGACCGATGCGCTCGCCCCCCCGCATCTCTCGTCGCAGGGCACTGGCCGCCATGGCAGCCGCCGGATTGGGCGCCGCTCCCGGTTGTGTAGCCCGCCGGTCGGGAGGCCTCAGCCTCGCGGCGTTCTCAACCGAAGTCACCGTGCCGCTTGGCCATGGAATGATGGGCGGCGCTTGGGTCTCGAAATCCGTCGCGGATCCGCTCGAGGCCCGTGGCATCGTGCTGTGCGGCTCCGGAAGACCGGTCGTGTTCGTCTCGGTCGATTGGTGCGAAATCCGCAACGACGCCTACACGCTCTGGCAGCAAAGGCTGGCCTCGGCCGCCGGCACAACCCCCGAACGAGTCCTCCTCTCCACCATCCATCAGCACGACGCTCCGATCGCGGACCTCGCCGCCGAATCCCTCCTCCGATCGCGTGGACTGGCGGGTTCGATCTGCGATCCCGTTTTCCACGAGCAAGCGGTCCGGCAGACCGCGTCGGTTCTGTCCAGCGCCATGGCTCAACGCCGTCGCGTCAGCCATGTGGGCACGGGAATCGCGAAGGTGGAACGACTTGCCTCCAATCGACGCTACACCATGCCCGACGGCGCCGTTCGATTCGACCGGACCAGCGCCACTCGGAATGCGTTTGCCATCCAAGCAGAGGAAGGATTGATCGATCCGTGGCTGCGTTGCTTGAGTTTCTGGGATGACGAGACGCCGTTGGCGGCTTTGAGTTTCTACGCGGTGCATCCCATGAGTTATTACGGGCAGGGGGAAGTTTCAGCCGATTTTCCAGGCCTCGCACGCCGACGGCGCCAGCGCGAGAATCCCTCCGTGTTTCAACTCTACGCGTCCGGGTGTTCCGGGAATGTCACCGCTGGAAAATACAACGACGGGTCGCGAGAGAATCGCCCGAAACTCGCCGACCGGCTCGGAGAAGCAATGCGCGCCGCCTGGAACACGACCGAGCGATATCCGGTGTCGCGCTGGCGATTGCGGACCGAACCGGTGCCATTCACGCCGCGCGATAGCACCGGTTTCTCACGCCTGGAACTTGAGGCCAAGCTGAGTCCCGGCCACGCCCCCTTTCAGCAGTGTCTGGCCGCCATGGGCCTGAGCTGGCAAGAACGCGTGAAACGGGGCCGGCCCATCCAGGTGCCCTGCCTGGACCTCGGAGCCGCCATGCTGCTGCTGCTCCCGGGGGAAACCTACGTCGAGTTTCAACTCGCGGCCCAGCGTTTGCGTCCCGACCGGTTCGTTTGCGTGGCGGGTTACGGCGATGGCGCCACCGGCTACGTCCCCACGAGACGACATTGGGAGGAAGGGGACTCGAATCTGACCGATTGGTGCTGGGTCAACCCTGACAGCGAAAGCACGCTCTTGGAAGCCATGCGCCGGGCGATGGAAGCAGAGGAATCGCGGCTCAAAGTTCGTTCCACGACGTGACATCGAATCCCGTGGAGGGTCCTACCCGCCCCAACAATTCATCGTAGTGGAAGTTGAAGTGTCCGTTCATGCGAACGGTCTTCGACACACTGGCGCCGATGAAATCGTTGGTGCTGCTGCTTCCACCCCCATTCATGACAAAGGCGGCGCTCGGAGCGTAGATCGCGCCGATAAAGGCTCCGTTGCCGGAGATCGACAAGCTCGTGTTGGAAGGCAATCCGTAATAGTAGAGATTGGTGGCGCAGCCGGACTGATTGATGATGCCATTGCCACCGAAGGAGGCGGAACCGCCCACGTAGACCTTCAAACTCGAGTTCGGCGCGATCCGGATCAACGCGTTGCCCGTCAAAGCAACATCGCCTGGAATGTAAAGCCGGCAGTGGTTGGTCACCAGCATCACCTTGGTTCCATTCAGGGAGAGTTCGCTGCGATAATAGTCGCCCCCATTGAGATAATAGGTGTAATTGGTTCCACCCACCGTGGCCGGCGCCATGGTCAAGCCGCTGGCATAAGGCGCCGTCACATCCCGAAATTGCACGTTCATATCGTCGTCGGGCCAGCCCGGCTAAACGCCATTATTCGAGGTTCGCCAGGCTCGGCTGCCAATGCCGCCGCCGGGACCGAGGGACACGGTCCCTCCGGGTCCGGTGCTGGCGCGCCCGTAGATATCGGCGTTCCCGACAGTGAGAATCCCCTCGATCCCTCCATTCGTCGCCACGTCACCATTGTCGCGAGCCTTGAGGGGATCGTATTGCCCGCCGGTGCTGTAAAGTGGATTCGAGGAATCGAAACTGTCGGTCATCACATTCTGGCCGTTCATGTCGATCTGCTCTTTCGCGACCATCGCCTTCATCCACATCCCGTCGCTCAGGGTCGTGACCCGCACCACACGGAACACTTCGTTGGTCGAAGAAGGCACCCGCACCCAGCCTTGCGAATAGATGGTTGGCGCACTGCCGGATGAGATTGCGACCCGATAACGCACCTCGTCGTGCGATCGCTCCTTCACGTAAAAAGTGCCCGTCAAGTTCGTGACGCCGAGATCAAGGCTGGACTGAGTGGTCCACCCCTGTGAAGCGAGCGAGCTGGCGTGGTTTTGATTGAGATGCATCAGCGCCTCTTCAACTCCTCCCTCAAGCACTCCAACGGCATGGTTCCATGCTATGGATCTCATGACGGACTGGTTCTGAGTGGAGACCAGGCCGAGATAACTGGCCATGGAAACTCCAAGCACCGCAGAGGAAACCAGGGTGTAGACCAGGGCTCCGCCAGCTTGGGCAGATTGGGGCGCGAATCGACGCGTTTTCATAATGCTTTCGGTAGTGAATCTACTGTTTGCGAATCACGATCTTGGCGGACTGCACGCTTTCCGTGTTCGCCGTGCTGCCAAAAATTTTGCGGGAACAAGTCCACGTCACTTGCACCACCTTGGCGTTGGTCGCGGTCGCCGAAGGGTACTGGTCGTAGGTTCCGCCGACCGGATTGCGCTGGAAGAGGCTAAAACTGAGATGATCGCATTCGCGAAGCAGCACCGTGCTGGTGCCGGACTTCGATCGCAACAGTTGCTTGCTGAGCGGGAAATACTCATACACCAGGGGCTGGCCGTCGGAATCGTTAAACTCCAGCCGGTTCGTCGTGCCCGAACTGAGGTAGTTGGCCTGCCTCACCTCACGGGTCAAGGTGTCGAGGGCATTCCGGCTGTCCCCGTCCAATTCCGCATAGTTGGAAAGCGCCGCAAAACTCCGACCACTGTAAAACGTCGCGGCGCACATCGCGACCATGGCCATTCCTCCGATCCCCAGCCCGATCAGCATCTCAACAATCGAGAGGCCTGCGGCAGATCGTGTCGTCTTCGTTCGATCAATCCTCATAGGAAACTCCCTTTCAATACACGTAAGCTTGCAATCCCTTGCGTCCGACCAGCGTCTCCATCGATCGGGTTCGCCTCTGCGAACCCGAATCCCACTCCACCTCCACCTGAACGATCTTGAGATTGGTCGCATAACTTTCAGACCACCCCGAATTCGCGATCGACACCGTTCCCGTGTAAGTGATCCCCTGTGACTCGTGGATGTTTGTCGTCGGGTAGTAGTAGGCGGTGAAGTTGGTCGGAATGAAACCGTTTGAGTTGATTTGCTCCCACGTGTAGAGACGCAAGGTCTCGAACTTCTTTTGAAGAATTTGCGTCGCACGAAGGTTTTCGCGCGCCAACTGAATCACCGCAAACCCGCTGGCGAGTCCCGTGTAGAGCGAAGTGAACGTCACTCCAATAATGCTCACCGCGGTCAGGGCTTCCACGATGGAAAAGCCCCCTCTTGCTTTTCGATGACTTCCGGGATGCTGATAGATTTTCATCTTTCTCATCTCCCACTGTCGCAACCCTCGTGCCAAGACCTTCAGGGTTCGGCAAAGTGGAGAAACCGTGACCTTCGAACTTAACCTCAGCCCGATAATACGGACATCGGCCCCTATCTCCGGATCAGGTTTGACGACGATCCTTTTCCTCAGGCTGTCCACGTGTCCTCGGTCTTGCCTTCAACCAAGACATCTGCGCGGGAGGGGTTAGAAATCGTCCACTGCCAACTGAGGCGCCTCCTGCCCTGGCGCCGGGGATTCGAACCTATCGACCCTCAATTGAGGGCAGCCGGGCAGGCCACAAATATCTCCTTTCCTAAAGCAAATGCTTCCGTTTGGGGTCCTCCCCCAACCGCTTCACAAGCTCCTTCACTTTTTGCGCCTGGGATTTGTGCATCACCAGCAACGCGTCGTCCGTCTGCACCACGATCGCGTCCCGCAAACCCACCAAGGCGATGGGCCCGCGCTTCGAAGTCCGGGCATCGATGACCAAATTGCGGGCCGCGTCCACATGCAGAAAATCCGCTTGGGCGCAGTTTCCTTCCGCGTCGGACTTCAGGTGGCGGGACAGCGCGTTCCAGGCGCCCAAGTCGTCCCACCCAAACGAACCGTCCGCCACCACCACGTTCTGCGCTCGCTCCATCAACGCGTAATCGATGGAGATCCGCTTGATCTCCGGATATTCCTTGGCCAGCACTTTGGCCAGCTTGCCCTGGGAGGCCGCCGCGAACCATCGGCGGCAGGCTTCCGCCATTTCCGGTTGATGCTTCGCCAATCCCTCGGTAATCGTGACAAACGACCAGACAAACATCCCCGCGTTCCAGCGATACTGGCCGCTCTGGACATACTCCACCGCCTTCTCGTAGACCGGTTTCTCCACAAACCGCTCGGCCTTGTGAAAATGCGTCTTGTAGGGCTTGGCCCCATGCGGCGCGGGTAAAGGATTTCCGAACTGAATGTAGCCATAACCTGTGGCCGGCTCCGTGGGCGGGATTCCAATGGTGACGATCACCTGGCCCCGGCCGGCCAAATCGAAACAATCAGCCAGGACCTTCTGAAAATCCTTTTCGTCCGGGATGACGTGGTCCGCCGGAAGGACCGCCATAACGGCCGTCGTGCAGCGCGCCCCCACGATCGCCGCGCCCAAGGTCACCGCCGCGCAGGTGTCGCGTCCCACCGGCTCGGCGACGATGTTGTCCTTGGGAATCTTCGGCAACTGCTTCCTCGTCTCGGCGACTTGAGCTTCCTGGGTGATCACCAGAATGTTCTTCTCCGGCACCAAAGGCAGAACCCGCCGGACCGCCTGTTGCAGCAAGCTCTCCTCCCCGAGCATCTTCACCAACTGTTTGGGAGATTTCTCCCGGCTCACAGGCCAAAAGCGCTCGCCGCGCCCGCCCGCCATGATGATGACGAAGCGGTTCGACCCGGTCGCCGACGGGACGGCGCCCCGTTTACTTTGGGATGACTTCTTCGTGGCCATATTCAAAATCGATTATTCACGGATGGCTTGGGCCAGGGTGCGCACCCAACCCGCCACCGTGGGCACCAATGCGGGCGTATCGCCAAGCTCGGCAATGCGGTTTACAATCGCGCTCCCAACCACGATGGCATCCCCATAGGCCGCCACCTGCCGCGCTTGATCAGGATTCGAAATCCCAAATCCAATCGCCAGCGGAAGCGCCGTGTGGGCGCGAATGAGCGCCGCCCTCGCCGGAATCGTGTCCGCAATGGTGTCCCTCATGCCGGTGACGCCTTCCCGGGAAACATAATACACGAATCCCGTGGCCCGCCGCACAATCAGACTGATGCGTTCCTCCGGAGTCGTCGGCGCGACCAAATAAATCCGGCAGAGTCCGTGCGTTTCCATCAAGGTCTCGTAATTTTCGGATTCCTCCGGCGGCAAATCCAGCACCAGCAATCCGTCCACACCCGCGGCGGCCGCGTCGCGAATGAACTTCTCCAATCCCACCCGATGCAGCAGGTTGTAGTAGATGTAGAGCACGATCGGGATCTGCGATCGCCGTCGAATCTCCGCGACGGTCGCCAGAACCTTGGGTGGAGTCGCACCCGAGGACAACCCACGTTGCGCCGCCAGTTGATTGACAATGCCGTCGGCGAGAGGATCGCTGAAGGGAACACCCAGCTCCAGCACGTCCACCCCCGCCTCGTCAAAGCCCCACGCCAAGTCCCGGGTGGCGGCTAAATGGGGATCGCCCGCCCCAATGTACACGATCAATCCTTTTTGCTTCCGCTGTTTGAGCGCCTCGAAACGCCCCGCAATGCGATTCATTGCAATCCAGTGTTTCGAGACCCCCTCCAACTTTCAAGGTTCAATGCTCGATCTTGGACCGAACCCGTGCATCCGCAATTTGCCGGTGACCGGGTTGTCGTGGTAACGCAGACAGCCCTGTCTGCCGTTGGGCAGGCGGCCCAGCCTGCGGGGCGACGAAGGGAACCGGGTGCGTGGAGAGCATGGAAGGGCTTCGTTCTTCACCCGCCAGGCCGACTGGCCGTCGGCGATACGGCAGGCTGGGCAGCCTGCGCCACACGACAGCCAACTTCGGAATGCACCGGGCCGGAACCTGAATCACTCCCGGGCCGGCAGCGGCCCAGCCATGATTCAGGGCCCTTCGACGGTTTTCCTTTTCTTCGGTTCCGCCCTCGGGCTTAATTCGCCCGTGTATCTCGAATACTACGGACTCAAGGAGCCGCCATTCGACATCACCCCAAACCCGCGCTTCCTTTTTTTTAGCGCCAAACATCGCGAAGCCTTCAATCACCTCCTCTACGGCATTCGCGAGCGCAAGGGCTTCGTCCAGCTCACCGGCGAGGTCGGCGCGGGCAAGACCACACTCTGCCGCGCTTTGCTCGAACAGCTCGGAGACCGCTTCTCCACCGCCTTGATCCTGAATCCCGTGCTGGACGCCGACCAGCTCATGAAGGCCATCGCCATGGAGTTCGGGCTCAAAGTCAAAGGCATGGACCGCCTGGAGACGGTCGCCGCCATCAACGAATTCCTCCTTGAACACGCCCACCAGAATCGCGACGCCGTCCTCATCATCGACGAATCGCAGGACCTGACCAACGACTTGCTGGAACAAGTCAGGCTGCTGTCGAATCTGAAAACGGACGATCGGAAACTCCTGCAGATCGTGCTCATGGGCCAGCCCGAGCTGAGGGACCGGCTCGACGATCACCGGCTTCGTCAGTTGCGGCAGCGCATTACCGTGCGATATCACCCTCGCCCCTTGAGATTCGCGGAACTGGGGCAATACATCCACCATCGGCTCCAAGTCTCCGGAGCCAGAGGAGCACCCTACTTTTCCGCCCCCGCGCTCTGGCGCATTCACCGCTACAGCGGAGGCATTCCCAGGCTGGTCAACGCGCTCTGTGACAAATGTCTGCTTGCCGGTTTCGTCCGCCAGACGGATCGCATCGATTACCGCACTGCCGGGTTGGCAATTCGCGAACTTGAAGGGAAACTCGACTCATGAGCCTCATCAACGACGCTCTCAAACGCGCCAAACAAGCCCAAGCGCAAAAACCGCCCGAACGCCCGCTTGGGGTCAACCTCGAGCCTGTCTCCGCCAACGGCCTGCGTGGACTCCCCGTCTGGCTGATTCCCGTCGTCATCGTCGTCTGCCTCATCGCCGCCAGCGGCCTGCTCTACTACGGATGGAACGTCTCGAAACGCACCCAGCAAGCCTCGGCTAAAACCCCGACCCCATCGACCCCGCCCGCCGCCTCGCTTCGTAATGACCCCACCACAGCACCCGGCTCCGCAACAGTTTCCCCGACCTCGGCTCCCGTGCCTACTGCCAACCCCGCCACTCTGCCCGCCGCCGCCAAAGTAGCCACCACCCCCCGTCAACCCGTCCAGGTGGAGACCAATCTGGTCACACGCACCACACTTGTGGCGGCCGCGCAGGCTTCCGTCGAAACCACCCCGGTAGCTCCCCCGGCCAAACCTCCTCAGCCCACGGCCACGGCAAATGAAGGCAGCCCGGCAACGAAAATTTCTGTCCCCCCAACTTCTGAACCCGCTCAGAGGACCGCGGCCACGAAACCCGTCGAAGTTTCCACCCCGCCAAAATCGGAAGCCACTTCTCCCCCGCCTGTTTCGACCACTTCCGGCGCCGCCACAGCATCCCCGCCCACCGCCCCTGCGACTCCGTCCACGCCCCCCGCCCGCCCGGCCAACGCTGCGACGCAACCCTCGACCTCGGTGGCTCAAACACCCTCGGAACCTGTCGAATGGCCCGCGCTGAAGCTTCAAGGCATCTTTTACCGGCTGGCCCGGCCTTCCGCGAGCATCAACGGCATGACTGTTTTCCTGGGGGATACCGTGGAAGGCGCCAAAGTCATTCGCATCGAGCGGCAAGCCGTCTATCTCGAAATCCGCGGGCAGCACAAGATCCTGTTCCTGCCTTAAACGATCCCCGCGCTTCGGATGCTGTCCTCTTGGGCTCAAAATCCAACCGCAGTGCGAGTGGCGCCGTTCGCGCTCTATCTCGCCCTCACTTTCTTGCAAGGCAAGCTGGGCGAAGCCTCACTCTATTGGGGCTACGCGCTCAAAACCGTGCTGGCCGGCGCTCTCGTTCTCGCCTGGCGCAAACATGTCCCCGAAATGAGATGGGCCTTCAGCCTGCCCGCCGCGTTCATCGGCCTTCTCGTGCTGGTGATTTGGGTCGGACTCGACCCCTACTATCCCGCCATCGGTCGCAGCGGACCGGGCTGGAATCCTCACCGTTTCTTCGGACAAGACAGCCCCTGGGCTTGGTTCTTCATCGTGCTGCGTATTTTGGGTTCAGGACTGATCGTTCCCATGCTGGAGGAGGTTTTTTACCGGTCGTTCATGACACGCTATTGGTCCAGCGCCGATTTCACCTCGGTTCCGCTGAGCCAGCGGGATTATCGGGGCGCGGCTATTACCGCCGTCGCCTTCGGCTTCGCCCATTCAGAATGGCTCGCCGGCATTCTCTGTGGCGTCTGCTATCAGTGGCTGGTGTGGCGCCGGGGCCAACTGGGTGAAGCCATGACGGCGCACGCGATCACCAACATCCTGTTGGGAATCTGGATCGCCTGGCAGGGAGCTTGGATCTTCTGGTGAACGGCGTTCCGCCTTGTGTGGTGTTCGAGGACGAGCACCTGCTCGTGGTCCACAAGCCTCCAGGCTTGAACACCCATAAACCCGATCCCTTCGCAGGCGACGGACTCTACGATTGGCTGCGCGATCGCGAACCACGCTGGGCTGGTCTGTCCATTCTCCACCGCCTCGACAAAGAAACCTCCGGCCTGATCGTGTTTGGAAAAACAAGGGTCGCCAACGTTTCCCTCAGCGCGCAGTTCGAGAGCCGCGCCATCAAGAAAACCTACCATGGCCTCACCCGCCAAAAACCGAGGTCGCCTCAATTCTCCGTCCGCACCCGCCTCACCCGCGATGGAGCGCGCTACCGCTCCGCCGAAACCGGAAACCTCGCCGTCACCCACTTTTCCTTGTCCGGCCCTCACGCGCTCGGCTGGCTGGTCGAAGTCCGCCCCGAAACCGGACGCACTCATCAAATTCGCGCGCACGCCGCCGAACACGCCATCCCCTTGCTCGGCGACAAGCTCTACGGAGGCGCTCCATTCCCCCGGCTCTGCCTGCACGCCACGCGGCTCGAATTTCTTCATCCCGTTTCCGGAGAACATCTTCAATTCGACGCGAAAGCGGACTTCGAATCCCCGGGATGGAGCCTGCTCCGGCAAGCGATCCTCGACCCCCGCGAAACCGATGCGTTCCGGCTTCTCCACGGCGAGCCAATCCGCCACGACTCACCGCTGCCACCAGCACCCACCAACCCCGACATCGAGCGATACGGCCACTGGCTGCTCGCCCTCGGTGAACAAGATCCCGGCGAGCACGAGTTGAACGCCCTCCAGCAGATCCAAACCCAAACGGCCACCCGTGGTGTTTACTTCAAGAAGTTGGACCGGAAATTACGAACCTCCCGGCCTGAGGCTCATTCAACACGCTTGGTATTGGGCGAACCCGCGGACGCGCCGGTCATCCGCGAGAATGGTTTGAGCTTCTCGGTTTCCTTCCAGGAAGGGTACTCTGTCGGACTGTTCCTCGATCAAAGGGACAACCGCCGCCGTCTGGCCCGGAACTGGATCGCCGCCGATTTTCCAGTCTGGCATTCGGAACATCGGGAACCGCAGGTGCTCAACACGTTCGCTTACACCTGCGCCTTTTCGGTCGCCGCCGCCTCCGCAGGAGCCGTCACCACCAGCCTCGATCTCTCGAAGAAATATCTCGATTGGGGACGGAAGAATTTCGAACTCAACCGCCTTGATTCCGCCCGGCACGACTTCGTCTTTGGCGACACCTTCGACTGGCTGCGCCGGTGGACTCGAAAACAAAGGAAATTTCACGTGATCCTGCTCGACCCGCCCACGTTCTCGCAATCCCGCCAAAGTGGCGTCTTCCGGGTCGCCAGCGACTTCCACCGGCTCGTTGACTCCGCACTTCCCTTGCTGGCACCAGGCGGTGTGATGCTGGCCAGCACGAATTCGGCTTCCTTGCGGCCCGATGAATTCCTGGCCCAAATACGCGCCCCCATCGAACGCGCCCGCCGCAAGATCCTCCGCTCGCACTACGTTCCGCAGCCGATCGATTTTCCGATTTCTCAAAGCCGTCCCGCCTATCTCAAAACCTGCTGGCTTCAGATTGAAGGCTAACCCGCATCATTCACACTCGACTGGGTTGGGAAACGCTCACCATCGAGCATTCCGCCATGCGGGTTAGATCAAACCGCGCCCCTGTTCAACGAACTTATGCATTTCCCGTTCGACACACTATTGAACCTCCCGACTAACTTGATGGTGAAGTGACTCACCATTCCGCACCCCGGCCCGGCGGAGTTCTTTGGCTTAAAACGGCAATCCAGCAGCCTCGAGCTACGCAAAAGCTTGACTGAAAAAAGCCTGCCAAAAGGAGGCGTTTCGTGCGACAGGGCGCGGTTTCCCTGGCCCGGAAATTCCCGGTCGCGGAAAAAGCACGAAATCTCCGGGCTGAACGGCTGTTTGGAAATTGAGCACTCACTTCGCTTTCACATCGAAGCAGGCGAGGCGGTCATGATAGCGAAGATACAATCGTCCATCCAACAACACCGGATGCGCCCAGGCGTCCATCGCGGAAGCTTCCGCGAAGCGAAATCGCCCCCGAATTTCAAAACCCGATTTTCCGGATTCCAGAAGCAAAACCCATCCGTCCTCGCTGTAAGCGTAGACGCGCCCGTCCGCCGCCAGCGCCGACCCTTTCACGCGATCCGCCATGTCATAGAGCACCTCGCCCGACTTCGCATCCAAGGCGACCCAACCTTTGCGGGAGGAATAATGCGCGCCGATGATCTTTCCATCCCACACCACAACCCCGCCCTGGCAGGTATCCAACCGGGTCTGCCAGCCCTCTTCGGCTCTTGATTTCCCGCCCTCCACGCTCAATTTGAACCAATGCCCGCCTTTGCCGTGCGGCGCCGTCGTGAAAATTCCATTTCCCACCACGACCGGAGGCATCGCCAACACAGAGTAGGTGGTCGGCCGCTTCTCCATCCATTGCAGCGCGCCCGTCCGCGCATCCACACAGAAAAGATTCTTCAACGAAGATCCCACGAGCCAGCGCTTCCCCCCTTGCTCCACCAAAATGGGCGAAACATAACTCGCACTCTCCCACTTCCCCCCGGCCGCCGCGTCCTGATATCCGGGGGTTCTCCATAACACACTGCCGTCCTGCGTGGACAACGCCGCGACCAGCGCCTTCTTTCCTCCTGCCGTCACATAGACACCGTGCTCATCCACCGCCAAACACTCGCTGAGCCCCCAGGTGATGTTCTCGCCTTCGAATTTCTGCAACACATCGATGGACCAGTGCTCCCGTCCGTTCGCCGGATCCAAACAGACCAGCCGCCCGTGGGCGTTCATGTGGAAAAGGCGACCACCGAAAAAGGTCACGGTCGAACGAGCCCCGGGATAGGGATCCTTCCAGGCCGCGCCGTTCGTCACGCTCCAGATCGAACGACCGGAAAGGTCCAACGCCGAGATCTTTAGATGATCCCCCACGTCTCCGGTCACGAAAACTCGTGATCCCACGAGAATGGGAGAAGAGTATCCGCGGCCCAATCCCTGGACTTCCCAAATCCGTTTCGGTCCGCCTTCCGGCCAGGACTGCAAAAGTCCTGTTTCCCGGCTGACGCCGTCCCGCGACGGCCCCCGGAATTGAGGCCAGCCGGCTTCCGGAGAAGATACCCAGCGGAGTTGGCCGTCGGCTGCCTGGACGGACCAGGCCATCATCGCCATGGTCCACACGCCGGCGACGAACGTTCGAATGTGAAGGAGGTTCATGCTCATGACATCTCGATGATTTCTGGGACGTGATGAATCATTGGCCTCAATTTCAGAAAGATGCAAAGAGGACTCGAGGCCGGGGCTGCGGACGGCGTGCGAGAGAGAACTTCGATTCGAGGCAAAAAATGGAGAATTCCCCTCTATCCTGAAGTTCCAGACAGCCGGTCGATATTCCTGATTCTCATCGAGCCGACCGAAAGCCCGTTTTCATCCGTGTGATTCGTCTGATTCGTGGGCGGATGACTCCCGCACCCGTGGATTTGGGGAGAATTCTAGGGATTCGGCGATTTCACCGGCTCCTTGGGCTTGGGCGCGCTCGATTCCACGACCGCTTTCAGATTCGCCAACCCCTTCTCGAAATCCTTGCCCACCATCTTGTCCATGTTCATGAAAAGGTGGAACGCCTTCATGAAGAAACTGTTCTCGCCGCTCATGGCCCACCGCACAGTCGTCCGTCCTCCTTCCTCTCGAAAGCTGGACTCCGTCAGGTTCACGGTCGCAAAGGGCTTGATGAACTCCAGCCTGATCTTGACGCGCTCGGATGTCTGGCTCTCGAGCAACGTCATGCGCCCCTCCCCCACTTCTTGATTGCCCGTCCAATGATAAACCGCCCCGGGCCCCGAGCTCGCGCCGGAAAACTCAACCTTCATCGAGGGATCCAGTTTGGCCCAGGGCGACCATGACTCCCACTTGCGAAAGTCGTCGACGTGTTCAAAGACTCTCGACGGCGGCGCCGCCATCGTCGCCGAGCGTTCAATGCTGAACTGGGCGGGCCGCGAAGACACCGCCACGACGAAAACCACCACCAACACCAGCACCACGCCGAGGATTTTCTTGCGCATGGGATCCTGCTATTTCTTCGCCACCACCGCTTGGGTCTGCAAGGCTTCAATCAGACGGCCTATCACTTGCTCGACGGTCGCACCCTCGGCTTCCGCCCGGTAGTTCAGCAGGATGCGGTGGCGCAATACCGCCGGAGCCAAACTCTGAATATCCCCCACCGTGACGTGCGAACGGCCCTGGAGCAAGGCGCGCGCCTTGCCTCCCAAGACGAGGAACTGCGCGGCGCGAAGGCCCGCCCCCCAACTGATCCAATCGTTCACCCAGGCGGCGGAACCCGCGCGGCGGGGTCGCGAAGAGGCCGCCAGCTTCACCGCATAGCGGATGATGTCTTCCGCGACCGGCACCCGGCGCACGACCTCGTGAAAACGAAGCACGTCCTCGCCGTGAAACAACGGCTCGATCACTGCCGATTCGTGGGTCGTCGTGCGCGCCACCACCTTCACCTCGTCGTCCTCGCCCAGGTAATCGATGACCACGTTGAACATGAAACGGTCGAGCTGCGCCTCGGGGAGCGGATACGTTCCCTCCATCTCGAGGGGATTTTGAGTAGCCAGCACGAAAAACGGCTCGGGCAACACGTGCCGCACACCCGCCGCGCTCACCTGATGCTCCTGCATCGCTTCCAGCAACGCGGCCTGCGTCTTGGGCGGCGTGCGGTTGATTTCGTCCGCCAAAAGCATGTTGGCGAAAACCGGTCCCTGCAGAAAGGTCATCCTCCGTCCCTGGTCACTCTCCTGCAAAATCTCCGTGCCCGTGATGTCCGCCGGCATCAAATCAGGCGTGAATTGGATGCGCTGGAACTTCAGATGAAAAATGCGCGCGATCGATTTCACCAAGAGGGTCTTTGCCAGCCCCGGGGCGCCGGTAATCAAACAATGCCCCCCCGAAAACAAGGCGATCAGGATCTGCTCCACCACCTCGTCCTGGCCCACGATCACTTGGGCCAGTAACTCCCGGATCGAAGCCCTGGCCTGAACCAGCTTCTCCACCATTTCCTTCTCGAACTCGCGATTGTGTTGGGGCGATTCCGCCCATGGTTTAATCATAATGGATTCTGTTGCCAATTTCAGTGCGTCATGGCGTAAAAGACCACGTTGATCCCCAAAGGATACGCCCTTTTTTCCGAAAAGGTGCGGAAGTAATACTCGTTCTCGCCCTCCCTTTCCCATCCGTCGCCGTTGTCCGTGTTGTGACAAATGACCACCATCAAGCGCCCCCGGTCGTCGTAAATCCCGCGAATGCTCAAATCTCTTCCGTCGCGCTCCCACGTCACGCCCGTCCTTTGGCTGCGGATGCCGGTGTAGACGTTGGGCACTTGCAAGGCCTGCTTGTCCTGCCCCAAATCAAAAACACAGTGGAAAATCGGATGATCCATCGACAGTTCCTCCGGCTCGCGGTCGGGAAACACACGTTTGATCTCGGCGTAAAAGTTCTCCCACTCGCGCTCGCCCCAGAAATCATCCACCATCAAAAACCCGCCGTTGAGCAGGAAGGTTCGAAGCGCCTTGACCTCGTCCTCCGAGAATTGCAGCCCGCCCGGCTCCACAATGTAAATGAAGGGATGATCCCAAAGTTCGGAATCCGTCAACTTGAAGATCCGCCCCTCGGGATCGACCCGCAAGGAGGTCATTTGCTGGAGTCGATACGACAAATTCAAGTCGCTGTCGGGAGCGTCAATGGCCCACCGGGGCGATCCGTAGTAGTAACCGCCTCCAAACGGACTCGAGTACTCGATGCGCGCGAAGGTGAACACATCCCGGCGGAACTCCGGCGGAACGGTCCACTCCGGAAAGGCCACGCTGTGGCGCTCCATCTCACGGGCGGTTCGCGGCGCGGCCGCCAGACTCCCCGCCACGAGCAAGGCGACCGTCCAACTCCGTCGAAACCAGTGGGTGTTCATGGCTCGCGCCGGACTGCCGCCGGACGGGCGGACGCCATCTCCAACAACAGCTTTTGCGCTTCCCGATAGCGGGGAGCCTCCTCCAGCGCCAGCAGCACGTGGCGGCGCGCCCCGGCGTCCCGCTGCCGCCACAACAACGTCGCCAGCTTGAAATGCACGTCCGCCAGATCCGGCGGATCCAGCTTCAAGACGGACCGCCAAGCCATCACCGCCTCGCCCCAGCGCGAAAGCCGCTCCGCGGACTCGCCCAGGGCTCGATAGGCGGGCATCGAAGCCGGACTCACCTCCAGCCATCGAAGCGCGTTGGTGCGCACGGCCGAGTCGTCCTTCGCATCCATCGCCAACTCGATCAGCCGGGCATACGCCTCGGTGGCGTCCGCGTCGATCCCTGCCAAACGCTCGAGCGCATCGCGCTCGGCGGCGGCCTCTTTCAACTTCCGATGCACACGGGCCAGGAGGACCAGAGCCGAATCCGCTGCGGCATGGTTGGGATGAAGTTCGGCCAGCCGGCGCAGGGGCGCCTTGGCCTCCTCCCACTTCTCTTCTTCCAGCAACCGTTGGACAAACGCCCTTTGCACCACCGCGTTGGTGGGGAATTCCCAGGCCACTTTCGCGTCGGGTTCGCTCAACCCCAGGACCGCCGGCTTGCGAAAATCCAATCCCGGCGCCAGCGCTTCGGCGCGCGCCCGCGCGAACGCCGCGAACGCTTTCTCGATCTCCGCCATCGGCGCCGTTCGTTTTTGAATCGCGTCGTTGATCCAGACGCCCTCGCCCAAATCCACAAGAATCTCGCGGAGCTTCGAGTAGCCGTATTTCTCCACCAGGAAATCGACCACCAACGAGGATTGGTAATAGGCAAACTGCATGTCCTCGCTGGTGCGCGCAGTCAGGAACGCGCCGCTCATTTCCGCCACCGGCTTGGCCTTGCCTTCCAGGATTCGCTCCCGGAAGCGTTCGGTCATTTGCTGGCCCCATCCGCGATGGCGCAGGCGTTCCTCATGCACCGAGATCCCCTCGCTGAGCCAGCGCGGCATGCGGTTGCGGGTCAATTGCAGGGTCAGGACGTGGCAAAATTCGTGATAGAGCACCGCATGCCAGTTCGCCACGCCGGTCTTCTGCGTCGCCGGGCTGTTGGCGGTGATCACCGGGCCGAAACACACGCCCAAAAAGCCCGGGTTCTCCGGCATGCCAAACGTGCGGACCCCAAAGTCTTTTTGGTTGGGAAAAATCTCCACGATGACCGGTCTCGGCGGCGTCACTTGATATTTTGCGCAAAGATTGGTGCGGGCCATTTCGAGCACTTCCAACACCTTGTCGCCGTACAATTCGCTCTCCTTGGCTTCCATGCGCACGATGAAATGCTCGTTCGTCAAGGTTCGGAACTTTCGCATGACATCCTTGAGATTCATGAGATTGAACGCGGTCACATCGTAACCGTCCTTCTCGTGAACCTCGTCCGCCAGTCCCCACCCCTCGGTCTCTTCGCCCAACCGCAACAGGTCCTGCGCCAATTGAACTTTGGCCGGCAGAAAATCGGGCGCCAGAGCCAGCGCGCGCTTCTGCCGCTCCGCGCCCTCGGTAAATCGATACTTCTGCGAAAGCTTGCGCCCGATCAGATGATCCACCGCCGGATTGCTCGAACCGAATCGCAAGGCCGCCTCGCGGTCGGCCTTTTCCCCGTCCAGGTCGTGGCGCAAATGCCTGATGACGGCGCGCAAGGCAAGCGCTTCCGCGTCGTGGGGATTGACTTTGAGCGCCTTGGCGATTTGTTCTTCCGCCTGCTCGTATTGCTCGGCGTCGATGGCGGACTCCGCGAGCAAAAGCATGCTTCCCACATGCCGCGGATTGATCTCGAGCGCCTTGCCCGCCATCTCCACCATCGCGGAACGCTGGTTGGGCGCGTAGGCCCGGGCCAGCCCGAGCAGCAAATCCGGATCCTTCTCGAATTTCTTCAGGGCCGCCTCGTAAGTCTTCGCCGCCAATTGGAAATCACCCTTCGCGAGCGCCAATTCGCCCGCCGCCATCCACGGATCCCGGGAATCCGCCTCCAGCGTCTTGGCTCGTTCATAGAGGTTGTCCAAAACCGCCTTGGGATCCGCCCCCGTCAGCAGGGCCGCGCGCCCCAGCGCCACGACACTCGCAGCATCCCGCACGGAAAACCGCTGCGTCCCCAGGCGGACGAGGTCTTCCATCATTTCCTGCGCGCGTTCCGCGTCGTTGTTCTTGAGGAACACTTCCCTCGCCGCCCAGCGCAGCCTCAAACTCGAACCGAACCGGCGCAGCGCATTGGTGGCGATGTGGTAGCTCTCGGGATAACGCCCTTCGGCCAGGAGCGCCTCGAATTGCAAAAGCCGCCACTCCTCGTGGCGCTCATTCTTGGAAAGCACCTCCCCCGCCGCCTCGGCCGCTTTTCGATAATCTCCCGCCCGGATCCATTCCCTACCCTCCGAAACTTCCACCGCAGCCGCGCGGCCACCCCATCCTGCCGTCAGCATCAACCCCAACGACAGCAGCGACGCGCAACCGAACAGCCGGAACACCCCTCGGAAATGACCGCGCTTCGCCCAAAGCGGGATGGAGGCCGCGCGGAAGTCGCTCATAAGCTGGGCCAAATCCAATCAGAAACAGGAGCGGAAGCAATGATCGAGTGGCGTTTTCGCGGTGAAGCCGTGCATCCGCAAGCCGTCGGGGCGCGCCGTTCACGGCGCTTCAAGGCGTGTCTTCAAAGGGGCATGGAAGGTTCAACGGGCAAGGGTGCTGCGAGGGCGAAGGCATTCACCCCGGGCGGGCCATGGAGCGGGAGGAAATCGCCGCGGCTGGTCGTCACGAGCGGAAGCGGCGTGAACGCCGCGCCCCGGCGCTGCTGCGCGCATCACCGACAACGAGTGGATGTGCTGGTCGCGAATGGACGATCTCCAAGCCAGCACGACGCGCTCCGGAAAGCACCGTTGTGAAGCATGGTGTCGAGGTTGGTGGGGTTGATCAAAGCCAGCTCGAGTGGCCGACTGCACGACGGCCACTTCGGCGGCGAGACGCCATTCCGATTCTACGCTCACGGCCGCCGCTTCGGCTCCATGACCTCTTGCAATCCCTGGCCGAGCAGATTGAACCCCAGCACCGCAAGCACGATGGCCAGTCCAGGAACGATGACGAGATGGGGGGCGGAGATGAAATAGGGCTGGCCGTCATTGATCATCGAGCCCCACGTCGGAGCGGGTGGCGGCACGCCAATGCCCAGATATCCCAAGCCCGCCTCCAAGAGGATCGTGCTCGCGGTCATCATCACCGCCAAAACCACCACCGTGGGCATGATGTTGGGAAGAATATGGCGGAAGATCAGCCGGAGATCGGTGGCTCCCAGAGCGCGCGAAGCAGTGACAAACTCCCGCTCCTTGAACTCCAAGACCCGGGCGCGCACCACCCGCACCATGCCGGGCCAGCAGACGAAACCAATGATCAAAAACAAACTGACCATGCCCCGCTTCAACTCCAAATCCAGAAAATGCCAATCCCATCCCGGGGGATGCAAATGCAGCACGCGTCCATCCATCACCCCCGCAAAGGCCACCGCCAAAAGGATGCCGGGAATGGTCATGTTCATCTCCGTGAACCGCATCAAGATCAGGTCCAGCTTGCCGCCATAGAACCCCGCCAAAATGCCCACCGCCACGCCGATCAACGTCGCGGTCAGCATTCCCGCCACTCCCACGGTCAAAGAAACCCGGGTCCCGTGAATCACCCGGCTGGCCACATCCCGGCCCAGGTTATCCGTTCCCGCCCAATTCGCGCGTCCTGGCGGCAACGGCATGCCATCGTCATCCAGCCCGGACGAAGTTTGCTGAATCGGATTCGCCAAGAACCCCGCCTTCACCCCCAAAGGCGCGACCAGGGCCGCCAAGACCATCCCCAGCAGGATCAAGCCTCCAGCCAACACAAGCCGGTTGCGAATCAATGCGGACCAACCCCTTCCAGGAAGGGTCGCTTCGCCCGAAGTCGGAGTCTCGTTCATCGAGGATTCACTCCCGGCTCACGCGATCACGCGACATCCAGGGCAACCACTTTCCGGCTTCTAAATTCATATCAAACCATGCTGCCAAAGGGACCCTGGCCTGCCCACTCTCAATTCCGCAGCCATACTTTCTCGAATCTCCACAACCAGACCGGATGCCACGGAGAGCCCCGCACCCTGGGGTTTTTCAAAATCGCATACTGCTCTTCCATCAAAGGAACCCACGGCGCATCGAGCATCATCAACCGCTCGGCTTGCTGGTAAAGCGACTGACGTTCCCCGCCTTCAAGCGTCGCTTCGGCCTTAAGCAACAAATCGTCCACCTGGCGATTGCCATAAAACGACAGGTTGTTGCAATCGCGGTCCGTGATCCGCTTCCCGCTCAACAGCACATCGAGAAAGTTGCTCGGGTCCGGATAGTCCTGCACCCAGCCCCACACTCCGGACGCCACTTCCCGCCGGGTCCGAGCCTTGACCTCGAAAGCGGGCTGGCTCAGAGGCTTCAACGCCACCTTGATGCCCACCTGGGCCAGGTCACCTTGGATCGATTGCGCCGCCTTCACATCGGGGACCCGCGTTTGAATATAGTAGATCTCCGTTTCAAATCCGTCCGCGTATCCCGCTTCTTCCAAAAGTCTCTTCGCCGCGGCCCGATCGAGAGGATAACTCGGCAGGGTTGAATTCGTCCAAGGCATCGACGAGGGAACAATCCCCGTGGCCACCATGCCAAATCCAGCCGCCAATTTCACCAACCGCTCACGGTCAATGGCATAATTCATGGCGCGGCGCACCCGCGGGTCCTGAAAGGGCTTCAGCTCGGTGTTGAGAAAAAAATACTGAATGCTCACCGAGCGAACCCTCTCAACCAGGTGCCGTCGCGCCGGATCGCGAAGAAAACTAACGCCGCACACCGCGCCTCCATTCGCCCAATCGCGGTCTCCCCGCTCCACCATCATTGCCGCCAATGCCTGATCGCCTCCAATCATGAGATCGAACGCGTCCACATACCCGTCGCTCCCGAAATAATGCGCGTTGCGCTCCAATCTCCAACCGACGCCCCGCTTCCACGCCGTGACCCGATAAGGACCAGACCCCGCCATGTGATATTGGAAATCCGCACCATGCTTGCGCACCAATTCGCGCGGCAACGCGGAGGCAAAGGACATGGCCATGACGTATCGAAACGTATACGACGGTTTCTCCAGCGTGATGCGCAGGGTAAACCGGTCCGCGGCCTCCAATCCTCGAACCCGTGTCGCGCGGCCTTCGGCGAAATCACGCGCTCCTTCGATCTCCAGGTAATAGGTTTGCCCCGGAGATCCCGTCTTGGGATCCAAGATCCGCTCCAGGGCAAAAACGTAATCCTCCGCCTCAACCACCCGCCCGTGGCTGAATCGCGCGTCCGGATGCAACTCGAAAGAATAGGTCCTGCCATCGGACGTCACCGACCACTTCCGCGCTTGATCAGGAACGATCCGCGCCTGGCTGTCATAATCAAGCAACCCTCGAAAAAGAAGCTTCGTGAGGACGACGCTGTCCGTATCAAACGCAATCGCCGGATCGAGCGACCGCCAGTCGGTCGGATACCATAACCGCAAGGTGCCACCCCTGACCGCCAACTCGGACGCAACCGGAACCAACGCGGCGCCGGACGCCAGCCATGCCGCGAGCAAGAGGAACCCGAATCGTGGCGGATGTCCCAATCGGAAGTTAGAACCGCAGTTGTTCCAGGTAACGCAAGGATTGAGGGATTTGGTCCACCACGGTCGGAGATTCATCCTCGATGAAGTAATGCTTCACGCCGGACTTCTTGGCCGCTTTCAGGATCGCCGCCCAATCCATTTGGCCCGTGCCGATGGGCACATCATTCGTCACGTCGGCTTTGCCCGAGAAATCGCCCGTCTTCATCCCCTTCTTCATATCTTTGACGTGCATGAGCTCCCAGCGCTTGGGATACTTCTGCAGCCAGTACACCGGATCGTGGCCGGGATGTTTCACCCAGAAAACATCCATTTCGAAGCGGACATACTTCGGATCCGTCTCCCGCATGAGCAGGTCCATGAACGTCTCGCCCGCGTGGGCGCGAAACTCGTATCCGTGGCAATGGTAGAAAAACTTGATGCCGTGCTTGGCCAGGACTTTGCCCGCTCGGTTGAATACTTCAATGGCTTGGCGGCATTCCTGCTCGTCGAATTCGCGTTGATGCGCGATCCAGGCACAACCCGCGTACTTCAAGCCAAGGACCTTCGCGTCCCGCGCCACGCCCTCCGCGTCGTCCCGGTACCGTTCGAATGAGAAATGACCGCTGATGGGCCGGAGACCGTGTTCCTTCAACATCTCGCGAAACTTGGCCGACGAGAGATTGTAAGTGCCTGCAAGTTCAACGTCGCGAAATCCGTATCCCTGGGTCAGCTTGAGCCCTTCATGAACATTGCGCGTGAACTGACCGCGCAAACTGTAGAGCTGCAGTCCGAGCGGACCTTTGAAATCGGGCCCCGTCCCGACCGGGCCAGCCGAAAGCTGGAGGGTGAGAGCGCACAAGGCGACGAAAACGAAACGCTTGAACCGTCGAATGGATGGTTTCACGGGGAAATTGAACCCGAGCCCGGTCCATCCGAAAAGCAGGAAAATTGGGGAGCCAGGACCGGTCTGGGGGTATAACCCGGCGTTCTCGATCTTCCACGCTGAAGCGGCGTGAACGCCGTGGTCCGTGGACCTTTCGGGTTGGATGCGGACACTTGGCGTGGCGCAGTCTTCCTGATCTACCGCGTTGCATACCCTGGTTCTGAACGTTCTCTCGTGGCTTGCGACCCGCGGCCTCAAGGGCTAGCGTGGAATCATGATTTCAGATATCCGTCAGCTCTTGAACACGCGACCGTTCGAGCCGTTCCTGATCGTTACCACCGGCGGAAATCGGTATCGGGTCGCGAGCACCGAGCATGCCGGCATCGACCCTCAACGCAGCCGGGTTCACGTCTGGTTTGACGACGGGAGCAGCGTGACGATCACCGGACTGCACATCGCCTCCATCGAAAAAGAAGCGAAACAAGAGGTCTAGCCCGGAAGATTCCAGCCTTGGCCAATCCGGGAATCGCCTCGCTCACCACATGTTCCAATAGATGCCGCCTTGCCAGGCCCAGCGATTGGACATGATCTGAATGTTCCGCCACTGCACCGAACTGTCGAGCAGGAGGACATTGCCCCCGGCTGCTCCCGCTTCTTTCGCGGTGGTTTTCCGAGTGATGGACATAAAGACGTTGCGCGAGCGCTTGATCGATCCTCCCGAACCGTGTGGCGCGATGACCCATCCGGTGCCCCCCTGCGGCTCAGCCCAAGCGTTCAGGTCGGCGGCGACGCAGAGCGTGGGGTCATCCGTCATCCGTTGCGGCGAAACCCAGGCATTGGGCTCGCCCGCCCACGGTTTCCTGTGCCCGCCGTTGTAGCTGTAACCGATCACGTAGCCGTAGGGGGCCTGGTAATACTGGAATGTGCCGGCCAAACTCGGACACGTGCTCATGTTGGTGGCGCTGTATTGCCGGATCGCGTTGTAGGTGTTGGTGCTGATCCAAATGGTGTGCGACTCCCCGTTGTCGCGATAACCCTGGGGCAGGCGGTCGTTGTTGTCCCCGGCGTACATGTGCAGGGCCAATCCCAGTTGGCGAAGTGCGTTCTGGCAGGACGTGCGCCGCGCTCGTTCCCGCGCTTTGCTCAGCGCCGGAAGCAGCATTCCCGCCAAAATCGCAATGATGGCGATGACGACCAACAATTCGATCAGGGTAAAAGCGCGAGGGAAAAGGCGCCGGTCGGCAAAGCGGCTGGGAAGATGCATACCCTCTTCTAACCCTTCCGGGGCGAGTTCACAAGCTTGGCGCGAGCGACCCTGTCCCCGGCGGTGCATCCAGGGGTTGTCGTGGTAACGCAGACAGCCCTGTCTGCTGTTTCGCAGGCTGCCCAGCCTTCAGGGCGGCGAAGGGAACCAGGCGCGTGGAGAGCATGGAAGGGCTTCGTTCTTCACCCGCCGGGCCGACGGGCCGTCGGCGATACGGCAGGCTGGGCAGCCTGCGCCACACGACAGACAATTTCGGGATGCACGGCACCCATGCCACATCCTCGAAATACTCAGGGACAGGA